>Ga0214473_10003413_pt1 | contig 19298 bp, 15 predicted proteins | sample RVTome_7_FD_203509 | JGI IMG/M metagenome (GOLD analysis project Ga0214473, IMG submission 203509) | Soil microbial communities from uranium-contaminated site in the Upper Colorado River Basin, Wyoming, United States - RVT98D197 | ecosystem: Environmental > Terrestrial > Soil > Contaminated >... | reverse complement strand
CCCCTGAATTCCGCAGCGCCGCGCGGGCTGAAGCCCGCGGCTCTTCATCGCGAATTCGTTAGCGAATTTGCGACTCTCAACACTAGCCCGCCACGCGGAGGCTACGGCGCGCCGCGCGCTGCTTCCCCGGTGCGGATCGCGTACACGCCCAGCACGTCGAACACCGTCGCGGGGAGCACCCAACCGCCGGCCCAGCGCGACCACCGCGCCGGCCAACCCAGGGACTTGCGGACCCGCTCGAGCACGTACGCCGCGGGTACCCAGTTCACTTCGCGGCCCATGCGGCAGACGCGGCAACCGACCCGGCGCAGCAGGCGGACCAGACAGCGCGGCGAGAAGAAGAACAGGTGCTCCGGCAGGTTGAACAAGTGCCAGCGCACGCCGCTCAGCCGGGCACACAGCGACGTAACGTCCCCGGTCGACAGCGCCAGGACGCCGCCGGGACGCAACGCGCCGGCGACACGCCGGAGCACGGCCACTGGGTCGCGCAGATGCTCCAGCACATCCCACAACGTCACGACGTCAAACGCGACCGGCTCCAGTTCGACCTGCTCGACCGCAGCGCAGGTGACGAACAAATCGCGACGATCCGCCTCCGCGGCGGCGTAGGGGCTCACCTCCAGGCCGCGAACCGTCCAGCCCGCGCGGCGGGCCTCATCGAGGAATACCCCAGTACCGCATCCGATATCCAGCAGACGTCGCGGTTCGGTGATATTCCGGCCGCGCGCCCGCATGAGCCGCGCGAGGCGGTGCAGGCGCGCGCGTGCGGTGCGCCGCAGGCCGGCTTCGAGCGACGCGTAATCGTCGTAGCCGCGCGCGACGCGTTCGGATTGGAAGTAATCGCGATCGTAGAACGCGGACGGCTCGAACGCGGGCCAGTCCCACCAGCCGAGTTCACAGCGCGGGCAGCGTAGCAGCCTGACCCCGTCGGCCAGCCGAAACGAGGTACGCGGCGGGATACCGCAGACAATGCAGCGCCGCGGTGCGGCCCCGCCGTTCATGCACGTGCCGCCGGGTTCGCCCCGGCCCGCATCGGGTACACGTGCTCCGGACCCGGGTAGCGACGCTCGACGATATCGTCCACGTAGCGGCGCAGCGCGTCGAGCATGACTTGACCGATTTGGGCGTGCACGGGCACAAAGCGTGGCGGCCGCATCGTACCCAGACCCAGCATATCCTGCGTCACCAGCACGTGCCCGGCACAAGCCGGCCCCGCCCCGCAGCCGATCACCGGCACGTCCACCGCCCCGACGACCGCCTGCGCGGCCTCGGTCGGCACCGCCTCCAGCAAGAGCATCACCGCGCCGGCGGCCACCATACGCCGTGCCTCTTCCACCAGGATGGCAATCGCCTGTGCGTCCCGCGCCTGCGGCCGGTAGCCATCCGGCGCCAGGACCTGCTGCGGCCGTAACCCCAGGTGCGCGATCGTGTCCACACCCGCCCGCGTGAGCGCGGCCACCAGGCGATCGTCTTCCGGACCGGTTTCGATCTTGACCGCATCGCAGCCGGCTTCGTCCCGGAAACGGAGTCCGGCCCCGACGACCGCGTCCGGCCCGCACTTCATCGCTTCGTAAGGCATGTCGCCGCTGAGGAACACCTGCGGCGCGCCGCGCCGCACGGCTTCGCCGAGGATAATCATCAGTTCCAGCGGCGTCCGACGCGTCGTTGGATGTCCGAGCAGGACGGTCCCCATCGAGTCGCCAATGAGCAGCGCGTACACGCCCGCGGCCTGCGCGATGACCGCCGTTGGATAGTCGTAGGCGGTGAGCATCGCGAACTTGCGGCCCTCGGCCTTCATACGACGCAACGTCGCAAGGGTGACACGTTCAGGAGGTGCCGTCGACACGTTCGCGTACTCTTGCGCGGCTTGGCGCCCGCAGTCCAGACCCCGGTCCGCGCGGACGGGCAACCGCAGCAGTATGATACTGGGACGGTGCGGCCGCCAACAGCGCGGCGGCAGCCGCGTCCTATAGAATCAAGCGGCGAACCTGCGGACTGGCCCATCGGTCCCGAATCGTGGCCGGCTCCCTACGGGATTCGCATGATATCCAAGGGCGGCGTCGATAACGACGGAAACGACGCTGTGCGTCAACGCCGCTGGACAAGAGTAGACCGCCTGGGCGCGGCCGCTCAGGCCCGGCGTCGGTGCACCCCCTCACCGCGGCGCGCGTACCACGCCTGAGCGGGCGTGCGCGCCGCGGCGGCGACCCGCCCGCCGGGCGGTGCGATACCGGAGCGCCCCGGTCGCAAGCGCACGAGGTCCGTGGGAATCGGCATGGACGACCAGCCCGTCGACGTCTGCATCGTCGAGCATGATACCGCCCAGCGGGCCGAGCTGCTCCAGCGCCTGCTGGCCGAGCAGTTCAGTGTCGTGGAGGCGGAAGAAGGCCGGCTCGGGCTGGAGCAGGTCCGCCGCCACCGGCCGCGCGTGGTGATCGCCGCGCTGCAACTGCCCGGCCTGGGCGGGCTGGAGCTGTGCCGGCAGGTCCGCGAGGATCCCGCCGTCGACGGCACCTACTTCATCGTGGTGACGGCCTGCGACGCGCGCGCGACACGGCACCAGGTGCTCAGTACCGGTGCCGACGAGCTGCTCACCCAGCCCTACGATTTCGCCGAGCTGCTCGCGCGCCTCCGCAACGGCCTGCGCATCAGCCACCTCCAGGAGCGCCTCCGCCGCGCCGCCCTCACCGACGGCTTGACCGGACTCTGGAACCACACCCAGCTCCGGCACCTGCTCGACCGCGAGTTCGCCCGCACGCGGCGTTATGGCGGGATCGCCTCGCTGGTCATGCTCGATCTGGACCACTTCAAGGCGGTCAACGACACCTACGGTCACGAGATCGGAAATCGCGTGCTCCAGGCCACCGCCCGGCACCTCGAACGCACGGTGCGCGACACGGACACCGTGGCCCGCTACGGCGGCGAGGAATTCGTCGTGATCTGCCCGCACACGGGTCTGGACGAGGCCGCCCACCTGGCCGAGCGTATCCGCCAGGCGCTGCCACAGCACGTGCGGCTGCCGGAGTGCCCGCACCTGCACGTGACGGCGACGCTGGGGGTCGTCAGCTCCGACGACCCGCAGGTCAGCTCGGTGACCGACCTGATCAACCAGGCCGACCAGGCCCTGTACTGCGGCAAGGGGCAGGGCCGCAACCGCGTGGCGCGTTCCGACCGCTTGCCCGACCTCGCACCGGCCAGCGGCGTCCAGGCCGGCGAGGTGGAGCGCTTGCGCAAGCAGGTCCTCGCGCTGAGCATGCAGGCCAAGGAACTCTGCTTGCAGAGCGTCTGGTCGCTCGTGCAGGCCCTGGAAGCGCGCGATCGTTTCACGGCCTGGCAATCGCGCAACGTCACGTTCTACGTGAGCCGGCTGGTCGAGGCCGCCGGCTGGCCCGAAGGGTTGCGGCTGGCGACCGCCAACGCGGCGATGCTGCACAACCTCGGCAAGATCGGCGTACCCGATGCGGTCCTCCAAAAACCCGCGGCCTTAACGTCCGCCGAGGCCCTCGTCCTGCGACAAGTTCCGCAGGTGACTTGCAAGATTCTCGAGCCGCTGCGCATCTTCGAGACCGAAATCCTGATTATCCGCCACCTGCGCGAGCGCTGGGACGGCACCGGTTACCCCTACGGCCTGGCCAAGACGACCATCCCGCTGGGCTCGCGCCTGCTCGCCGTCGCCGAGGCGTTCGACGCGCTGACCAACGACCGCGCCTACCGTCGGCGGCGCTCGATCGACGACGCCCTCGCCGAGATTCAGGCCGAAGCGGGCCGCCAATTCGACCCGCAGTTCGCCGAGTTGCTCAAGACCGTCGTCACCGCCGAGCGCGCCGAGTGGCAGGCCCGGATCGATCAAACCCTCGCCGAAGGCCGCGCTCAATCGTTGCTCGTTACGTAGGTCGAGGTTCCGAAGTCCCCAGCCCGCGTCACGCGGCAGATGTTGTCGCGCCCTGCGCAACGGGCGCTTACCCAGAAAGCGCGCCGCCGCGCGACCAAGACGTCGACCGGCGCGCCGGGGTTCAGCCGATACGTCACCTCATCGCCGCCGAGCAGCCGAAGCTGCCCGGCGTAGGGCTCGACCCGCAACTCGGTCGCCCTTGACACGCCGCTCAGGCAAAGGGAGCAAGTCGCTCGCTCGGGAACTCACGGATCAGCAGGTCAATCGTCTTTCGGCGGGTGCGACCGTTCTTGAGCGCGTGCTCCCTTTGCCTGGCCTCGTCCAGCGTCTGGCACTGCTCGAAGTAGACCAATTCTGCCGGCAAGCGCCGTCTCGTTGAGTGAACGTGCCCCGCGCGATGCTGTGCCAGACGCCGGACGAGGTCGTTCGTGCTGCCGTAGTAATAGCGGCCGTCGGCGCAGCGCAGGATGTACACGTAAGCCGGCCTCATGTTCCTAACGTACAGCACGAACGAGGCGGCGTGTCAAGGGTCGACCGAACGGCCCTTCGCCTCCTGGCACTGCTGCCAAAGGGCGTCGAAAGTGGCGAAGCACTCGTCCGGCCCACGCCGGAAAAGCTCCTCGCTCGCACGGGTTAAGTTCTGCATCGTAAACCTCCTCGGTCCGCAGGACCGCGTTGAACCTGAAGTGCACCACCGGTCTCTCGGCGTCGCCGCGTCTTGCCGCGGCGTCGCTCAGGACCGGCTGTCAGAGCCCGAAGCGCAAGCGAGGGGCCAAGTCGCCGATGCCACTTCGCCGAGTGCACGTTCAGAAGTGTTATGGACGATCTACCGCGCGATGATGCGTAAGAAACGAGACCGCTCGGACTCGGGACCGACCCGGCAGGAGGGGGAGCCGTCCCACGTCCATCGTCATCGCGGCCAAGGGCCTGACGGCCTCACGGGGCGAGCTGCAAAGACGACGGCCGAGGACGGCAGGAGCAGACCAAGCTGGCGCGTCATCTGGGCTGCCCCCGCACCAAGTCTGCCCCTGAGCTGCTCAGGAACGGACGGATGGGCATCCTCTCAAGGCTCTGGACAGCATTCTTCGAATATGGACCATCACAGATGTTGTGCATCAGGCACCCGGCGCACTCTGGGACGTGACAGCAACCGCCGATGTTGTTCGCGACCAGTCTGCCGCTGGCACTGAGCGCGAAACGCGCCTCGCCGCGCACTCGCCACATCAGCCGCGGCAGCAGTACCGTTAAGGCCTCCGCCGAAAAATGACAGAATGGAAGCCCCTCAACCGAACAAGCGATTCTACTTTCCCCAAGAATATGGGCAATGCGCCCCAGGCTGCGTCTAAACTCAGTGGCAACCCATTTCTCCGTCCGAATTGTGCGCTCGACCCCTGCAGATGTCCGCAATCCGGACACATGGACCTCTTGAACTTTCAGCCGCGCGAGCAACGCCGGCAAAACTAACTCATATGCCACAAGAAGCTCGGGCAACGCGAGGATCTTCAATACCACGTGGCACGGCGATGCATTCGACAAGTACTGTAATGCCTCGCACGATCGGTCCCATGAGCCATGTCGGCCCACCACGTTATCATGAGTGTGCCTGTCTCCATATAGCGGAATTGCCACCACATCGTATGATGATGCAATGATCGGCCATGCATTCGCACACTGTCCGTGTGTTGCGATGCCTAGCTTTGTCGCGTTGTTGCGGAGCTCCCGCGACGCCTCACGGAACATGGGATGTATTGTCGGTTCGCCTCCGGTGACGATGCAGTGAATTCGATATCCACTGAAATCCAACAGAGCGGCGCACAACCGATCGATTGCCAGATCTTGCCTCGACCCCAGCAGTGTCTCGTCATGAGCGCAAAACCAACAGGCTTGTTGGCATCTATCTGTTAGTGAAATGCAAAGATGAACGTCCTTCATGCCATCCGCCCACGTATCTCTTCTGTTACCGCCTCCAGTCGCGAAAACACGTCGTGATACGCGTCGCAAAATGGCGTCTTCTGCGTCAGCCCGCCCGAGAGGAAGAACCCCTCCGCAGCACAGCCGCCGAAGCAGTAGCGATAGTACCGGCATGCGCCACATTGGTCCGCTATAGCGCAATCCCTCTCTCGGTGGTAGCAGAGTGCACGCGACCGAAGAACAGCGAGATTCTCGGCAACACTTCCAATCTGTGGCGCGCTGCCACCCTCAAGGCGACCGCACAGGTAGACGTCTCCTCGTGGGTCAACGGACAGAAACTCCCCTCCAAGACAGGTGCGTCGAAACATGCATCCTGTGTTGCCGCCAGTCACGAAGGATTTCGCAATCGATACGAAGGGCTCCCACTCGGTCGCACACGTCGAGTCATGAATCCACATCTCAAGAAGCGTGTTAATCATGTCCCGAAACTGTGATGGCCACGAGGGTGGGCATCGCAAGCCATATAGAGGCTGCACCTTGACCGTTTGGGCGCCCAGGTCGTTCATGAAAGTATAGAACGACTGGATGTCAATAGGGTTATTCGGCTGCAATACGGCGAGGACGCCGAACCGCACGCCGGCATCATGCAAGTAGCCTATTCCGCGCTTGACCGCTGCCACACTCCCCTCGTTCGACACAGTGCGGCGGCAGGAGTCGTGCATTGGGCCGTCAATACTGAGGCCGACCTTGAAGTGATTGTCCGCCAAGAAAGAAGCGACTTCTGGCGTAATCAATGTGCCATTGGTTTGGAGATAGTGCCTGAGAGAGGAAGGCTGATGACAGGAACGTGTTGCTAACAACGCCGCGCGATAAAAGTCGAGTCCCATGGCAAGCGGTTCACCACCGTGCCAAAGAAACGTGACACGGTGCAGAGCCTGCGCAGCACCGAGCTGCGCTACCTGGTCGAGAGTGTCAAGACTCATGGACGGGCCGTCATGGTCCCGGAGATAGCAGTAGCTACATCGCAGATTGCAGCGGTGCGTTACTTTGGCGATGATCATTAATCGGTTGCACATAAACCACCAGCCTGGGCCGACAGATGCAAGATGAGAACTTCGGTTAGGAAGGCGCGGTCGCGCGGGCAAGTGCTACAGTCAAAGAGGTGGATGCAGCGGGCAATTTTCAGCGCGATAAACTGTGGGTCCGCCGACCAAGGCTGTGCCAAGGGCATTAGAAGAGGGCATGCGCTGGGCAAGGTGCCGGCGAAGAGAGATCGGTAAAAGCGCTGGATATCGACAAGCGCAAGGCGCCGTTGCACGACGCGGGTCAGCCAGGAGATCTCAAGGCGCGCAGCGTCGATGAACGCTGGCAAATCATCGATGGCTGTGGAGTAGTCGATTACTCCCCAATCATCCGCCCAGAAACGCAGATTCGAAAGCGTGAGGTCGCCATGTTGATGGGTGGAGTAGGCGAACTGAAGGTGCGACAACCGCTCCAGGAATTTCCTGAGGAGGTCGTCTACGAACGTTGGCCAAGGTCGGCGATCTAGATGGAGGTGGGCATGCAAGTTCCGTCGGGCAAGCAGTTCATACGCGGGTAACCACTCCTGTTTTTCAGGCCGCGAGCCGCAGCGAAGCATCAATTGGGCGAGCTGACGGGCCAGCACATCAACGGGTTGGGACGAGAAGGGCGAGCCATGGTCCGGTGTGACGACAAGGAACCGCCCCGGCGAGGTCGGAACGCACTCCAACCACGGCACCAGATGGTTCGTCCAGTCGGAGAGCGCGCGCAGGCGCCTGTAGCCGCGGTTCTCAGCGTCGGATTCGACATCCTTAAGCCAGACGACCTTCCGGTCAACGAGAAAGGCTTTAAAGACCCGTTGGCCACCCCGGGAATGAAGTGGCTTCTCTTCCAGTCGTCGGAGCGGCCACAGTTTGAGCGTTTGCAACGATCCTGCAAAGAGCTCTTCCGCGGAATCCCCGTCAGGAACTCTCTGACCAGCAGGTATCAGCGTCATAGCCCGGCATCACTTCGGATGTAGCTTGAGCTTTGCTCTGCTCGGCTGCCCGGACAGCTTCGAAGAGCCGCGGATTTAGATTGCCGGGGACGACTAGCGGAGCCGGAGCTTCGGCTGCTTGCCCTTCAACGGACATGTCGGTCGGACGAGGAGATGGCATGTAGCACCGCCTTTCATGATCGACGATAACGCACGGATATCATGCATCCCTCCGCGCGCGACGTCAAGGCGAATGTGACGTCACATCTCGAACCGGACGTCGGTGTGCCAGGAGGCGCGATAGAACGGCCGGCGCATCCCCCACGACCGCGAACCACCTGCGCTTGTAGCTGATGATCTCCTCGGACAGGCCGTACCCCTCCAATTCCGCCCGGTTCGCGGGCACGCCGTTGAGCACGACTTCGACCACTTCGTCGCCGGCAATTCGCGCCGTCGTAAGCTGCCAGCCGTTGTCAAGCTCGATGACGGCACCGCCGCCGAGTAGCCCGAGGATCTCGGCCGCGGAGGCCTCGCCGACCCTTGACACGCCGCCCGCAGCCGCGCTGCGGGGCTGCTCCGCGGCCCATCGCGCGAAGCGCGATGCGGCGTGTCAAGGGCCGAGCGGGGTGCCGATCGCGAGTCGCTATTGAAAAAGGGGACAGGCACCTCGCAGGAGCGCGTTGTTGGTCACGGTGACGAGTCCCGGCTCGGAGCCAGTCCCCTTTTTCTGACGTTCGGCACGTCCGAGGGGCTCAGATTCAGCCCGACCAGGGCGCGTCCATCGACGAGCGTCGCGCGGGCGATCTTGACGTTGTGGATGCCGGCATGAAAAAGGGGACAGGCACCTCGCGGGAGCGCTTCTCGGCCGCGGAAACGGGTTCGGCTCGGAGCCAGTCCCCTTTTTCATGGGAAAGATGGCGCCGCTGAGAATGTGAAACCGCCGGGCCTCCGTCGCCGCCGCGGAGTCCGCGACTCACGCGATAGGCTTCCAAGCCTCCCAATGATTGCCGGAGTCTCCGCGTTCCAGAGCGGAGATCGGCGCTGCGCGGCGTCTGGCGCGCTGGTCATGATCGGCGGACCCCTTGGGTGTGAGGCCCAGGGCGGCTAGAATGCGCGCGATGCGCCGGTTTTGGGGCGACAACGTGGTCAAGATCAGCGGCGGGCTCGCCGTGTTGCTGCTGGTCGCCGCGGAGGAGAAGGTCTGCCCCTGGTTCGTGAGCCCGCCGAGCGCCACGCGGAAGACCACGAACAGCGCCGCGTCCGGGACGACGGCACCGCCGGCACCCGTTGAGAAGCCGACGCCGACGAAGTCCGCGCCGCTGACCGTACTGAGCGCGCTGCCGGACGCTGTCCTGGCGCGGTGGCCGGGCGGTCCGAATCGCGCTCTGCCGGCGGAGACCGAGGCGTGGCACGACGGCACGGTCGCGCGCGGCCCGGTGCAGCCGCCACCTGCTGAACGACCGGCGGCGGCGGAGAGACCGCTGCCGTCCTGGCTGAGATTTCACATCCTGTTCCCCGCGGTCGCCGCGACGGTGCCGCTGACCGATTGGTCGCCGGCGTGCGATCCCGCCCTGCGCAGCGTCCTTCAGAGGACCGGGCCGCCACGAGGCTGATCCGATAACGGGGGCTTCGGACGCGCGGTGCGCGCGGCGCTGTTTCACGTGAAACACGGATCACCTACGGGCGTAAGCCTGAAACGAGGATAGCACGATGTGGGAGAAGAACCTCAATCAGAAAGTTCTGCTGATCGTGGGGGTGCTGGCGCTGGGGATCTGGCTGATCTACCCGACCAAGGAGAAGCTCCGCCCCGGACTGGATATCGCCGGCGGGGTGTCACTGATCTTCGAGATCGACGACACGGGGCTGGAAGACTACGCGAGCCTGGCCGAGGACATGAAACGGCTGCTCCAGAAGCGTGTCGACCCGCAGGGCGTGTATGACTTGACGTGGCGCGTGCTCGGGCGGAACCGGCTGGAGGTGCAGATGCCGTTGCCGCCGCCGGGCGTGGCCGAGCTGCGCCGCGCGTACGCCGAGGCGCTGGAGAATCTCGTCGCGGCCAACATCGGGCGGGCCGATCTGGAAAACGCGTTCGCGCTGGCGGGCGAAGCGCGCGCCCCGCGGCTGGCCGAGCTGGCCCGCGGCTCGGAGCAACGCACCGAGCTGTTGCAGAAGGCCGCGCAGGCGTACGAAGCGTATGCGGCGGCGCTGGAGGCGTATCGACGTGGAGCGGAGGCGACGCAGCCGACCACGACACCCACGACGAGCACGGCCCCGGCCAAGACGCGCGCGGAGATCGAAGCCGATCTCAGCGACGCGGAAGCCGCGCTCGAGGATGCCTACGACGCGGTGCTGGCCACCGCGCTCGATCCGGAGCGCTTCCGCGAAGTGCTCGAGATGGACGAGCGTTCGCCGATCCGCAAGAACAGCATCGACGACCTCACCAAGACGCACCCGGACCTGCGGGGCGAGATCGACCGGGCGGTCTCGACCTACGCCGCGTGGCGGAAAAACCGCGGGGCGCTGGACGGCCCGGCCGATCTCCAGCGGCTGCTGCGCGGGTCCGGCAAGCTGGAGTTCCGCATCCTGGCCGAGCCGAGCGCGGAGAACGTGGCCAAGTACGAGCGCTACCGGCAGCAGCTCCAGGAGCGCGGGTCCCTGCCGGCAGCGGGCGACGAATACGGCTGGTTCCGGGTCGACAACCCGATGGCGTTCTTCGACCTCAAGACGACCGCCGAGCTGACGAAGTTCGACCCGCGCTCGTCGCACTATGTGGCCGAGAAGCGCGGCAAGGACTATTACGTGCTGGCCGAGCTGGATGCGCGGCAGGGTCTGCTGGCCGACAAGAAGAACTGGCAATTGCGCGGGGCGCGGATCGACCGCGACTCGCGCGGCGGATACTGCGTCGATTTCGAGCTGGACGTGGTGGGCGGGCAGCTCTTCGAGGACCTGACGCGGCGGAACATCAACCGGCCGCTGTGCATCCTGGTGGACAGTGTCGCCTATTCAGCCCCGAATATCCGCAGCAAGATCCGCACGCAGGGGCAGATCACCGGGGACTTCTCGCACGAGAAGGTGAGCTACCTGGTCCAAACGATGCAGGCGGGCTCGCTGCCGGCCCGCCTGAAGGAGACGCCGATCTCCGAGCGCACGATTGGGTCCAGCCTGGGCGCGACCAATCGCGACATGGCGTTCCGCTCGGGCCTGATCGGCGTGATCGTGGTCGGGCTGTTCATGGCGGGCTACTACCTGCTGGGCGGCCTGATCGCGAACGCCGCCATGCTCATGAACGTCGTGCTGGTGCTGGCGGTGATGGCGATGCTCCAGGCGCGGTTCACGCTGCCGGGCATCGCGGGTCTCATCCTGACGGTGGGCATGAGCGTGGACGCGAACGTGCTGATCTTCGAGCGGATGCGCGAGGAGAAGGAGCGCGGCTCTTCGGTGCGGATGATCATCAAGAACGGCTACGACAAGGCGTTCTCGGTGATCCTGGACTCGAACCTGACGACGATCCTGACCAGCGTGATCCTCTATTACGTCGGCAGCGAGGAGGTCAAAGGCTTCGGCCTCACGCTGGGCTGGGGTATCGCGATCAGCATGTTCACGGCGCTGTTCGTGACCCGCACCATCTTCGCCCTGCTGGTCAAGTATGGGCTGCTGAAAGACATCACCATGCTCAAGCTGATGGGCGTACCCAAGGTCGACTGGTACCGCCTGCGCAAGATCTTCATCCCCGTCTCGCTGGCGACGATGGCCCTCGGCCTCGTGCTGCTGGTCGCGCGGGGCTCGAAGAACACGCTGGACGTCGAATTCCTCGGCGGCGTCAGCGCCGAGCTGGAGGTGAAGCCGGCCCGGGCCGGCGAGCCGCCGCTGGACGACGTCAAAATCGCCGAGCGCCTGCAAGGCGTCGGGGCGGGCCTGCTCGCGGATGCCGGGAAGCTGAGCCAGGCCCGGGTCGAGCCCGTGGCGGGCAGTCCGAACGAGTACCGGCTGCGCGTGCCGGGCATCAACGCCGACGAACTGGCGGCGATCGTCACCGAGCCGCTGGAGGATCAGCGGATGCTCCAGCGCGGTGGGATCGAGCGACAGCGCGAAGAGGACGCGGTTCTCGTGCGGGTGGCGGGGGAGGTGCGCGACGAGCAGCTCCAGGCGCTGGTGCAGGGGTTGGGGCCGGTCGTGCGGGCCGCCGGCGACAATATCGCCGGGGCCAGCGTCGGCTCGGTGGTCGAGAGCACGTTTGGGACACAGAAGGGCCGCTTCTGGAGTGTCACGACGACCGAGCAGAACAAGCGGCTGGTGCAGTACGCCCTGGAGACGGCGCTGGGCGACCGGCTGCAACGTCAGCAGCGCGTGCGCTATGAATTCCGCGGCGACCAGGACGGCCGGCCCTGGCCGATTCCGGGCCGCGCGCAGCGCCTGGAGAGCGTGATTCTCGACCCGGACTTTCCGGCCGGCGTGCGCGTCGAAGGGCTGTCGGACTTCGGCGGCGGGGCAGCGCTCTACTTTGACAAGCTCCAACCGCCGCAGAGCGTGGAAGCCGGCGTGCCGGGCTCGATCCCGGACCGGCTGCGGAACATGCGTTTGCAACCGGGGTTCCAGGATTATCCGTTCCGGAAGTTCAAGGTCTACGGCGTGCAGGAGGCCGGGCAGGACGAGCACGGTGGGCCGCTGTATTCCAGCGTGGTCGTCGCGGTGGTCGACGAGAAGTACCGCTACAGCGACGATGCGGAGCGGTGGTTCACGGATTTCGCGCAGAAGGAGCTGTACCTGGCCACCACGGCGCTGGAGAGCGAGCAGTCGCTGCGGAAGGTGTCGCAGTTCAAGCCGCAGATCGCGCAGCGGGCCAGCACGCAAGCGTTGCTGGCGGTCGTGCTCTCCTGGCTGATGATCATCGCGTACATGTGGGTGCGGTTCGGCCGGGCGATCTACGGCTTTGCCGGCGTCGTCGCGCTGGTGCACGACGCGTGCATCGCGCTGGCGTTCGTGGGCATCGCCGGCTGGATCGGCGGGGCGCGGCACCCGATCGGGAGCGCGCTGCTCATTGATGATTTCAAGATCAACATGACGATCGTGGCGGCGATTCTGACGATCATCGGCTACTCGATCAACGACACCATTGTGATTTTCGACCGCATCCGCGAGTTGCGCGGGCGGCTGGGCCGCGTCACGCCGCAGATCATCAACGACAGCGTCAACCAGTGCATGTCGCGGACGATCCTGACGGCCACGACGGTGTTCGCCGTGGTGTTGGTGATGTACGTGTTCGGCGGCAGCAGCATCCGGGGCTTCAACTACTGCATGTTGGTCGGGACGCTGACTGGGTGCTATTCGACGATCGTGATTGCGGCGCCGCTGCTGCTGGTGCGCGTGAGACGCCGGGCCGAACCGGCGTATTAGACGGCCTAGCGGCGTGATTCGGAGATTCGCTAACGAATTCGCGAAGAGGAGCCGCGGGCTTGAGCCCGCGCGGTCTTCCGTCTCCCCTGAATTCTGGAGCGCCGCGCGGGCTGAAGCCCGCGGCTCTTCGGACGGAATTGTAAAGCCGATTCCTGATTCAGGACACTCGCCCAGGGCGCTCGTTTGCGGGGCGGTGGCGGGTATAATGCGGCTCGGCTCGCGGCGGGTGTCGCGAGTCGAGCCGCCGGTTTTTAGTCGGGGCACAGCGATGCGCACGGAAATCAAGGCAGGGCTCGTCATCGGGCTGATCATTATTGCGGGCGTGGTGTTCTATGCGGTCCGACAGGGCGGGTCGGGCGGAAGCCAGGTCGACAAGATTCCCTTCGATGTCAAGCCCGGGGCCGGGCCGGGCGTCGGAATCGTGGATGTCAAGGCGGAGAAGGGGCGCGAGGGCAAGGGCACCACGCCGGGAAAGCCGGCGAGTACGCCGCCACAGCCGGGCAAAACGCCGCCCCTGGCGGCTGCCCCCGGCCGCACGCCGGAGCGTTCGACCCCGCAGCCAACCACACCGGAGGTGACGCGGACGTTGCCGCCGATCGTGGGCCCAAGCGGGGGCCCGCGCACGCCGCCGCCGGGCGGCACGGCGACGACCGCGCCCGCGACGCCGCCGGCGCTGACGCGGACCGTGATCGTTCCGGAGGAGATACCTGGCGACGCGACGAGGCCGGGTCTGGAAGCGGCCCAGCCGCCCGCCGCCCAGCCGAACATCACGACACCGACCTCGCCGCAGCCGACCGTCGCGCTGCCGCCGAGACCGCTGGCGGCCACGCAGCCGACGGACACGGCGACGCGGGTGAAGGAGTCGCCCAAGCCGGAACGGACGGCGCTGCGCTACACCGTGCAAAGCGGCGACACGCTGTCGAGCATTGCGCGGGAGCATTACGGCGACGCGCGGTACTGGACGAAGATTCGCGACGCGAACAAGGACATTGACCCGGACTGGATCAAAGAGGGGCAGGTCCTGGTGCTGCCGCCGAAGGAAGAGGCGACCGGGGCCGGTGCCGCGCCCGCCGAAAAGAAGCAGCCGCCCGCGGCCGAGGATGCCCAGGCAAAGGCCAAGCCGGTCGAGACGAGGCCGGCGGTGGGCACCACGTACGTGGTTCAGAAAGGGGACACGCTGATCCACATTGCGCGGACGGTGCTGGGGGACGCGGCGCGGTGGCGTGAGATTTACGACCTCAACAAGGACAAGATCAAGAATCCGGATCATCTGCTGGAGGGCACGCCGCTCAAGCTGCCGGCCAAGGAGAAGAAGGAGGCGGCCAAGGAGCCGAAAGCGAAACCTTGAGGGACGGGCGCGACCGCCTGCGAATATCCGCGGAGTAGCCGCGAATACCATCGGGCAAGAGGCGCGTGGCGGCCGCGGACACGGCCCAGGGGGCATCTGTGATGGTCGCTGAAATGGCTTGGAACCAGGGCGTGCTGTGGGGGCTGATCGGCTGCGCGATCCCGGTGGCGGCGATCCTCGCGCCGTTCTGGTACAAGATTGCGAAGCTGCGCTCCGAGAACGAGCTGAAGCGCGCGTTGGCGGAACGGGGGATGTCAGCGGACGAGATCGAGCGGGTCATTGCCGCCCGACCGCGCAAAGGGGACGGTTAAGCGCGGCTATCAAAACCCCTCCTGTTTGGGCCAGATGGCAGGATGCGGGGGGGAAGTGCGAACCCTCCCCCAACCCCCTCCCTGCGAGGGAGGGGGGTGTTGTTACGCGCTCTAAGGTACTCACACGCCCTATCCGAAAAGACAGTAGCGGCGGCGTGGGGCCGCCCGGCGTAGCGGGTTCGCTGAACCCGGGAGCATGGCGGCGTGAGAGCACGGGAGACCAGGTCGGAGTGGCCGGGCGTTAGCCGGGTCGAGCCGGCGTTGAAGCTGGATTGCCGGCATTATCGGGGCGATCGGCCGTGTGCGGCGGGCATTCAGGGGGTTTGCCCAGGGGAGTGCGCGCCATACGCCCCGATGTACCACCGCATTCTCGTGGTCAAGCTGGCGGCACTCGGGGACGTGATTCGGACCGCCGCCCTGCTGCCGGGGCTGAAGGAAGCGTGGCCGCACAGTCACATCACCTGGGTGACACGCCGAGCGGGCGTGCGGATGCTGGCCAATCATCCGCTGATTGACCGGCTGCTGCCGTTCGATGCGGAGAGCATCTGCCACCTCGAGGGTGAGCGTTTCGATCTGTGCTTGAGCCTGGATAAGGAGCCGGCGCCGGCGGCGCTGGCCATGCGGGTACACGCGGTGCAGCGGCGCGGGATCGGTTTGAGCCAGTTCGGCACGGTGTTCCCGCTCAACCCCGAATGCGCCGCGTACTTTCGGCTCGGGTTGGATGACGAGCTGAAATACCGCCACAACGAGAAGAGCTACCAAGAGCTGATCTACGAGGCCGTGCGGCTCCGCTACACCGGGCAGCGCTACCGGCTGTATCCGAGCCCGAGAAACCGGCAACGGGCCGACGAGGTGTGGCGCGGCGTGGGTGTCGGGCCGGACGAGGCCGTGATCGGGCTGAACACCGGGGCCGGCGACGCGTTCGCCAACAAGACCTGGCCGCCGGAGAAGTTCGCGCACCTGGCCGAAGCGTTGGTCCAGCGGCATGGCTGGCGCGTGGCGCTGCTGGGCGGTCTGGAGGAAGCGGCACGGAATCGGAGCTTAGCGGAGGCGTGTGTCCCGTTGATGCTGCGCCGTGACGATCGCGAGGTTCCCGGCGTGCTAGACGTTTGCCAGGAGAGCGTGTGGGACGGGGTGCCGAGCGAGCTGGATTTTGCGGCCTTGGTGGCACGCTGCACGGCCGTGGTCACCGGCGACACGCTGGCCATGCACGTGGCCATCGCCCAGGATGTTCCGGCGGTGGTGTTGTTCGGTCCCACGTGTCCGCAGGAGATCGACCTGTGCGGCCGCGGGCGCAAGATCGTGAGCCAGCTCCCCTGCGCGCCGTGCTACCGTCGGACGTGCGACCGCGCTCCGAACTGCATGGACAAGATCGCCGTGGAACAGGCCTATCAAGCGATCGCGGGTTGGGTACCCCAGTTGCAGACCGAGCCGGCGCGGGAGGCCGCCGTCGTGTAGTGGGCGGGTCCGCCCGGCCTCGATTCTCAGGGGGAATTGGTGATCTTCCGCGGACCGCCTTTATAATCCCGCCGTGTGGCGTCGGATCGGTTGGCGTCGCCCGGCAGGTTGGGAACGGTGATCATCACACTTGACGGACCGGCGGGGTCGGGTAAGAGCGCGACGGCGCGCAAGCTGGCGGCGCGGTTGGGGGTTCCCTATCTCGACACGGGAGCGATGTATCGGGTCGTCACGTTGGCCGCGCTGGAGGACGGCGTGGACCTCAACGACGACGCGCGGCTGGCGGGGCTGGCGGCCAGCGACATTTACACGCTCGATCTGGGGCCCACGCATATGCGGGTCACGTTGCGCGGCCGAGATGTCACCGAGGAGATTCGGTCGATGCGCGTCAACGACCACACGCGCTTTGTCGCGGCACTGCCGGGCGTGCGGCGGGCGCTGGTCGAGAGGCAGCGCGCGATCGCACACCAACTGGGTTCGGTTGTCACCGAAGGGCGCGACCAGGGCAGTGTGGCGTTTCCCGACGCGGACATGAAGTTCTTCCTGGACGCGACGCTGGAAAAGCGGGCCGAACGGCGGCTGCACGATCTGTGGGCGGACGGGGAAGAGGTCACGCTCGCGCAGGTGCTGGAGAACCTGCGCACGCGGGATCAGACGGATCAACAGCGGGCGGTCGGGCCGCTCACGGTGCCGCCGGGCGCGATCCGCATCGACACGACGCGCCTGTCCATCGCCCAGGTCTTGGATCTCATGGTCGAGCACTTGCGTGGGGCAGGCCTCCTGCGGGACCGCGCGGACGGCAAGTCGGGGGCCGCTGGGTCTGCGCCGGCGCGGGAACCCTGACGTGCGGCTCTGGTACCGCTTCTGCCGCATCCTGTGTCAAACGCTGTTCGTCGCGCTGTTTCGCGGGCGGGTGTTCGGCGCGGCGCGGGTGCCGCGGACGGGCGGCGTGCTCCTGGTGTGCAATCATCAGAGCTTGCTGGACCCCGTGCTGGCGACGCTGGCCCTACCGCGGGAATGTCACTACATGGCGCGCGACACGCTGTTCCGGCGGCCGGTGTTTCGACGGCTGATCGAATCGCTCAACGCGTTTCCAATCAAGCGCGGGACGGCGGACCTGACGGCGATCAAGGAGACGCTGCGACGGCTCCGGGCAGGGCACCTGGTCGTGACGTTTCCGGAAGCGACGCGGACGCGAGACGGCTCGGTGGGGGCGATGCAGCCGGGCGTGATCCTGCTGGCGCGGAAGGCCGGCGTGCCGATCGTGCCGTGCGCGATTCTCGGGGCGTTTGGAGCGTGGCCGCGCCAGGCGCTGCTGCCGCGGCCGCACCCGGTGGTGGTGGCGTACGGGCAACCGGTGCCGCCGGCGCAGCTCGAGGCGCTGGCGGACGAAGCGTGCATTCGGCTGGTGCGTGGTCGCATCGTCGAGCTGATGGAGCGATACTGGCGACCAGCGGTCCGACCGCGATGCCGGGCCACGGCGAGCACCGGCCCGCCAGCAGCGCGGTCCGGGAGTTGATGGGACACAGGGACCATGCTCAGGACGAATGTGGTTTGGCTGGTTAGCTGTTGTTGGTATGTACTTCTGCCGTTCTGCCCGGCCGCCGCCGTCCCAGACGCTTCGCCCGGCGGCGACCTGCGCGACCTGATCGCGCGGTATGCGACGGACCGGGCAGCGATCGACCGCTTCTACAACCTGCCGTGGTCGGAGCTGCGGTTTGAGCGGCTCGAACAGTTCTACCGCGAAGAGTCCGAGCGCCTGGACCAGACGGACTTCACGTCGCTCGGCCAGCCGGGCCGCATCGATTACATTCTGCTCCGCAACGAGATTCGGGGTGAAGTCGCGCGACTGGGCCATGATCGCCGGCGACTGGCGGGTATGGACGCGCTGCTGCCGTTCCGCCAGACGCTGCTGGAGCTGGAGACGGCGCGACGCCGGATGGAGTCCGTCGATCCGCAGGCGAGTGCGAGCCAGCTCGCCGCGCTGCCGGAACAGATCAAGAAGCTGCGCGAGCGGATCGAGCGCGGCAAGCCAGTGGCGGCGCCGCTCGCTTCCGGGCCGACGTCGACGGCCGCGACGGCGCCGGAGACCGCACCGGCGGCGGACGATCGGCTGAGCGTCTCGGCGACGACGGCGCGGCGCGCCGCGGAGGCTGTCAGTGCGCTGCGCGGTACATTGAACGAATGGTTTTCGTTCTTCGACGGCTACAAGCCGGACTTCTCGTGGTGGGTTCGCAAGCCCTATGAGGAACTCGGGGCCGCGCTCGACGAATACGCCAAGTACCTGCGTGAGTCGGTCGCCGGGCTGAAGGGGGCTGACGACGACCCCCTGGTCGGCGAGCCCGTTGGCGGCGAGGTGCTCGCCGACGAGATCGTCCGCGAGATGCTGCCGTATACGGCGGAGGAGCTGATCGCGATCGGCGAGCGCGCGTTCGCCTGGTGCGAAGAGGAGATGAAGAAGGCGGCCGCGGACATGGGGTTCGGGACGGACTGGAAGGCGGCCCTGGCGAAGGTCAAGGAGGGCTACGTGCCGCCGGGGGAACAGGATGAGCTGGTGACCGGGCTGGCGCGGGAGGTCATTGGTTTTCTGAAGGCGCGCGATCTGCTCACGATTCCGCCGCTCTGCGAGGAAACCTGGCGGATCACGATGATTTCGCCGGAGACGCAGAAGGTGCTGCCGTTCGCGGCGTACGGCGGGCAGCACATCATGATCGCGTATCCGACGGACGCGATGAAGCACGAGGACAAGCTGGCGGCCATGCGCGGCAACAACCGGCACTTCTCGCGCTCCGTGACCGCGCATGAGCTGATTCCCGGGCATCACTTGCAAGCGTTCATGACCGAGCGGAACCGGCCGTATCGACAGGTTTTCTCGACGCCGTTCTTCGTCGAGGGGTGGGCGCTGTACTGGGAGATGCGGCTGTGGGACCTGGGTTTTGCCAAGACGCCAGAGGATCGGATGGGAATGCTCTTCTGGCGGATGCACCG
>Ga0214473_10003412_pt1 | contig 19298 bp, 14 predicted proteins | sample RVTome_7_FD_203509 | JGI IMG/M metagenome (GOLD analysis project Ga0214473, IMG submission 203509) | Soil microbial communities from uranium-contaminated site in the Upper Colorado River Basin, Wyoming, United States - RVT98D197 | ecosystem: Environmental > Terrestrial > Soil > Contaminated >... | reverse complement strand
GCATTATGTATCCTTTCTTTATGTTCATATTTATTGAATCACTTGTGTTGCTGGGCGGAGGGGTCTTTGCTCCACGAATGGTGTCCTTTACTTCTGAGGTTGTAAAGCTATCTTGATTCTTGAATTTCTCGAGAAAATAGCCAGCTGCTAAGACCCGATCATAATCAGTTTTTGGAGAAACCTTCCTAAAGAATTGAGCAATTGACATTACTTTCCCGAACGTCTGCATGCTCTCGGTGATTTGCGGTGTGCCGCCTTTTGCAGAACTAGCAGACGGCAAAACTGGGGCATGCTTTTGTTTTTCAAGGAATTCGGCTATTTTCTTTTCCACAAAGTCGCTTGGTCCAGTCACTTCAATTTCACTTTCTCCAATTCGAACTCTCATCGTGACATTTGCTGATTTCTGTTCGGCCATGATGGGTCCCTCCTTTGAAATTCTATTTTTCTATGATGATTCTATGCTAACATTAAAACAATTTAAATCTCACCGTGCTCAAGTGAACTATAATGTCCTCTACTGTTGAATATGATATGGTCTAAGAGCCTAATTCCAAGGATTTCGCCGGTGGATTTTAGCTGTCGGGTAATCTCTAAATCGTCCTTGCTGGGAATCAACGGTCCAGAAGGATGGTTATGGGCGACGATGATTGAGGAAGCGCGGTCGGTAATTGGGTCGGCAAATACCTCACGAGGATGAACCTGGGTTTTGTTAACCAGACCCACGGAAATGACACGGGTGGTAATAACCTCGCTGGCGCCGTTTATGGAAATGCAGATGAAATGCTCCTGCTTGCGGTCGGCATAGTGGCGGATCAAGGGAAGGACATCAGCGGGAAATGATATTTTCAAACCCTCGGGGCGGATGCGGCGGCGGGCGAATTCAAGGGCGGCGGAAATAAGGGTTGCTTTGGCTAAACCAACTCCTTCTATTTTCTGGAATTCCTCGATACTTATTCTTCCTTTATCGCCATCCACTACCTTCAGAATTCTCTCTGCAACCTCTATGACGTCATGTCCTTTTGTTCCACTGCCCAAAAGAATGGCCAATAATTCGACGTCAGACAATGCCTCAGCGCCTTTCTCTTGGAGCTTTTCGCGAGGCCGGTCTGATTTGGGAATCTCCGAAAAGCATTTTTTCATAACTCTTGTCCAAATTGGGTCTTAACCCGTTGGGATCAGTAGTCTTTAGAAACGAGGTTGCTTCGTCGCAAAAGACTCCTCGCGACGACAAAAATAAGCATTAGAGTTACCTTTTGTCATTGCGAGTGGAACGAAGCAATCCCATCTTTTTTTAGAGATTGCCGCGCTCCCTCCCCGCTGCGCAAGCGCCTGCGCGGCGAGCGGTCGCTCGCAATGACAAATGCGGTCCAGGGCACTGCTTAATCCGCCCTACCCCTTTTCTTTTTTGTTATCTTCTGTTTGGTCCCTTCCTCTTGTTTTGCACGTTCTTCTTTGATCCGTTTCAATAATTCTGATGCGGGCTCATCATTCGGGTCCTGCGGCACAAGTTCACCTCGGAATGCTTTGGCAAGGAGAGATTGGGTCAGCTGGTCCACGCGGGTCTTTGCCTTCAGAAAACGCGCCTCAATCTGGTCGGCCAGGGCAAAGAACGCCTCTACCCGCCGGACGATTTCTTTCTGCTCTTCGAGTGGTGAGAGAGGAACCAAGACTTCACTAAGAATAGCAATATTGATATTCTTCTGTGCAGTTGCTGGGGCAAAAGTAGAAAGGTCTGACTTCGCCACACGAATAAAGTATTCGATGTATTCTGGAACACACATACTCTCGTTGGCGATGATACCGACTACACTATCCGGAAAGCAAGCCGGATAAGTAAGTAGCGCAGACTCCGCAATGTTAGCTGCTATGGTTATGCATACGGTTCTTACAGGCCAAAGACGACTTTGGGCAAGGCCAGTTTCGTTATAGGTTTGCCGGTGGTCAGTAATCTTCCCATTTGATTGAGCAATATCACCTGTCTGAATAAACGGATACGAGCCTCCGTAAAGGATAGCCGCGTTTCGAGGACGGTGTCTTGACTTTCCGCGGCTCATCTCGCCGGTTTCAGGAAGTTTCACCCAACGCCATGTCTCGGGTACGTCAAAGGGTGTGTCCAACTTGGCCGTATCCGCTGGGGCAATAGGGTTCTTTTCTCGCCAGTCGGGTGTGAGGCGGCCAGAGCAGGCGGCGGCGAGGACGGATTGGCGAAAGCGTTTGAGAATGATGGGAATCTTCGCCAGCCGTTTTTGGCACGCGCCCACTTTCTCCAACAGCTTCTCCAACTTCGCCACTATCCGGTGCTGTTCGTTGATCGGGGCAAGAGGCAGTCCCAGAGATGCCAGCTTGGTAGCATTCACATTCGGAACCGCAATCCCCGCAGCGAATTCCGAAATGGCTCGCCAGTATTCATAAGATTTTAAGAAGAACTCAACAAATTTGGGTTCGATGCCGTCCAATGCTTTGAATCGAATGAGGTAGGAGGCAAATACTGCATCGCATGCAATGTCCCTAACGCGATGGCTCACGCCAACTGATCCCGCCCGAGCAACGAGAATATCGTCCGGATAGACCTGGTATTTCTCTACATCCGCAGGAACTTCCTCGCAGTAAGGGACTTTCTGCCATTCGATTCCACCCTCTGAAATGTCTGAAGTGCGAAGATACCTGATTTGCCCGCTCTTTGCAGCTTTGGAGGTCCAGCCGTATTGAGGCTTGGAGCAAATGTCGCCCAGCGTTGTTCCCGCCCACCCCTTTGGAAACTCGTTACTCATTTCTCCACGCCTTCTTCGTTCTCCACAAGTGCGACGATTTCTCTAAGGTCATCTACCACGGCTTCGAGTTCGGTGATGGCTTCGGTAGCAAGGTCCTGGGGTTCTGGAAGCTCATCTGCGTCTTCGAGCGACTCATCTTTAAGCCAGGTGATGTCGAGCTTGTAGTTGCGCTCCTTGATTTCACTGATGTGGAATTTCCTGAATCGTTCTGCAGGCACACGGCGGGCGGTCCCATTGGGGTCTTTCCCGTAACAGGCTTCGAATTCTGCAAAGTGCTGCGGAGTAAGTGGGCGGTCCTTCTTGGTGATGCCCGGCACGTTGGAGCGCGCATCGAATATCCAGACATCTTCTGTAGAATGCCCCTTCTGAAAGAAAATAACATTTGCTTTCACTCCCTGGCTATAAGGAGTGAATGTTCCTCTTGGTAGGCGCAGAACTGTGTGAAGGTTGCAGTCCTGCAAGAGAATCTCAAAAACCTCCCCGGCTTTGTTCTCGAAGAGGCAGTTATCAGGCAGTACGATGGCAGCCCTTCCTCCGGTTTTCAGGATGTTCATCACGTGCTGAACGAAGTTGAGTTGCTTATTGCTCGTCTCTATGGTGAAGTCTTCCCGCTCCGGGGCTTGATTGGCTCCTTTTGTGCCAAAAGGTGGATTTGTGAGCACGCAGTCGTACCGGTCCTTCTTGAGCGGCTCGTATATCGTATCTCCCAAATAGATCTTAGGTTCAAGTCCGTGCAGAAACAGGTTCATCAGGGCAAGCCTTCTGGGTCTGGGAACGAGGTCCTGCCCGTAGTAGGTTCCTGTCCTTATCCGTTTGAATTCCTTTCTGTCGAGCGCATTCTTGGTTATCTCCATCAGCCATTCATACGCAACCATCAGAAAGCCGCCAGTGCCGCAAGCTGGATCGCAGATGGTGAAATCGGAATTTGCTCTTGGGTCCGGCTTCATGACTCGAACGATCGATTGAATGAGCACTCTTGGAGTAAAATACTGCCCTGCCCCTTTCTTGCCTTCGCTGGCCGCTTTTTCGAGTAGCCCCTCAAAGGCAGCGCCCTTTACATCTACATCCATAGCTGACCATTCTTCTTCATCAATCATCGTGATCAGTCGTTTGAGATTGACCGGGTTGTTGAATCGGGGCATGGCCTGGGTGAAGATATCTCCCAATAATCCTTTTTCTTCACGAAGCTTTCTCAGGACATCGGTGTAGTGGTCCAGAAGATCTGGACCACTTTCTTTTTTCAGGCTGTCCCAGGTGCAGTTTTTCGGGATTTGAACACCTTTTTCATGGGCCATTTTGAGAAACAGGAGATAGGTGAGCTGCTCAATGTAGTCGCCATAGTCGATTCCATCATGGCGGAGGGTATGGCAAAACCCCCAGAGTTTGTTTACGACATCAGACATAGAATGTTCCTTCTTTCGTTCTTTCAACAGTGTCCAAGAGGTGAGATTGCTTCGTCACTCCGTTCCTCGCAATGACCGCGAGGTCCTGTGACTATTTAGCTTGTCGTTGCGAGGAGCTTTTCGCGACGAAGCAACCTCGTTCTTTTTCCAGAAAGAAAAGCAATTCAGACCAATTGAGACCCAACCTGCGCAAGACTAATTCAATATCGAGATTGCTTCGTCACTCCGTTCCTCGCAATGACCGCGAGGTCCTGTGACTATTTAGGTTGTCATTGCGAGCGGAGCGAAGCAATCTCAAATCTCATCATACAAATCCTTCCAATCCGGATTCATTTTGCTCACCAGTCCAATTTTCTTGGCTCTCGATCCCCCCTTTATTTGTTTTTCCCTGGTAATAGCATTCTCTGGATCCTCAAAGATCTCATAATAAACCAGTTTGGTGATATTGTATTTGGACGTAAACCCCTCAACGAATTTTTCTCTGTGTTCGAAACACCTTCGTTTCAAATCATTTGTGACCCCCGTGTAGAGAACCGTATTGAGTTTGTTGGTCATGATATAGATGTAATATTGCCTCTCCATATCAATCTTGATCCTACAATAACGAGGTTGCTTCGTCGCGCAAATGCTCCTCGCAACGACAAAAGCGACAGCAACGAATCTGTCATTGCGAGCACAGCGAAGCAATCTCGCCCCCGATACACGTGTAACATTTCCACCGTATTCTATGCGGCGACGGCGAAATTGATTTCGCTGATCAGCGATTCCAGTCTATTTTCAAATATCTTGTTTGCCTTTGCTATTCCGCCCTGTCTTTCAAAAATCGGGGCAGATTCAAAGTCATCAAGCTCAATGGTCAGGTTCTTAACCAAATGCTCGCGGATAAGGCCGAGCCAATTCAACTGGTCTTGGTCAAATGATTTCCCGGCTTTAACCTTTTCAAGAGCCTTGTCCACCCGCTCCTGAGCAGTCAAAATTGGCTCCTCATTCTTAGCCGCATGCTTCACCATGGAGATAATGTCTGCGAGGGCTTTGTTGTGCACCAGCTTATGGGCTTTCTGAAGCTCCTGCTCCGGGAACTTATTACGGGCCAGTTTTTCACGAAGCTCATTCAGGACACCAGTTTTCCAATCCTTCGGCCTTTCAAGAAGAATCTGTATCGCCTGGATATGCTCGGGGTTTTCTTTCACGAACCTGGTAAACGCAACGAGATAATCCTCTGGCTTCTGATAATCGCTTCCAACATGGATCATAACCTCGGATGAAACATCATCGGGAACAGCGTAACCGACCAGAAAGCTTCTCTGGGCTCTCTGGTAGCTGATCAACAGATCCTGAAAATCCTTGTCCCTAAGGACCTTCATTATGTTTTGGAAATCATCCTTGATTCTCTTTGGAAGATCCCCTGCAAACCTTCCGATATCCCCTTCGGGAATGTACAGCGCGAACTTTTCCCGGGCTTCTCCGCTCATCGTCCTTTCAATGCGGCGGAGGCGCTTCACCAGAACCTTCACGTAATATTCCCGGTCCACATTCTGATAGATGTTTTCGATAACCTGCTCGATGGAAAGGGGTTCCTTTTGCGGGGGCTCCACTCTGAAATCGGTCGTATTCTTGAAATATTCGATCAATGTGCCGTCAAAACAGTCAAATATGGTAAATTTCCCCTTGCTTATATCCTTACAGAGACGGGTGCCTCTTCCCAGCATCTGGACCCAGAGGATCCGGGACTTCACAGGCCGTAGGAACACAATAAACTCAAGAGCGGGAATATCGACACCGGTTGAAAGCATATCAACGGTTACAACAACTTTCGGGTTTGGACGGTTCCTGAATTCCTTAATCCTCTGCAAGGGCCTGTCAACGCTCGGGCTCCCCGTTATCTTCTTTACAAAATCCTCGCCCTGCTGAAATTCTTCCCGGCAGATCCTGACAAGCTGGTCGGCATGAGAAGTATGGGGCAAGTCATTGACTGCAAAGATGAGTATCTTGGGAAAACGGCCAGTTTCCTCTTCATGTTTATAGGCATACTTCGCAATCTCTTTGATAATCTTTTTGTTGCTTTCAGGCGCCGTTATCTTTTGCTCTATCTCCTCTGAGGGAAATTCCCGCTCATCCTCAAGCTCATCATAGGTCTCTTCGCCTGTTCTTGTATCAATAACTCCTACAGGATCTCCCGATTTTAAGAAAACGCCTTTCATTCGAACGTTCGATTTGATTTTGACCGCATCATAATCGACAAGGAATCCATCCTGAATGGCCCAGTCTGTTGCATAACGGTATGCCACTTCCTTGAAGAGGGAGAGAGAATGGGGCGCGGGAGTAGCAGTCAGCCCGATCTTGATAGCGTCAAAATATTCTAAGACATCCCGCCAGACGGCTGTCTCATTGGCCGTATATCCCCTGTGGCATTCATCCGCTATAATTACGTCAAAGGCATGAATAGGGATATCGGTTTTCTCCGCATCCTCTTCATAATCTGGCTCGCTCGGGTTTTGCGGAGAAGCTTTTTCCCACCCGAAAAGATTGATGGCCATTCTCTGAATGGTTGACACATAGACAAAGGTATGACTTTGCTGCGGGGAAGTTAGGTAAGAAGCCGGCAACACCTTTGGGTCAAAGGGCTTGTCATCATCAAAGTCCTCTCTGAAGAACTTCTGGCTGTACACCTCATATTCCTGATTAAATTTATTGCCTGAAGGAGTGTTAAAAGAGGCAAATTCCCGGACAGCCTGGGCTGCCAGAGCCCTCCTGTCAACGAGAAATAGTATTCTTCGCGCAACCTTTGACTGAAGCAGCCGGTAGATTTGAGCAACGGTTGTGAAGGTTTTGCCAGTGCCGGTCGCCATGGCAATAAGCATCGCACGTTTACCTTTTGCTATGGCTGTTTCGGTTTCCCTGATGGCGTCTTTTTGGTAATATCGCAATCCCTCAATATCAATATCTTTGTTTTTGAGCCATTCATAGGCTATCTGTCTATCGTGATCGAAAAACTCATGCAGTGCGTCGGCTGTATGGAAATTGGAGATTACACGGGACAGATTCTTTTCATCACGAGCGTCGAAAAACCAGATTATCTCACCGTTTGATGCATAGAGGAATGGGACCCTATATCCATTCCAGTTACCGGTACCGCCAAATACTCCTTTGGCATATCGCTTTGCCTGTTCGAGAACATTCTGAGGATTTACCGTTACCTTTTTGGCTTCAATGATTCCTAAGAGTCTTCCCTTCACAAAGAGAGCATAATCAGCAGGACCATTTGCGGTAGGATATTCTTCAACGGCGTGGCGGATAAGAGCCGATGTGTTTAAATTGTCTTTATACTTTACGATGCTCCAGAAGGGAGCGAGGGATTTAAGCCTCTTGTTAATTCTGTCCCGCCTTGTTTGCCATTCGGACTCTTCGGCTACTATCATGATTATCCTTTACTATCACCAAAATGATTATTGCCGGGGTCCGGAACACCCCGCTGGAAGTTGAACTATATATACCAAAAATTCAATTTTATGGCAATTCTTTCCATGGCCCTTCCGGCTTCTCAGTGGTACTGTCTTTTCTCCTCCCCTAACCCCCCTTCATCTCCCCTTAACTCAAGGGGGGACAGGAAGATTACAAGAGGGGGATAACACCCAAACAAAACCCGGAAGAGCTCTTTCCTTTAGATCCGATTGAAAAAGATGATGATTTATGACATTAGACAGGTGCGAAGACGTTCACGATGGGTGGCGGAAAAATGAGTCAATCTCCCGGGAAGGAATCGACCTTTTTTTATGGCTATGTCATGGTCGGAGCTTCCCTTATCATCATGGCAATCATGTGGGCCGGATATTATGCCTTTGGGGTCTTTTTTAAACCTGTGCTGAATGAGTTTGGATGGACGAGAGCCATGACAGCAGGCGCCTTCTCCCTGGCCTCCATGATGAATGCCCTGTTGACCATTGCCATGGGAGAGCTTACGGATCGGTTGGGTCCCCGGATCGTGATGACATTCTCCGGCTTACTTTTAGGCCTGGGTTTTATTCTGATGTCGCAAATCCATTCTGCCTCGCATCTCTATCTCTTCTATGGAATCTTAGTCGGCGCCGGAATGAGCGGCGCCTTTGTTCCGCTCCTATCGACCGTGGCAAGATGGTTTAGCAAGAGGAGAGGTTTCATGACGGGTATTGTTGCGGCTGGCAGCGGGGTGGGCATCTTGACCGGTCCCCCCGTGGCGACTCGGCTCGTTTCTATTTATGGCTGGCGTGTTTCCTACGCGATATTAGGGAGTGCAGTTTTGTTAGTGGTGGTGCTATTAGCTCAGCTCATTAAGAGAAATCCGGCACAGGTAGGCCAGGCCGCATATGGCGAAAATCAAATAGGGCAGCAGGGAACCCCTCCGAGGGCCGAAGGACTTTCCTTGAAGGAGACGCTTCATTCTCCTCGATTCTGGGTATTCTTTCCAACAGGGTTCTGCTATGGATATTGTGTGTTCGCTGTCATGGTTCATATGGTGCCCCATGCCCTTGAGTTGAACATCTCAGCCGTCAGAGCAGCCAACATTTTGGCCACGATTGGAGGCTTCAGTATTCTTGGGAAATTGTTGCTGGGCAGAGCGGGTGATATCATTGGGAGCAGGCAAACTCTGATAGCGGGCTTTATTCTTATGTGCGTCGCCTTGGTCGGGTTGGTACCAGGCAAAACAGCCTGGATGCTCTTCTCAAGCGCGGGTTTCTTCGGATTTGCTTTAGGGGGGATCGCCGTATCACATTCGCCGCTGATCGCGGAACTGTTTGGATTAAAATCACACGGTTTGATCTTTGGAGTTCTTAATATCAGCGTGATGGTCGGAGGCGCTACGGGGCCGTTACTGACGGGCTATCTTTTCGATGTGACAAACAGCTATCAGACGGCCTTTCTTCTCTGTGCGGCGATCAGCTTTATCGGGATTATTTTGACTGCATTCCTGAGAGTGATGAAAAGTTGATGTGGATCTACCCGTCTGGATCATCCTTAGATAAATCTGTAAAAGGATCCGCGCAACATAATAGAGAACTTCAAGGACGTCATTAAGCTATTTAAATGAGTTGTCAGTTCTGTAGGCCTGGTCCCCGTGTCTTGGTTTCCGGGCAATTATGATAGGGTCTCTCTTCCAGGCTTACCCTTTCTTTTTCTCCAGCTTTAACTTCCTCTTCTGTTTGAGACTTTTCTGTGGCGCCTTCTTACTTTCCTTTACCCCTCTACTTTTCTCTCCCATCACACTCTCCTTTCTCTATTGTTTTTTTTAGCAAACTGTTAGGTAATATAAGAACAGCAGTAGTCTGTAGTGTTCTTAACCCTCAGTTTAAATTTGGATTGAGCTGCAACTTCAAAGGATTCTCCTTCATTTACAGTTTTCCATCCATCCGCTCCGGGTAGTAGAACGTCCAGACTACCGGCAAGTATCTCCATCAGTTCTTTGCTCGCCGTACCGAATTCATATTCTCCGGGAAGCATGATGCCCAGCGTCTTCTTCGAACCGTCGGGGAATACAATTGTACGGCTTGAAACCTTTCCATCAAAGTAAACATTCGCCTTTTTCAACACCGTTACATTCTTGAATTCTGACATATGTCACCCCTCTTTATTTACTAATCAGTCCACAATTGTATGGACATTCGATTCCATCCTTCAGGTCACTGGATTCCGGCTTTCGCCGGAATGACGGGAAAGGACCCTACTCCATTCGTCACTCCGGCCCCGTATCAAGTACGGGGTAAACTCCAGCCGGAGTCCAGTCAAGAGGGTCTCACAGAAACACCCCATGTCTATTCAATTATGGACCCATCTATATGTAGAAAATAACTATCCCCACCCTCGCCCTCCCCCATCGAGGGGGAGGCAAATGATTAGGTGCTAATTTAATGGTTTGCGGGTGTTGTTACTTCATGACCCGTTATGCAGGTATTTCTAAGTTCACCTAACTATAGCAAAGACCCGTCATTATGGCAATTTCTAAATCCACTTTTCCTCTTCTTCTTTTGATATTATTACATTTCAGCCCACGGTGATAAGGTTCTACAGTTTTTTGAAGTTATTATGGAAACCTGTAGGGATCTTGTATTGACAAACTGGAATGAAAAGGCTAATTGAGATCCATTGGAGGAGAATCAATGGTTGACCACTTTCGCGAGATTATTGGGGATGTTAAATCCTACCTTGAATATCTAAAAGAGATCGGAATCGATGGACTGCCCGTTTCCGAACAGACGAAGGAACAGTCTCCTGCAAATCAAACCCCTCCTTTTTCAACAGGTCAGACCTTGGAGGAGATCCGAACAGAGTTGGGAGATTGCAAGAGGTGCAAGCTTCACCGCACCCGGAAAACGGTCGTTTTCGGGGAAGGAAACCCAAACGCCAAGTTAATGTTTATCGGCGAGGGTCCGGGATTCGATGAAGATGTCCAGGGAAGGCCCTTTGTAGGAAGGGCGGGACAGCTTCTCACCAAAATCATCGAGTCGATCAAACTCAGGCGGGCAGATGTCTATATCGCCAACATTATCAAATGCCGCCCCCCGCAGAACCGAAATCCACAGCCCGATGAGATCCAGTCCTGCAATTCTTTCCTGCTCAAGCAGATTGATGCCATCAGGCCGAAGATCATCTGCGCCCTGGGGGCCTTTGCGGCCCAGACGCTCCTTCAAACCGAATTGAAGATCAGCGCCCTCCGGGGAAAATTTCATGACCTGAAAGGGATCAAGGTCATGCCCACTTATCATCCTGCCTACCTGCTCCGGAATCCGGAGAGCAAAAAAGAGGTCTGGGAAGATATGAAACAGATCGCCGAAGCCTTAAAAGAATAACTCCCCCTCACCCCCTCTTACGCTTAAGAGGGGGATAACAACCATACAAAACCCGGAAGAGCTCTAAAGAACACGCCATGCGCTATGCCCTTTAGGCCATGCGTTCTTTTGATCAAGGCTGCGAGAGGCGATAGTTTAGTTCAAAGCTTTTTTCGGTGAGAGCGTTCACAAGGATGTGAGCCATGTCCTGAAGGAAAAGGTCCCAGATCGAGATTCTGCGCCTGGGGTAAACGACATTCGGTTTACCTTCGATTCCAACCAACCTTGCTGCGGCTTCAATCGTATCCTGAAGATTTCCCAACTGGTCCACCAGCCCGTATTCCTTAGCCTGTTCGCCCGTGAGGATTCTGCCATCGGCAATCTGCATAACCTTTGCCCGGTCGAGTTTGCGTCCATCTGCAACTGCCTGGATAAACTGCTGATGGACTCTGTCGAGGGCTTCCTGCATGATCCTCCTTTCTTCCGGGGTCATTTCGCGGAAGGGAGATCCAGTGTCTTTATACTCTCCACTCTTGATTGTGACGCCCTTGACCCCAATCTTCTTGAAAAGCTCATCGAAACTGGCGAATTGCATGATGACACCGATGGAGCCTGTGATTGTTCCCGGGTTCGCAACAATCAGATCTGAGGCGCAGGCAATATAATAACCTCCGGAAGCCGCAACCGAGCCCATGGAGGTGACGATCTTCTTCTTCGCTCTGGCCTTTGTGATCTCTCTGTAAATCTCCTGGGAAGGCCCCACACCCCCTCCCGGAGAGTCGATCCTCAGGATGATCGCCTTAACGCCGTCATCATCCAGGTATTGATGTATTTCTTCGATAATCTCCCTGGAGTTGGCAATGACTCCCTGGATCTCGATCACAGCGATTCTGTCTCCGAAGGAGAACCGGCCTGCCCCGCCCGGTTGCCGCCCGGTGAAGAAGAGAATGGAAAAAAAGCTGACGAGAAGCACCAGAATGACGACTAACCCAACCAGAACTCTCTTCCGTTTCATGGAATCCCTCCCTATCCTTTATTCCTTAAGATCTATGTAAGAAAAGTTAATAAGTGAATAAGTGAAAAGATTATCAGGTATATGGTATGGATTTAATAACTCATTCACTCAATAACTCATTCACTCGAATTCTATAGGGGTGAAACCCGAATTGTTTCAAAAAGAGCCATTTGGAAAATTCGAATCCGCTTCGTCTTGACGAGTTCCAGGATTGCCAGAAGCGTCACCACAAGGACCCTCCGGGACGATTGCTCAGGAAAGAGGGTGTGGAAAGCCACGGTCCGCTTCTCCCGTTCGAAAAAAGCGAGGAGCTCTTCGATCTTCTGTTCAACCGTAATACTTTCAAGGACCACCTCGTGGAAGATCTCAGGCTTGGCCTTTTCCAGAATTTTTCGAAAAGCCTCCAGCAGCTCAAAGAGGCTCACGTCGATTCTCTCTTCCTCTTTCTCTCCTTCATCTCTGAAAAGAGGGTGAACGAAGACATCCCGGTTTAAGAGGGGCTTGTTCCCAAGATCGATGGCGGCTTCTTTGTATTTCTGATACTCCATCAGTCTACGGATCAACTCGGCCCGGGGATCTTCCTCTATCTCCTCCCCTTCTTCTGAAACGGTCGGCAACAGCATCTTCGATTTGATATGAAGCAGGGTCGAGGCCATCAGGAGGTATTCTCCCGCTATGTCCAGATTGAGGACATTCATGAGTTTGAGATACTCTAAGTACTGCTCTGTGATCAGTGAGATGGGGATGTCCATGATATTCAGTTCATTCTTTTTGATGAGATGGAGTAAGAGGTCGAGAGGGCCTTCGAATCCTTCAACCCGAAAGGTACACTCCGGCTGCCTGCCTCCCTGCGATTCGTTTACGCTCATGATTCAACCCTCCCGCCGTGGCTCCGCTGGTCGGGTCTAATCGACTGCTCTTTGGCGACGAAATCCAATTCATCTTGCTTCGTCATCACCTGTTCGTCCAACCTTGCTTTTAATAGGTCAGCCAATATCCGTTTTATGGAGGGGCCTGGTTTCACGCCCATCTGGATCACATCCGATCCTTTCAGTAATGGCCGGGTTTCCCTCAATTGGGTAAAGTAGATGGAGATATAACGGCGCGTCGCGGTCTGGGCTGTCTTGGCCATCATAAAGAGCTTTGCCTCGGTTGAGAGGGGATCCATGAGATCGTAGATCTCTGACCGTTTCGGCAAGACTCCGGAATTAATCCAAGAGAAGAACTGAAGGAGGGTCTGGTCCGCCCCCCGCTTTCCCTCTAAGACCTTCCTTTTCTCTTTTTCATTCATGGCCAGCCGCTGGCATACTTCAAGAATTTCTGTCTCTTTTAATAAGTCGATCAGGCCATAGAAATAGATCAACCAGCGTTCATACCGCTCTTCGAGGAAGAGGAGCTCAAACCAGGAGATGACATGATGAACCCTTTCAAAAAGGCCCTCTACCTCTGAATCGAACTTGAGATGGGGTTGGAGAAAACGAAGAAGATCGAAATCTTTCATCCGTCTCAAGGCGGGAATGGGATTATCCTCTTCCAGAAGGAGGATGAGCTCGGAAAGAACCCGGCCTCCTGAGAGGCGTTCCATGAATCCTGTTTTGACCGCATTCTTCATCAGATTCTGAGTATGCTTTCCGATCTGAAATCCCAGCCTCTGCTCAAAACGGACTGCCCGAAAGACCCGCGTCGGATCCTCGACAAAAGAGAGGTTATGGAGAACACGAATCATCTTCTCCTTGATATCTTTCATGCCTCCAAAGAAATCGATCAGTTCTCCAAAAGACCCTGGGTTGAGCTGAATGGCGAGGGTGTTGATCGTGAAGTCCCTCCGGTAAAGGTCCATCTTGATCGAGCCTTTTTCCACTTTCGGCAGAGCTGCGGGAGCTTCATAGATTTCAAAACGGGAAGTGGCAATGTCGATCTTGAAACGGTCCGGAAACAGAATAATCGCCGTTCCAAACTTTTTATGGGTCCGAATCCGGCAAGGAGCCTTCTTCTCAAACTCTTCGGCAAAATGGATTCCATCCCCTTCCACGACGATATCCAGGTCGTAGTTTTCAATCCCCAATAAGAGGTCCCGGACAAACCCGCCCACCGCATAGATGGAATACCCCAGCTCATCCCCTGCTCTACCCAATTCCAGCAGGAGATTCCTTAGCCTCTCCGGAAGCCTCTCCTTCATCAATTGGGTGATCATCTTTTTTCGGACATGGAGGGGTTCGCTCTCCAGGCTGACGGGTCCGTTCACGGACTTCAGCATCTCATTCTGAAGGGTGCGCATCACATCCCCTTCCGAGATTGTCCCCACAAGGCGTTCTTTATCGATCACGGGCACGAGACTCTGATTCTGTCCGATGACCAAGGCCTGTATTCGTGCAAACGGGGTATCCGGAGAGACGACCGAAAATTCGGTAGTCATATATTCCTTTACGGGAGAGTCCTTCAGCCCATGGTGGATGGCCCTCTCGACGACCTGTTTGGAGATCAACCCGACAACTTTTTCTTCCTGGAGTACGGGAAGAATGGGCAGGCTGTACCATTTGAGCAATTCTCCTGCTTCTTCGATGGTCCGGTCCGGCCCGATGGTCTTCACCGGATAGCTCATCACGTTTCTTCCCACTTTTTTCGGTCTCACCATTTCTTTCAGGGTCTTTACCAGTTGGGTATGGGCTTCCAGGAGTGAAATGCCTTTTACCGTAGCGGAGGCGGCGGCGGGATGGCCCCCTCCCCCGAACTCGCTTGCGATTTCCGCAACATTCACCTCTTCGACTCGACTCCTTCCGATGAGGTAAACCCGGTTCTCCATCAAAACAAGGGTAAACAGAGCATCCAGGTTTTCCATATCCATGAGTTTGTGCGCCAGGATGGCGATATCGCCAATGTAATGATCCACAGATGCCTGGGCGATGACCACATCCACTCCGTGAACATGATATTTTGTGGCAGACTGGATCAGATCATTCAGCAAGAAGACCTGCTCTGCGGTCAACTCCCTGGTAATCACGTTGGAAAGAACGCTGAGATTCGCCCCTGCGCGGAGCAAGTATTCCGCCGCCCTGAAATCCTCTTCACGCGTGGAGGAATAGGTGAGGTTCCCGGTGTCTTCATAGATGCCAAGCATCATGATGGTGGCTTCATCCGGTGTGATCTCGATCTCCTTATCCCGGAGCAGGCCAAGGAGAAGGGTCACATTGGCTCCAACTTCGGCTGTCACTTCAAGAGATCCGTGAATGTCCTCAGAAGAGGGAGGATGATGATCATAGATGTGGATTTCCACCCCGGGCTTTCCTACGATTTCTGAAAATCTTCCGATCCGGTTGATCTGACGGGTGTCCACTAAGATGAGACGTGTGACCTTTTGGAGATCGATATTTTTCGCCCGCTCCACTTCAAACGCGTAAAGCGTGGAGTGGATGAAGAAATCCCGGAGGCCCCTCTCCTGAGATCCGGGAAAGACAAGCACCGCATCCGGATAGAGCTTTTTCGCTGCCAGCATAGAAGCCAGGGAATCGAAATCCGCATTGATGTGGGTGGTGATAACTTCCATAAAGAATCAATTATCAATGGTCAATGAGCAATGTTCAATGAGCAATGGAAAGATCAAATCAAAATACGCAAAGAAGACAATTCATGTAGTTTCCAAATTGACCATTACCCATTATTCCATAAAGAATCAATTAGCAATGTGCAATGAGCAATAAGAAGACTCAATCAAAGCATTTGTAAATGAATATCATCAATTCTTAAATTGTTCATTGATAATTGATCATTGACCATTTTGCAATGATCTATTCATTTACCCACGCGGGTGATACTTCTCGTGAACCTTTTTCAGCCTCTCTCCGGTTACATGGGTGTAGATCTGGGTGGTGGAGATATCCTCATGACCCAGCATCATCTGCACGGAACGCAGGTCTGCCCCCCTTTCGAGGAGATGGGTGGCGAAGCTGTGCCGAAGGAGATGGGGCGTAATCCTTTTCCGAATTCCCGCCCTTTGGCCGTACCTTTTCAGGGTCTTCCAGAAACCCTGCCGGCTCATCTCCGTTCCTGACCGGTCGATAAAGAGGAAGGGAGTTTCGGTCTTTTTAACGAACCTTCCCCGTGCCGTCTTTAAATAAAGCATAACCCGGTTCATGGCTTCCTGGCCAAGAGGAACAGCCCTCTCCTTCGAACCTTTTCCATACAGGAGGACGTAACCCCCTTCCAGATTGAGTTGATTCATCGGAAGGTGGACCAGCTCCGAAACCCTCATTCCCGTGGCATACAGGATTTCGAGCATCGCCCGGTCCCTTATTCCCAAAGGAGACCGGGGGTCGGGCTGGTCCAGGAGTTTCTCCACGTCCTGAACCGTGAGCGTCTCGGGGAGGGTTCTCACCATCTTCGGGGATTCCAAGTCTTCAACCGGATCCGTTTCAAGAATGCCCTCCTGAACCAGGAACCGAAAGAAGGTTCGTATGGCTACGAGGTTTCTCGCCCTTGTCCTTGCGGAAAGTCCCTGTTTCTGCAATTGGATGAGAAACCCTTTCACATCAAACTTCCCGATTCGGGCTACCTCATCGATGTCTCTTTTCTTCAAATAATCCAGAAAACGGTTCAGATCGTGGCCATAAGCCTCGATCGTATTGGCAGCGAGACCTTTCTCAACAATCAGATATCGGAGAAATTCGTCTAAGGCCTGATCCATTTCCTCACCTCATAAAGCAAAAAGCAGAGGGAAAGAAGACCTCTGCTCATAAAAGACTTCCGAAACTCTTGTGGTCTCTCTCCCCCTTAAATTCCTGTATGTCCAAATCCTCCCTCTTGTCTCACTGTGGGGGGAAGGTCATCCACTTCCTCCCAGACTGCCCGGAAGACCCTGGAAATAATCATCTGAGCAATTCGGTCGCCGTCACGGATCATGATGGCGTCTCTCCCAAAGTTGATCAATAGAACGCCGATCTCCCCCCGGTAGTCGGCGTCAATCGTTCCCGGTCCATTATCGAGACCGATTCCATTCCGGATGGCCAATCCGCTCCGCGGCCTCACCTGTCCCTCAAAACCCTCGGGAATCGCAACAGAAATGCCTGTGGAAATCATCCTTCGGTCCCCCGGGTCCAGTGTTACCTCTTCTTCGAGTGAGGCAAACAGATCCATTCCTGAGGAGCCTTCTGTCATATACTGCGGAAGGAGGACGGATTGATTTTTTCTCAAACGCTTAATTCTGATCTTGACCTGTTCCACTGCCTCGCCCCTCTTACTGTTTATTTATTGATAAAGAGGGACTATTCCCATTCATGGGACCGAGAACGGTGAGGCAGTAAGAATTTTCATCAAAAAGTTGACCCGCCAGGTGTCTCACCCCTTCCTCGTCCACCTCTTCAATCCCTTTCAGAATCGTTTCGATAGGGAGATAGGAGTCGAAATAGATCTCGTTTTTTGCCAGTCGCGTCATCAGGTTGTCCGAGCTCTCCAGGCTGAGCAAAAGATTTCCTTTTAACTGCTCCTTGGCGGTCGTCAATTCGCCGTTCTTGAAGGGATCATTCTTCAGGTGCTCGAGTTCTTTTAGGATGAGGTTAATCACTTCCCGGAACGTGCTCTCGCTGGTTCCCGCATAAACGACGACGAGCCCGGCATCAATGTAGGTCGGAAGGTAGGAGTAAACGGAATAGGCCAGGCCGCGGTTTTCGCGGATCTCCTGAAAGAGCCGGGAGCTCATTCCACCCCCGAGGATCGTGTTCAAAGCGTATGAATTGAACCGGAGGGAATGGTTGTGCTGGAGCCCTCTTGTTCCCAGACAAAAATGGACCTGCTCAAGATCCCTTTTCCAGACGTTGGTCGCAGAGATGGGCTTGGGTTTTTCTCTCTTCTTCATTTCCTTTGACCCGGTCATCCGGCCGAAGGCCTTTTCAATCTGCTCGACCACTTCCTCATGTTTCAACCTTCCTGCTGCACAGATGATGACGCGGTTAGGTTGATAATGCTCCCGAAAGTACTCGAAAATTTGATCTTGCTGAAAGGATTGGACCAACTCCGAGGTCCCGAGAATCGGAAATCCCAGCGGGTGATTGCCCCAACAGGCGCGGTTAAAGAGGTCGTGGACATAATCATCGGGAGTATCCTCCACCATCTTAATCTCCTGGAGAATCACCAGCCTCTCTTTTTCGATATCCTTGGGATTCATGAGAGAGTGAAGAAAGATATCCGAAAGAAGATCGATGGCCAAGGGCAGGTTCTTATCAATCACCTTTGCATAAAAACAGGTGTACTCCCTGCCTGTGAAGGCATTCAGACTGCCCCCCACCGAGTCGATCTCCTTCGAGATATCGAAGGCGGTTCTCCTTTCCGTCCCTTTGAAGAGGAGATGTTCGATGAAATGGGAGATCCCGTTCTCTGCCGGCCTCTCATCCCTGGACCCGTTGATCACCCATACTCCGATGGAAACGGATTTGAGGTATGGGATCTCTTCAGTGATGATCCGGATTCCATTTTCGAGAACCGTCTTCCGGTATCCCGCACCGGCAATGATCCAAGAGTCATTTGTTGAGTAATCGGAATTTTTAGAAATAGTATTCATATTTCAGCCTTTATACTCTTCAGAATCTCAAAGACCGCAAGTAGAGTGTTAGGACCCCCTTAATTCGTATCCTGAGACTTCCTCATCTCCCGAAGCGCGGCCTTGCGACTCAGGCGAATCCGGCCCTGGGGATCAACGTCGATTACCTTCACCTGGACCTCGTCTCCCTCCTTTAGAACATCGGTCACCTCTTTCACATGGGTTTCTTCCAGTTGGGAGATGTGAACGAGGCCATCCGTTCCCGGATAAATTTCAACAATTGCCCCGAAGTTGAGGATCTTTTTTACTTTTCCGGAATAGAGCCCCCCCACCTCCACTTCTTGGGTGAGTGATTTAATCATCTGGATGGCTTTCTCGATGGACTCATAGTTGGGAGAAGCCAGCTTGACTTGCCCGGAATCTTCGACATCGACCTTCACCCCGGTCTGATCGACGATACTGCGAATGGTCTTCCCTCCTGGTCCAATGATGTCCCGGATCTTCTCCTGCTTGACCTGGAGCGTCACAATCCTGGGCGCATGACGGGACAGGTCTTTACGGGGTTCGGGAATCGTTTCTCCCATTTTGCCGAGGATGTACAGCCTCCCTTCCCGGGACTGATGAAGGACCCGTTCCAGGATCTCCCTGGAGATTCCTCCCACCTTAATATCCATCTGGATAGCGGTTATTCCCTCCGCGGTTCCCGCCACCTTAAAATCCATATCACCCATATGGTCCTCATCGCCAAGAATGTCAGAAAGGACAGCCACCTGTCCATCC
>Ga0214473_10003411_pt1 | contig 19302 bp, 18 predicted proteins | sample RVTome_7_FD_203509 | JGI IMG/M metagenome (GOLD analysis project Ga0214473, IMG submission 203509) | Soil microbial communities from uranium-contaminated site in the Upper Colorado River Basin, Wyoming, United States - RVT98D197 | ecosystem: Environmental > Terrestrial > Soil > Contaminated >... | reverse complement strand
CCGGTGCGCCCCCGCAGCAGGTTCCAGGCCAGGACGAACAGGGCGATCGTGACGGCGAGGGTCACGAAGTACAGCCACTGATCCTCGCTGAGCCGCAGGCCGAAGGGCGCCTTCGGCTTGCTCAGCACGATGCCCTGGGAGCCTCCGGTCCAGTGCTCGAAGTACTTGAGGATCTGCGGGACGGCCAGGGCCAGGGAGAAGGTGGCCAGGGCCAGGTAGAGGCCCTCGAGCCGGAGGGCGGGCCGGCCGAAGAGGAAGCCGACCATCAAACAGATTATTCCAGCGGCTGGGATCGTCCACCCGTAGCCGATGTTCCACCGGTCGATCATGATGGCCGTGGTGTAGGCCCCCATCCCATAGAAGGCGCCGTGGCCGAGCGAGAACTGGCCGTTGTAGCCGGTCAGCATGTTGAGCCCGAGGAGGGCAATCGCGTAGATCAGGACCTGCGTGAACTGGAAGAGGCGGAAGTTGCTCATGGTGAAGGGGAGCGCGAGAGTCACGGCCAGGACGACCAGGACCGCCACGACGCCCAGCGGCCGTGTCGCGAGGGCCCTGCGCGACGCGGCGACGGCACCCTCCACGCCGGCCTCCGCCGGTTTCGTCGCCGCCCTGCCGGCCCGGGACTCCATCGCTACACCCGCCGCACGGTGGTGCGACCGAAGAGGCCGGTGGGCCTCACCAGGAGCACGATGATGATCATGGCCAGCGCCACCGTGAGCTTGAGCTCGGTGCCGATGAAGGACACGTAGGTCCCGACCAGGTTCTCGGTCACTCCCACCAGGAGGCCGCCGACCACCGCGCCCAGCGGGCTCGTGAAGCCGCCCACCGTGGCCGCCGCGAAGGCGTAGAGCTGGATGCCGCCCATCATGTTCGGGTCGAGGAAGACCACCGGGGCGACCATCATGCCCGCGATCGCCCCGAAGGCGGCGGCCAGGCCCCAGCCCAGCCCGAGCATCCAGCTCACCCGGATGCCGCAGAGCCGGCTCGAGACCGGGTTCTGGGCGGCCGCCCGCATGGCCAGCCCGAGCGTGGTGTAGCGGAAGAAGAGGAAGAGCAGCAGGAGCACGATGAGGGTCACGCTGATCTCCCCGACGTCGTGGGCGCCGAAGAAGATGTTGCCCATCTGGATTGGCTTGCTGGGGAACGGGCTGGGGAAGGGCTTCTGGATGTAGGAGTAGATCCAGCCGGCCACGCTGTTGAGGATCACGAGCAGGCCCAGGGTCACGATCACGATGGTGAGGATCGGGGCGTTCTCCACCGGCCGGATCACCACGCGCTCGATGAGGAGCCCGCCCACGAAGGCGATGGCTACGGTGGCGAAGAACGTGACCCAGTAGGGCAGGCCCGCCTGCAGCAGGGACCAGGCGAGGTAGGTGCTGAACATCGCCATCTCGCCCTGGGCGAAGTTCACCACGTCGGTGGCCTGGTAGATCATCACGAGGGCCAGCGCCAAGCTCGCATAGATCCCGCCGGTCGCGAGCCCGGAGACTACTTGCTGGATGAAAATGTCCATGCGCGCCTTTCAGTATCCGAGGTAGGAGCGACGGATCGCGTCGTCCTTTTTCAGGTCGGCGGCCGGGCCGGACATGACCACGCGCCCCGTCTCGAGCAGATAGACGTGGTGGGCCAGGTCGAGCGCGAGGGACGCGTTCTGCTCCACCAGCAGCACGCTCACCCGCTCGTGCTGGTTGATGGTGCGCACGATGCGGAAGATCTCGCGGACGACGAGCGGGGCCAGCCCGAGCGACGGCTCGTCCAGCAGCAGGAGACGCGGGTGGGACATGAGGGCCCGCGCCACCGCCAGCATCTGCTGCTCACCGCCCGAGAGCGTGCCCGCCTGCTGGCGACGCCGCTGCGCGAGCACGGGGAAATACTCGTAGACCTTGTCGTAGTCCGCCGCGAGGCCGGCCCGGTCCCGACGCGCGTAGGCGCCGAGCCGCAGGTTCTCCTCCACCGTGAGGTCCACGAAGGTGCCGCGCCCCTCGGGGGTGTGGGCGATGCCGAGGCGGACGATGTCCTCGGTGGTCTTGCCGTCGATGCGCTGGCCGTCGAAGCGCACCTGGCCGCTGGTCTTGACCATCTGACACACCGCGCGAAGGGTGGTGGTCTTGCCGGCCCCGTTGGCCCCCAGGATCGTGGTGATGCCGCCCGCTTCCACCGCGAAGGAGAGCCCATGGAGGACCTTGGTCCACCCGTACTGGGCCTCCAGGTTCTCCGCCTCCAGCAGGGCGGGCATCAGTTCTCGCTCCCGAGGTAGGCGCGGATCACGTCGGGATCGCGCTGGACGGCGGCGGGCGGCCCTTCCGCGATCTTCCGGCCGAAGTCGAGCACCACCACGCGATCGGACACCTGCATGACCAGGCTCATGTGGTGCTCGACCAGCAGCACGGTCACCCCGCGCCGGTCGCGGATGGCGCGCAGGATGCCGCCGAGCACCGCGACCTCCTCGTGGTTGAGCCCGCCCGCCGGCTCGTCGAGGAGCAGGAGCTTCGGATTGCCCGCGAGGGCCCGCGCGAGCTCCACGCGCTTGAGCGTGCCGAAGGGCAGCCCCGCCGCCGGATGCCCGGTCACGCGCTCGAGCTCGAGGAAGGTGATGACCTCCATCGCCGCCTCGCGCATCATCCGCTCCTCGCGGCTCACCGAGGAGAGACGCAGTGCGTTGCTCAGGAAATCGCTCCGGGTGCGCGCGTGCACGCCCACCATGACGTTCTGGAGCACGCTCATGCTCGGGAACAGCGCGAGGTTCTGAAAGGTGCGCCCGATGCCGAGCGCGGCCACGTGGTGCGGGGTGTCGCCGATGATGGACTTGCCCTCGAAGACGAGATCGCCCGCGTTCGGCGTGTAGAGACGGCTCACGCAGTTGAACAGTGTGGTCTTGCCCGCGCCGTTGGGGCCGATGAGCCCGACGATCTGACCTCCCGCCATGTCGAAGGAGACGTCGTCGAGGGCCACGATACCCCCGAAGCGCATGGAGATGTTTCGGACGGACAGGATGTCGGCTTCCACGGCCGGCGTCACGGTTCGTCTCTTATAGGCGGTGGGCGGCGCTTTTGTCAATCCTAAACGGCACTTCGCCGGTATAATCGGCATCCTATGGCGCATCAATACATCTACGTGATGAAGGATCTGAAGAAGATCGTCCCGCCCAAGCGGGAGATCCTGAAGGGCATCTGGCTGTCGTTCTTTCCCGGGGCCAAGATCGGCGTCATCGGCGGCAACGGGGCCGGCAAGAGCACGCTGCTGCGCATCATGGCCGGGGTGGACAAGGAGTTCCTCGGTGAGGCCTGGCCCGCCGACGGCATCCGGGTGGGTCACCTGCCGCAGGAGCCGCAGCTCGACCCCACGAAGGACGCGCGCGGTAACGTCGAGGACGGCGTGGCCGAGGTTCGCTCCCTCTTGACCCGGTTCGACGAGATCAACGCCCGGCTGGGTGAGCCGCTCGACGACGACGAGATGGAGAAGGTATTGGCCGAGCAGGCCCGCGTGCAGGACGCCATCGAGGCGGCCCAGGGCTGGGACCTGGATCGGACCGTCGAGATCGCGATGGACGCCCTGCGCTGCCCGCCCGGTGACGCGGCAGTGGACACCCTCTCCGGCGGCGAGGTGCGGCGGGTGGCGCTCTGCCGGCTCCTGCTGCAGAGGCCCGACCTGCTGCTGCTGGACGAGCCCACCAACCATCTGGACGCGGAGAGCGTGGCGTGGCTCGAGCGGTTCCTGAAGGACTACCCGGGCACGGTGGTGGCGATCACCCACGACCGCTACTTCCTCGACAACGTGGCGGGCTGGATCCTCGAGCTGGACCGCGGCGCCGGTATCCCTTGGGAGGGTAACTACACCTCCTGGCTCGACCAGAAGAAGCAGCGCCTGGCGGTGGAGGAGAAGCAGGAGACGGCGCGGCAGCGCACGCTCGAGCGCGAGCTGGAGTGGGTGCGCATGTCGCCGCGCGCCCGGCAGGCCAAGTCCAAGTCGCGCCTGCAGGCCTACGAGGAGCTCCTCGCCGAGGGCGGCCGCGACCGCGAGGGCCAGGCCGAGATCATCATCCCGGCCGGGCCCCGCCTGGGCGACGTGGTGGTGCAGGCCGAGCATCTTGTCAAGGGCTACGGCGATCGGCTGCTGATCGAGGATCTTTCCTTCAGCCTGCCGCGCGGTGGCATCGTCGGCGTCATCGGTCCCAACGGCGCGGGCAAGACCACGCTGTTCCGCATGATCACCGGGCAGGAGAAGCCCGACCGGGGCAGCCTGCAGGTGGGGGAGAGCGTGCGGCTGGCCTACGTGGACCAGAGCCGCGACGCGCTCGATCCGGCCAAGAACGTCTGGGAGGAGATCTCGGGGGGCGCCGAGCAGCTCCAGCTCGGCGCGCGCCAGATGGCGTCGCGGGCCTACGTGGCCTCCTTCAACTTCAAGGGGGCCGATCAGCAGAAGAAAGTTGGAGATCTCTCGGGCGGCGAGCGCAACCGCGTGCACCTGGCCACCATGCTCAAGAGCGGAGGCAACCTCCTGCTGCTCGACGAGCCCACCAACGACCTCGACGTGGACACCCTGCGCGCGCTCGAAGACGCGCTGCTCTCCTTCGCGGGTTGCGCGGTGGTGATCAGCCACGATCGGTGGTTCCTCAACCGGGTGGCGACGCACATGCTCGCCTTCGAGGGCGACAGCCGCGTGGTGTGGTTCGAGGGCAACTACGAGGACTACGAGGCCGACCGGCACAAGCGGCTGGGCTCGGCCGCCGACACCCCGCATCGCATCCGCTACAAGCCGCTCACCCGCGGGTAGCGGCCGAGGAGGGCCCGCTCATGTTCAAGGACACGGTTTCGTCCAAGGAGGAGCTGCGGGCCATCTTCGGCGCGCCGGGGGAGCGGGCGGTGCTCAAGGAGCGCCCGCGTCTCGACGAGCACACCCGCGCCTTCATCGCGCGCTCCCCCTTCGTGCTGCTGGCCACCTCCAACGCGGCCGGCCGCTGCGACGTCTCGCCCAAGGGCGATGCGCCCGGCTTCGTGCTGGCGCTCGACGACCGGCATCTCGTGGTGCCGGACCGGATCGGGAACAACCGGATCGACGGCCTGAGCAACATCGTGGAGAACCCGCACGTCGGGATGATCTTCCTGATCCCGGGCCGCGAGGACACGCTCCGCGTCAACGGCCGCGCCTGTATCGTCCGCGACGCGGAGATCCTGGTGCGCCTCGAGGTGCAGGGGAAGCGGCCGAAGGTGGCGATCGGGGTAGAGGTGGAGGAGTGCTTTCTCCACTGCGCCAAGGCCTTCAAGCGCTCCGGTCTCTGGGACCGGGACCGCTGGCCCGACGTGGCTGCGCTGCCCTCCATGGCCAAAATGCTGTGGGAGCAGATCGACGCCAAGCCGGCCTCCGTGTGCAGCGCGGAGGAATACGAGCGCGACATGGAAGACCGCCTGCGCAAGGGTCTCTACTGATCTAGCGTCCGGATGGCCCGGTCCTTTCCCCGCAGCGCCGACATCGTCATCATCGGGGCGGGCGCCATCGGCGCCAGCATCGCCTACCATCTGGCCCGCCGCGGCGCCCGCGACGTGGTGGTGCTCGAGCGCGACCAGGTGGGCGCGGGCTCCACCAGCAAGGCGGCCGGCGGCATCCGCGTCCAGTTCGCCACTGCCGTCGAGGTCGATTTCTCCCTCCGGGGCATCGCGTTCTTCAAGCGATTCCAGGACGAGATGGGGGCACCCTGCGACTTTCACCAGGAGGGCTATCTCTTCGTGGTGACCGACGAGCCGACCCTCGCTCGCTTCCGCACGAACGTCGCGCTCCAGCGGAGCCTCGGCGCCGACGTGCGGGTGATCGCTCCCGACGACGCGCACGCCCTGGTGCCCGAGCTCCAGGTCGACGACGTGATCGCCGCGGTGTGGGGGCCGATGGACGGCTACGCGTCGCCCAACGACGTGGTGCAGGCCTACGCGGCCCAGGCGCGCGCCCGGGGCGTTCGGATCCTGGAGGGCACCGCGGTGACCGGCATCCAGATCCACGGGGACCGCGTCGTCTCCGTGGAGACGCCCGCGGGAGGCATCGCCACGCGCCTCGTGGTCAATGCGGCCGGACCCTGGGCGCCGCTCGTCGGCCGCATGGCCGGCCTCGACCTGCCGGTGGACCCGCGCCGGCGCCACATCTTCGTCACCGACGCCTTCGACGGCATCCGCCACCCCCTGCCGCTCGTCACCGATTGCGGCAGCGGCTTCTACTGCCGGAGCGAGCAGGGGGCGGTGCTGATGAGCCCGGGCGACATCGGGGGCGTCACCGAGTACGAGGCCCACGTGGACTGGAGCGTGCTGGAGACCGCGGTGGAGAAGGCGGTGCACCGCATTCCCGCCCTCGAGCGCGCCCAGGTGCGTCACGCGTGGGCGGGGCTGCGCCCGCTCACGCCCGACGGGCGCGCCATCCTGGACTGGGCCCCCGGCCTCGACGGCCTGTTCCTCGCGGTGGGCTTCTGTGGCCACGGGTTCCAGCACTCGCCGGCGGTGGGGGAGACCGTCGCCGAGCTGCTCCTCGACGGCCGGTGCGGGGTCGACATCTCGGACCTGCGGCTCGGCCGGTTTCCTCGGCTTGACACCGCCGCATCCGGCCGCTAACGTCCGAATCCTGCCGCTCCCGTCCCGCGGCCCGATCCAGCCAAGGAGGTGCTGGCCCTGATGCCGGAGGTTTCGCTCGCCCGCGTGCGCCAGGTCGCGAATCTGGCGCGCTCCGTTGCCAGCACCCTGGACCTCGATTCGGTGCTTCGCCAGGTCGTCGAGGCGGTGCGCTCCCTGCGCCCCGGCGCCTCCTGCGTGGTCCGACTCCGGGATCCGGAGCGCGGCGGCTACCGCGTGGCCGCGATGGGCGGCGCCGACGTGGACGGGGTAGCGTCGGTGATCCCGTTCGGCTCCGGCATGACCCACGCGGTGATGCAGAGCGGCCAGCCGATGCTGCTGCCGGACGCGGGCGGCGACCCGCGCTTTGTGTCCTCCCTCTGGCGGCCGGAGCACGGCCGGAAGGTCTACTACGGCGTGCCCATCAGCGCGGGCGGGGAGACCATGGGCGTGCTCAACGTCGCTCTGGCCGACTCGGCGCAGCCCACCGCGGAGGAGCGCGAGATCGTCGACCTGCTGGCGAGCCACGCGGCGGTGGCGATCGGCAATGCCCGGCGCTTCGCGGAGAGCGAGACCCGGCGGCGGACTGCGGAGGCGCTCGCCGAGGTATGGCGCTTCCTGTCCGAGACCTTCGACGTGGCCGCCCTCGGCCAGCGGATCGCCGACGTGGTCCTGGGCGCGCTCCGGGTGCGCGCAGCCGCCCTCTACCGTCTCCTGCCCGGCTCGGGCGACCTGCTGATGATCGGGCGATCCGGCGAGGCGGAGCGCTTCCTCAATCCCGGCTTCGTGGTCCCGGCCGGGCAGGGGGTGGTCGGCCTCGCGGTCAACCGCCGCCAGCCGGTGGTCACGCCGGACGTGCGCGAGGATCCGCGCGTCAACGCGACCCCGGACATACGCCTGGCGTATCCGGAGTATCCCTCGATGCTCTCGCTGCCGCTCATCGTGAAGGGGCAGGTGGTGGGCGGCTTCACGCTGGGTGATGTCCTCGGGCGCGTCTACACCGGGGAGGATCTGCGGCTCGCCCAGACCTTCGCCGACCAGGCGGCGGTGGCGCTCGAGAACGCGCGGCTCTTCGAGGAGACGGAGCGGAGGCGCCGCGAGAGCTCGGCGCTGGGCGGCGTGAGCCAGATGCTCGCCCAGTCCCTGCACTCGGGCGAGGTGGCCCAGCGCATCGTGGACTGCGTGCGGGATCTCATGGGCCTGCTCGCCGCCTCGGTGTACACCGCCGACCCAGAGTCGGGCCTGCTCGAGGAGATCGCGTGCGCCGGTCGCTCGCCGTTCCAGGACCGACCACCGCGGATCCCGCGCGGTACCGGCGCGGTCGGGCTGGCGGTGGCGGAGCGGCGGGCCGTGGTGTCCAACGACGTCCTCACCGACCCGCGGCTGCGCTACACCCGGGAGGCGCGCGCCGTCATCGAGAGATCGCTCATGCGCTCGGTGCTGGCGGTGCCGCTGATGGTGAAGGACCAGGTGATCGGCGCGCTCGGGCTCGTGGACGCGCCGGGCCGCGTTTTTACCGCCGAGGACGTGCAGCTCGCCCAGGCCTTCGCCGACCAGGCGGCGGTGGCGCTCGAGAACGCGCGGCTCTACGCGGAGGCCGAGCGGCGGCGGGTCGAGGCCGAGACGCTCGCCGGCGTCGTGCGGACCATCAGCGCCACACTCGACCTGGACGCCATCCTGCGCCATGTGGCCGCGGCCGGTCGGGAGCTCTGCAGCAGTGACATCGCACACATCTTGCTGCGCGACACCGATTCCGACACGATGTTCGACCGTTACGGTGTCGGTCATTGCAGCACTCCTGGCGATTGGCCGCACATCGAGCGCGGCAGGGGAGCCGGGGGTACCGCGTGGAGCACGGGCCGGCCCTACCGCACCTCTAACCGCCTCGGGGATCCCCGCATCGGCCGGGACTACTCCGAGCAGGTCGTCCGCGAGGGTGTGGTGGCGACCCTGGTCGTCCCCATCTGGATCGGCGGCCAGGTCGAGGGCCTGCTCTACGTCTCGAACCGGACGCCGCGGCCCTTCAGCGACCGCGACGAGGCCATCCTGAGCCGGCTGGCCGATCACGCGGCCATCGCGATCCAGAACGCCACTCTCTTCAACCGGCTGCAGGGCCTCTCGGGACGGCTCATGGAAGTGCAGGAGGCCGAGCGCCGTCATCTGGCCCGCGAGCTGCACGACGAGATCGGCCAGCTCCTCACCGGGCTCCGGCTCACCCTCGACCTGCCCGAGCCGCCGTCGGCCGCCGTGCGGGAGCGGCTCGGGCAGGCCCAGATCCTGGTCGAGGAGCTCCTCGATCGCATCCGCGCCCTGTCGCTCGATCTGCGGCCGAGCATCCTCGACGACCTCGGGCTGCTGCCCGCCTTGCTCGGGCATGTCGAGCGCTACACGAGCCAGACCAAGATCCGGGTCCACCTCGAGCACAGCGGGCTCGACCGGCGCTTCCCGCCCGAGACGGAGACCGCCGCCTACCGCATCGTGCAAGAGGCGCTCACCAACGTGGCCCGTCACGGGCGAGTGGACGAGGTGACGGTGCGGCTCTGGGCCACCGACGAGATCCTGGGTGTGCAGGTCGAGGACCACGGCGAAGGCTTCGATCCCCGGATGGTGCTGGGGGCGGGTCGGAGCGGCGGACTCGCCGGCCTGCGCGAGCGCGCCGCGCTGCTGAACGGCCACCTCACCGTGGAGACGGAACCGGGCCGCGGCGTGCGCCTGACCGCGGAGGTCCCGCTGAACGGATCGCTCCGGCGGGTGGGCGAGTGAAGACCATCAGCGTGGTGCTCGCCGAGGACCACCAGGTGGTGCGCCAGGGCCTGCGCGCCCTGCTCGCCGCCGAGCCCGATCTCACCGTGGTGGGCGAGGCCGCGAGCGGTCTCGAGGTGGCCGATCTCGTGGAGCGCCTGAAGCCCGACGTGCTGGTGGTCGATTTCGTGATGCCCGGCCTCAACGCGCCCGACATCGTGCGGCGGGCGACCCGGCTCTCGCCCCGGACACGCGCGCTCGTGCTCTCCATGCACGCGAACCCCGCCTACGTCGTGGAGGCCATCCAGAGCGGCGCGGCCGGCTACGTCCTCAAGGGCTCGAGCGCGGCCGAGCTGGTCCGGGCCATCCGCGCGGTGGCGGGCGGCGCGCGCCACCTGAGCCCCCCGCTCTCCGAGGAGATGGTGGAGGCCTACGCGCAGCGCGCGGTTCCGACCGGGCTCGATCTCTACCGGACGCTCACCGAGCGCGAGCGCGAGGTCCTGCACCTGGCCGCGGAAGGACAGACGAGCGGGCAGATCGGCGCGCGCCTCAACATCAGTCCCCGCACCGTGGAGGTGCATCGAGCCAACCTCATGCGCAAGCTGGGGCTCCGCGGGCAGAGCGATCTCGTGCGCTTCGCGGTCAGCCGCGGTATCCTGACGATCGACCGCTGAGACTCACCCGGTAAAATTTACGTAGGGTTACGCATAGACGGGCGCGCGGCTGGTCGTGCATGGTCGCGTTCAGTGGCGACCCTGGGCCCCCGGCGGTTGCTCCATGGCTGATCCCGAATCTCCCCCGGTGACCCTTTTGGTCGTGGAAGACGAGGAAGAAGTGCGGGCGCTCGCTCGCGACGTCCTCGAGATGAACGGCTACACGGTGCTGGAAGCGCTGGACGCCGAAGACGCCGTGCGCCTCGGCGAGAGCCATCCTGGCACGATTGAGCTGCTCATCACCGACGTGGTGATGCCGCGGATGAGCGGCCCCGAGCTGGCGCGGCGGCTCCGCGCGCGCCGGCCGGATCTGAAGGTGCTCTGCATGTCGGGCTATCCGGAGAGCCCGGACCGGGAGACCGAGGCGACCGCGAGCTGGACCGGGTGGCTGCAGAAGCCGTTCACGCCCGACACCTTCATGAGCAAGGTGCGCGAGTGTCTCACCAGCTGAGCTTCGAGCCTGCCCCTTTCTCCCACAGGTGGTACACCGATCCCTTGAGTCTGTCCTCTTTGACGGGGACGAAGCCCAATCGCACCAGCCATTCGTCGCTGAGAAGCCTCTGGAGAGGACCCTTGACTTGAATGACGTATCGCGCAGCGGCGATCTCGTCGTCGACATAGGCCGGAAGACGTGGCGGCCAGTGGGTTACGTCCATCTCCAAGAACGCGGACCGCGTAATCTCGCCCCGCGCGAGGAGAGGTATCGTCGGATCCTCGGGGCAGCGCACGCGTCCTGGAAGCTCTCGCGCGAGCGCGACCACCTGCTCGTATCGCGCATCGCCTTGGATCGTGATGACTCCGCTGACCGTGTTGACCGCCTCCCCCGGATTTCGCACCGCGAACGCGACCAGCATGACGGCGAGGACGACCGACACGGCGGCACGCCGCGCGATCGGCAGCGCGGGGTCATCGAGCGCGGTGAGCGCACGCGGCAATCGAAGTGTCACAAATCCGGCCGACGCGACAAAGAACGGCAGGAGCGAATTCCACCACCCGCCGCCCTTCGCCATCGCGGCGATACCCGTGATCAGAAAGACTCCGATGGCGGCCCCCCACCAGCGTGTCGGCGCGTCTCGTCGGGCCGGGTGCGCCACGAGATCGAACACGACGGCAAGTAGGGACGCGTACATCAGCAAGAGTTCGAACCCGCTATGCCACGCGCTCACAAGGCTCACGTGATATCGCGCAGGCAGCGTCACCATATAGAAGTACGCCATCGGGCTCGTGGCCCGAAGAGAAGCGATGGCAGCCAGGACCGTGACGAGGGGAAGCGTCGCGACCGCGAACCGTGCGAAGCGACCGCGCGAGAACCCGCCACCACGAAAAAACTCCGCGACAAGTGGAACGAGGGCGGCCGCCGCAAGAGACTGTTTCGCAAAGAACGCGAGAACGAAGAACGCAAGACTGAGGATCAGTGTCCACGCCCGTCGTCGTCGTTCCCATTCGGCAAACAGAAACAACGCGAGGAGGGCGAAGAGGGCAGCAACCATGTCAGGCCGTGCTTCAACGAAGTAAAACCCCACGTTGTGGTTGCAGGCGAACAGAAGTGCCCCGCCGATCAACCACGCGCGCAGATCGCGGCGCGCGGTGGCCGCGAGCACCAGACCGATGATACAGAGCGACGCAGTCAGAGACAGAAGCTTGCCCGGCAAATTCGACACGCCGAAAATCTGAAATAGCCAGCTTGTCAGGATCGGTACGACGGGGCCGTACATGGTCGATGCTTGATCCACGGCGGGGTCGGAATAGATGGAGAGGCCGTGAAGACGCCGGGCGGCGGCCACCGTCACGCCCACGTCGAAGGCGCTCTTCGGAGCCGAGCTCCAGAGGTGAAAGACGATCCCGACGACATTCAGGAGGACTATCCCGGCTGCGACGGTGGCAAGCGGAGCGAAAGCCACGGCGTGAAGCCCGATGGCGCGCCACCCCGACGTGGAGGGGCTGCCCGCCAATGTCTTTGGCCGTCGTCCGGAGGCCGCGCGTTCGTCAAGCGAGTTACCATAGGGAATCGGAGGGATCTGGCCCGAGGGGTCCCACCTGGAGTGTTCACGGGTCTCGATCGAGCCCGGGAGCGAACTCGGTGTTCTTGTCCGCGGACTCGATCCAGGGATCAAGGCATCTCTCCGCCGAGGGCTGGACGGTTGGAACTACCGCGAGAACTGGACAGACTCTAGGGAGGTCGGGTCTTCCTGTCAAGACCAGCAGCCCCTTCGGGGCACCCCCGGGCATGAAAACGGTAGAGCAGGACGGCCGCCTGCCCGCGTAGGCTGGGCGCCTGGGCGATCGCGCGGAGGTCGTACATTCTCTTTGGTGGCTAACAACCCCGCGGTCAAGACCGACCCGCGCTGACTCAGGGACCACCGAGTGTCGTACCTCAGCTCATGAGGAAGGACGCCTAGCAGAGTCTTGGCGTTCTCGTCGGCGCCGTGGTCGCCCGGAGGGAGGCGAAGATGGACGCGATCATCGAACGAGTGAGCGGGGTGGAGGTGGGGCAGGCGACGGTGGTGGCCACGGTACTCGTGGGCGCGGCGCCCGAGCGCGCGAAGAAGGAGACGCGAACCTTTCGAACCGTCACCCGCGAGTTGCTCGAGAGGCGTGAGTGGTTCATCGGCAAGGGGGTGACGCACGTCACGATGGAGGGCCCGGCGTCTACTGGCGGCCGGTGTACGGCCTGCTGGAAGATGCCTTCGAGATGATCCTCGGCAACGCCCAGCACATCACGAACGTGCCGGGCCGGAAGACGGACGTCAAGGACAGCGAGTGGGTGGCCGACCTCGCCCGCCATGGCCTCATCGCCAAGAGCTTGTCCCGCCGAAGCCGCTGCGCCAGTTGCGGGACCTGCTCCGCTACCGGCGGAAGCTGATGGAGAGTCACCCCGCCGAGCGCAACCGGCTGCTGAAGCTGCTGGAGACGGCGAACATCAAGCTGGCCAGCGTCGTGACCGAGGAACATCATCGCTTCTTGTTGCGCCTGCAGCTTCGCCGGTTGGACCAGACCGACAGTGATCTCACCCCGCTGGATGCCCGCCTCGATGAGGCCCGGAGTCCCTACCAGGAGCCGTGCCGGTTGCTGCAGCAGATCCCCGGCGTCAGCCGGGTCGTGGCCGCCGTCGTCGGGGCCGAGTTGGGGACTGACATGGGGGTCTTCCGGAGCGCCCAGCATGCGGCCGCGTGGGCCGGAGTCTGTCCCGGCAACAATGAGAGCGCGGGGAAACAGAAGGGAGCCGGCGCCCGGAAGGGCACCGTGCACCTGCGGACGGCCCTCGTTGATGCCGCGGTGGCGGCGTCCCGAAAGAAAGGCAGCTACCTCAGAGACAAGTTCTCCCGACTCCGCGCTCGACGCGGTACAAAGCGCGCCGCGATGGCCATCGGCCAGAAGATCCTAATCGCCGCGTACCACATGCTGTCCACGGGCATTCCGTACAAAGATCTGAGGGCCACCTACCTCGACGGGATGGAGAAGCGACGGACCATGCGGAATCTCGTGCGTCGTCTTGAGCGCCTTGGCTACGAGGTCACGCTTGGGCACAAGGCGGCATAGGCTAGTTTTCATAGCAGCAGAGAGCGTAGCAACACGCTGGCGCTCCTGGCTCACCGAACCTCGTCTCACCAGCTGAGGACGCCGGTCCTCCAGTAGCCGACGAACTGCCACAGCAGCCCGCCCAGGAACAGCACGAGCCCCAGCCCCGAGAGCGCCCGGAACGCGGCGGGCGGGGCGCTGCCCCGACGCCACTCGCCCGCCACCGAAAACCAGACCGCGGCCAGCAGCAGCGCGCCGACGCCCGCGATGGTGAGCAGCCAGCCCGCCATCACGCCCATCGTGAACTGCGGATCGAAGAAGATCGGGGGATGGTACATGGTCGCTCCTGTTCTCAGCGTGGCTGCATGCGGATGGCGCCGTCGAGCCGGATGGTCTCGCCGTTCAGCATCGAGTTCTCCAGGATGTGGGCGGCGAGGGCGGCGTACTCGGGGGGTCGGCCGAGCCGAGGCGGGAAGGGTACCTGCTTGCCGAGCGAGACGCGTGCGGGCTCGGGCAGACCGGCCAGCATCGGTGTCTCGAAGATGCCGGGCGCGATGGTCACGACCCGGATGCCCAGCTCGGCCAGGTCACGGGCAATGGGTAGCGTCATGCCGACCACCCCGCCCTTGGAGGCGGAGTAGGCGGCCTGGCCGATCTGGCCGTCGAAGGCGGCTACCGACGCGGTGTTGATCACCACGCCGCGCTCGCCCTCGGCGTTGGGCGCGTTCTTGGCCATCTGGGCGGCGGCCAGGCGGATGCAGTTGAAGGTGCCGATGAGGTTGATCTGGATGGTGCGGCTGAAAGCGGCCAGATCAGCCGGCCCGCGCTTCCCGAACGTCTTCTCCGCGGTGCCGATGCCCGCGCAGTTGACGAGCGCGTGCAGCGCGCCGAAGTGCGCGACCGCGGCCTCCAGGGCCGCGCCCACCTCCTCGGCGCTGGTGACGTCCGCGGGGGCGAACAGGGCGCGGTCGCCGAGCGCGGCGGCCACCTCCTTGCCCGGGGACTTCGCCAGGTCCAGCAGCACCACGCGGCCGCCGCCGCCGTGGAGCCGCTCCGCGGTGGCCCGGCCGAGGCCGGAGGCGCCGCCCGTGATCACCGTCGTCGAGCCTGCGATCTGCATGCCGTCCTCCTGGAAGGGGAGTGTCGCCGACGGTGTAGTATAACCGAGCGCGTCATGCCCCTCCCCCTCTGGATCCGGACCGCCGACGACCTGCGTGCCCTGGCGGGAGAGCTCGAGGGCACGCGCGCGCTCGCCCTCGACACCGAGGCCGACAGCCTGCACCACTACCCGGGCAAGCTCTGTCTCGTCCAGGTGGCCGACGCGGCCGGCCGCGGCCACCTCGTCGATCCGCTCGCGGTGCGCGACCTCTCACCGCTGGGCCCGGTGCTGGCCGATCCTCGTACGATCAAGGTCCTGCACGCCGCCGACAACGACCTGGCGTATCTCAAGCGGCTCTACGGCGTCACGGTGACCTCGCTGTTCGACACCGCGGTGGCGGCCCGCTTCGTGGGGGCCACCTCGCTCGGGCTCGAGGGGCTGCTCATCCAGTACCTGGGCGTGACCCCGGTCAAGTCGCGGCAGAAGGACGACTGGTCCCGCCGTCCCTTGACCGCCGAGCAGGAGGCCTATGCCCTCGACGACGTGTTGCACCTCATCCCGCTGCGGGAGCGGCTGCTCGAGGCCCTGCGCGCGCTCGGGCGCGAGCAATGGGTGGAGGAGGAATGCGCCGGGCTGGCGGCCCTGCTCGTGCCCGAGAAGCCGGCCGACCCCGACGCCTACATGAAGCTCAAGGGTGCGCGGGAGCTGGACGCTCGCGGCCTCACGGTGCTGCGCGAGCTCCACGCCGCGCGCGAGGCTCTCGCGCTCCGCCTGGACCGGCCGCCGTTCATGATCGTGGGCAACGAGAGCCTGGTGGCGCTGGCCAAGCGCCTGCCCGGGGACGCGGACGCCATCCTGTCGGTCCCGGGCTGCACGCCGCCGGTGGTCCGCCGCGCCGGCGCGGCGATCCTCGAGGCGGTCGCCCGCGGTCTTGCGGTTTCAGACGCCGATCAGCCCGTGTACCGGTCCGTGCCGCGCCCGCACCTGCCGGCGGCCGTGCGCCGGCGGGCCGAAGCCCTGCGGGCCTGGCGCGCCAAGGCGTCGAAGGAGATCGGCCTCGAGCCGGGGGTGCTCTTTCCCCAGCGGCTCATCGACCGGCTCGCGGCCGCGCCGCCCTCCGATCTTGCCGCGCTGCGCCAGGTGGAGGGCGTGCGCGACTGGCGCGCGAAGCTGTTTGGGCCGGCGGTGCTCGAAGCGCTCGCTCGGGCCTGATCTCTCACCGCCAGGCCGCCTTGCCCTGGGTGATCCACCCGCCTTGCCGCGGTCACCCAATGGTGGTACCCCTGGATTCACGTCGTCTGACCGGACTGGCTGGATCGGAAAGGAGGGTCCCCATGGCCTCCCATTCCCGGTACTTCCGCGAAGGCGTCATCGCCGGCCTCATCGGGGCCGCCCTGGTCGCCGTGTGGTTCCTCATCTACGATGCGGCGAGCGGCCGGCCGTTCCGGACCCCGTCGCTCCTGGGCGCCGCCACCTTCGAGGGCGTGAAGGATCCCTCGGCGGTGCCCACCGCCGCGCACCTCATCCTGCCGTACACCGTGCTGCACGGCGTGGTCTTCGCGATGATCGGCGTGCTCATCGCCTACCTGATCGTCTCCGCCCAGCGCGAGCCGAGCCGCGTGCTCATGCTGTTCATCGCGCTGATGTGCTTCGAGGTCTTCTTCCTGGCGGTGGTCACGTGGCTCGCCCATCCCGTCCTCGACGAGCTGGCCTGGTGGGCCATCCTCGTCGGCAACGGACTCGCCGCTCTCGGGATGCTGACCTATCTCCTCGTGGGCCATCGCGCGCTCGGGCGCGCGCTTCTCGGGCCCTTGTGGACACGCGCGGTGCGTGAGGGCCTTATTGCTGGACTCCTTGGCGCCGTGACCGTGGCGCTCTGGTTCCTGGCCTACGACGCGGCGGCGGGCGTGCCGCTCCGCACCCCCGCGCTGCTCGGCGCCGCGCTGTTCCACGGCCTGCGCGACCCGAGCGCGCTTCAGATCACGGCGCCGCTCGTGCTGCAGTACACCGTGGTGCACGGCGCCGCCTTCATCGCCTTCGGGCTGGCGACGGCCGGGCTCCTGGTCCTGGCCGATCGCGAGCCGCGTGTCCTCTTCGCCTTCGTCATGCTCTTCAGCTGTTTCGAGGTCTTCTTCGCCGCGATGGTGGTGACCCTCGCGGAATGGCTCCTGGAGGCCATCCCGTGGTGGGCCATCCTCGGCGGCAATCTCGTGGCCGCCCTCGTGATGCTCGGCTTCTTCTTCCGAGAGCACCGAGTGACCTGGCGAGAGTTCCTGCACGCGAGGCGGTAGCGCGGGAAGCGTCACGAATCCGCGCGAGGCGGCCGGGTACGAGTGACCGGCCGGGTCTGCGTTGCCAGGCCGCGCCACTTCAGCCAGGTCCGCGAGGCTTTCTTCCATATCGGAGACCGGTTAGACTCGGACGACTCATTCACCTACTGCGAGTGGACACGGGAGGCGAGCGCGTGGCGGACGGAGAGCTGAAGGGGCGGGTGGCGGTGGTGACGGGCGGCAACGGGGGCATCGGCCTCGGCATGGCGCGTGGCCTCGCCGCGGCGGGGGCGGCTGTCGTCGTCTCGGGGCGCAACGCGGAGAAGAGCCGGCGGGCCGTCGCGGAGTTGGTGGCGCTGGGCGCGCAGGCGGTCGCGATCGAGGCCGACGTCGCCGACGAAACGGCGGTCGATGCGCTGATCCGTTCTACCGCGGAGCGCTTCGGCCGCGTGGACGTGCTCGTCAACAACGCGGGGATGAACATCCGCAAGCCGGTTCAGGACCTGACGCTCGCCGAGTGGCGGCAGGTTCTCGATACCAACCTGACCAGCGCGTTCCTGGCGAGCCGGGCCGTCTACCCGCACATGAAGAATGGCGGGGGCGGGAAGATCATCAATATCGGCTCGATGATGTCCATCTTCGGCACCTCGTTCGCGCCGGCCTACGCGGCGTCGAAGGGCGGGATCGTGCAGCTCACGAAGGCGATGGCGAGCGCGTGGGCGCGGGACAACATCCAGGTCAACGCGGTGCTGCCCGGCTGGATCGACACCGAGCTCACGATCAACGCCCGGCGTGAGGTGCAGGGTCTCCACGATCGGGTGCTCGCGCGCACACCGGCCGCGCGGTGGGGCGTGCCGGACGATCTGTCCGGCGTCGCGGTGTTCCTCGGCGGTCCCGCGTCCGATTTCGTGACCGGCACCGCCATTCCGGTGGACGGAGGCTATTCGATCCAGGGCTGAGTGGGGTACACTGAACGGCGCGTGATGCGGGCGTCGGCACGACTCTTCCTGCTGGTGATGGTGGTGTCCGGCTGCGCGTCGGTTGCGCCGATGGACGTGGTCGTGCGGCGCCCGTCGGCGCCGGACACCCTCCGCTTCGGTGTGGATACCTTCGCCTTCGCCAACGAGAGCCGCACCAACAATCCGGGCAAGCCGGATCTCTACGCCAACTACTGCTTCGTGATGGCGCGGGGGGTGACCCAGTTCCAGCGCTTCGCCCGCTTCGACGCGTCCGCGCCCCGGCTCTCGTCCGACGAGTACGTCGCCCGCGTCAAGGAGGTGGTGACGCGGGTGCCGTGGGCCGATCCGCTGCCCGCCGACGACCGTATCGTCATCCCGGGTTACGCGTCTCTCTACGAGTTCTCGCGCGAGCGGGAGGCGGTCGTGAAGGCGGGACTGGTCGGCCGGTTCTGGACCCTCGTGCACTGGACCAACTGGCGCGTGGCGCTTCCCTTCCCGCGATGGCAGCAGGAGCGGGTGGCGCGCGAGACGCTCGCCGAGCTGGCCGAAGGCCGGTCCGTGCAGTTCCTCGTGACGAATTTCCCCACGTGGGAGCTGAACCACACCGTGGTCGCCTATGCCTACGGGGTCGACGCGGCCGGCAACATCCACTTCACCGTCTACGATCCCAATGATCCGGGAGAGCCCGGGCACCTCGTCTTCGACCGTGCCGAGCGGCGCTTCGAGGCCAGGCGACTCTACGACACTCATCCGGGCCCCATCCGGGCCTTCCGCATGTACTACTGGACGCTGCTCTAGTCCGATGCCATCATCAGGCCCCGCTCCCGCATCCGGAGGCGACGAGACGCCGGCCCCCCCCGACTGGTACTCGCACGGGCTGAACCGGGTCGGGTACTACCGGCTGGCCACCGCCGCCGCCGGCGCGCTGCCCCGTCCGGTGCGGCTCCTGCTCGCGCGCGGGCTCGGCCGGCTGTTCGCGCGCGCGGTGCCCGCCGAACGCCGCGCGGTGCGATCGAACCTCGGGCGCGTGCTCGCGGGCGCCCGGCCCGAGGTCATCGAGGCGCGCGTGTCGGAGACCTTCGCCAACTTCGGCGCGTTCTTCGCCGATCTCCTCACGCTCAACCGGAGACCCGGGACGGATCTGCGCGCCTACGTGGCGGGCGCCGCGGGCGAGCAGCATCTCGACGCGGCCATCACGGCCGGCCACGGGGTGGTGCTGCTCACCGCGCATCTCGGCAACTGGGAGTTCGCGGGCCGCCTCCTGTCCTCGCGCAGCGGCCGCACCGCCCACGTCGTCCTGTCCGCCGAGCAGGACCGCGCCCTCGAGCGCTACCTTCGCCTCGACGGCCCGCGGCTCCGGTTCGTGACGCGCCACCACGCCACCTCCACGCTCGGACTGCTGGCGGCGCTCCG
>Ga0214473_10003410_pt1 | contig 19304 bp, 21 predicted proteins | sample RVTome_7_FD_203509 | JGI IMG/M metagenome (GOLD analysis project Ga0214473, IMG submission 203509) | Soil microbial communities from uranium-contaminated site in the Upper Colorado River Basin, Wyoming, United States - RVT98D197 | ecosystem: Environmental > Terrestrial > Soil > Contaminated >... | reverse complement strand
CAATACGTGCGTTCCCGAGACGTAGCTGGCCCGCGGCGACGCTAGGAACGACGCCACACTCGCCACCTCCTCCGGTTCGCAGATTCGACCCAGGGGCAGCGTCTCGAGCACGATCCGCCGTGCCTCGCCCTGCTCGACGTCCCTGTCGGACGCGAAACGCTTCTCCAGTCCGTCCCAGCGATCCGTGTTCACCGGGCCGGGGTTGAGGGTGTTCACGCGAACGCCATGGCGCCCGTACTGCTCGGCCATCGCCGCGGCGAAGTTGACGTCGGCGGCATTCGCCGCGCCGGCGGTCAGCTCCCAGTACGAGGACTTCATCCCGTCGTTGCCGACGACCAGAACGACGCTCCCGGAACCCCGCTGCCTCATGTGCGGCAGGATCGCGGTGCAGCATCGGACGTAGCCCATGAACTTGAGCTGGAGGCTGCTCAGCCAATCGTCCTCGGTCAGCCCCTCCAACAGGCCCCCGGGGCTGCTCCCGGCGCACGTGATCAGGATGTCGACGTGTCCGAGTGCCTCGGTCGCCGCGTTCATGGTCCGGTCGACATCAGCCTGAACGCTCATGTCGCCCGCGAAGGGCAGGACCGTGCCGCCCGTGGCCGCGCTCAGCTCCTCGGCCGCCTTCTTCAGTCGCTCTTCGTCTCGCGCCGTGACCGCGACATCGCACCCCTCCTCGGCGAGGATGCGCGCGGTCTCACGACCTATGCCCTTGCTACCTCCAGTGACGATCGCCTTCGAACCAGCCAGCCCTAGATCCATCGGTTCCTCTTCTCCTTTCCATGTCGCTCAATCGATTACAAGCAACTCGTTGGTGTTCGTGACGTCGGAGAGGAGATCGTGTCCCCCCGCGTCAACCGCCACGATGTCCTTGACCTGAAAGCCCCAGGTGCCCGGAACCAGCAACACGGGTTCCGTGCCCAGCACCATCCCCTCCTCGATCCGGGCGTCTCCGTAGCTGCCGATGTACGGCTCCTCGTGAAGGAAGAGTCCGATCCCGTGTCCGACGAAGCTGAGCGGCGCCCAGCCGAGGCTCCGAAACCGATCCGAGACCCTGCCGTACACCTCCGATCCGCTCGCTCCGTCGCGGATCGAGTCGAAGATCAGATCTCGGCACGCAACGATGTCGGACCAGATCTGGACGGCCTCGGGCGCTGCCTCTTCGACCACAGCCGTCCGGCAGATTCCGGTTTGGTACCCGTCGAGAGTCCCGAACACCTCGAGGCGGACGACATCCCCTTGCGTCAGCTCGCGCATCGTCGGCCCGACGTTGGGAAACTGGCTCCGCTCGCCGCTGCCCAGGATCAACCACTTGTAGCCGTCGGCGCCCAGCCTGAGCAGGTTCGTGGTGACGGCGCCGGCCAGGTCCATCTCGGTGTCGCCCGGCCCAACGCTCTCGATCGCCTCCTTGATCGATCGGTCGGTGATCCGGGCGAGGCGGCGCATCAGCTCTAGCTCGCGGGGTGTCTTGATCATCCTCAGCCGATTGAAGATCACCTGCGCGGGGTGCCATTCCACCTCGGGGAGCAGCCCCGTGAGCTGCTCCATGTCACGCGCCGGCAGGTAATCGGTCTCGATCCCGACCCGCGCAACCTCCAGGCCCAGATCCCGAAGCAGACCGGCGAGCACCGCCATCGCGTCCTCGGCGAACTCCTCCCAGACTCGGACCTCGGCCTCCGTCTCGAGCGCCCGGACCGTGGAGGCCTCCATGTCGACCGCGTACAGGGCGCGCTCGCCGTCGCGGGTGATAACCGCCGCCGCGTGGCGCCACCGCAGGACCGGCTGGGAGGGGACGACGAAGCCGGCCAGGTACGCAAAGTTCTCCGGGGAGATCGCGATCAGACCGTCCAGGTCCTCGGCCTCCATCGCCTCGACGCACTTCTGGACGATGTCCTGGTTCACCGCTCCCCCCGCGAGGACAGGACCCGGAACCGGTCGGGCCTGAACGGCTTCAGGTCGTGGGTCGGCTCCCTTCCCGTGAGCAGATCGGCAACCAGGGACGCGGTGGTCGGAGCAAGGTGCACGCCCTTCATCGCGTGGCCGGTGGCGAACACCACGTTGTCGATTCCGCCCGACCGGCCGATCACCGGAAGACCATCAGGGGCGCAGGGGCGGATCCCCCGCCACACCTCCGTCACCCGACTCCTGCTGATCCCGCGGAGCGTCCGAACTCCCGCCTCGAGCGTGGCCATCGCCCGAACCCGGTCGAGATGCATGTCGAGCCCGGTCAGCTGCAGCGTCCCCGAGAGCCGGAGCCGGTCCTCGAACGGGGTCGCGATGCACCGCGCCTCCTGCATGTACACGGGAAGCGACGGATCGGAGCTCGCCCGCTCGAGATCGAGGTGATAGCCCTTCCCGCCTTCGATCGGGATCGGCCGTCCAACGTTCCGGCTCAGCTCGGCGGTCCAGGCTCCATTCGCGACCACGACCTCGTCCGGCGTCACCTCCCCTTGCGCCGTCTCCAAGGCCTCGACCCGGTTCCCGTTCGTGCGCAGGCGGAAGACCTCTGCCCTCGTGCGGATCATCGCTCCGGCGCCCGCCGCCGCATCAGCGACCGCGCTCAGGAACCGCTCGGGGTCACATTGCGCCTCGTCGGGATAGAGCACTCCGCCGACGATCCGATCGGAGAGCGCGGGCTCGAGCTCCCTTGCCTGCTCCGCGGTCATGACCTCCGACTTGATCCCGTGCACGGCGAGGTCCTTCGCCTCGGCCCTTCCCGCTTCGAAGGCGCCCTCCGTTTCGTAGACATTCAGTGCCCCGCGGGTCTCCAGCCCCGTGTCCAAGCCGTCGGAGGCAAGCCGCTCGTGGCGCTCGAGGCTGCTGAGACTGAGTCCGCGCAGGGCCGCCGTTCCGGCGCGGACCTTTCCCGGCCGGGCCGCGGCCATGAACCGAAGCAGCCACGGGATCAACGCCGGGCGTAGAGCGATCGAGAACGGGCTGTCCCGGCGCGCCATGTGACGCAGCCCCTCCCGGACCGCACTCGGCGTCGGCAGGGGCGTGCTGTGGGCGGGCGACAGCAGCCCGGCGCTCCCCGCGGAGCAGCTCCCGAGCAGGTCGCCGGCGCGTTCGAAGACCACGGGCCGCAGACCGCGACCGGCCAGCTCCAGGGCCGCCGTCAGCCCGACCGAGCCGCCGCCGACGATCGCGACGTCAGGAGACCGCCAATCGGGGCTCATCGCCGCACCCCGGCCGCGTTCGCCTGCGGCTCGCCGCGCTGGGGCCGTTCCCGCTCGATCTCCTCGATGTAGCGGCTCAGGCCCATCCACTGGCTGCTTCCGACGGTGACGGGAGCGCGGCGACCGAGTCCCCTCGCCCATACGGCCCGGTGCCCCAGCTCGGCGGCGAGGTCGAGGTCCGCGTGGTCGGGCGGAGGGACGATGTCGAGGACGAGGCTGCCCCGGGGAAGCCGCTCGAGCAGCTCGCGGCCGACCACCTGAGCGGGAACGGTGGAGAAGACCATCTGAAGCTCCGGCGCGAGGCTGGGCAGCTCCTCGAGGGGTACGGGAATCGCGCCGTCCGCGTATGCGCCCGCCCGCTGCGTCGGGTTCCGTGCCGCCACATGGACGCGAGCCCCGAGCCCGAGCAGGCGGCGCGCCAGCAGCGATCCGATCGTGCCGAAGCCGACCACGACCACGCTCGCGTCGTTGATCGTGATCTCGGTGTTCTCGATCGCGAGCTGGATCGCGCCCTCGACGATCGCGGGCCCCCGCAGCAGCATCAGCTCACGATCCGGGTCGTACTCGTGAAGTCGGACCCCGGCCTTCTCCGCGACCTCCCGGAACTCCGGCGTCGCCCCGCCGAGGAACGCGTGCGCCCCCGGCGCGAGCGCGCCGACCACTCCGGCATCCGCGATGATCGGCTCCCCTGCGTGAGGGGCGTACACCTCGAGCCCGACACCGAGCGGGATCGGGAGCACCAAGTAGTCGGCTCCGGTGACGGCGCCGACAGGGTCGTCCGCCACCGACACCCCGGGGACCCCCTGCTCCGGCCAGGGCTGCCCGAAGGCGCGCACCTCGGCGCCCGTCGCAGCCGCGAGCCGAGCGATCTCCGGCTCGCGCTCATCCCCGCCGAGAAAGGCGAGCTTGAGCCGCTCCCACGGCACCCCGGACCCCCGGGCGGCGTCGGTCAACTCTCGTCCTCCGCGAACAGCTCGATCCGGTTGCCGTCGGGATCGCCCAGATACACCGTCAGCCCGTACACCCCGGGGCCCACGTCCTTGTAGACGGTGACCCCCTCCTCGTGGGCGCGGCGGGCGATCTCGCGGATGTCCGAGAACTGGAACGCGATGTGCTCGACGGCTCCCGCCGTGCCGGGTCCGTCGCTGGTCAGCCCCAGGCCCTCGTTGGTCACCGTCAGCGGCCGCCCATCGGTGAACTCTCCGCGGTTCTTCACCGTGAACCCGAGGAAGTCCAGGTAGAAGCGCTCCGCCGCCTGAAGGTCGGTCGTCTGCAGGAGCAGGTGGTGCACTCCGCGCCCGTTGTCCGGACTCATGCGTTCACGTCCGGGACGTCGGTGCGATCGCAGCCGAGCAGGCCACCCCGGCCCCACGTCTCCATTGTCATGTCGCGAAACGTGACCTGGACGGCCTCGCGGCGAGCGTCGCCGGCCTCGACGAGGAGATCCGTTATCCCGGCGATCACCGCCCGCCTCTGGTCCAATGTCCGTCCCTCAATCCAATCGATCGTTACGTTCGGCATGACACTCCTTCGTGCTAGTGAACTCGGACCGCGCCGGCGCCATCTCGGCTCGCGATCCCTTCCCGTAGGTAGGTCCCGACCTCCTCGGCGGGAATCCCCTGCAGACCCAGACGATCCAGCGTCAGACCCTCGCGGCGGTAGTCGCGACCGGTCAGGGCCGAGCCGAGCGTGATCAGCGCGTCCATCAGCGGCGTCGCCACTCGCAACGAGTGGCCCATCTCCGCCCACGGGACGAGCCCCCACCCGACGTCCTCGTGGAGGTAGCGGTGATCGAGGCTGTCCGGAGCCTGGAGCCAGCGGTTCGGTGCGCTCTCCTGCATAGCCGCATATGTGGTGCCGGCAGCGGCCGCCTCCTCCGTCGTGTACCCCGTCTCTTCAAACACCTCGAGGAAGGTCTTCGTGCGAATGCCCGCCGCGCTGGCGACGGAGCGGCGCTCCTCGTCGAGGCTGTCGATCACCCGGCCGACGGACGGCGTCGTCCCCTCGTAGTAGAAGAGGAAGTCGCCCTTCGTGTGCTCGACCCAGCCGGCGTTGCAGATGATCTGCGGGGGATGCTCCACCGCGTTGATGTCCATGAATCCGGTCTCGAGCACGTCCCCGACCTGATCGATCGCCGGGTAGGCGCCCCGCACCAGCTCGAACAGCTCCGCCTGCCACTTGCCCGGGAACGCAGCGAACGGGAGCCGGGGCGCGACCTGGACGATCTTCACCGAGGCCGGCCCGCTGACCCGGGCGGTGTAGGCGAGCGTGCACACCTCGCACGTGCGCACGTCGGTTCGCCCCGTGAGCCGATGGATCTCATGGGCCAGGAACAGGCCGCCGCCCATGTGACCCGGGTTCAGAAACACAACCCCGTCGGGCGGGAGTACCGAGCCGAGCTCGCGGGCGAAGAACGGATACGCGGAGATCGGCACCGTGAGCATGACCACGTCGGCGCCCCGAATCGCCTCCGCGAGGTCGTCGGTGATCACGGCAAGCTCGACGAACCCCTCCCCGGCAGGTCCCTCCCACTCCAGGCCGCCTCGCTCGACAAGCGGCTCGAGTCGCGCCGACGAGTGGTTGTAGAGCCGCACCTCGAAGCCCCGCCCACCGAGGTCCGCAGCGGCGGCGCGGCCACCGTTCCCGGCTCCCAGGATCGCGACGGAGGGGGCGGCCATTCGCGGGCTACTCCTGGGCGCGGTACTCGGCGACCTTGCTCATGTCGAGCTCGACGCCGAGTCCGGGTCGGTTTGGGACGAGAAGGCATCCGTCGCGGTACTCGAAGGGTCGGGTGACGATGTCGTCCAGGTACATCTTCCCCGCGAGCTCCGTGGGCTGGTCGTCTCGCAGGGAGGTCACCGGAAAGACGCCGGCCTCGGTGACCGCGGCCGTCGACGCGACAAGATGAAGGTTTGCGGCATTGCCGACGCCCGTCTCGTGCGAGCCGTTCACGTTCAGCGGCAGACCGGCCGCCTCGGCGACGGCGGCGACCTTCTTCGCGTTCAGCAGCCCTCCCGGCTTGGTCGTGTAGAGCGAGATCATGTCCGCGGCGCCTCTCTCGACGATCTCCAAAACGTCCTGCGGAGTCCATGCGCTCTCATCGGCCATGATCGGCACGAGCGTCCGGCGAGCCACCTCCGCCATCTGCCTGAGGCCCTCCACAGGCTGCTCCGCGTATCTGATCTCGTGCTCCCGGAGCCGCTCCAGGATCGCGATCGCGTACTTCGGATTCGGCCACCCCTGGTTCGCGTCGACGACGATGTCCGGCTCGGGGCCGATCGCCTCGCGGACCTCCTTCACGACGCGGACGTCGTAGGTCGGGTCGCGTCCGACCTTGATCTTGATCGTCTTGATGCCCTCGGATACGGCCGCGGCCGCCTCGCTCGTCGCGTCCTCGTACTCGAGCCAACCGAGGCTGTGCGCAACCGGGATCTCCTCGCGGATCCGCCCGCCGAGCAGCTGGTAGACGGGAACGCCGAGGGCCTTGCCCTTGATGTCGTGGAGCGCCTCGTCCAGCGCCGCCTTCGCGTAGGGATAGCCCTTCACCGCCGTGTCCATCCGCTGGTGCGCGGCCTCCAGGTCGAAGGGGTCGCTCTCCTCCAGGGCGGGTCCGAGAATGGACTCGATCAGCCGCACCGTGAGCGCCGGCGACTCCCCGAAGTACCGCCCGTAGTCGCCGCCCCACTCCTTCAGGACCGTTGCCTCCCCGAGTCCCTCAATGTCGGTGTCCGTGAACAATCGAACGATCACGTAGTTGCCAAGCTCGCCGCTCGGGAACGCCATCTTGTGAAGCCGCCGCCAGGGCAGCGCGACGGTGAACGCTTCGCAGCCGCGGACTTTCACAGGCGTCTCCCCGATCAGCGCTGCCTAGCGCCGACGCGCGCTCCACCGATCAAGCGGCCACCGTCGGGCTGGCCACGAGGCCGGCCTCGTGCCACACCGAGACGAGCTCGTCGAACGTGGTCACCCGCCCGAACGCCCTGCGGATGTTGGTGAGCGTCGCCTGATGCGTGTCCTCGCTGTAGCTCGCGCTGCAGTCGTCGACCACGACGATGTGGTAATCGAGCATGTAGCCGTGGCGCGCCGTGGACTCGATGCAGACGTTCGTCGTCACGCCAGCAAAGATCAGGTTCTCGACACCCTGGGCTCGGAGCAGCACGTCCAGCGGCGTACCGATGAAGGCGTCGTAGCGATGCTTGACGATCACCTCGTCCTCGGGCTCTGGCTTCACCACATAGAAGTCGGCGCCCCACGTGCCCTCCTGGCAGTGCTTGGTGTCGAGGCCGACGAGCGCGTGCCGCTCCAACATCGGCTTCGACAGCCACTTCTCGTCATAGATCGCCTGGATGAAGATCGGCCGCACCCCGGCGGAGCGGGCCACGCCGATCAGCCGATCGGCGCGGTCCACCGCCTCGCGCATCCCTTCGAGGTCCTCTCCATGGTTCGCGAACCATCCGCCGTCCGCGAGGAAATCGTTCTGAACGTCCACGACCAGCAGCCGAGTCGTCGCGGGATTGACCCGCGCAAACGGCAACTCGGACGGCCGCGATTCGGTCTCGCTCATGATCCATCCTCTCCTTTTCGACGATTCTTGGCCGTCGCTCAGCTACTCCTCAGGTCTCCCTCAGGTGTCGGTACGCCGCTTGTTCGACGATGTTTGCCGTTGCTCGGCTTGCCCTCAGCCGCCCTCTGGCTTCGGAATGTCCCCGGCCTTGACCTGCTCCGGGGTCACCGGGCCTCCGAGCATGTCCGTCGCGATATCCATCGGCCCAGTGTCGACGATGTCCTCGAACGTGTAGTCGCGTGCCGAGGGCTCGAGCAGCTTGGACGGTATCGCCACGTCGATGATCGTCTCAATTGCCTCCGGAGTCAGCACATCGGTGTTGTAGGGCCAGATTGAGTACTTGCGCGCGAACTCCCAGTTACTTCTGATGATGGACTTGTCCACGCCGCCCTCGACGTACTTGTTCACCGCCGCCTCGTACTGATCGAAGTCAGACGCCAGGACTCGGTTCGAGTACAGGGTGGTCGCGCAGTACGCTCCCGCGAGCTCCTGGTTTTCCTCGAGCCAATCCTCCTTCGCGGCATAGATGTTCGCGATGAAATCGATGTCGGCCGCCGTGACGCTGAGGTTGACCACGTTCTCCGCACCGACCTGCTTCTCGAGGTCCGGAAGCTCGAACAGGTCGACCGATCCCACATCGACCTCGCCGGCCGCGAGGGCAGCGAGACGCTGGCTCCCATCGCCCAGCACGGTGACGTTCTCGAGGTCGCTCACCGTGATCCCGAGGTCCTTCTCCTGGAACAGCAGGTTCATGATGAAGTTGATCAGGCCGCCGGGACTGTCGACCGCCACTCGAATGTTTGGATCAGTGATCTGATCCAGCGAGGTGATCGAGTCCCTCAGCCCCGCGATCTGCTCGGTGCTGTCCACCTGAATCGGACAGAAGATCTTGACCTTCTGATCCTTCTCGATGAGTTGGATGATCTGTGTCACCCCAGAGGACTCGACATCGCCACGCCCGGACACGAGCAGCTGCGCCGCCGCGGCCTCGTCTTCGAACTCCTGCACCGAGTTATCGGCGCCGAGCCCGAACTCCTCGCCAAAGAGTTCGGCGGCGTGAAACTGGCCAACGTACGCCTGGCCAGTTGAAGTCGTCACCAAGCTGACTGACTCACCGTCCGAAGAACTGTCGTCGCCACCGCACCCAACGACCACCGCCAGGGCAGCCACCGCGGTCGCGATGATCATGGTCTTGACTCGGTGCTTCACGATATCCACTCCTCCTTAGTGTCCGCCGAGTTCACCCGGCAGAGCTGTTCCGCTCTCTTCTCAAGCTCTTTCACCTAGTAGCTCTTCCACCGCAGCAAGCGCCATTCGACTATTCGCGCCAGGCCCATCGCCCCCGCCGCGATGATCGTGATGAAGAACACCGCGCCCAGAAGCTCGCTGAGGTCGAAGGATCCGGTCGCGTTCCTAATTATCAGTCCCAGGTTCTCGGCCCGCAGGAAGAGCTCGAAGAGGATCGCTCCCTCGACCGCGCGTCCGACGGCGAGCCGCAGCCCGGTGATGATGTACGGGCTCGCGAACGGGAAGATCACGTTCGTGTACAGCCTGCGCCGGCTGGTCTGGAACGCCCGCGCGGTCTCGATTCCGGAGCCCGGTACCTCTCGAATCCCCGTCGCCGTGTTGATGATGATGATGAACACGGTGAACAGGACGACGCCCACCACCTTCGCCTTGAACTCCAAGCCGAGGTACACGGCGATCACCGGGATGAACATCGCGATCGGCGCCGACAGCATCGCGCTCACCAGCGGATCGAGAACGTCGTTCCAGGGCCTCGACAACCCCATCAGAAGCCCAACCGCGAGCCCGATCGCAGCGGAAATCACGAAGCCGACCGCTGCGAGCTGGAGCGTGCCCAGCGTTGCGCTGAGAAGCTCGCCCTCGGCGATCTCGCGGGCGAGGTCGGGCAGCACCTCCGAGGGCGGAACGATCGCAACGGTCACCCCGCTCTGGCCGATGATCTCCCAGATCACGAAGAACAGAACGATCGAGAGGGTCCAGCGACTCAGCTGCCCGGCGAACGCGCGACGCACCGGGGACGCGGCCCGCCATCTCGTCTGCAGCTTCGGTGCCACCGTCGCCATCGCTACACCTGCCCCAGTAACTGCGCCTCGGATATCTGCGCGGCCGGGCGAAGCTTGCGCTCTGCCCACAGCAGCACGACGTTTACCAACACCGCAACCCCGAGGATCAAGAGCACCAGCGGGTAGTAGAGGTCCAGCCGCATCGGGGCCGCCGAGAAGGTCTCGAGCAGGTCACCGGTCCCGGCGAGGATCCACAGCTCGGCGATGATCATGCCCTTCATCGCCATCCCGAATCCGAGCCGGATCCCGGCGACGATGAACGGCGCCGCCGCCGGGATGTAGACCTGTGTCAGCATCCGCCACGGCTTCGTGCCAAACGCGCGCGCCGCTTCGCGGAGCTCCTTGTCGACGTAGTGAACACCCGCCGCCGTATTGATGATCGGGAAGAACACCGCAAAGAGCACGACCGTCCAGGCGCGATACGCGAATCCGATCCCGAACGCGATGATCAGCACCGGTAGCAGCGTCTGCTTGGGTGTGACGAACAGCGTGTAGACGTACGGCGAGAGGATGTCGCTGGCGAATCTCGAACGGCCCATCAGGGCGCCAATCGGGATCGCGATCACGAGCGCGAGCAGGAAGCCGACCACGAGCTGACGGAACGTCTCGAACAGGGTGCTCGCGTAGCCCTCCGAGAACAACTCGCCGAATCCCATGATCGTGGCGGGGATCGTCGGGAGGAAGAACTCCCCCTTGATCTCCGCGGTCACCTGCCACGCGACCAGGATCGCCCCGTAGAAGAGGAACCGAAGCACCCACTTGTTGTTGAGCGCCCGGCGCCACCGGGGCCGCTCCGTCCCGCGCGCCTCGACGTCCCCGGGTCCCCCCGTTCCCTCCGCGCCGACCCGCTTGGAGGCTTCCCCCTGGGACACCAGCCCTCCCTTTTGGGAGACGTCGGTGACGTGGGAGGCACCGGTGATGTCGGGGCGGCGCGTCATCCCTCCACCGTCGCCCCCGGCTTCAGCTCGTTCCAGATCTCCTGCTTGAGACGGGCCAACTCACCAGAGCCGCGAATGCTCTCGTCGCGTGGACGCTTGAACGGCACGTCGATGGTCCGGGAGATGCGCGACGGCCGCGCGCACATCACGATGACCTGATCAGCGAGGTAGAGCGCCTCCTCGATGTCGTGCGTGACGAAGATCACCGTCTTCTGGTTTCCCTCCCAGATCCCGAGCAGCTCGTCCTGGAGCAGCATCCTCGTCTGGTCGTCGACGGAGCCGAAGGGCTCATCCATGAGCAGGATGGTGGGGTCGACGGCCAGTGCCCTCGCCAGACCAACTCGTTGCTGCATGCCGCCCGACAGCTGCCCCGGGAAGTAGCTCTCGAAGCCCTCCAGAGCGACGAACTTGACCACCTCTTCGGCCCGTCGCCGGCGCTCCTCCTTCTTCACGCCAAGGTTCTCCAGGCCGAACTCGACGTTCCCCATCACGGTTCGCCACGGGAGCAGGTTGAACTGCTGGAAGACAAATCCCCGGTCGAGCGAGGGCTCTCGCACGATCTCCCCACCGATCGTCACGCCCCCCGAGTCAGGCGGGATCAGGCCGTCGATGATCCGCAGCAACGTCGACTTTCCACAGCCGCTGGGGCCGACGACGCAGGTGAAGGTCCCTCCCTTGAAGGAGACGGAGAGGTCGTCCAGGACCTTGAGGTCTTCGCTCCCTGCCTGACTGCGAAAGGACTTGTTGACTTCGCGGACCTCGACCGCTCCGTTGTCTGGGCCGCTGCCATCTGGGCCGCTGAACATCAATGCGGCCTCAGCCTATACCCAGGGCCTACCGCACCGCAATAGAGAAGTTCTAGATTGTGGAATCCGGTTGCGAGCCCAGCACGGCGATCACGGGGGGGACGCGGAGCCCGAGCGCCCACCGCCCGCCAGGGAGAGCCTGGGGCTGCTCGCCGACCGCAGCTTCGGCCCGTTCTTCTTCGGGAACCTGATCGCCAACTGCGGGACGTGGTTCCTGGTTTTGGCGGCGGGGCTCTTCGTCTACCGGTTGACCGGGTCGGCCTTCCTGCTCGGGGTGGTCGGCTTCGCTCAGTTCGCCGGAGTGCTTCTGCTCGCACCATGGACCGGTACGGCGGCGGACCGCTTCGACAGGCGCCGGCTTCTGTTCGTCGCTCAGGGCGCCGCCACTGCGCTCGCCTCCGTGCTGGCGGCACTGGTGATGCTGGACCATGCCACCACCGCGACCGTGATCGTGTTCGTGCTCCTGATCGGCCTCGCGCAGGCGTTCACGGTCCCGGCTCTCCAGGCGATCCTCCCGGACCTGGTCGCACCGGAACGTCTCGGCGGGGCGATCGCCCTGCTCGCGGTGACCTTCAACCTCGCGCGCGGGGCGGGGCCGGCGGCCGCCGCGCTCGTGATCGCCACCGCAGGCATCGAGTGGGCCTTCGTCGTCACCGCGCTCGCGTATCTCGCCCTGGTCGCAGGGGTGCTCGCGATCCACCCGCGGACTCAGCCGAAGCGGCCACGGCGGCCCAGGTTTCGCGAGAGCATCGCGGTCGTCCGCGACCGGCCTCGCCTCGCGGCGTTGATGCTCGTCTCGTCGGCCCTCTCGATCGGAATCGATCCCGTCAACACGCTCTCGCCGGCTTTCGCCGCCGCTGTGTGGGACCGCTCCGATGTGCTCGCGGGCGTCCTCCTCGGCGCGTTCAGCGTCGGCGCGTTGACCGCAGCGTTCACGGTTGCGGGCCGGCCCGGTCAGCCGCGCCGCCAGCTCGTAGGCCGAATCTCGCTGCTGGTCGGTGGGATGGTCGCCTTCGCGCTCGCGCCGACGCTGGAGCTCGGGGTCTGCGCCCTCGTCGTCGCCGGGTTCGGGTTCCTCGCGGCAAGCACGGCCACAATCAAGGAGCTGCAGCTGAGCATCGACACCGACCACAGGGGACGGATCATGGCGCTGTGGGCCGTGGCGTTCCTGGGCGTGCGCCCGCTTTCGAGCCTCGCCGACGGCGCGCTTGCCAGCGCAAGCAGCCCCCGCTTAAGCGCCCTGGTGATGATCCTGCCGGCGCTCGCCGTGGTCGGCGTTCTGGTCGTCCGTGGTAGGTCGGAGCCCGGTCGAGAGCTCGCGCCCGTCGAAGCCGGCCTTGCCGGAGCTGGGCCCACCGCGCGAGAATCCGGCCCAACCGGAGATCCCACGAACCGCTGACGCTGAGGAGGAGCCCATCGCCACCCACGAGCTTCACATCGATCACTCGATACCGATTCGCCAGGAAGCGTCCCGGTGTCACAACCGGTGGCACCCCGAGATTCCGCCGGCGCTCGTGTGCGAGCCCGGGGACGATGTCGTGATCGCAGCTCGGGACGCGGTCGATGGACAGTTCTCGATGAGCTCCACGCACGTGGACGTACCGCGGGCCGATCGCACCATCGTGCACCCGCTCACGGGCCCGGTCTTCATCGACGGGGCCGAGCCCGGTGACCTGCTGGCCGTGGAGATACTCGACGTCCAGACCGGCGCCTTCGGGTACACGGCCCAGATTCCCGGCTTCGGATTCCTGCACGACGAGTTCCCCGCCCCGTTTCTGGCGCGGTGGGAGATCGCCGACGGCTGGGCGACCTCGCCGGACCTGCCGGGCGTTCGGATCCCGGGTCAACCGTTCATGGGAATCATGGGCGTCGCCCCCTCGCGAGACTTGCTGGAGCAAATCTCCCGGCGGGAGCGCGAGCTCACCGCCGGTGGCGTGGACGTCGCCCTGCCGGAGCAGCGCGGCGCGGTTCCCGAGGACGCCGCGATCGCGCGCGAGGGTCTCCGGACCAAGCCGCCGCGCGAGCACGGCGGAAACCTCGACGTGAAGCAGATGGTGGCGGGCACCCGCGTGCTGTTCCCCGTGTGGACCGACGGCGCCTTGTTCTCAGCGGGCGACGGGCACTTCGCCCAGGGAGATGGAGAGGTGTGCGGGACCGCGATCGAGACCGCGGCCACCCTCCATGCCCGCTTCGACCTGGTCAAGGCCGGGGCGGCCAGGGGAGTCCGCGACGTCATCCTGTACGGGACGCGGACCGCCGCCCTCGGCGGAGAGTACGTGGCGACGACAGGGCTGTCGCTGTACGCCGAGGCAGGCGGGCAGGCCGAGGATCTCACCGGGGCTGTCCGAAGCGCGCTCCGCAACATGATCGACCTCCTGACGGAGGAGCACGGCTATACCCGACAGCAGGCCTACGCGATCTGCAGCGTCGCCGTTGACCTGAAGATCAGCGAGATCGTCGACACGCCGAACTTCGTCGTCACGGCGGAGCTCCCCCTCGACGTTCTTGCCTAGCCGGTCCGCTCACCCGAGAGCGCTGGGACGTCGGCGTGCAGCTTCTCGGCCATCCAGTCGCACATCAGCCTGACCAGGTCCGCGTTGTAGTTGGTGCAGGTGTGGAAGCCGTCCTCGAAGTTGACGAACTCCCCACGCGGCCCGGTGGCCATCTGCCGCCCCTCTTCGACACCGACCAGCTCGTCGCGGGCGCCGTGGATCACGAGGTAGGGCGCCTCGATTCTCTCCACGGCCCCGTCAAGAGTGCACTTCTCCGCGACGTAGCTGCGGGCTTCCGACAGGGAATCCAGCATCAGGTCCTCCATCACGTTCAGCTGGGTCGAGATCGGCCAGTACCGGTAATCCCGAAAGTCGTAGAAGCCGCCTGATGAGATCGCAGCGCGCAGACGCGGTTCGTACGCCGCAGCCTGGAGAACCAGGAACCCGCCCATGCTGCTTCCCCAGATCCCGATCCGGCCGGGGTCGACTCTTCCTCCCTTCGACAGCGCATCGATGCATGCGCCCATCGGCCTCTCCCACGCCTCGGGCTGCATCGGGATCACCCCGACCATCTCCCCTTGGCCCGGCCCATCGACGGTCATGACCGCGAGGCCGCGCCGCACGAACTGCCGCGCCCAGTTGTGGTACTCCTCCTTCACCGAGTCGGCTCCGTTCACCATGATCACGCACGGAGGCGGCTCGCCGGTCGCGGGGTGCTCCGGCATGTGCAGGTATCCCGGTAGCTCGACGCCGTCGAACGGGACGGCGATCGGCTCGATCGGGGCGCTGAAGCACTCGACGGCCCTCCGGTAGCAGCGAACCCGTCCGGCGCGGCCCTCGGCCTTCTGATCGCTGCCGACCCGGGCGAGGTACTGGGACCAGTGGTGATACGCCGACGCGCGGTGGAACGTGTCCCCCGCGGAGACCATCCGTCCCTCGGCGAGGAGCCGTTCGGCGACCCCCTCCTCCTCCGTGGCTTTGCCATTCCAGGCCGGGTGCCAGGTCCTCGCGTCGACGACACGGCTGAGCACGCGCTGGATGTCGCTGAAGTCCAACGGCCCGGTCGCCTCGACCCGGGCGAGCCGGATCACCACGTACTGGATCGCCATGTGCTCGGCGCCGTGCAGCCGAATCAACGTGGAGAGCGTCTGGTAGTAGCGCTCAACCTCCTGTGCGTCAGATGCGGTCACGCTCACCATTCGGTCCTCGCTCCGGCGATCGCGGCAACGCCGGCCTTTGCGACTTCAAGGTCCTGCTCGCCGGATCCTGAGCTCACACCTATCGCTCCCAGGACCTGCCCATCGACCTCTATCGGCACGCCCCCCTTGAGGTTCGCGAGGCGGCCCTTCGTGACAAGCCCGAGGCTGAGGCCGTGCCCGTGCTCGATGCCACCCGTCAGCGAGCGCCGGTCGGCCGCCGTGACCGCCTTACGCTGCGCCGTCAGGATCGACAGGAACTTGGCGCCGTCCATCCGGACGAACGCGAGCAGGTGTCCCGAGCCGTCGACGACCGCGATGCATTGCGGTTTCTGCATCTCGGACGCCCGCTCGATCGCGGCCCGCAGGACGCGAAGCGCGCCCTCGTGCGTGAGGGCCACACGAGTGACGGCGTCGTCGGTCAGCGCTCCGCCTGCCCCCTCATCCAGATATGCCCGTCAAGCTTTGGGACACCGAGCGCGGGTCGCGCAGTCCCCAGCTGCCCGCTTCGACGGCCTCGAGGAACTCGGCGACGATCTCGTTGAAGCGATCGGGTTCCTCGAGGTTCGTGGTGTGCCCCGTCTTCGGCAGGATCCACAGGCCCGCCGATTGGATCGACTCCTTGAGCATGAGGCTGGCGTCGAGGCACCCCGCGTCCTCGTCCCCCACGATCAGCAGCGTCGGCACGGTGAGGTCCCGCAACTCGTCGACCAGGTCGTAGAGCGAAGGCCGCTCCCGCTGCACGCCCAGCATCGTCAGCGTCGAGCCGACGGTGGAGTGCTCGGACAGCATCTCGACAAACTTCTCCCATCCGCGCGGGTCCTTGTTCATGAACTGGACGCGCGCCGGCCCCGATCCATACTGGCGTGCTATTCCGGAGGCGCCTTCGGCTTCGAACGCCTCTGCGACGGCCTTGCTCTCTGCACGGAAGCCGTCGCGGGCGTCGGGATGTGCTCCGTACCCACATCCTGCGACGACCAGCGAGACGGTCCGACCTGGATGCCGAAGGCCGAGGTGAAGGGCCGTGAACGCACCCATCGACAGACCGACCACGTGGCTCCGCTCCACCTCGAGGTGGTCCAGAACCGCGAGCGCGTCCGCTATGGCCAGGTCCTGTGAATACGCCGATCGCTCGGTCGGAACGTCCGACGGGGGGTATCCGCGCGCGTTGTAGACGATGCATCGGTAGCTGCGGGAGAGGTACTGGATCTGCGGTTCCCAGCTCCGATGATCTCCGGCAAATTCGTGGATGAAGAGAATGGGCGGCCCCGACCCCTCCTCCTCGTAGTAGATCTCGACTCCGTCCTCAGAGGTCGCAAGCCCCATCCGCCGTGCCCCCAGTCCCACGCGAGTCGATGACGATAAAAAGGATGTCCGCGATGTGGAAAACGACTTCTCGTTTAGTCTATCCCCGGTCTGATGCCGAAACAACGTCGCGACCGCGTGCAGTCACTCGACAGGGCCCTCGACGTGCTCGAGGCGCTCGGCGAAGCCGGGGACCTCGGGGTCTCGGAGGTGGCGGCCCGGACCGGTCTGGTTGCCAGCACCGCGCACCGGATGCTGGCGGGCCTCGCCGACCGCGGCTACGTGCGCCAGGCCGGCTCACACGGCCGCTACGCCCTCGGCTTCAAGGTGCTGGCGCTCGCCGACGGGATTCAAGCGCGCCCCGCCGCCCTGTGCGCCGTCGCGCGGCCACACCTGGAGGGCATCCGGGAGGCGACGAGCGAGACGACCAACCTAGTGATCCTCGACCGCGACCACGTGGTGTACGTGGACCAGGTCCCCGGCCTCCACAACGTGCGCATGTTCACCCAGGTCGGAAGCTCTGCTCTCGCCCACACGACCGCATCGGGCAAGGCGATCCTCGCCCTGCGTTCTGCCGAGGTCATCTCGACGCTCTATCCCCCCGAGCGTGAGCCGCTCGAGCGGCTCACGTCCCGCACCCAAACGACGCTGGCGTCCCTGCGCGACGATTTCGTCCACATCCGCCGCTGCGGCTACGCGATCGACAACGAGGAGCACGAGGACGGCGTCAGCTGTGTAGCCGCCCCCGTGCTCGGCGGCGACGTCGCGTTCGCGGCGATCAGCATCTCCGCCCCCACGAGGCGGATCGTGGACGCCGACACCGGCAAGCTCGGCTGGCTGCTGCGCCAACACGCTGCGGAGCTGTCAGCGGCACTCGGCGACGGGGCGGTCGAGCGTGCGGCCCCGCCCAGCTCGTTGGGCTGAGCACTACCGACCTGCATCGCCGGCCGTGTCGACGCCGCCACCGCTTCGACCGCCGCAACCACCGGTCCATACACGAATCGGTCCGGGCCCAGAACTCACTCTGGCATGCGGTTCCCGGCATCGCCATGCGGTGCCTGCCAAGTCGGCTCCTCCCTGTAGTACCTGAGAGCGCCCCGCCCCCCAGCGGGGCGCTCTCTTTTTGTCTGTCCAGCCGCGCGATACTGCCGGGTGATGGCCGAGGGGAACGTCGATCGGGTGCACCGAGGGACCGACGCCTTCAACAAGCGCGACATCGACGCCTTTCTCGCGCTCTGCGACCCCGAGATCGAGTTCACGACCCGGATCATGGAGCTCGAGGGTGGCGGCCCGTACCGCGGCCACGATGATGTCCGTCGCTGGTGGAAGGAGGTCTTCGAGATCTTCCCCAACTTCAGCCTGGAGGTCGAGGCGGTGCGGGACATCGGAGGCGTGACCGTCACGCGGCTGCGGCAGCAGGGCCAGGGCCTGGGGAGCGACGCGCCCACCGAGCGACAGTCCTGGCAGGTTTCCGAGTGGCGCGACGGAAAGACCGTCTGGTTGCACGTCTTCCAAAGCGAGGACGAGGCGATCGAGGCTGCGGAAGGTCGGCAGTAGGAAGCACCCGTTGTAGTCGAACACACGTTCGATAGAGTCGGGAGAATGACCCGATGCGAGTTCTGCGGCAGCCGGGCGGTGGCGTGGATTCACTCCGCGGGTGGACGCGACTGGTACGCGTGCCGGGGCTGCCACACGGCGATCGAGGCTGACGATCGGGAGGGGCTGCTCGACCGCTCGAACTTGATCCCGATTCCGCGGACGTTGCCGGAGCGCTACGCGCCGCACTTCCGCCAGCGGGCGCGCCGGCTCCACGAGGAGTTCTGGCAGCAACGCTCCGGTCCCTCCCGGCCCGCGTGAGCCTGCTTCGACGCGCCGCGCGATACTTCGAGCGATGGCGCGTCCGACGCTTTTCCTGGTCCCGACGTGGACCGAGCTCGAATGGACGATCCGGCCGCAGCTCGAGGAGTGGGCCGAGGTGGCGAGCTACGACCCGGCTTCCGTCGCGGAGCACGGCGAGATCACCCGCGACGCGATCGTCGCCGCGGGGCTCGCGGAGCTGGAGCGGCTCGGATGGGACGAGCCATACGTCGTCGGCGACACCTTCGGCACCGCGACCGCCGCTCGGATCGCCCACGCCCGCCGTGACGCGCTCGCCGGGGTGGCGCTGGGCCACGCCTGCCTGTCGTGGGACATGGACGGGGATCGAGCGCCCGTGAAGCGCGAGCTGTGCGAGGCGATGGAGCAGTTGATGAGCCAGGACGTGGACTCGTTCGCGCGTCACGGTCTGACGCAGATCACGCAGGGCTCGTATGACGAGGCGCTCGCACAGGAGATGGTGAAGCGGATCCCGAGCGACGTGATGCGCGCGATATGGGCGCTCGCGGACCAGCAGCACGAGCCGATCGGCGAGCTCCTGCGCGAGATCGACCGTCCGCTGCTTCTCGCGCAGCACGAGGGCTGTCTCGTGTTCACGGACGAGGGGTTCGAGGACGTGGTGGCTACGTTCCCGCAGGCACGTTCCCTCGGCACCCCCACCCCGCCGGGCGGCGATCCGGAGTTCGCGGCCGCGCTGCGGGAGTTCTGCGGCGCCGGGTAGGGTTTTCGCGATGAGCGCGCAGAGGACCGAGGCACTGTGCCGGGAGATCGCGCGGGCGCTACCGGAGCGCCCGTTCGGGATCGAGTTCTGGGACGGCGGCCGCGTGCCGCCGTCGAACGGCGCCGGCCCGACGCTGCGGTTCCG
>Ga0214473_10003409_pt1 | contig 19310 bp, 9 predicted proteins | sample RVTome_7_FD_203509 | JGI IMG/M metagenome (GOLD analysis project Ga0214473, IMG submission 203509) | Soil microbial communities from uranium-contaminated site in the Upper Colorado River Basin, Wyoming, United States - RVT98D197 | ecosystem: Environmental > Terrestrial > Soil > Contaminated >... | reverse complement strand
CATCCGCGCCGAGGTGGTGCCGGTCGAAGACCTCCTCGCGCTGGGTTCGATGGCCGAGGCGCGCAAGCACGGCAAGCTTCGCTCGGAGGGCAAGACCTACGTGGTCAAGGACGGGGACACGCTCGAGGTGCTCTTCAACGTCTGACGCCTGAATTGCGCCAACTGGGGCCAAGTGGCTCTAGCCGAGGGTGGTCGTGGCGTGGCTAGGTACAGTTCGGCGGTTTGCCGGAAGCTGGACAGCCGGCCCAGGCGAGGAGGCCTCCCATGCGCAGGCGCTTTGCGTTCGTCTGGACGCTGCTGGCCATCTGCGTGGCACTTGCCCTGCCCGCAAGCACCGTCGCGGGATCGCGCTACCGGGCCGTGGCTTTGTGGGATGAATGCACAACGACCGGTGGCCTACATGGGTTCGGCTACGCCGAGCAGACCATCAGGGCAACGGAGATGCGTCGCTCGGGGGTGAACTATTTCAAGTTCAGTACTCAGGCCGAGCGGCTCGTTGCGGGGCGGTGGACCCCGGTCGGCGGGCCGATGGTTGAGTTTTCGGATCGGTTCCCGAACAGCCGGGCTAGTAACTCGTACACGCTCTTTCGGCACTGGGACTTCGATGCGAACTCACAGTTCTCCTATCAGCGGCTCGTGACGAAGGTCCAGTTCCGCTCCGACGGGGGCCTGATCAGGACGCGGACGGTTATCGGGACCAGTTGCTAGGCGGGGCATCCAGCTCGCAGCCATGCTGCAGCGCCGTCAGTTGTCGCGGTAGGGGCGGTCCTCCGGCTCGACCTCGACCAGCATCGTGCGGAAGTCCTCTTCCTCTGTGGGGATCGTGGCCTGGCGCTCATCGACGGCCGTGATCGCGGTCTCGCCCTCCTCGGCAGAGACGCGGACCGCGGCGCGCAGGTTGGCCTCGACCTCGACGAAGCCGTGCTTGCGCTCCAGCTCGGCGGCGATGCCCTCGATGAGGGACTCCTCCTCGAATGACTTGCCGATCGCTTCCTGCGCCTCCAGCACGATGTCCAGGAACTCCTGCTCGTCGTACTCCGCGTCGTGGGCGAGGATGACGCTCGCGAAGAGCTCGTCGTCCGACTCGTGGAGCTCGTAGAAGTACATGGCCCGAGTATATGTAGCGACGCTCATCAAGCCGCGCGGCCCAGGATGCGCCGCGCAAAGGACTTGCGCCGGAGCCGGACAAGACGACGCTCCAGGTCTGCCTCGACGGCGCGCATCGGCCGGTCCCACAACCGAGCCCGCTCGGCCACCGCGGCCGCCTGGCGGCACGCAGCGATGGCGCCGGCCACGTCACGCTCCGCGTGCTCGCGATGGCGCGCGACGTGGAGCCAGGCGAGCGCCGCTCCCGGGCCGCCGTGCGTGGCGATCTCCAGCCACGCCACGTGCGCGTCTGCCCGCCGACCAAGCCGCGCCAGCAATCGCGCCCGTTCGGCAGATAAGTGGCGGCGAATTATCGCGCCGTCGGTCACGCCAAGCGACCAAGCGTCGGCCGCCAGCGCCGCCTCGACGCAGTGCAGCGCGTCGCCAACACGGCCGCGCGCCAGGAGACCGCGCGCCAGCCCGGCCAGGTCGCCCGGGTGCAGCCGCGCCCAGGTCGCGTCCGAGGCGTAGCCGCCCAACACGGCGAGCAGCAGCCCCAGCGACACGATGTCCTGGCGGTTGTGCTCGACCACGTCGCGCAGCAGCTCCCCGCGGCGCGACCGCAGGTAGCCGAAGTAGCGCTCCGGGATGAGCGCGCCGGGCAGGTCGCCATCGCGTACAACGGCGCACACGGCGTCCTCGACCGTCGCCAGCCGCGCATTGCCCAACCGGTGTTTCCACAGCTGTCGTGCCACGGGCAGCAGGTCGAGGTGACCCGCGATGGCAGGCGGCGAGCGACGATGAAGCCGGAATCGCGCCACCAGCAGCGGCCAGTCGAAGGTCCGGCCGTTGTAGGTGACGAGCCACGGGTCCGCGGGGAGCGCCTCGACCAGCGCGTCCAGGAACGCGTCCTCGTCTGCGTGGTCGGGCAGGAGCAGCTGACGCACGGTCAGACGCGACCCGTCCCAGAAGCCCAGCCCGACAAGGAAGGCTACCGTTCCTGCAGCCGTGGCGAGCCCGGTGGTTTCCAGGTCGAGGCAGATAAACGGTTGCTCGGCGCCGACCGGGTAGGGCAGAGTGCGCAGGGCGCCCCGGTCGACGGCCACCTCGGCTTCGCTATCAAGCCACACCACGGCGCCCGCGGACGATCTATCCACCCGTCCGCCGACAGCATCCGCCAGCGCGCGGGCATGGTCCGGCCGGGTGGTCGGCCAAGGCTGGCTGCTCGGTCGGACCCGAGATCTGAGCCGATCGAGTCGTCGACCTAGCAGGGCTGAAGCGGGAGCGAGGCCGTCCATGACCGGCAGCGTGCCGGCGGCGAGTGCCAGCTAGGTTGTCACGCCGCCTTCTGCGCCGACTCCTCGTTCAGCATCCGCAGCAACCGCAGCGACCACTCCTTGGCCCGGCCGTTGGCCTCAATGCGCGGCCCGACGCACGCCGGACACCCCTCCGCGCAGCCGCAGGCCTCAACGAGCCCGAGCGCTCCGGCTACCAGCTCCGAGTGGCGCTCGTACAGCCGCGCTGCCAGTCCCACGCCGCCCGGCACCGAGTCGTACAGGTAGACGACCGGCTTCTCCTGGTGGGGCGAGCGGACCTGGGCAACCATGCCGATGTCGTGTGGGTCGGACATGAGCAGCACACTGGCCACGGTCTGCATCGCCCGCCCGGCCCCAGCCAGGGCAACGTCGAGCTCGTCGCGCCGCCACGGGTCGAACTGCGGACCGAGCGCGACCCAGTAGGAGGTCGTGTGGAGCTCGATCTCCGGCAGGTGGATCTTGCCCCAGCCCAGGTTCTCGTGCGTCTCCAGGCGCAGCTTCTTGAACAGCGTCGCGATCGACGAGACCATCACCTCGCCGTGGGCCCGTTCCGCCGCGACCGCCGGTGCGGACGCGAACGTCTCGAGTGGCTTGAGCGTCACCGCGAGCAGCGCCTGGGTGTAGTAGTCGACATCGACCGGCGTGACGTACGCCTTGCGCTCGTCCCAGTCGAGCAAGTCGACGTGGTACTGGCGCGCCTCGTGGAGGTAGATCGCGTTCGTATAGACAAGGACCGGCGCCGCGAACAGGTCGACCTGGCCGATGACGATCGGCCGCGGTTGGCCGGTGGTGTCGATGATGACGACGTTCTCCGGTGCGCCGACCCGCAGTGACACCTCCGACGCGGGGAAGTTCTCGCTCGCCCAGTACCAGCGGTTGTCGTCGGCCAGCCGGACGTGGCCCTCCTCGGCCAGGAACGCGAGCAGGTCGTCCGTGGGCACGCCGGACATTGAGTCCCCAGAGTCGAAGGGCATCTCGAAGGCCGCTGCCCGGACGTGGGCGAGCAGGACGTGCAGGTTGGTCGGGTCGAGGCGGGCCTCCTCGGGCGACGAGTCGAACAGGAACGCAGGGTGGTTGGCGACGAACTGGTCGAGCGCACCCGCGCCGGCGACGAGGATCGCCACGCTCGCCTCGCGCCGCCTTCCGGAGCGGCCCATCTGCTGCCAGGTCGCGGCGATAGTCCCCGGGTAGCCCGCGAGGACGGACACGTCCAGCCGACCGATGTCGATGCCCAGCTCCAACGCATTGGTGCTGACCACGCCCAGCACCTCCCCGCTGCGCAGGCCGGCCTCGATGTCGCGCCGCTCAGTTGGGAGGTAGCCGCCGCGGTAGCCGCGGATGCGCTTCAGCGGGCCGCGACCCTCGCGGAACGCTTCGCGCAACGAAGTCAGCAGCAGCTCGACCGCAACGCGCGCCTTTGAGAAGACGATCGTCTGGCGGCCGGCGCGTAGGAAGTTGAGCGCGGCATGATGCGACATCCCCAGCGGCCCCGGGCGCACTCCAGTCCGCGCGTCGATGACCGGCGGGTTGAGGATGACGACGTGCTTCTCGCCGGCCGGCGCGCCGTTGCGGTCGATGACCGTCATCTGCCGACCGGTGAGCGTCTCCGCCAGCTCCTGCGGGTTGCCGATGGTCGCCGAGCAGCACACGATCTGCGGATGGCTGCCGTAATGAGCGCACAGCCGCAGCAGCCGCGTCACGACGTTGGCCACGTGGCTGCCGAAGATGCCGCGGTACATGTGCGTCTCGTCGACAACGATGTAGCGCAGCTGCTCGAACAGCTGGAACCACTTGGTGTGATGGGGGAGGATGGCGCTGTGGAGCATGTCCGGGTTGGTGACCACGACCTGGCCCGAGGTGCGGATATTGGTCCTGATCGGCCCCGGCGTATCGCCGTCATAGACGCCCGCCTGGACGTCCATCTCCGATCGCTCGGCCAGCTCGCGAAATGCCGCCAGCTGGTCCTGACTCAACGCCTTGGTCGGGAAGAGGAATAGCGCCCGCGCGGCCGGGTCGTCCGCCACTGCCTGCAGCACGGGCAGGCCGTAGCACAGCGTCTTGCCCGACGCGGTGGGGGTGACGACGACCACGTCCTTGCCCTCGCGCAACGCGTCGAGAGCTTCGCGCTGGTGGGTGTAGAGCATCTCGATGCCCTGCGCGTGCAGGCCGCGCACCAACCGCTTGTCGAGCCAGTCGGGGAATGGCGCGACCTGCGCCTCCCGCTCGGGGAGGACGCGATGCTCGACGACAGCCTGGGCGATGTCGGGCTCGGCAAGGAGGCGGTCGAGCGTCTCGACCGTGCCTGCCGGGGCGTAGATGCGCATCGGTGCCAGCCTCCATACCGCTCATGCGTTCTATTTACGGCGGCAGCATAGCACCACCAAATGCGTGCGCGTTGGTTTGACACGGCGGATTCGAGACGCTTACGCTCCCCAGTGATGCCGAGAGCAGCCGTGGCCGCGGCACCGGATACGCAGCTCAGCAACCGGCTCGATTCGCTCGGCCGGCAGATCGGCTATGGCCGCGGATTGCGGCCTGGGCGCACCCAGATCTTGGCCGTCGTGCTGGTCATCGTCGGCGTCTGGCTGGTGATCGGCTTCGGCCAGGCGCTCGGCCAGCTCAACGATGCGACGCAGCGCCAACTGGCCGCGGCCGCGGAAACGCAGACGCTCCAGGCGCAGCTCGAAGCCGGGCGGCGCGAGCTGATGCTCGTCCAGACCGACGCGTTCCAGGCTCTCCAGGCGCGCGCCCTGGGCATGGGCCAGAACGGCGAGCTCGTCTTCACGCTGTCCCCCGACGCACCGCCGCCACCGGCAATCGTGCCGCTGGGTCGCACCGCCGCCCCGGCCGCGGCCCAGACGCCGCTCGAGGCCTGGCTGGAGCTGCTGTTCGGCAGCTAGGCCGTCTGGCGCGCCTCACCAGGCTGTGGCGCGGGCTCGCTCGCCCGGAAGCGCAGGTCGTAATAGAGCAGCAGCATCACCAACGGCGTGACCGGCGTGAACAGAAACGCGGCCATCCCATCAAACACGGTGCCGATGGCAACGTCCGTCGAGCTTGCCGGGTCGAGTCCCAGGATCGATTGCGGGACGGCGGCCAACGCGAGTCCGAACAGCAGCCCCATCAGCGCGACCAGCAGGACGTAGCCCAGCACCCTCCAGCCTGAGCCGGCGACGAGTCGCCACGATCGTGAGAGGCCTTCGACCGGGCCGACCTCCTCGACAACAACGGATTGGGCCACGAGCGTCCAACGGACGACCAGGAACAGCGCTGCCGCAAAGGCACCGACTATGACCACCAGGCCGAAAAAGCCGGCTATCCCGCCGCCGGCCAGGAACACCGCCCCGAACACCGTGCCCAGGAGCAGTGCGCCGTACGCCGCAAGCACGATGAGCAGCTGCGCTCCGATCAGGGCCGGTGCGCGGCGCAGGGCGACGCCGAGGGCGGCGCGTACGGTCGTCGGCCGGCCGCGGAAAGCGGCGTCGGCGACATGGATGATTGCGCCCGACGCGATGACTCCAGCCAGCAGGGTCGCGATCGCGGCTGCGCCAAGCAGCAGAACCCACGGTTCCAGCCCGTTGGGAAAGGGCGGTGGGCTGCCGTCTGGCAGCGCGGCCTGATACCGCGTCAGCCAGTCATTGAAGACAGGCGATACGAGGGCGGCGATCGGAACCATCAGCGCGTACGCGACGACGTACGGGATCAGGGCGGCGCCGAGCATCGTCCGCCACGCGAAGCGGAACAGGCTTGCGGATCCGCGCAGGATGGCGTCGAGTTGGAGCGGGTAATAGCCGCGCGGCGCGCCGTAGCCGGACGCCGCGTCGTAGCGGGATGGCTCAGGCGGCGGCGGAGCGGCAAATGGTCCGCTGTCGGGCGGCGGCGGTGCGGCCGGGCCTTGTTCGTCGGACATTGCGCCAGTCTAGGAGTCGGCTAGCCTCGCACGATGGATCTGCCGGCGCGAGCGGCTTGGCCACCGCCGTTCGAGGCGCTCCCCGAAGACCGGGCCACACGGCGCCGGCGGGCGGTGCGCGACGGGCTGATCATCTCCGGCTGGTTGGCCACGGGCTTCGCGCTATCCGTTGTGCCGTCGATCGCTCACAGCGTCGGCTATGACGCGTTCTCGTATTGGTCGATCGACTTCTCCGACCTATACGGGCGGGCGATTTCGAGCAACTTCGCCCTGGGCGCGTTCCGCTACGCGCCGCCGATCGCCTTCCTGTTCGGGCCTCTAGGGGCGCTGCCGTGGTGGCTCTTCCTGTGGTTGTGGGAAGCGTTGATGCTGGCGCTGATCGCGTGGCTCGGCGGACGCTGGGCGCTCGTCTTGCTGGCGCTGCCGCCGGTGGCGCTCGAGCTCTACCACGGCAACGTCCACCTGCTCATTGCCGCCGCGATTGTGCTCGGCCTGCGCTATCCCGCCGCGTGGTCCTTCGTTTTCCTGACCAAGGTCACGCCGGGCATCGGCCTGCTGTGGTTCGCCGTGCGGCGTGAGTGGCGCGCACTGGCGATGGCGCTCGGGGCGACGGCGATCATCGCGGCCGCCACCTTAGTCGTCGCTCCCAACTACTGGCGCGAATGGATCGCCTCGCTGGTCAGCAACCTGAACGAGCCACAGTGGTTCAGCGTCCCGCCGGCCGCACCACTCCGGCTGCCGCTGGCCGCCGTGATCGTCATCTGGGGCGCGCGCACCGACCGGCCGTGGACGGTCGCGGTAGCCGCGACTCTAGGCCTGCCGATCATCTGGCCGCACGGCCTGTGCGTGCTCGCGGCGGCCATCCCGTTCCTGCGCCGCGGCGATAGGGCAGCCGCTCAGCCAAACTGGCGTAACGCAGTCAGGCCGCGCACGCTCGTCCTGTCGCTGGCCGCGGTGCTTGGCCTGGCGCTCGCGGCAGCCCTGATAGCGCCAGGGCCGGTCCAACAGATCATGGATTGGGCCTCGTCCGGACTCGATCCCTACGACCGCAGTCCCTAGACCCGATGGTCGGGCCGCCGCGATCGGCGGGCCGGGTCCCTAGTAGCCGCCCACCCTGCCGAAGGTCGTCCCCGCAGGGAGAATTGGGGTTGGTGTGGGCGATGGCGTTGGTGTCTGGTCGGGCACCGCGCTGAGGGCGTCGATGCAGGTCACGCCGTCGCAATTGGCGAACGTGAAGACATCGAAGCCGCGAGACATGTCGCCGGCGTAGATGAAGCCCTTGTACTCCTTGGCCGACCATGTATCGGCGCCGGGCATTACGTTCCAGCCCAGCGTGCGGCCCCAGGTCGTGCGAGAGTCATCGTTCGGGCCGGGCGCGGCCGAGACATCGACGTGCCACACGCCGGCGCCGTAGTGCGCTGTGACCATCTGGTTGATGGGCAGGCGCGACACGCCGTCGTAGCCGTCGTTGCCCTGGCCGAGCGCGGTCGGCGACTGGCCCCCGTTACCACCCAGACGGAAGACATGGATGGTGCAACCGCGTTCCGCCCGGCCGAGTCCGGCCAGTACGGGATCGAGCTCGTCGACCGCGAGCGTCGGGTTGGGATAGATCCAGGTTCCAATCTTCAGCGGCCGGGTGAGCGTGGCGCCGGTGCTCTTGGCTACCCCGTCAAGCGGCTGGAGTGCCCAGATATGGGCGCCGCCCACGGCGCCGTTGGCGCCCGTGTTGCACGCCGTGTTGGACAGGCCGCCGCCCTTCTCGTCGGTGACAATGAGCATGCGGCCGTCGGCCGTCGTATCCGACTGGTGGGACAGCTGGACCACGTGACCGTCGGCGCCCTGCGACGCGTCCGGACTGTTGGGCACGCTGGCAATCAGCGTCGGCTCGCGGTTGAAGACGTCACGCACGTCGATGATCCGCGTCGAGCCGAGTCCGGCCGCATACATCGTGTTGCCGTCGCGCGAGAAGTAGATGTCGTGGGCGGAGGCGGCGATCGCGGATGGGATCTTTCGTACCAGTCTGAAGGCGTTGTTGCGCAGGTCGACGACCTCGATGCCGCTCGCCGACGTGTTCAGCGACAGCCATTGGCCGCTGGGATTGATGGTGATCGTGTGCGCGCCGCCGCCGAGCTCCGTCAGGTAGCAGCCCATGCGCTCGGTCTGGAACGTCAGTGGCGCCTTGAGCGTGGCGAGGAACGGGTCAAAGTGGAGGTGGACCAGGTCGACTCCGCCGCGGGTCTGGCCGAGCGTCGCGCTCTTCTGGCGCAGGCAGTCGGAGCCATGGACGGCGGCACCAGAGACTGGGTCGAAGGCCAGGATCAGCGTGTTGCCAAAGACCTGGACGTCGTTCTGCCAGCCCGGGTCGAGGTAGCCGCCCACGAAGCGCGGCAGCCGCGGGTCGGTCACGTCGTAGATACGCGTGCCGGCGCCCATCGTGCCCACGAAGGCGTAGTCGTGGACGACGCCGTTGATATCGGTGCGCGACTGGAACTCCATGTCCGTGCCCACGAAGCCGCACACGTTGGCGACATGGACGATGTTCATCGCCGAGCGCGGCACGTTGCCGACCGTGCTCAACGCTTCGCACGGCAGTGGGACGTTGTGCGCTGGGTCGAGCTCGTCGTGCTCGTGCGGGGCCTCGCCCGGTGTCGGTGAAGGCGTGGGTGCGACCGTCGGCGTCGGGGTGGGCGTTGCCGTCGGCTGCGGGGTCGGAGTCGGTACCGGCGTCGGGGTCGGCGTTGCCGTCGGCTGCGGGGTCGGAGTCGGTACCGGCGTCGGGGTCGGCGTCGGCGCCGTCCCACCGCTGACGATCAACAGGTCGTCGGCGAGCGAGCCGAAGCCGTACTTGATACGGAACTGCTGCTGGATGCCGATCACGTCCTGGCTGACGTAAGCGTCGTTGACCGCCCCGAAGAAGAGCTCGCTGGCGGTGCAGCGGCCGTCGCGTGGATTGAGCAACTCGTCCCTCACTGGCAGGTCGAAGCCCTGGACCGTGGGGAAGCCAGGCGCCGTCCAGCCATCGCAGCCGTTGGCCTGCTCGAGCACCTCGCGCATGTGGTGGTACGAGACGCCACCGTTCGCGGCCTCATCGGAGCCGAAGCACTCGGTCGTCATGGCGCAGCCGGTGGCGACGATGCGGTTCGGGCCGACCACGCCGGCCGATTCGGGCACACCGCCGTCCGGGATGGTGCCGCTGGCGGCGGTCAGGCTGTCGCTGAATCCGCCGCAGACGGAGCAGTCGACGACGACGAACATGCGTGTCGTCGGCGCGAAGTTGGCGTTCAGCGCATCGCCCAGCTCGCAGTCGTAGAAGTCGCCCGATTCACCGCCGCCGGACTTGAGCCCGGACAGCGAACCGGCGACGCGGGTGATCGGACACTCACCGATGGCATTCGCATAGACGATGCCGTGGGTGGACAGGAAGAAGAAGAAGATCGAGTCGTCGTGCTGGCTGGCCGCCGCACCCAACCGGGCGAGCTCGGCCTTGACGTTGGCCTCAGAGGCCTCAGCGTAGGGCGACAACGGATTCCCGTTGGCGTCCTGCCAACCGTTGGTGAAGGCGAGGATGGACGCCTGCGATGCGGGTATCGAGTACGTCTGGCGCAATGTCGCCAGGAAGAACTCGAAGTTGCGCATGTCGGCCTGGAAGTCCTCGCGCGGTGCTCCGGGTTCGTTGCCGTCATTGACAACGCCCAGGAAGTAGACGTGGTCGGCCGACGGGTCGGGCGTCGGGGTTGGCGTTGGTACTGGCGTCGGCGTGGGTGTGGGGGTGGGGGTTGCACTTGGGCCCTGTGTTGGCGCTCCGGCCGGGCAGCTGACGACGACGTTGCTGAACGCGATGTCGTCGAGCCACCACTCGTCGCCGGGCAGGCCGCCGACCTCGTCAGCCGCGTAGCGCCAGCGCACCAGCGCATTGACGCTGCTCTTGCCGGCGGGCACGAAGCCGCCCAGTGTGACCTCGACGCGAGTCATCGTGTCGAGCCGCGCGGTGGGCTCGCCGCCGGTCCACGCGGAACGGCCGGCGATCGCGCTGCCGTACTCGGTGCTGATGGTGTCGTTGTAGCCACCGGCGACGAATGTGCCGGCCGCCGTAACGTCGCGCCACGTTATGCCGGAGTCGGTGCTGACCTCGAGCACGCCACCATCGAAGCCTTCTTCCATGAAGTAGCGGTGCCAGAACGAGAGTCGCGTGGTCAGGCCGATCTTCTGCGTCGGCGCGATGAGGTAGGTGTCCTTGAGACCGAGCGTCCGGGCGTCATTCGACCACGAGTGGGTCGGGCTCTGGGCGCCGGTGTCGATCTGCTGCGACCAGGTGGGACTGAGCGGGCCAAGCTCGTTCTGGTCGGTTCCGGAGCGCCAGTTGCCGTCGGCACTGGGCTCGAGGTCTTCCGACCAGGTCGTAGTCTGGCACTGGCCTGAGGTCGAAGTCGGTGTTGGCGTGGCTGTGGGTGTGGGAGTTGGCTGGCCCGAGCAGTCGAGCACGTTGCTGAAGCCGAAGTCGTCGACCCACCAGCCGATGCCCGAGGTATTGGAGTCGGCCGTCAGGCGCCAGCGCACGAGCACGCTGGTTGAGGCTTGGCCGGCCGGCACCAGGCTGCCCAGCGAGACGACCACGCGGGTCATCTCGTCGGCCGCAGCCGTGGGCGAGCCGCCGGTCCACGCTGGGCCACCGGCGATGCTGCCGTTGTAGCCGCCGGAGACGAACGCGGCGCGAGCCGTGACATCCTCCCACGTGGCGCCGCCATCGGTGCTCACCTCGAGGCGCCCACCGTCAAAGGTGTCCTCGAAGAAGAAGCGATGCCAGAAGCTGAGCTGCGTTGTCGAAGTGATCTGCTGTGCCGGCGCGATCAGGCGATCGTCCTTGTCGCCCACTGCCGGGTCAGAGCTGAACCAGGAGTTGTCGCCGCTGTGGGCCATGGGATCCGTGCCGGCGGCCCAGGTTGGGCTGGCCGGTCCGGAAACGTTCTGCGCAGTCTCGACCTGCCAGCCCGTTGCGGGCTGGGGCTCTAGCGTGTCGAGCCAATTCGTGGCCGGGCAGCTGGACGGTTGGGCAGTTGGCGATGCGCTCGACGTGGGCGTAGCCGTAGGCGTGGGTGAGGCCGTGGCGTCGAAGCTCGAGTCGAGCTCGATCGCCAGGGCCGGGGTCACTTTGCCGAGCATGCCCGTGCCGGGCGGGTGCGAGAAGGTGGTCGAGTCGAGGAACGACGTCGCCACGCGGCCGTCGGGGAAGATGACGACGTTCTGGAAGTCCATCCGCGATGCCAGCGCGGAGCTGACATCCGAACCCGACGAGTAGTCGCCCAGGCCGACGCGATAGACGCGCAGCAGCCCGGCGGTGGTACCGCTGATGTCGAACTTGTAGACCCAGTCCTGCGAATTGCGGCGGATCGCCACGGCGGCGATGCCAACGCTGCGGTTGACCTTGAAGTCGGTCAGCCGGAGCGTGCCGTCAGGCTGGAAGCTGATCGGGAAGATCGCCCCCGTCCAACTCTGGCCGCCGTCGGCCGAGATGCGGTACTCCAGCTGCGTCGAGCCAATGGCGCGCACGTTGTGGATGCGGCTGGCCGAATCGACCTGGATATAGGTCGGCGGCGTGACATTGCCGGGCAACGTCCAGGGGTGCCACTCGCGCGTCTGCGGATCGAGCAGGTAGCCGCTGTTGTCCGCCGCGTAGCCGCCGCCGAGCGGAGTCACCGGCGCGGAACGGATGGGCTGGCCCCAGTCGTTCCCGGCGTCGGCCACGGTGGGGATCCAGCGCGTCACGGGATCGCTGCTGACGCTGCCCAGCGTCGTGCTTGACGGCTCGGCATAGATCAGGCCATCGGTGCTGACGAACATCGGGTCCTTGACACCCGTGCCGCCCTCGACGATAGAGACGTACGGCACGACCTTGCCGGTCGCGTCGGTGAACGGGCCTGGAATGACGCTCAGCCACGGCCGGTCGTACACCGGGTGGTGGAGCACATTGGTCAGGGTCAGCCACTGACCGGTCTCTGCGTTGTACTTGTAAGCCACGAGGTGGTCGCCGGAGTAGGCGTCCCAGGTGATGCCCAGGACGTCGCCGTTGGGCGCGACGGCGATCGAGCCCTCGCCGTTGACAAGCGGCTCGGGTGGCCGCACTGACATCCAGGTCAGGCCACGGTCGTCGCTGTAGTTGATGTAGCTGCCGCCGATGTCGAACAGGCGCTGGCCGTCCTTGGCCAGGCCCAGGTGGTTCTCGCAGCAGTTGCCGGTGTCCTTCACCACGCGCCAGATGGTCGTGCCGTTGACGGCTGACCCCGTGCTGAAATCGGTAGTTGGATGGGTCTGAGTCGTGGTCTCCTTGGCGACCGAGACGACCGCCGCCGGCAGTCCGACGAGCTCCTGCGACGAGTTTTCCTCTGGCTGCGTCACGAGTGCCTTCTGGACGGCGGCGAGGGCGTCGATGCCGCCCCAGCCGTAGACGTTGTTGGGAACCTGGGTGGGTGTGTCGCCGCCGCAGCCGAGGTCGCTCGTGAGCGGCGTCGCGGTCGACTCGATGATGTCCTCGATCGTATCGACGTGGCCGCGCAGCGCGGGATTGGCGGAGATGATCAGTGCCACCAGGCCGGCGACATGCGGTCCGGCCATGCTCGTGCCGCTGAAGGCGGCATAAGCGGTGTCGCTGCCGCTGACCGACGAGCGCACGTTGGTGCCGGGTGCACTGATGTCCGGCTTGCGGTACAGGACGCCCTCGATCGGGTTGTCGCTGACCGGCCCGAGGCTGCTGTAGTAGGCGATGTCGTTGATCGGCGTGCCATTGCCCGCGGCGTCGAGCGCGCCTACGGTGAAGGCCGAGCGGTAGGTGGCGAGGGGGAAGTTGATCGTGTTGCAGGCCATCGTCAGGCCGAGCAGGAACTGGTTGTCGTTACCGGCCGAAACGGCGTAGAAGATGCCCGCCGCGCGCGAGGCGTCGATCATGTCCTTGAGGATCGGCGGGGCGCAGACCTCGACGCAGCCCCATGAGTTGTTGATCACATCGGGCGCCTTCGAGGGGTCGGGGTTGTTGCCGGCCAGGTCGGTCGGCGCGATGAACCACTGCATGCAGTTCATATAGGACGGCACCACGCCGAAGCCCTGGGTCATGTTGCGGCAGGCGATCCACTCAGCGTCCGGCGCCATGCCGACCTGGTTGGCACCGCCGTCGTCACCGACCATCGTGCCCACTGTGTGCGTGCCGTGGTCATGGTCGTCGCACGGCTGGGTGTCGGTGATCTCGGTCGGGCAGGCCGCATTGGGGCCGGCCGCGTTGTGCCAGTTGTAGTTGTGGTTGGCCGTGCCGGTGGCCGCGTCCCAGCCGCGGTAGTGTGTCTTGAGCGCGCTGTGCGTCCAGCGGACGCCGGTGTCCGCTCCGGCCACGACAGCACCCTGGCCGCGATAGCCAAGGTCCCAGGCAGCGCTCGCGTTGACGAAAGAGATGCTCGGCCCGACCGCAGCGGTCACGCTCGTCGAGTCGATGCTGCCGGTATCAACCGGCCAGTGCAGCTCGCCTTTGCCCACGGCGTAAACCGCCTGGACGTCGCTGCGCAGCGCAACCGCCTCGATGACGTCGAGGCCGCCACGGCTGACGATGGTGTTGGCGATCCAGTACCGGTCCGTCGGCGAGCCGAGGCTGCGCAGCAGCGACACGACCGGAGCCTGGCTCTCGCGGGCAACGGTGGTCAGCTCGTCGTAGACAAACGCTCCCTTGGCTGCCTTGGTCGAGATTCGATCGGCCGCCGACAGGTCGGCATGGGCCGACATGTAGACCATGAAGTCGGTCGCGCCATTCGTCGCCGCGCGCAGCACCGACGCGTCCACCTTGGACTGCCAATCGGTCGCGGCAATGACCACGCTGGCCGCCGATGTTGCGGCTACCAGGATGGACAGGAGGGTCGCCAGCAAGCGGTTCATCACAACTCTCCAGGGCTAGCGGTGCGCGACCGCGTTGGGGTCAAAGACGACAGTGACTTGGGCGGGTCCACCGAGGACGAGCCGATCGACGATCAGCTGGGTGGTCAGGTTGACCACACCACCGTCAAACTTGAGCTCGGCTGTTGGCGCATAGATCGTGCCAACGGCGGTTGAGGCGGCGGTGGCCGACCACTTCAGCCCCTCCGTGCACAGCGCGTCCTGGTAGAGGAGCAGGCCGCGATACGTGCCGCTGGTGGCTGCGGTCAGGTTGTACGTGGCCGACTTGTCGAGGTCGACCTTGCCGCACGAACCGTCGGCGTCGGCCGTGTTGAAGATCAACACCCCGGTGCCGCTGAGCGATGAATCCTGGTCGAGCTTGAGACCGTTGCGCAGGACGTAGATGCCCGGCGCGAGGGTCAGATGCTGGCCGTCCTTGGCGTGTATCTGGTCGGCGTAGACGCCTGGCTGCAGACTGTTGCCGGTCTGGCTGCGCGCGGGCATCGTGCTCGTGTCTGGCGTCTGGTAGCCGGCCAGCGGGTCGGCGACAGAATCGGCGCCTTCGAGCGGAGTTGGACTCCAGCCTTCACCGGACGCCTGCCCGACGACCTTGAAGTTGAACGGCGACTCGGCTGCGGCCGACGCGTTCTTGGCCGTCTTGGCCGCGTCGCGCGACGCAGAGTCGACCACCACGTCGCCCGAACGGACGCGCAGCTGTGACTCGCCGCCTACGTTGAGCGCGCCGTTCTTCCACGGGTTGAGCACTAGGATGGCGATGGCCGGGCCGGTCTGCGGGGTGGCCGTCGGTTGCGCTGTGGGCGTGGCCGTCGGCTCGGGGGTCGGCTGCGGCGTCGGCGTATCCGTGGGCTGCGGCGTCGGCGTATCCGTGGGCTGCGGCGTCGGCGTATCCGTGGGCTGCGGCGTCGGCGTATCCGTGGGCTGCGGCGTCGGCGTATCCGTGGGCTGCGGCGTCGGCGTTGCGACGACGCAGTTCGGGTCGGTCTGGCTCATCGATATGTCATCGATCCACCAGGCCAGACCCGGCAGCGCGCCCGGAGCGACCGGGTCGGTCACAAGCCGCCAGCGAACGAGCGACGGGACACTGGTTTCGCCAGCTGGCACGAAGCCGCCCAGGTCGACGACGACCTGCGTCATGTCATCCACCGCTGCTGTTGGCGAGCCGGTGGTCCAAGCCTGGCGGCCGGCAATCGGGCTGCCGGCTCCGGCATCGATGGTGCCGTCGTAGGCGCCGGCGAGGAAGGCGCCACGGTCGGTCACGTCAAACCACGTCGCGCCGCCGTCGGTGCTGATCTCGAGCACGCCGCCATCAAAGCCGTCCTCGAAGAAGTACTTGTGCCAGAAGCTCAGCTGCGTACCGGGAGTGAGCACGAACGGCGGTGCAAAGAGTCGGTCGTCCTTGAGATCGACCGTCTTGGCATCGCTCATCCACGAGTGCGACGAGCTGTGCGCGCCGGCATCTGGCAGCACCTGCCAGGTCGGGCTGAGCGGCCCGAGATTGTTGGCCGCAGTGGCGGTCGTCCAGCCGGACTTCTTGTCGGGCTCGAGCGTGTCAGAGAAGATCGTCACACGCGCGCATGCCGACGCGGTCGGGCTGGGGGTGGCGCTGGCCGAAGCGGATGGCGTAGGCGACGCCGCGCCGCATGAGGCGAGCGTGTAGTTGCTGCCGTTAACCGTCTTGAGGTTGGTCGTCAGCGTGCCCGGCTGTGCCGCGCCAGAGGTGCCGACGATGCCCGTCAGCACACTGCCCGCCTGGACGTTGAGGATCTTGCTCGTGGCGATGGTCCACTCGATGTCGTTGGTGGCCAGGTCGTACGAGCCAGCCTCCGGGGCTCCGAGAGTGGTGAACGAGCCCCCGGCGAGTGAGCCATAGCTGAAGCTCGGCGTGCCCGTCGTGTTGGTGGCCATTGCCACGAAGTAGCTCGTGCCCGACGGCGCGCCCGGCGGGACGAACGCGAAGCGCCAGTGCTGGTTGGGCGGCAGCGCACCGGCCACGCCCAGCTGCTGGACGCGCATGCGGAAGGTCACGTTGGGCGTTGCCTGGCTGCCGAAAGTTGGATACACGCCGGCGATGCCGAGCTCGGTGATGTCGTTGTAGTCGGGCACGTTGGTCGCGGCGGTCGAGGTGGCCACGATCGTCTCGGGGATGGTGCAGGTTGGTGCCGGCGCGGCGCCCTTGATCTTGACCGCGACCGGGAAGTGCTGCCCGGGGACGCCCGACTGACCCTGCGGCGCGAAGCGAACCTCGCCGAAGCGCCACTGGCCGGTCTGCAGGCCGGTGTTGGTGGCGGTGATCGTCAGCGTCACTGACGACGGCAGGCTGGTGTCGATCAAGCCGGTCGAGGGCGCGTGGAACGCGTCGAGCGTGAACGACGCGGGCGACACGGACAGCGTGAAGCCGGGGTCGGACACCGTCGTCACGGCGTAGCTGACCGGACGGTCGTACGTGTTGGTGATCGTCCGCGTCCAGGTGCACGTCGTGAGGCAGTTGTCGTTGGCCATGCTGGCCAGGTTGAGCGCCGACGGGCTGCCGCCCAGGGCCGGGTTGGCTGCCTGGTATGCGGCTACGGTCTCGGAGACGGTGAAGCCGGCGCGCACTGCGGCGGCGATGTCGATCCTGCCCGCGCCGCGATCGAATGGATCGGCCGGCGTGGTGTGGTCTTCCTTGGTGACACCGACCGTCTCCTTCCCGCCTCCGGTCGGCACGGTGAAGGCGGTCGACATGAGCGCCGACTTGACCTGGTCGGGGTTCCACTCGGGGTGGATGGCACGTACCAGGGCGGCGGCCCCGGCGGCGTGTGGGCTGGACATCGAGGTGCCCTGGATGATGTTGAAGTCGTCGCCGGCCGAATTCGGATCGTTCATCCACGCCGCCCAGATGGCGACGCCCGGCGCTGTCACGTCAGGCTTGATCACGTTCGGGTCGGACAGGTCCGGACCGCGCGAGCTGAAGCCGGCCATTCGGTCGGCCAGCGCGGCGTTCTGCTCCATCGCGACGCTCGAGAGGGACGCGGTCGGGTTGACAGCGCCGGCCAGCCAGTTGCGCAAGGTGGCGCCGTCGTACTCGCTGATCATCACCGCCGGCAGCACGTGGGTGTCGGCAATGACGCTGTTCTTGTAGCCAGCCTGCGAGACGAGCACCATGCCCGCGCCACCGGCGTTCTTCACGTTGTTGCCCTTCTCGACGCGGCCGATCACGCCCTGGGTGCAGATCACGACCTTGCCCGCGACCTGGGCGGCCTGGGTGGCAGTGAACGGGTTGCACAGCTCGTTGCCGAGGTCCTTGGCGTCGATCAGCGATGCCGGCCCGGCACCGCGCGTGACGGCCATGCCCTCGAGATGGATCGGTCCACCATTGGCCTTGGTTGCGTCGAGGCTGACCGTCGGGCGGCGGTTGTGGGTGCTTGCGGCGACGGCCATCAACCATGGCGCGTTGGCGGGCTGGCCCATCGTCTGGGGAGCGGGGCCGCTGTTGCCGGCCGATGCGGCGACGAACACCCCGGCGGCCTGGGTGCCGAAGAAGGCCTGCTGGAGCGGGCCTGACCACGGGTCGGACGAGCCGCCGCCGATCGAGAAGTTGATCACGTCGACCACGTCTGCCGTGGCGGCGTCGATGGCCGCGATCAATGCGTCCAGCGGGCAGGTGCCGAGGTTGACGTTGGCGCCGGGCACGACGAAGTTGGGTGCCTGGCAGGCCTTGTAGGAGATGATGTTGGCGTGCGGCGCGACGCCCGACACCCGTGTTGGGCCGACGTCGACAGTGGGTGCGTGCAGGTAGGCGTTTACGACGTTGCCGGCGACCGTGCTCGCGGTGTGGCTGCCGTGGCCGACGTCATCGTTGACCCCGATGCCGGTGAAGTCGTACAGGCCGATGAGCTTGTTGTTGCAGCCTGAGCCGGGGGCGGGCGCGACGGCCCCCGCGCAGACGCCGTAGAAGCGGCCGCGCGGGTTGCTATAGACGTAGCCGTCGACGGGGCCGGGATCGGCGAACGAGGGATGGCCGACGTTGACGCCGGTGTCGATGATGCCGGCGACGATCCGCTCGCCCTTCGAGCCCACGCCACCAACTGCGCTGCCGTCCCAGATGTCATCCGCGTTCATCCACGCTGGGCCGGCATCGGTCAGAGTCTCGAGATTCTGGTTGCGCTGGACCGAGGCAACTCCGGGGAGGGCCGCGACGCGGCCTGCCTCAGCTGCTGTGAGCTGCACGGCGAAGCCGTTGAGCGCCACGTTGTACTGGCGCGTCGGATTGACCTGTCGGCCGAGTACGGTTGCCACGGCCGAGAGCAGGGCCGCGCGCTCGTTGCGCAGGTACTGGAGGTAGGCCAGGCTGGCCGCGCTGTCGGGCTTCAGCCTGGGTTCGCCGCGCGCCGCTGGGTTGGTCGCGGCAAGACCGGCAATGCCGCCGCCGTAGAGTGCCAGCGGCGGGGTCGACTGGACGACGATGTACAAATCCGTGGCAGCCGCGTCGGCGGCAGGCATGGTGGGTGCGGCCGGGGACAGGGCGGCCAGGGCCACGCCGCTCGGCAGCGCGACCATGACTGCGAATGCGATCACGAGCATGCGGGTCAGCACCCAGTGCGCTGGACGGGTCGACATCGCCGGAAACCTCCGCTTCCCCACCGTGTGGGCCCGCGATCGACGGGCCCTGGGCTGTTCTGTCCTTCAGTCGTCTGCTGCCACCACAGCTGGTGGCGTCATATGCGCGAAGGTACCACCACGTCAGGGGGTGTCAAGAGGTTGGCGAGGGCTGAAACGGACCTGTAATGGGGCCGCATATCTCGATACGGACGCCGCACATATGCTTGCCGGCCATGACGACGCCAACATCGCGCCACGGCTCGTACGAGCGCCTGATGGCCGCCGGCAGGAGTCACCCTGAGCGGGTCGATCAGGCGCTGCTCAGGTCGCAACGCTCTGCCGACCTGGCCATCCTCACCTGCATGGACACACGCATCGTGGTCGAGGACATCTTCGAGCTGCGCACGGGCGACGCCATCGTCCTGCGCAATGCCGGCGCCGTTGCCACCGACGATGTGCTCCGCTCGCGGATCCTGGCCCAGCAGCTTCTGGGC
>Ga0214473_10003408_pt1 | contig 19316 bp, 16 predicted proteins | sample RVTome_7_FD_203509 | JGI IMG/M metagenome (GOLD analysis project Ga0214473, IMG submission 203509) | Soil microbial communities from uranium-contaminated site in the Upper Colorado River Basin, Wyoming, United States - RVT98D197 | ecosystem: Environmental > Terrestrial > Soil > Contaminated >... | reverse complement strand
TGGCAGTTGGTTCAGGCAATGACCGTGCCGGCCCGCCCCCACCGTTCCCCGCAAAGCAGCGGGGGCGGACCTCGTGAGTCCGCTCCCGGCGGGAAATCCCCCCTGACCCCCCTTTGCCAAAGTGGGGAAATTTTCGTGCCAAAGGTCTATACTTGATTTATCAATGAAACAGCACGTGGTAGATCACGTAGAGCCAGGAGCAGAAGCCGTGGAGGATGGCCCAGAGCACGGAATGGTTGTAGTCGTAGGAGATCACCATTGCCAGGGCCGACCCGAACGACAGCCCGCTCTTGACCACCTCAGTCTTTGTCGGTTTCATCTTTCAGTCCCATCTTGACGAAAAATTCCTTGCGCAAACGGCCTTGCAAAGTGCAGGGCCGGCCGGCGATCATTTCCTTGAGCGCGGCGATTTCCGACCGGCTGAAATTAGCGCCGAACAGGACGTGCTCCTCGAACGATTCATAGGCCCAGGGCGCCACCGCCTTGGCGATCACGGCCAGGGCCTCAGCGTACTGACGGATTTCCCACTGAGCGTGTTCGTCCAGGCGCAGCTTGAGGAAGTGAAACAGGTTGTGCAGGTCGATCTGCCAGTACCATTCAGTGTAGAGCGAGAGCGGCAGGTTTATCCGGGCCAGCTCCCGGCTGATTCCGTCGTCCAGCATTTCGCGGTAGGCCTCGTAGACGCTGCCCTGGTCGCGGGAGATAATCTGGACCACCTTTTCGCGCAGCTCGGCCGGCACCTCCGCCGCTGCGTCGCTGCCCTGCAGGTTGAACGTGTCCTGTTTCTGTACGCGGCCGGAGTCCGGCACGTAGAATTCATCCACCAGCTCGCTGTAGCGGCCCGACAGTTCGTTGAGCCGGGCGGTGCGGTGACGGACCCACTGGCGGGCGACGAAGATCGGCATCTTGGCGTGGACCGTGATCACCACCTGTTCGAAAGGGGAAGTGTGCTGGTGGCGTATCAGGTAGTCGATCAGGGTCTTGTCGCGGCTCACGGTGGTGGTGCCGGAGCCGTAGGACACGCGGGCGCTCTGCACGATCCGGGCGTCTCCGCCCAGGTAATCGATCAGCCTGACGAAACCGCGGTCCAGGACCTTGATTTCCTTTTCGAGCAGGGCTTCGGCTTCGGTAGTGGTGAGATGTGACATTCATTCTCCGGTGTCTTCAGGCTTCGTTCTTTTTGTTTTGCAGAACATATAAAGCCGGCCGGAGCCTTACAAGAAAAATCTAAAAATACCAACTCAGGCTGCAGTAGTACGTATCTTCCAGCAGCTCGAACTCCCCGCCCCCGCTCGACAGCAGCGCCCCGGCCTCGAGGCTCGTGTTCTGGGTCACGCTCCAACTGAATCTCGGCCCCAGGAACAAGCCCCCGCGCTCCAGGTCCACGCTGGCGTAGCCGGTCAAGTGCATCAATGGGTGGGCCTGGTAGTCCGCGTACAGTCCGGCCAGGTGGCTCGAAGTGCTGAGCACCCCTCCGGTCCGGGAACGCACCACGGATGCGATCAGCTCCCGGGCGCTCATTTCCCCCGAATTGAACAGGTATTCGGCGGTGACAATCAAACTACCGCTGAAACGGTAGTCCCAGCCCACAACGAGCTGGTCGTAGTCTTTCCGAGTTTCGCTGAAACTGTGCAGCCATTCGCCGCGCAGGCCCGCCCCGCGAACCTGGCCGCTGAAATCCGCGCCGATCACCTTGTCCCGGAAAAACTTCCCGGCCATGACCGAAAAATCATAATGCGCCAGGTTGGTCCTGAAACGCAGAGCGCCGCGGGCGGTCTCTGGGCTTGCGCCCCAGGCCCAGACCGCCTGCACCTGGCTCAGCGTGCCCACCCCCACCTCCAGGCTCGCCGCATCCGCTCCGAACCGCTCCTGGCTTTCCACCAGGGCGAACGTGACCGGGTTGAACAGGTCGGTCGGGTTCCAGAAATAGCCCGTGCCCCAGCTCACCTGCTGACGGCCGGCGGTGAACCGCAGCGGACCGTTGTCGTATTCCAGGTACGCCCGGTAGAGCCGGTGCCGCCAGAGGAATTCTCCCCGGCCGTAAATCCGGCTGTCGAGGTTCAACCGCTCCACCGGCTTCACTAAGGTGAAAGTGCGGTATTCGAAAGTCGAAAAGTAGTCGCCCGCCTCGGCCTGCTGGTCGTAAACCAGGCTCGCACTCAGGTAACGCCGGAAGGTGAACAGCCAGTCGGAGCGCACCCGCTGAAGGTCGTAGACGTAGCGTTCGGAGGGGACCAATGGAAAGGCGACCGTGCCGCCGCTGGTGAGGACGTTTCGCACCAGCCCCTTGTGGCGCACGTCGATACCGGCGGCCCGGAAAGAGGTTACCGCCCCGGCCGGCTGAATCCCGGCCGCGGCCAGGAGCAACACCGCCGCTGTCAGCGTCCTGCGGCTCATTTTTTCGCGTTCCCGTCCACCACGCGGCCGTCGCGCAGGTGGATCACCCGGCGGGCGCGCTCAACCACGCGCTGGTCGTGAGTAGAAAAGAGGAAGGTGACGCCGAGGTCGCGGTTGAGCCGCTCCATGAGGTCGAGCAGCACGCCGGCGGAGGCGCTGTCGAGGTTGGCCGTGGGTTCATCGGCCAGGACCAGGCGCGGTTCAGTGCTGATCGCCCGGGCCACTGCGATCCGCTGCTGCTGCCCGCCGGAAAGCTGGGTGGGCCGCTTGCCTGCCACCTCGGCCAGGCCCACGCTCTCCAGCAGCGCCAGGGCTTTCCGCCGGCGTTCGGCGCCAGAAACGCCCTTGAGCATCAACACGTATTCGACGTTTTCCACCGCGCTCAGCACCGGAAACAGGTTGTAGGCCTGGAAGACGAAGCCGATATTGTGCAGGCGCACCCGCGAAAGCTCCTTCTCCGAACTGGTGTCAACGCGCAGGCCGTCCAGGAGGATGGAGCCCGAGGTGGGCCGGTCCAGCCCGCCGATCAGGTTCAACAGCGTGGTCTTGCCGCAGCCGGAGGGGCCGACCACACAGGCAAACTCGCCCCGCTCCAGTTTCAGGTTCACTCCGCGCAGGGCGGGAGTTTCCACTTCGCCGGAGATATAGGTCTTTTTCAGGTCGTGGACTTCCAGAATGATTTCCGGCGGCATTCCATCCTCCGTATTACGGTACTAACCAGTATTATTCATAAATCACAACAATGACCCTGTCCGACACACCCCGGCCCCGATTTCATCGGGGCCACCCCTCTTGGCAGAGGGGACTGCCCCACTCTGCTCGGCCCAAGAGAACAGTACTACGTTTGGGAATTTTCTATCATAATAATAAATAAGAAGTTACACCTTATAAGTCCCCTCTACCAAGAGGGGATTTAGGGGTGTGTTCACTCGCCCGCGCACATACGGATGCTACTTTCTATCTGATCCCTGCTATCCGGGATGTTTCACCGGCACTACTGGAACTGGATCGCCTCCACCGGCCGCAGCCGGCTGCTGCGCCAGGCGGGCCAGACCGAGGCGGCCACCACCGCCAGCTCGGCTGATACCAACGAGGCGATCCATTCGCCGGTTTCGATATTCGAATGCACTACGCTCGAAATACCCATGAAACCCATCGCCCCCGACCAGTTGCTCAGGTCGAGCCCGCGGGTTTCGAGCCAGCCGTTGACGATCCAGGCCGAGGTGCCGCCCACGGTGATCCCCACCAGGCCCAGGAACGTCGCCTCCAGCAGCACCATCGCCAGCACCTGGCCCGGAGTGGTGCCGACAGCCCGCATCACTCCGATCTCGCGCGTGCGGTCGATGACAGCCATGAGCATGATGTTGATCACGCCGAACGCCATCGCCAGGTAGATGATCAGGTAGAAAATCCAGACGAAACTGTTGAACATGTTGATACTTTCGGCCAGCATGGGCATCACTTCGAGCCAGGTCCTGACCTCCAGCTCGGGCCGGGCTGCGGCGAGAGTTTCCCGGATCCGGTTTCTGACCGGCTCCGCCTCCTCCTGACGGTCGACCCGGACCAGCACCGAGGTGAGTTCACCGGGCCGGTTCAGGAGTTCCTGGAGGGAGCCAAGCACCACGAAGGCGGTCACCTTGTCCCAGGAGGGCGCGTTCGAGCGAAAGATCCCGCCCACTCTCAGCAACTGGCTCTGCAGCTCGTTGTCGCGGTCCTGGGCCATCACCACCAGCTTGTCGCCGATTCCCACGCCGAGCTGGCGGGCGAGTTCCCCGCCCAGGAGAATCTTGCGCGTATCCCCGGCGGACAGGTATTCTCCCTCGGTGACCAGGGAAGCCACGGTGGTCACCCGGGATTCATCTTCCGGGCTTATCCCGATCAGCTCCACCCGGCTCGATTTTTCCGCGCTGTTGACGAGAACCGGCGCCCGGAAGCGGCCGGCCGCAGCCAGGACACCCCCGGTTCCGGCGACCGAATCCACGAAAGCCCGGCCGGCTGCGAATGAATTGGACTGCACCGGGTTTTTCAGGTAGCCCAGGCGGTTAATCTGGATGTGGGCCAGTTCGTTCTGTATCGCTACCTTCACCATTTCATCGATGAAGCCATTGGAGATGCCGTAGTAAATCAGCAGGCCGAACAGCCCCACCGCAATCCCGGCGATCATGATCAGCGAGCGCGAAAGGTTGCGCCAGAGGTTACGCCAGGCTATCGCTACGAATGATTTCATCCGCTGTTCTCCGGGCGGGATTACTGCCTTCGCGCCGCCGCTTCGGCGGGTGTGATCCCGGCGGCCCGCCAGGCGGGAAAAACCAGCGCCAGGACGATCACCACGACCACGAATAAGTTCGGGTAGAATATCGTGCTCCAGTCGATCCGGGCGTAAATCCGCGGGTCCATGCCGTAATACTTGTAGACCTCTTCGCCCATGCCGCTGAAATCCAGCGGATGGACCGAATTATACCAGGCGGCGCCCAGCCCGATCAGGTTGGCGATGACAAAGCCGAGCCCCACCAGCAGGAGCGCTTCGAGGGCGATCAGGCCCACCACCCGCCCCGGGCTGGCTCCCAAGGAGCGCATCAAGCCGAACTCCCGGATCCGCTCCATCACGCCCATCAGGAACGTGTTGAGCACCATGAAACCGATTACCAACAAGAGCACCGCATTGGTCACCACGCCGAAAATGTTGTCCAGCTCGACCGCCTGCACCAGGTCCGGCATGATTTCCTGCCAGGGGATCACTTCGATCTCCCGCTCCGCAAGCTCGGCCGCCAGCTTCTCCCGCAGCGGCCCGACTTTTTCCCCGGAGGAGGCCATCACCACCACCGTGCTGACCTTGCCCTCCATGCCCAGGAATTTCTGCATCGACTGCAGGGACAGCAAGAGGCCGCTGCGGTCCAGCTCCGGCGCATAAGACCGGAAGACCCCCCGCACCACCCGCAGGGCCCCGGCCAGGGAGCCGTAGTAATCCTGGGTTACCACGATCACGGTGTCGCCCAGGCCGACTCCCAGGTTTTCCGCCAGGTCCGCGCCGATCATGGCCCCCTCGATATCCCCCGGAGCCAGGTATTCCCCCTCGGTGATCTTTTCCCGCCAGTGGATGAACTTTTCCTCCCGCTCCGGCTCGATCCCCACCAGAAAGGCGGAGAAACTGGTCTCCCCTACGCTGGCCAGGCCGAAAGTGGCTATCCGCGAGCCCCAGTCCGCCACCTCCGGCCGGCGGCCCTCCAGCGCCCTCTCGACCAGGCTGTCCTGCGCCAGGTACTTGCGCAGACCCGGGTCGTCCTGGTAGCCCCGGCGGTGAAGCTGAAGGTGGCCGGTAAAGCTCTCCACGGAATTGCGGATTAGCTGTTCGTGGCTGCCATCGGTGATACAGAATCCCCAAAGCGTAATGCTCAGCCCGAACACGATCGCCGCGATGGTCAGCGCGGAGCGCCAGCGGTGGCGCCAGTTGTTGCGCCAGGCAAGCTTGAACAGGATCATTTTTATTCTTTTCGCCCCGGTCGGTTTTGCGGCCCGCTACCGGGAGCGCTCCAGGTACTGCCTGGTAAAAGTGCGGTCCGGGATAGCGACGTCGAAATTTATCTCCAGCACCTCGAACTCCGTGCGCTGATCTGTTTTCAACTGCGGCGTCAACAGCCAGCGGGTCGGGATCAGCCGGCCGTCCAGCCGCTTGATGTCCTTGAAGAACATGGAGCGGACGAGCCGGCCTTTCTCATCGTAGAATTCCTCTTTCAGCGGCATGAAATCGCTCATCCGCACCCAGAACACAATCCGGTCCCAGACCACCGGAGCATCCTCCTTCGGGACCAGCTCGACCGCAGCCGCATCCTCGCCGTCGAGCGAGTCGCGGGCCAGCAGCCTGTGGTCGTAGTCCTTCGAAAGGGAGCTTTCGTGCACCAGGTCATCATTGGTGAAATCGCTGCCCATCCAGCTGTCCATCATCATCGAGGGCGGAATTTTGACAGTGCGGCCGATTTCCGGCAGCCAGGTCCACATCTGGCCCTCCCGCTTGAGGTAGGCGGTGCCCGCCTCCCGGGCCGGCTCGATCACTTCCAGGTAAAACATCGACTGCCCCCGCTCCCAGCTGTGCATGGTCATGCTGCGGGTCCAGTCCGGGCGGATGATCGACATCCGGTAGGTGCCGTAATTGGAGGAGCCGCGCATCAGCGTGTCGGCGTGTTCCGCGATCCTGGCGGCCAGGGAAGTATCGGCCGGCGACCGGGCCTGGAGCCGGGGAGTGTAAACGAGCGCTGCGGCCAGGAGAAGCGGGCAGGCCGATATTCGTTTCAGCTTAAGTATCGTCACCAGATTCTCCCTGTCTTATAATCCAAAAGTCTGACGCCTGGTTTTTGTGGCTGGACCTTTGATCGCCTGCTCTGACCTGAACCTCTTACGACAAGTCTGAGAACAAGATGGACGGATCCGTTCTGTCAGGTACTGACCCGTTCGTTATTCGGCCGGGTCGGAGGCGAGGGGGCGGCCCAGCAGAGGGTGGCGGTCCATCATGCTTTCGGCTGCGTTCTGACGGATGAAATCGGTGAAAGATTCGCGCTCGGACAGGTCGAGCGTGGCGAGAGCCAGCGAGGGGCGGTGGCGCTGGGCGCGGGCGAGCACCCGGCCGTTGAAGCTCACGATCAGGCTTTCGTGCCAGGAAGGAGCCTCGCTTGTATTGGAGGCCGATAGGTAAATCCCGTTCTCGCTGGCCCGGGTAATGAGCGTGGCCGGGGCCACCGTGCGCATGTGGTCGGCCCGCTCTCCTCCCGCCTGGTAGCTGCTGATCAGGATCAGGTTGACCTCCTGGTACATCAGCTTGCGGAAAAGCTCCGGGAAACGCATGTCGAAGCAGATAGTCAGCCCCACCACGAAATCCTTGATCCTGGCGGTAACCAGGCGGTTACCTGGCTGGTAGGCGACTGCGTCCGTATCGGTGAGGAAAATTTTGTCATAGCGGCCGATCTGTCTCCCCTGCGGGTCAACCAGGTAGAGGCAGTTGTAAGGCCGGCCGGCCCCGGCGGGGAAATGGGTGCTGCCGTAGACCAGCCAGAGGCCGAGCCGGACGGCCAGGGAACACAGGTCGGCGTTGCGCCTGGCCAGAAGCTCGCGGTCGATCCGGCGCAGGTTCGTTACGTGCACCCGGTAATAACCGGTGAGGGCGGTTTCCGAAAACTGGACCAGCTCCGCGCCCAGATCTGCGGCCCGCCTCATCCAGCGCACCATCGCCCGGTAATTTTTCTCCACGTCCCCGGTGACCCGGAACTGAACGCAGGCCACAGTGAGCTTGCCGTTTAGCGCCATGCTCCATCTCCCGAATAAATCCTGTCGGTCAGCCAATCCAGACAATATATAATCCGGGGCACTGAATTTGCCAATCTTTGTCCGGGAGGTCCCGCCCGGCCGCCGCCACGGGGTAGTCAGTAGCCAGTAGTCAGTATTCGGAAAGACCCGCCGGGTCGCCTTTAGTTTCGTTGCCCCTTGTATGCCTTTACTTTGTCACTCTGTAACTTTGTCACTTTATCACTTCTCCCAGCCCCTTTCCCACCACGAAAAAAATGTAACCTCCCTGATTCTTGCGTGTATAATGTTTAACCTGCGGAAATCAAGACCCGCCCCCCAGCCTGTCCTCGAACTCTGCAAATTTCGACTATATCGCTACCCCGGAGGGATTATGCTTGGTGGCAGCCATTCTCATTCTTTACAGGTAAAAATCTGCCTGATGCTCGTGCTTTGTCTGATCCCGGCCTTTATCACAGTCCTGGAGGCACAGCGCCCGGGACAAGGCGGCTGGGGCGGTGGTGAAAGAACGCGTTCCGGAGAAGGGAGGGGCAATAGACCCGAATCCAGGAAGGGCAAGGAAAACGATGAAGTCCGAAGCCGTTTCCTGAGAGTCTGCGAAGTCCTGACCATGTCGAAAAAGCAGTTGAAAGACGCGGATTTATTATTCAAAAGCCTGCAGAAGGAGAAACAGTCGATCGAGCGGGACCAGCAGACCGGAGCAGTCAGTGCGCTCGAAGCGGGTACCAGGCTCAAAAAGGTCGGGGAAAATTTCGAAAAAAATTTTATCACCCTGCTGGATGAGCCGCAAAAGCAGAGTTTCGACAAACTCAAAGAAGACAAAACTATCGAAGGAGAGTGGTGGTGAATGAATCGAAGTTTTGAGTATTACATACTTTTCTTGGGGCATTTTTAAGGAGGGGATATGTTTGAAAACCACGTCAGGGGAGCTGGAGAGCGTACCTGGCTCCGGCCCGGAATACTCAATTCTTCAGTCATTGCCTTCTGCCTTTTACTTGGCGGCCGGCCGGATGCCTCTTTCGCGCAAGCCGCCGAACGACCGGTGGGCAGCGCTCCGGCCAGAAGGGACATCCGGGGCACGGTGCGCGACGCCGAAACCGGGGAAGCCTTGCCCCACGCCACGGTGCTGTTAGTCGGCACCAAACTGGGAGCCTCGACCAACACCGATGGTTATTTCATAATAGTGAACGCGCCTGGGGGCAAACAGACCCTCCAGGCCAGGTACATCGGCTATGCGGTCAAGAATATCGAGGTCGGGATCGAGGAGAACACCCTGTCCCCATTGACCATCGAGCTGAAGCGGGTGGTCTACGAGCTCGAGGGCATCACGGTCGAGGCCCAGGCCCAGACCCTGGACGCCTCCGCAAGGGTCAGCCAGGTGGTGCTGGCTCCGGCTCAGCTCTTGTCCTTGCCCAATCTCGGAGAAGTTGACGTTTTCCGCTCCCTGCAGCTATTGCCCGGAATCAGCGGAGTCAGCGACGGTTCCGCCGGCCTCTACGTCCGGGGAGGGACTCCGGACCAGAACCTGGTCCTTTTCGATGGCATGACGATCTACCACGTGGATCACTTTTTCGGCATGTTCAGCGCATTCAACGCCGATGCCATCAAGGACATCCGGGTTTACAAGGGAGGCTACCCGGCGGAATTCGGCGGGAGAATCAGCAGCGTGGTGGAACTGACCGGCAAGACCGGAGACGTGAACGAAATGCGCTACGGCCTGGGAGTCAACCTGCTGAGCGCCAATGGAGTTTTCGAGCTACCGCTTTCGGATAAAGGCTCGCTGTTGATATCAGCCCGGCGCTCCTACACCGATTTCGTCAAAAGCTCCCTTTACAATAAACTTTTCGATTTTATAAGCGGTGATCAACAGACCACCAATTTCATCAGCCGGGCCCCAAGCTTCGGCCGCTCCGGGGGCAGACAGAATTTTGCCTCGGTCGCGGAAAGGCCCGACTTCTATTTTTACGATCTCAACACCAAGCTGACCCTGACTCCATCGGAAAAGGATATCGTCGCCATCAGCGTTTACCGGGGCAAGGACAATCTCGACCAGTCACAGTCCCTGAGCGGCGCGAACTTCGGCTTTCGTCCGGGAGGGACCGGTTCATTCTTCTCAGGCGAGAGTTTGAGCCGGCAGACCAGGGAGATCACCGACTGGGGAAATACCGGTATCAGCGGCAAATGGTCGCGGCGGCTCCACGACCGGTTTTATTCGAGCCTGATAGCGTCCTATTCGAAATATTTCAGCACTTACGACCGCAGCCAGGAAATTTCCGGCGGCAGCGCCCTGGAAGACAGCCTCAGTTTCTTCCGCGGCGGAGCCTCGGCTTCCAACGAGGATAACGAAGTCGAGGATTTCACCCTTCGTCTGGACAACGAGTTTCATGCGACGAACTCGCACGATCTCAAGCTGGGATTGAGCCTTTCGAACTTCAGCTCGCAGTACTTCGCCACCTTGAACGACACGACTAACCTGCTGTCCCGTCAGACCAAATCCAGACAATCCAGCGTCTACCTGCAGGATTTATGGAAAGTCACCCGGAACCTGGACTTTACCGCCGGTGTGCGAGGGATTTATTACGACCGGACCAGCTCGTTCTACTGGGAGCCGCGGGCCAGTCTGATCTGGGCGCTTTCCGAGGCGGTCAGGCTGAAAGGCGCCTGGGGCCGCTACCATCAGTTCGTCAACCAGATCGCCAATGAAAACGTGCTCGAAGGCAGCCGGGATTTCTGGATCCTGGCCGATAACGAGTTAGCTCCCAACTTCGCCGAACACTATATCCTCGGGGCCTCCTGGGAAAACGATTCATATCTTTTCGATGTGGAAGGATACTACAAAAACCTGGAAAACCTGGTGGAATACACTCGCCGGGTTACGCCGCGGGATGCCGGAATCCTGCAGGAAGTCACCCGGGGCTTTTTCCAGGGCGGCGGCTTCGCCAAGGGCATCGATTTTCTGCTGCAGAAAAAAGCCGGCCGGATGACCGGCTGGGTCGGCTACAGTCTGGGCAAAGTCGAATACACTTTCCCCGAACTCAACCGGGGAGAATCCTTTCCTGCCTCGCACGACCGCACGCACGAGCTGAACCTGGTCGGCAAATACAGGCTCGGCAAATGGGACCTGTCCGCCACCTGGATTTACGCCACGGGCAAGGCCTACACCGCTCCGGAAAGCCAGTACTTCATCGACCTGATCGATGGCTCGCAGTTGAGCTACATCCATGTCAGCGACAAGAACAGCCAGCGCCTGCCGGCTTACCATCGTCTCGATCTGGGTATTTCGCGGACTTTCAATGCCAGGTCCATAAGGTACGTCGCCGGTTTTTCCATATTCAATCTTTACAACCGGAAGAACATCTGGTACCGCAGCTACGATCTCAATACCCAGCCGATCACGGTCAGCGATGTAACCATGCTCGGCTTTACTCCCACGATTTATCTTCAGCTTTATTCGAGATAGAGAGGACAGTATGCCCAGATCAGTTATTGCATTCCTGGCCATCCTGGCGCTCGTGACGGCCTCCTGCACGGAAAATTCGCCGCTGCTGCCGGAGGCTGACCAGGTGGTAATCCGCGGCTACCTGTACGCGGGGCAGCCGGTCAGTGAAATCCGGGTCACCTCGGTTATGAGCCTCGGCAGCGAGGATTCATTGGCCCCGCCCATAAGCGATGCCCAGGTTTTCCTGACGAAAAACGGAACGCGCTACCAGCTGGAGCCCACCCCGGACAGGCCGGGTTACTATCACTACTCCGGGATCGATCTGACCGTAGAGGCGGGCGACCGGTTCGGGATCGAGGTGATTTATTACGGTAAAACAGCCACGGCCGGCACGACCGTTCCGCTTCAGCCCGAACAGGTCGTCATCGACCCGCAGGAACTGGTCGTGACCAGAGTGGATTCCGGCGGGTTCGGCCAGTTCGGCAGGTTTTTCGAAGATGACACCACCGCCGTCCGGGTGGACTGGATAAACACGGATGGATCGAATTATTACGTCACTCTGGAAAACCTCGAAACCGCCCCCCAGCCGATCAACGAAAACTTTTTCGGGAATCTGCCCGAGGAATTTCAGCGGGGTTTCCGTAACCGCTTCACCTCGGTTCCGGTCAACGGCAGCGAGTACCGGATCACCCGGCAGAACGTCACCTATTTCGGCAAGCACCTGGTCACGGTCTACCGGGTAAATCAGGAATACGTGGACTTGTACCGCTCGAGGAACCAGGATACGAGGGATCTGAACGAACCGTTAACCAACGTGGTGAACGGCCTGGGGGTTTTTACCGCGTTTAACAGCGCCGGGGTATACCTGGAGGTGGTCGATGGACAATGAGGGGGGGCCCGGCTCCCCGCCACTCCCCGGAATACAGAATTCAGAAGGCCCACAGCCACACCTCAAAAAAGGGGCGACCAGCCGGTCGCCCCTTGTATATTAGAGCTATAAGGTCTTAAGATGGTTAAAGCAGCTACAGCTGGTAGTAGTTGGCACTGGCGGCCGGAAGATCGTGTGCTACCGGATTGAGGGCGGGGCGGGGCATCCGTGCAATCCGTGCCAAATCTGTGACACCCGTGGTTCAGAATCACGGGTTACACGGATAATAGACGGATGACACTGATCCACCCTACACCCACGGGCGACTGGCCGGGGGGATTACCTCGGAGCTTGCTCCGGGGAATTCTCTTCGATTAAATTCAAACTGCAACTGATCGGTAAGGCCTGAAATGCCGGACCAGTCCATGAACGGCGGATCCCCTCCCCCTGGAAAGTCCCAGGCGAAACGGGCGGTTCTGGTGCTGGCCGGGGCCTACCTTCTGTTTTTCATCACTCCGCTCGGGGTAGCCGGTGCCGTGCCCCGTCTGTGTCCCTGGTACCGGTTCACCGGCCTGGATTGCCCGTTCTGCGGCCTGATCCGGTCGCTGATCGCCACCGCGCACGGCAGCTTCCGGGTGGCAGTTGCCCTGCACCCGCTGGGTCCGGCGGTTTTTGCCGCTGGTCTGGTTATGCTGGCCGGCGCAATCGGCTGCTGGATCAGGGGACGCAGTTTCGATCTGTTCAGGGTGATCCCGGGCGGCCGGCTGACAGCGCTGGTTCTGGCCCTGGCCTGGCTGGCCTGGTGGCTCATCCGGATCGTCTATTGAATGGCGCTGCCGGTGTCAGGGGTCCGCTGGTTCCGGTGCTCCGGTGTGTCTGGAGCCGAGCCAGTATAGGACCAGGCCCAGGCCGAGGTTGGCGATAAGGGAGGCCAGGGTGACAAGCTGCTCCCGGCCGTCCAGGTCGAGCAGGAAGAACAGGCCCATCAGCAGGCCGATAATAATCATCACGACGCCAAGAATCTTGAAGGAGCTGAGGTCGGCGCTGCGGCTCTCGAATTCCTCGCTGATTTCCTTTTTCACGTCCACCGGAGTATCGAGCTTTTTGAAGAAAGCGCCCACCTGGTCGAAATAGCGCCTGCCCGGCACGATCCTCAGCCGGCTCACCGTTTCCACCATCACCGCCCAGGCCGCTGCCAGGGCGACAATTATGACCGGGGTGGTGAAAATCCGGTAGACCAGCGACTGCACCCAGACCAGGTTGTCAACGTCCACCACTATCCCCCCGCCGGCCCCCTCGATCCGCGGCAGGTTGAGATAGAGGAAAATCCCGTAGCAGAAGTACCAGAGGCCGAGCAGGTAGAGCAGGACCTTGCCCCAGAACTTCAATTTCTGGCTGCCACCGAATTCTTCCGAAAAGAACATTCCCGGTATGAAAAAGAGCGCGCAAAGCAAGGGGTAGAGTACCGCCTGGAACAGTTCGTAACCCAGGTAGTGCTCCCAGTTGCCGATAGCGAACACCGCGCCGATAGTCATTCCTATCAGGATCACGGCATAGGGCACCCAGGTGGGTGTGCGCTTGTACACTAAACCCAGGATTATGGGTACGGCCACCGGGATACCCAGCACGCTCCCCACCTTGATCATCAGGTCGAAAGCCCCCAGGTCCGTCAAAGTGGAGTAGAAATAGGCGATCAGAATGCTGATCAGGCCCATCACCAGGGTGACCACCATCCCCAGCCGGTGCAGGAACTTGCTGGAGGCGTTTTTGATGAAGACCGTGCCGATAATGTCCTTGGTGATCACCGCGCTGTACATATTGTAGAAAGCGGACAGAGAACTCATGGTGGCGGCCAGGATACCCGCGATGAGGACACCCTGCAGCCCGTGCGGCAAGACCTTGAGGCTGATGAACACGTAAGCCGCCTCGCTGGGCTTGGCCAGGCCGAAAGCCCTGGCGAGTTCATCGCCCAGATGTGGGTAGAGCGACCGGCAGGCGATAGCCGGAGTCAGCCAGATAAACGGCCCGATAAAGCACAGGATAGCCGACATGCCAGCCACCTTGGCCGCTTCCCGCTCATCGCTGGAGCTGAAATAGCGCTGGGCCCCACCCCCCGAATTGAACATGAAAAAGCCGTTGATGAACTGGAAGGCCACGAACATCTTGGTGATCCCGGCCTCCTGGTTGAACGGCAGCCAGAACTTGGGCGGCGTGTTGGCCACGATCTCGCCGAACCCGCCGGCCGCCACGACACTGAGGATCATCACCAGGATCGCGATCGGCATCAGGATGAAAAACTGCAGGCTGTCGGTGATACATACGCCCCACAGGCCGCCGATCATGGTGTAGGCCAAGGTGATCAGCCCGCAGACCAGAAGCACTGTGACCAACGGAGTATGAGTGGCCGCGCCGATAAAGATACTGAGCGAGTAGAGCCAGATCGCGCACTGGAAAATCGTCACCGGCGTGTTGGCCCAGGAGATGAACTGGTGAACGTTGCGGTCATAGCGTTCGGAGAGGTATTCGAGGATAGTGAGCGAGCGGGTGCGCCGCCAGCGCTTGGCGAAGGTGAAATAACCGAAACCCAGGCCCAGTACCGCGCCCCAGTACATGCCGAATATAGACATTCCGCTCTCGTAGGCCTTTCCCGCCCCGCCGGTGAACGTCCAACTCGAAAAGCTCGCCATGAACAGACTCAAGCCGGCCAGCCAGTATGGCAGCTTGTTGCCGCCTTTGAAGTAATCGTCTGCATCTTTGTTCCACATCGCCACCAGAACGCCCACCACGAGCATTATCACCATGTACACCGCCACGACGTAGTAGTCGGCCGCGCTAAGGCTTTCCAGCTCGTACATTACTCTCTCCCCTGGATTCGGCGTAATCTGTTTCGGCTCTTTCCCGGCTGGGAATGCGTGCGCTGTGGCACTGTGAAGTAATCTGGCCGGCGAAAAATAACTCATGCCCGACTGCCGGGCAAGCCGCCTGCCGACCGTGGGAATACTTTTCCGCTGGCTTCGCTCTCCTGACTGGTTTATTTTGAATTGCCGGAGTGTCAGGACCATCGCGTTCAAACGCAGACAGGAACGATTGTTCGATGCCGGAATACGTTGTCAGGATACCCGGGCGGGATTACTGCTGGCGGGCCGAAATCAGCGGCGGAAAGCTGGTCTCGCTTTCCCGCGCCGAAAACGCCGCCGCCGATCTCTGGCTCACCCGCGGCCTGGTGGACATCCAGGTCAACGGCTATGCCGGAGTGCAGCTCACCGCCGAGGGCAACACGGCCGGGGCCCTGGCCCGCTGCGAGGAAGCTCTCGCCGGCCAGGGCGTGGCGCGCTGGTGTCCGACCGTAACCACCAACGATCCGCAGGTCATCCGCGCCTCACTCGGCTCTATCGCCCGGGCAATCGAGGATGGGGCTCTCAAGCGCGTGCATTGCATCCACATGGAAGCCAACTTCCTTTCCGGCGAGGACGGTTACCGGGGCGCCCACATCGCCCGCTACATGCAGGACCCGAGTATCGAGGAGTTCGACTCCTGGCAGGAGGCGGCCGGAGGCAGGATCGGCTACGTGTCGCTGGCGCCCGAGCGAACCGGGGCAATCGACTTCATTCACACTCTCGCCAACCGGGGTATCATCGTGGCCCTGGCCCATCATAACGCCTCCGAGCAAGCAGTCACCGCCGCCGCCGATGCCGGGGCCAGGCTTTCGACTCATCTGTTCAACGGCTGCGCAGACCAGATACCGCGCCACCACAATGTGATCTTTTCGCAGCTCGCCGAGGACCGTCTCTGGGCCAGCTTCATCCCGGACGGGAACCACGTTCCCTACCACGCGCTTAAGGTGGGCCTGCGGGCCAAGGGTTTCGAACGCTCGGTCTTTACCAGCGACCTGGTGTACCTGGGTGGTTACCCCGAGGGTGAATACGTCAAGGCGGAGAGGACAGTGGAGATCAGGAACGGCGCGATCTGGATCAAGGGCACCAACTACCTCAGCGGAGCCTGGTCCAGCCTGGCCCAGGGGTTGGAGCGGGCCACCGCCGCCGGAGTGGTGTCTCCGGGTGAGGCGCTGCTGCTGGCTTCCCGCAACCCGGCCCGGCTGCTGGGCCTGGAGGATGAACTGGAACCTGCGGCCGGCAGCTCCGGCCCGTTCGTGATCTTCAGGGAGACAGCCGGCTCGCTCAAGCTCGAAAAAATACTTTAGTACAAGTTCTCATAAATATATTTACGTTGCTCTCAATTGAATTTCCCTGTGGTTACACCGAATCATATGCATGGTGTTATCTTTATCGTAGGGGCGGACCCATGTGTCCGCCCACCGCTGGTGGATCCGGGCGCACACGCGGGTGCGCCCCTACATGAGATACTTTTTTGGGCAATGCCCGAATTACGAACACATAATCGAGGCCCTGCAAGTATTATACAGCAACTCGCCCGATGGAATCATAAAAACGTCACTGTAATTGCGAATTAAAGCCTTTAGCCACTCGAAAAAAACCGGACTTTTGCCTTTAAGGATAACATGAGGTGACAATGCAAAACTCTATAAGTAGAAAGGACTTCCTCAAACTCGGTTCCACCGCCGCCGCCACCGTCGGCCTGGCTGCGGCAGGCGCCAGTTGTTCGACCGCAGCCGCTCCGGCCCGCGAGCTATTCGATCCGGACGGCAGCTATACGGTACGGATAGCGGGCCGCACCTACTGCTGGCTGGCAAAATTCGCCGGCGGCAGGCTGGCCGAACTGACCCGGGCGCCGGACACTTTCACCGACCTCTGGCTGACTCGCGGACTGCTGGACATCCAGGTCAATGGCTACGCCGGAGTGGAGCTGACCAGCCCCTCGCTGACCCTGGACGATCTGGCCCGCTGCGAACAAGCCCTGGTCGATTCCGGCCTGTCCCGCTGGTGCCCGACCGTGACCAGCCAGACCGCCGAGGTGATCCGCGAGGTGCTGGCCGTTATCGGCCAGGCAATCGAAAAGGGGATCCTGAAGCGGGTGCAGTGTATTCACATGGAAGCCAATTATCTGAGTCCGGAGGAAGGCTACCGCGGCGCCCATCAGCCTCAGTACCTCACCAATCCCGACAAGAGCGAGTTCGAATCCTGGCAGAAAGCCGCGGGCGGCAGGATCGGCTACGTATCGATGGCGCCGGAGCTGGAGGGCGGACTGGATTTCGTACGCTGGCTGGCCGGCCAGGGAATCCTGGTGTCGCTGGTCCATCACAACGCCCCCTACGAAGTAGTGGAGGCGGCCGCGGATGCGGGGGCCCGGCTTTCGACCCACTTGTTCAACGGCTGCGCCGCCACCATCCCCCGCCACCACAACGTGATCTTCTCGCAGCTCTCCGAGGACCGTCTTCGGGCGAGCTTCATCCCGGACGGCCACCACATCCCCTACCACGCGCTCAAGGTGGGCCTGCGGGCCAAGGGGATCGAGCGGTCGGTGTTCACCAGCGACGTGGTGAGCCTGGGCGGCAGCCCGGACGGCGAATACGTGGTGGACGGCCAGGAGGTGATTATCCGCGACGGAGGAGCTTTCCTGAAAGACACGCCCTACCTTTACGGCGCCTGGGCCGGCCTGGCGCTGGGAATCGAGCGGGCCACGGCCGCCGGCGCGGTGACTCCGGACGAGGCGCTCCGGCTGGGATCGATAAACCCGGCGCGGTTGTTTAAAGTGCCAGGCGGCCTGGAAGTGGAGGCAGGTACGGAAGGGCCTTTCGTCTTCTTCAGAGAAACCAACGGAGCGCTCAGGCTGGCCGGAATCATGAGCTGATAACCTCGTCAGGCTGAACCATACCCGGAGTGGGAAAATGTCAGATAAAATCAGTCGCAAGGATTTCATCAAGTACGGCGCCGCGGCTGCCACCGGTATCGGCCTGGCCAGGGCCGGGAGCCTGGCCGCCGCTCCGGATACGGGAATCGGCAGGATCGGAGTGGGGCTGGTAGGCTGCGGCAACCGCGGCCGGAGCCTACTTTCGACCATGCTCTCTATGGCCGACCTGCGCTTCCCCGCCTTCTGCGACGTCAACCCGGACAACGCCGCCCAGGCCGCGCAACTCGTGACCGGCCGGGGCCAGCCTCAGCCGGAGCTCTATACCAGGGGCGAAACTGACTTCCGGCGGATGTTCGAGCGCGATGACCTCGACGCCGTGATCATCGCCTCACCCTGGCACTGGCACACCCCGATGGCAGCGGCCGCCATGGAGAGCGGTAAGTACGCCGGCGTCGAGGTGCCGGCGGCGATCACTCTGGAACAGTGCTGGCAACTGGTGGACACTCATGAAAGAACCGGCGTGCCCTGCATGATGCTCGAAAACTGGAGCTTCCGCCGGGACAACCTGGCCGTGCTCAAGATGATCCGCGCCGGGCTCCTGGGCGAGATCGTTCACTGCCACTGCGCCCATTCCCACGACTGCATTGACCACTGGTTTTTCAACCCGCAGGGCGAAATGCAGTGGGGCGGCCAGTACCTGCTCTGGCGCAACGCGGACCAGTACCCCACTCACAGCCTGGGCCCGGTGCTAAGCTGGATGGATCTCGGCTGCGGTGACTACTACGACTACCTGACCAGCACCGCCACCCGCTCCAGTGGGATCAACGCCTATTTTAGCCGCAAGTTCGGGCCGGACCATCCGAACGCCCGGCGCAGCTACGCCCAGGGCGACATCGTCAGCACCGTGATCCGCACCCTGCGGGGCAGCACAATCGTGATCAACTACGACATGCAGCTTCCCCGGCCCTACGACAACCGCTGGATGATCCAGGGCACGCTGGGCCTCTACAACGAACAGCGGCAGGCGGTTTACCTGACCGGCGTCAGCCCCCAGTACCATGAATGGGAACCGTTCGCCCCGTATCAGGAAAAGTACGAGCATTCCTGGTGGAAGAAGATGCTGGACAGCCCGGAACAATACGGCCACGGCGGGACAGACTACCTGGAGCTGAGGAAATTTTTCGATGCGGTGGCTAAGCGGGTCCAGACGCCGATCGACGTTTACGATTCGGTGGCGATGAGCGCCCTGGTGGCTCTATCCGAAAAGTCGATCGCCCAAGGGAGCGCTCCGGTCAAATTCCCGGACTTCACGCGCGGCCGCTGGCGGACCCGGCAGCCTTCGTTCGCGGTCGAAGCCTGAGCTGCCATAAATGTTGTAGGGGAGGGTTTTAAACCATCTCCTACGCTACTTTTTTTGGTGGAATACCTCCTGTAGGGGCGCACCCGCGTGTGCGCCCGGATCCACCAGCAACGGGCGGACACAAGGTTCGCCTCTACAACCGGCCGGGGCGATCAAGACACACCCCTCCCCGGCCCTCTATTTCAGCTTGC
>Ga0214473_10003407_pt1 | contig 19319 bp, 16 predicted proteins | sample RVTome_7_FD_203509 | JGI IMG/M metagenome (GOLD analysis project Ga0214473, IMG submission 203509) | Soil microbial communities from uranium-contaminated site in the Upper Colorado River Basin, Wyoming, United States - RVT98D197 | ecosystem: Environmental > Terrestrial > Soil > Contaminated >... | reverse complement strand
CGCGCTCACCGCGCGCGCGATCACGCCCCGCACCAAGGCACTTCTCCCGGTCGACTTCGCGGGGCACCCCGCCGACCTCGAGGCATTTCGCCAGATAGCCCGCGACCGGGGGCTTCTCTTCATCGAGGACGCCTCCCACGCGATCGGCGCGAGGCTTCACGGCAGGCCGATCGGATCGATCGCCGATCTGACGACCTTCTCCTTCCACCCGGTGAAGACGATCACGACGGGCGAAGGGGGCGCGGTCACGACGGACGACGACGCGCTCGTCCGGAGGCTCCGGCTCTTCCGATCCCACGGGATCACGAAGGAGCCCGGCGAACTGGCGCAGGATGACGCCGACCGGGGACCCTGGTATTACGAGATGCAGGCGCTGGGCTACAATTATCGAATTACCGACTTTCAGTGCGCCCTCGGGCTCGCCCAGATCGCCAAGATCGATCGCTTCGTCGCGCGCCGCCGCGCGATCGTCGCGCGCTACGACGCGGCCTTCGGCGGTGAACCGGCGATCGAGGTCCCGGTCGTTCGGCCCGGCGCCGAACCGGCCTGGCACCTCTACCCGCTCCGCCTGCGCCCGGAGCGCCTGCGTGCGGGGCGGCGCGAGATCTTCGAGCGGCTGAGCGAGCGGGGGCTCGGCGTGCAGGTGCACTACATCCCGACGCCGCTCCAGCCCTACTACCGGAAGCACTTCGGCCACGCGCCGGGTGAGTTCCCGAACGCCGAGGCGTACTACGCCGGGGAGATTTCGATCCCCCTGTTCCCGAGGATGACCGACGAGGACGTCGCGGACGTGATCGCGATCGTGACGGACGTGATCGACGAGGCGCGCGCGTGACGATCGAGATCCCGGGCGAGGCTTATTACACGGAGCGGATCGTCCCCTTCAATGAATCGGAGAAGGGGCGGGGCGAGATCGAGGAGGTGCTGGCGCTGCTCCGGCAGGCCGGCGTCAAGGGGCGCGTGCTCGACGCGGGGTGCGGGCCCGGGCTTAACGTGGCGAGGCTCCGGCAGGCGGAGCCCTCTTGGTCGGTCACCGGCGCGGACTACTCCCCCGCCGGCGTTCGGATCGCGGCGTCGCGGGTCGGCGGGGCGTTCCTGAACGCCGACGCGCACAACATCTGCTTCCCCGCCGAGACCTTCGGCGGGGTGATCATGACCCACGCGATCGGCCACGTGGCCGATCCGGCGCAGGTCCTCGGCGAGCTCAGGCGCGTGCTCAAACCGGGCGGCGCCCTGGTGATCACCACACCCAACCGCCTGTACGTGGAAGTCTACCGGGTGTTTAACGAGCGGAACTTGATCCCCTATCGGCGGGACACGACCGTGATTCGCTACTACGACGCCGCGGAGCTCGAAGGCGCGCTCCAGGCCGCCGGCTTCGCGGTGAAGTCGGTCCGGATCTTCGGCAGCCTTCCGCGGCTGGAGCCGCGGCTCGTCGCGCTCGGCCTGCTCCCGCCGGACGTGCGCCCGGACGACGACGCGCGGCGGGAGCGCATCATCGCCCTCGCGGTCAAGGCCCGCGCGCCGCGGGCCGTGCTCTGATAATGCCCGCGCTGGGCGCCGTGCTCTAAAAAAAGCGCCCGCGCTGGGCGCCGTGCTCTGAAAGACGCGCGCGTACCGCGCTCCGTGCTCTAAAGGACCTCGCATGATCGTGCTCGGAATCACCAATGCCTTCGACAGCGGCGCCTCCCTCACCCTCGACGGGAAGACGATGGCCGCGGCCAACGAGGAGCGCTTCAGCCGCCGGAAGCAGGACGACTCCTTTCCCTGGCGCTCCATTGAATACGTGCTCGCGGCGGGAGGCGTTCGCGCGTCCGAGGTGGACGCGGTCACCTACGGGTGGGGCCGGGAGTTCGACGAGCACAAGATCCTTCCCGCCCTCTCCGAGCGGGTGATCCGCGCCGTGCGGCAGGAGCCCGACTCGGCCGGTGTCGTCGTGACGCGAATTCGCGTGGAGCTCGAGCGCGATCAGGTGCGCCGGGACGAGATGGCGACGATCGCCCGGGAGAACGGCTGGTTGGACAGGCTCCACGTGTACGACCACCACCACTCGCACGCAGGGAGCGCGTACTTCGGGAGCCCCTTCGACCGCGCGCTCGTCTTCACCGGGGACGCGCGCGGCGACTTCCGGAGCGCGACGGTGTACCTGGGCGAGGGGGACCGCCTGATCGAGCTCGACTGGCGCTCGTCCTTCGACAGCATGGGGTTCTACTATTCGATCATCACCTTCCTGCTCGGCATGCGCCCCGTGCGGCACGAGGGGAAGGTAACGGGGCTGGCGGCCTACGGCGATCCCGAAAAATGCATCCACGTCATGCGCCAGATGATCGGCTTCACGGAGAACACGATCTACGCCAACGTCGGGCGCATGTACAAGCCGTTCTTCACCGACCCGCCCCCGGCGCTCCGGGAGGCCCTCTCGCACTTCTCGAAGGAGGATGTGGCGGCCGCCTGCCAGCAGCACCTCGAGGACGTGATGCTCGCCTACATCCGCCGCTTCCTCGACGAGCAGAAGGCCGCGGGAAAGCCCGTCGAGAACATCTGCCTCGCGGGTGGCCTGTACGGGAACGTGAAGCTCAACCAGCGGATCCTCGCGCTCCCCGGCGTGCAAAACGTCTTCGTCTACCCGAACATGGGCGACGGCGGGCTCTGCGTCGGCAGCACGCTCAACTGGCTCGCCGAGAACGGCCACAAGATCCGGCGCCCGATCGACACGATGTACCTCGGTCCTGCCTTCTCGGACGAGGAGATCAAGCGGGCGCTCGACGCCCATAAGGTCCCCTACCGTCCCATGAAGGACAAGGTGACGGAGACGGTGGATCTCCTCGCTCGCGGGAAGGTCGTGGGGTGGTTCCAGGGGAGGATGGAGTTCGGGCCGCGGGCGCTCGGGTCGCGGAGCATCCTCGTCCACCCGAAAGACCCGACGGTGAACGACTGGCTCAACAAGCGGCTCCACCGGACGGAGTTCATGCCCTTCGCGCCCGCCACGATCGCATCCCTCGCGCCCCGTTGCTACGTCGGCTGGCGCGAGGATCACCTGGCGAGCCGCTACATGACGATCTGCTACGACTGCACCCCCGAGTTTAAGGAGAACTCGCCGGCCACCGTACACGTGGACGGCACGGCGCGCCCGCAGGTAGTCTTCCGGGAGGACAATCCCGACTACCACGACGTGATCGAAGGGTTCTACAAGAAGACCGGGAACCTCTCGGTGATCAACACCTCCTTCAACGAGCACGAGGAGCCGATCGTCTGCTTCCCGGATGACGCGGTCCGCTCGTACCTCGGGAACAACGTCGACTGCCTCGTGATCGGGAACTGGTACGTCGGAAAAGAGGAGCCCCGCTGATTCGGGGGCGGACAGATTTCAAGACAAGGAGTCGTCCCGTGCTGCGTCCCGTGGTCCAGGTGGGAGGAAAATCGATCGGCGACGGGCATCCGTTCTTCGTGATCGCCGAAGCGTCCTCCAACCACAACCGCGACCTGAAGACGGCGCTGGGTCTGGTCGACGCGGCCGCGGCCGCCGGCGCCGACGCGGTGAAGTTCCAGGCCTTCACCGCGGACAAGATCGTCGCGCGCATGCGCGAGAAGCACCCCTACCTCGAGCAGATGTTCCCCCAGGCGGGGAGCATGCACGAGGTGTACGCCTCGATGGAGCTCCCGCGCGAGTGGCTGAAGGATCTCAAGGCCCGCAGCGAGGAGAAGGGGCTGATCTTCCTCTGCACCCCCTTCGACGAGGAGGCGGTCGATCTCCTCGAGTCGCTCGGCGTGGCCGCCTACAAGATCGCCTCCTACGAGCTCTGGCACCTGCCGCTGATCCGCCACGCGGCCCGGACCGGCAAGCCGCTCCTGATCTCGACCGGGATGGGCAACCTCCAGGCGATCGAGGAGGCGCTCGGCGCGGTCGCGGCCGAGGGGAACGATCAGGCCGCCCTCTTCCACTGCGCGATCAACTACCCGGCGCCGTTCGCGGAGCTGAACCTCCGCGCGATCCGCACGATGAAGATCGCCTTCGGCGTCCCCGTGGGCTACAGCGACCACTCGACCGGGATCACGGCGGCGATCGCCACGGTGGCCCTCGGCGGGAACCTCTTCGAGAAGCACTTCACGCTGAACAAGAAACTCCCCGGCCCGGATCACCCCTTCTCGATCGAGCCCGGCGAGCTGGCGGCTCTCGTGCGCGGCGTGCGGGAGTGCGAGCAGGCGCTCGGCTCACCGCTCAAGCGCATGCTCGAGAGCGAGCGGGCCGGTTACGTGATGGGCCGCCGGTCGATCTTCGCCGCGGCGGACATCCCGGCGGGCGCGCGGATCACGCGCGAGATGCTCGCGATTCTGCGCCCCGGGACGGGTCTGGAGCCGAAGCACCTGGACAAGGTGATCGGGCGCCGCGCGGCCGCGGACATCCGCGCCCAGGACCCGATCACCTGGGAGAAGATTGCGTGAAGCCCGTCATCCTGGACGCCAAGCCCGTCGGCCCCGGCGAGCGGATCTACGTCATCGCCGAGGGGGCCAACAACCACGCGGGCGATCACCGGATCGCGATGCAGATGGTCGAAGCCGCGGCCACGACGGGGGCCGACGCGGTGAAGTTCCAGTGCATGGACGCCGACGAGTTCGCCGTCCCCGCCTACGAGTGGTACAAGGTCTACCACCAGTTGAGATTCTCGAAGCAGCAGTGGAAGGATCTCAAGGACCGCGCCACGGAGCTCGGTATTTCCTTCTGCGTCGACGTGCTCGACCCGCCGAGCATCGATCTGCACGTGGACATCGGCACGCCGTTCTTCCGCCTGCACGCGGGCGACCTCGTGAACCCCTTCCTGCTGAAATACGCCGCGCAGGCGGGCCGCCCCCTCCTCCTGCATACCGGCATGACGACGATCGGCGAGATCGAGTTCGCGATCGACTGCATCACGGCGGCGGGGAACGAGCAGATCATCCTGCTCCACGGATTCCAGGACCACCCGTCCCACCCCGCCGACATGCACCTGCGCGTGATCCGGACGTACCAGGAGATCTTCGACCGTCCCGTGGGCCTGAACGATCACACGACCGACGCCGTCGCGGCGCTGGCGGGCCTGGGCGCCGGCGCCATGGCGATCGAGAAGCACTTCACGACGGACCGGGCCGCGAAGCGCTACGACTGGGTCTCGGCGCTCGAGCCGCAGGAGTTCCGGAAGATGGTGGAGGATGTGCGCAACGCGGAGACCGCGATGGGCAACGCGCTCCGCGAGCCGTCGGCGAAGGAGCTTGCCTGGCGCGAGAGCACGCGCAAGTCGCTCGTGGCCCGCGAGGATCTCCCCGCCGGGACGATCCTCACCGAGAAGAACGTCGCCATGAAGCGCCGCACGCCGCTCGGGATCGGACCGCTCGACGCGGAATCGATCCTCGGCAAGCGGCTGGCCCGCCCCGTGAAGCGTAACGATCCTCTCACGCCCGAGGACCTGGCCTGACATGCCCCCCCGTGTCGTCGCCGTGATCACCGCCCGCATGGGATCGGACCGCCTCCCCGGCAAAGTGATGATGGATCTCGCCGGCAGGCCGGTAACCGCCCACATGGTGGAACGGCTGCGCGGGGTGCGCGGGGTCGACGGAATCTGGCTCGGCACTTCCGTGAGTGTGAACAACGCGCCCCTCGTCGCGCTGGGCCGGGAGCTGGGGATCGAGGTCTATCAGGGAAGCGAGGAGGACGTGCTGGAGCGGCACGTGACGATCGCCGACCGGAGCGGGGCCGATCACGTGGTGCGTGTCACGGCCGACTGCCCGCTCTTCGACATCGAGCTGGCTTCCCGCATGGTGGCGCACCACCGCGCGACGAACGCCGACTTCACCTACGTCCCCGCCGTCCTCTCGGTCGGCGTGCTGGTCGAGGTGATCAGCCGCCGGGCGCTCCACGTCGTCCACGAGCGGTACCAGGGAGAGCTCATCACGGTCCCGATCAAGGAGCACCCGGAGGAGTTCCACATCGAGCCCTTCGGCGTCAAGCAGGGGCTCGACCCGCGCCTCGTTCGCCCGGAGTTCCGCCTCACGCTCGATGAGGCGGCGGACTACGAGCTGCTCTCGCGCATCTACGGCGCCCTCTACCGACCGGGGAAGCCCGTCGGCGTGATCGAGGCGCTCGCCTTCCTCGACGCGCACCCCGAGATCGCGACGATCAACGCGCACGTGCGGCAGAAGACCGGCAACCTCTACGCCCAAGAGCTCGACGGCCGCGTGCTCGCCGCCCGGCGCGCCGGGCCCCCAGCGGAATGAACCTCTTCGTCCGGGCCGACGGGAGCCGCGCCATCGGCCTCGGCCACCTGATGCGCTGCCACGCCCTCGCCCAGGAAGCGCGCCGGCGCGCTCACGCGGTCTGCTTCCTCACGCGCCCCCTGGATCGCTCGGGGATCGGGAAGCTCCAGGCCCTCGGCGAGAGCGCCGTCCCTCTCTTCGGCCCCGAGGACCCCGCGTCGGATCTCACGGCGACGCTGGGCGCGCTGAGACTCGCGCTGCGCGGCGAGCCGCCCGGCCGCGCGATTCTTATCACCGACCACAACGATCTCGACGCCGCCTGGATCCGCGGCGCGCGGGACGCGGGCCTTGTCGTGGTGAGCCTGAACGACCTCCCCCGCATCCGCTACGCTTCCCACCTCGTAGTGAACGGGAACGTCGGCGCCGAAAGGCTTCGCTACGAGACGGAGCCCGGCGTGCGCCTCCTCCTCGGGCCCGCCTACTTCTTCTTTCGCGACGAGTTCCTCGCGCCCGGGATCGCGCGGCAGGAGCAGCCCGACGTCGCGCGGCGCATCGTCGTCACGCTTGGGGCGGGCGATCCGAGGAACGTCACGGGACAGGTACTGGAGGCGCTGGAAGGCGCGGGAGAGACCCTCGACGTGACGCTCGTCGCGGGGGCCGCCTACGGGCAGCTCGAATCGCTCGAGCGGGCCACGGCCGGTTCGCATCACCGCGTGACGATCGCGCGGGACCTCGCAGCCCCGGCCCGGCTCTTCGCGTCCGCCGAACTTGCCGTGTGCGCGGGGGGCTCGACCGCCTACGAGATGGCGATCCTCGGCGTGCCGGCGGTGGTGCTGATCCTCTCCGAGACGCAGGCGGACGCCGCCTGGGCCCTTGACGCGGAGGGCATGGCGCTGTGCGCGGGGACGCCGGACGGCGCGCGGATTCTCGACGCGGTCGAGTCGCTTCGCCGGAACGGGAAGCGCCGCCGGGAGATGGCCGCCCGGGGGCGAGCGCTCTTCGACGGGCTCGGAAGGGGGCGCGTGCTGGACGCCGCCCTCTCGCTGCTCCCGGGGAATGCGCGCGAGGCGCTCCATGGATGAGATCGGCTCCGTCCTGGCGGAATACGATCGAGCTTTCGGCGGGATTCTGGTCGAGGGGATCGATCTCGCGGCGGCCAATCGCCTCTCGCTGTACATCCTGCTCCAGACCCGAACAGGCTGCGCTTCTCCCTCCCGTGCGGCGCGCTGCCTCGGGGCGCTCAACGATCTTGCGGTCCTCGCGCGCGACAGGCTCCGCAAAACCTCTCCCCCTCCCGCGCTCCCCTCCCCGGGGCCGCCGCGGGTGCTCCTCTTCCTCGAAGGGGCGAACCCCTCGGTCGACGGGACCCTTCGCGCGACGCTGGATCAGTTCTCCCCCGACGAGGCCCGGGTCGCCGTCGCATACCCCGAGACCCTCCCGTCCGCCCGGGGCTACGATGCCCTCGCCATGCAGGACCTCGTCCCCCGGGGAGTGGCGCGGAACCTGGTGGACCTCGAACGCTCCCTGCGCGAGCGTCAGCGGGATGCACGCGTGCCGATCCTTCGGCGTGCGTCGCTGCGGATCTGGATGCTCCGCATGTCGCTGCGCACCGCAGGCGCGGCGCGCGCCTTCCGGTGCCTGTATGATTGCTTTCCGTCCACCGTCCTCGTCACCGCCTCGGACACCGGGTTCTGGGGACGATGCGCGACACTGGAAGCGTCGCACCGGGGCATTGCCTCCGTGACGCTCCAGCACGGCATGATGGTGGGTGAGGCCGGCTACGTCCCCGTCGTGTCCGACCGCTTCGCCGCCTGGGGCGAAGCGAGCGCGCGCTGGCTGCGCCAGCGCGGCGTTCCGGCGGTGAAGATCATCGTCGTTGGTGCGCCCCGCCTGCAGGATCCGGCCTCGACACCACGCAAGGATCGCGCCGTGCTCGCGGCCGGCCTGGCGATCGATCCGTCCCGGCGATGGGTGCTGCTGGCGACGAACCCGATCCGCTTCTCGAAGAACGCCGCGATGCTCGAGGTCGCCCGCGCGGGGGTGCGCGCCTGGGATGTAAACGCGCTGCTTGTGCTGAAGCTGCATCCGTCGGAGGAGGAGGCGGCCTACCGCGCGATCATCGGATCGGACCCGGGCGTCGTGCTGGTTACGCATGGCGCGGCGCCGTTGTATGATCTGCTCGGCGCGGTCGACGCGGTGCTTACGTTCCACTCGAGCGTAGGGCTGGAAGGCATGCTCTTCGACCGCCCGATCGTGAGCCTCGAGCCCTTCGGGGAGGAAAACCCTCTCTCCTACGGGCGCGAGGGCGCCGCCGCGGTGGCACGGACCGCGGACGATCTGGCGCGGGCCCTCTCAGAGGACGTGGCCCCGGGCCCGAGCGCGGGCGCGCGCCGTGCGGCACGCGAGCGATACCTGAAGGACAACCTCCACGCCGTCGGCGAGAAGAGCGCCGCCCAGGTTCGCGCGCTGATCCAGGGGCTGGCAAAGGAAAGAACCCCATGAGCCGCCTCAAACCGCCCTTTGCCAGGCTGCGCGACCGCCTGCGGTCCACGCTCCTGCGCGCACGCTTCGCACGCATGGGCAGGGGAACGTCCTTCCAGGCGCCGGGCCCCTATCTCGCGAGGGCAAGCCGCATCGCCCTGGGCGACGGCGTTTTCGGACGCCCCTTCGTCCGGCTCGAGGCGATCGTCTCGTCCGCGTCCCCGGCGCAGGGGCCGATTCTGACCGTGGAGGACCGCGCCTACCTGGGCTTCCACGTGTCTGTGTTCGCCACGCGCGGTGTCACGATCGGCCGCGACGCATATCTCAACGGCCACGTCACCATCTACGATCACTACCCGCCGCTCGACTCGGAAGAGGCCGCGGCGAAGCCGGCCGCCCTCGCGGACAAGCGCGTCGGGGAGGTCTCGATCGGGGACCAGGCCTGGCTCGGCTGGGGCGCCGTGGTGATGCCGGGGGTGCGTCTCGGGACGCACAGCGTGCTCGGCGCCAACAGCGTCGCCCTCGAGAACGTCCCCGACTACTGCGTGGCCGTGGGGAACCCCGCAGTCGTGGTGCGGCGCTACGATGCCGACGGAGGCCGCTGGGTCGCGGTGAAGCCCGGCGAGGGGAAGTCGTGAGGGGCGCAGGGCGTCTCGGCGCGATCGGCGAGGGGTGCGTGATCGAGCGGCCCGGGCCGTTCCTCTGGAACCCGGAGCGCATCCAGCTCGGCCGGGGCGTGCGGATCGGGCGGGAGGTACGCCTGCAGGCGAACCTCCAGAACGGCCGGGCGACCTCCTGGATCGACATCGGCGACGGGGCCGTGATCGGGGCAGGTAGCCAGATCAGCGCGAGCCTTGGGATCACAATCGGCCCCGGCACGCGGATCGGCGACGAGGTCTTGATCGTCGACGACATGCATCGCTATGAGGACGTTTCGACGCCCATCCCGCAGCAGACGGTACGACCGGTGGGGCCGGTGCGGATCGGCGCGGGCGTCTACATCGGCCGCGGCGCCGTGATCCTCGGCGGCGTCACGGTCGGTGACGGCGCCGTGGTCGTGGACCGCGCCGTCGTGCGCTTCGACGTCCCGCCGGGAGCATGGGTCGTCGGTATGCCCGTCGGCATACCCGCCGGCGGGCACGCCGGCCTGATCACCCTCCCCTGGCCCTGAGGGAACCCGCCCCTGAGCCCCTGTTCGGAGCCCGCGTGGAAGATCGCTCTTCATTCTGGGTCCGCTACTACCGCGAGATCGTCGCCCGCAAGACCCCCTGGCTCGACTACTCGAATGAGCGTGTCCAGGCGCAGACCTTCGGGCTATGCCTGGAGGCGGCCGGCCCGGTGATCGGCCGGCGCTGCCTCGACATCGGCTGCGGCTGGGGGCACTTCTCCCTGTCCCTCGCGGCGCTCCAGGCCGCCGAGGTCACCGGCATCGACGCGATGGAGGAACTCGTTGCGGAGCTCCGGAAGAAACACCCCCACGTGCGCTGGACCACGGGGGACGTGCAGGATCGGACCTTCCGGGAGAGCCTCGGCGCGTTCGATCTCGTCTTCCTCCTCGAAGTCCTCCAGTACATGCCGATCCGCGACACGATCCACGGCCTGTGGGAGAGCCTCGCGCCTGGCGGCCGGATCGTGGCGATGGTCCCCAACCGTGAGTGCCCGATCATCCAGGGGGCCGTCGCACGCTTCGAGGGGAGGTACGCGCCCCCCTCCCCCGCCGAGATCGTCGCCGTGCTCGCGAGCCTTCCGGAACACGCGTACTGGGAGTACCGAGGCCTCCGCTTCCAGGAAGACCAGCGGCACCTCCCCTACGCCGTTTCGCCGTGGACCCGATCGATCCTGTGGGACGCGCCGCCGAACAGGCTGCTTATCGTTGCAGAGAAGGCGGTCGAGAAAGCAGCGGAAAGAAAAAAGAAGGAAGGCTGAGCGGACCGGCGCTTCAGTCTCGTCCCCCCGGAGGGGGTTCGGCCGGTGGAGCGTCCGGCGCCGGCGTTCTCTGCTCGAAAGGCGGCGCGCCGCGCACGGCGGGGGGCAGGGCCGCACGGTTCACGCGGTAGACGATCGTTTCCGGCCCCTGTTCCACGTGCACGACCTCGAACAGCTCTGGGTACGCGGCGATCACCGAGCGCAGGAACTTCGCGCTTTGCCAGTGCCAGTACCCGTCCTCGATCACGTAGTCGGCGCGGTGGCGCCGGATCACCTCCAGGGCCTTCGCGACGTTCAGGCTGTGCGGGTAGGACGTCGTCGGGTGACCGGAGAGCAGGAAGCTGTTCCAGGGCTTGCTGTCCATGATCACCGCCCCCCTCGGTGCGTTCGCGTTGATCCAGGCCACCGCCCGCACGTAGGCCGAGGCCCCCTTGTCCACGCGGTCGTAGAGGTTCTCGGCCCCGCGCGGGCCGAAGTCGTCCTGGAGGGTGTAGCGCGCCTGCCGGGCGAGGAGGAGGATCGAGAGGAGCACGGCCGTGACGAGAACGGCGATCCCCACCGGCCCCGCGGGCCCGGTCACCGGCGCCGGCTTCCGCCGGACCCAGCCGATTACCGAGTCGGACCCCCGCGTGAAGTAGTAGAGCGCGAGCGGCATCACCGGAAGTACGTAGCGGACGCGGACCGCCGGGTACAGGCTCGCGGCCCCGAGGTAGAAGAGCATGTAGAGTTCCCCCGCGTGCACGCGCTGGCGCATGCAACGGAACCATCCAACGAAGATCAGGCCGATGAAGGGGAGCGCGAACCACACGGGACGCTCGACTTCCTTCCCGATCGCCACGAGCCCGACGGTGTAGGCGGGGTGCGTGACGTTCGCGACGGGGCCGAGGTTCGCACGAATCAGCCGCCCCCACTTCCGCACGAACTCCGCCGCCGTCATATTCCCCTTGTCGGGGTTGTTGGAGCTCCGGGCGAGGACATGTGCCTCGTAGCTCACGTTCCCGTAGAGGGGGTGTTCGAAGGCGTTCGCAGGGGTCACCACGCGATCGTTGCGGCTTGCCCAGCCGAAGACGGTGAGCAGTGCGATCAGGAGCGCGGCGAGGGCCGCCGTTCGGTGGCCCCGGAGGAACATCGCGAGGGCCACGGCCGCCACGAGGGTGATCCCGATCGGCTTCGTGAGGTAGGCAAGCGCCAGCAGGACGCCCGCGAGCGCTCCCTCCCCGAGCCGCGGTTTCTCCTCCCGTTCCTCGACGAAGGCGATGGCCGCGAAGGAGAGCCCGAGGTAGAGCGACTCGGTCATCGTGGCGGCGGCATGCTCGGCCGCCTGCCGGTTGAGCGCCACCGCGGCCGCCAGCAGCGCCGCCGTCCAAAGGCCCGGCCGGGCACGGTTCCGGAAGACGATCCACACGGCCGCCACGAAGAGGAGGTGAAACAGGAGCGAGGGGAGCTTCGGGAGGAGCCAGTTCCCCGGGAAGAGGGCGACGATCGGGGCGAGCACGAGGGGATAGAACGGGTAGTATTGAGTGTGCGGGATCACCTCGGGGAAGTTGATCGAGGTGAAACCACGGCCCTCCGCGATCGAGCGGGCGAGCGTTAGGTAGCCGGCGTTGTCGCCGTCGGAATCGAGCCAGGGGTTCAGGAACGCCAGCCCCGCGAGCAGTGCCAGGAGCAGGACGCCCCCCAGCACCCACCGCGCACGCCGCGCGTCTTGCGTCATGTCGTTCACGTAGAGCCCGCTCCCGCCGGCCCGTCGCGCGCCCCCGACTTCCCCGGCCCCGGAGGCGCCGCGATTACCAGGCCTCCTCGTCGTGCTTGTTGCGCAGCGCCTTCCACCACGATTCGTTCTCGCGGTACCATCGCACCGTGCGCTCCAGACCCTCCTCGATCGATACCTCCGCCTTCCAGCCGAGCAGCTTCTGCGCCTTCTCGACGCTCGAGAGGTGGCAGTACACCTGACCGGGACGGTCGTAGCCATTCTCAACGAGCGATTCGGCCTTGCCGAGAATTCTCAGCAGGCGGCGCGTGATGTCCGCCACGCTCGTCGTCCGGCCCGTGCCGATGTTGATCACCTCCCCCTTCACCTCCGAGAGATCCACGAGCGTCGCCCGCTCCACGGCCCGCACGCAGTCCTCCACGTAGACCCAGTCGCGGCTCGACGAGCCGTCGCCGTGCATCGGCAAGCGCCGGTTGCGCAGCGCCCGCGTGATGAAGCACGGGATCAGCTTCTCCGCGTGCTGCCGCGGACCGTAGTTGTTGAAGGGACGCAGGATCACGACCGGGATGTCGAACGTGATGTGATAGGAGTAGGCGAGCCGGTCGGCGCCGCACTTGGCCGACGCGTAGGGGCTCCGCGGGTTGAGCGGGTGCTCCTCGGTCATCGGGGTCCCGACGGCGGTGCCGTACACCTCCGAGGTGGAGATCTGGATGAAGCGCTCCACCGGGTTGCGCCGCACGGCGTCCAGCAGGATCTGCGTCCCCTTCACGTCGGTGTCGACGAAGTCGTCGGTGTTGTAGATCGAGTTGTCGACGTGCGTCTCGGCCGCGAAGTGGACGATCTGGTCGACCTGGGAGACGAGCTGGTCCACGATCGGGCGATCGCAGATGTTCCCCTTCCAGAAGAAGAAGTTGCGCTTGCGGAAGGTCTCCTCCTCGAAGTTCGCGAGGTTTCCGGCGTAGGTCAGATCGTCGAGGACGAAGATCTGGTCCTCCGGGTGCTCGCACAGCATGTGCCGGACGAAGTTGCTGCCGATGAAGCCCGCCCCGCCCGTCACCAGGATTCGTTTCATCGCTTTTCTCCTTTCACCCCGCCCTCCACGATTTGCATCCGCACCGCCTTGCGGTCCGCGTGGATCCGCTCCAGCGCGCGCGCGATCGCGCCCACCTCGGCGTTGGTCATGTCCGAGTAGATCGGGAAGCATAGCACCCGCTCGCCCACCCGGTCGGTCTCGGGGAGCCGGGTCCCCGCCGCCGCCTCCGCGTAGCAGCGCATCCGGTGCAGCGGCGGGTGGAAGTACTTCCGCGTCATCACGTTCTCGGCGTCCATCGCCAGGTGCAACTCGTCGCGGGTGAGCCCGAAGGCGTCCGGGTCGACCAGCACCGCGAAGTTCTGGTGGTTCGTCTCGCGGTCCTCGGGGATCCGCTGGAGCGTGATCCCGGGGAGCTTCCCCACCCGCTCCCGGAGCGCGAGCCCCGCACGCCGGCGCCCCGCCAGACGCGCGTCGAACCCCTCCAGCGCCGCCAGCCCGATGATCGCGAAGAGCTCGGACATCTTCGCGTTGATCCCGGCCTCCTCGCAGTCTCCCTCCGCGTCGAGCCCGAAGTTGCGTCCGGCGCGGACCTTCGCCATCCAGTCGTCGCGCCGGGAGGCGACGGCGCCCCCCTCCCCCACGGCGAAGAGCTTCGTCGCGTGGAAGCTGAAGATCTCCGCGTCGCCCAGGCTCCCGACCGGCCGGCCGCGGTAGGCCGCGCCGAAGCCGTGGGCCGCGTCGAAGACGAGCGGCGCGCCCGCCTCCCGCGCCGCGCCCGAAAGCCGGTCCGCGTCGCAGGGGAGGCCGAAGACGTGCACCGGCATGATCGCGATCGTGCGCGGCGTGCAGGCCCGGGCGGCGCTTTCCGGGTCGAGCGTCCAGGTCTCGGGGTCGACGTCGGCAAACCGGACGTCCAGACCGCACCAGACCGCCGCGTGCGCTGTCGCGGCGAAGGTAAAGCTCGGCACCAGGACCTCGCCCGTGCGCCCCAGGGCGCGCAGGAGGAGCGAGATCGCCAGCGTCCCGTTGGCCACCAAGGCCGCGGGGGCGCCGAAGCGCGCGGAGAGCGCCGCCTCGAAGGCGCGCACGTAGCGCTGATGGTTCGTGATCTTCCCGTTGGCGAGCACCTCGTCGAACCGCCCGCCCACCTGCGCGATGCGCGGGAGCGTGGGGCGGACGATGTCGATCTTCTCCGGGAAGACCGGCTCGCCTCCGAGAATCGCCGGGCGATCGTCCCTCATGTTCGTCGTCCCGCCCCCTCCGGCCGCCTAGTACCAGATCGTGTAGTCGAGGTACATCTCCGACTTGGGCTTCTCCGGCGACCGCCCCGCGAAGTGGTCGTCGATGTAGGCCGCCGCGCGGAATGCCATGTCGATCGAGTGGTTCGTGTTCGTGTAGGTGAACAGCCCCTGCCGCCCGTACATCAGCGCGTTGGGGATTCCGTTCAGCCAGGCCGTGATCTTCTTCATCCGGTGCTGGAAGCCCGTTTCGTAGATCGGATAGGCGAACCGGATGGTCCGTGTGAAGTAGTCGAAGACGTGGTCGCGCGTAAGCAGGCGCGCTTGTTCCAGCGGCCCGATCACCTTCGGGTAGAGCGCCTCGTCGGAGGCGTGCCAGGTCGCGTCCCCCTCGTCGCAGGTGATCTCGGCGCAGACCGCGGTCTTCCCCGCCGGGGTCATGTCGGGGCTGAAGCAGCGGATCTCGTAGATCCGGTTGAAGAGCACGTCCGGGTTCGAGAAGTAGATGTAGGGGGTCCCGGACACCTGCTCGCGGTCGACGAGCAGGTACATGAGGCGCGCCGAGCGGTAGTGCATCCCCTCGGCCGCGGCCCTGACCTCCGCCGGCGCCGCGGGATCATGGAGCGGGACAAAGTCGCGCACGGGGATCGTGGAGAGCAGGAAGTCGCACGCCTCCTCCTCCGGCTGCCCGCCGCGCCGGAAGCGCACGCTCCGGACCCGCCCGCCGTCGGCGCGCGCGCTGAGGACCTCCACGTCGGTGAGGATCTTCCCGCCGTGGGCGACGATCTCCTCCGAGAGCCGCTCGGCGATCTGGCCGATCCCCTTGCGAGGGTAGTACGCCTCGTCGACGTATTCGTTGTGGCGGTGAGGCGTTGCCTGCTTGCCGAGGAAGGTCTTCTGGATCAGGTCCCAGAGGTGGAGCACGGGGATCCGCTGGGAAGCGAACACGCCCGACAGCTCCCGCGGGTCGCGCCCCCACAGCTTCTGCGTGTAGGGGCCGAAGTAGATGTTGTAGAGCGTGCGCCCGAAGCGGCTCACCACCCACGACTCGAAGGTGTCGATCTCCTCCTTGCCGAGGATCCGGTGGCGGACCCGCGCAACCGCGAAGTCGAACACGCAGTAGGCGCCGAGAAGCGGGTTGATTGACGTGAAGACATCGGCCCCCCGCAGGGGGTAGTTCACGAACTTGTTCCGGAAGACGACCTTCGAGGAAAAGGTCTTCTCGACGAAGTCGGCCCCGAGGAGCCCCTTCATCTCCTCGATCACTTCGGGGATGTCGATGTTGAAGGCGTGGGGGCCGTAGTCGAAGCGGAACTTGCCGTAGGCGAACGTCCGAGCGAGGCCGCCGACCACGGGCTCGCGCTCGAGCACGGTCACGGCGTGACCGGCCCGCACGAGCTTCCACGCGGCGGCCAGCCCGCCGGGACCTGCGCCCAGGATCACCACGTGCCGCTTCATCGGTCTGACGTCCCTCTCCGTGGCGACCACGTCCTCACGTCCCTCTTCGATCCCTTCATGCGGGGCGCTCCGGCGCCGTCTCGCCGAGTCCCTGCCGGTAGGCCGGAAAGGAGTCGGCCCCTTCCTCCCGCGCGCCTGCCGCATCGAGGAACGCGGCGCGCCCTCGCACCAGCCGGTCGTAGGCTTCGGGGTCCACGACGAGGCACGCCTTGTCCCACCGCGCCCGGAGCGGCGAGAAGGAGGCCTTGAATCGGGCGAGGCCGTCCCCGACCCGGACCCCTCCACCCAGGTGGAGGACACGGCGCCCGTGGGACTCGCACAGGCGGGCACCCTCCACCACCAGGCGGTTGGTCACGCCCTGGCCGGCGGCGTCCGTGTTTGCGCCTGAAAGGTGATAGTGTCCCCGACCGAAGCCTTCCAGGAAGAGGCTCCCCCCCACCACTTTCCCGTGGTGGCGCGCAACCAGCAATGTCACCGCCGGCCCGAGCAGCCGGCGTGTCTCCTCCAGGAAGTCCTGGGGAAAGAGATACCAGGACCGGGCACTTCGACGCGCCATGGTGGCGCGATAGATATCCCCGAAGGCCTCCCAGTCGCCGGGACCGGCGGCCGGCTCGACCGCGATCCCGCGCCGCTGGCTCTTCCGAACCTCGTATCGGCACGCGCTCGTTAGACTTTTATACCACGCCGTTGTGAGGTCGATAAAGACGGTTTCACTCCGCTTGGCGAGGTCGATCGCCTCCTGGGGGAAGTACTCCGCGTTTCCCACGAGAGGATGGAGCCTGACGAAGAGGCTGACCACCCGTTCGGCCCGGAGCCGCGCCTGGAGCGCCTCCATGAATTCCTTAATTATTCCTGCCGCTTCAGCCGTGTCCGGGACCTCGGCCAGGGGGCCTGAGTAGCCGTAGGGGCTCGTCGCATCGAAAGCTGGTGACCCGGCGCAGTCCCCGAGCCAGCGGGGGGACCAGAAGGGAAGCCGGTCCAGGGGGCGCACCTGGAGCGGGAAGAGGGCCCTCCCCCGGCCGCTCTCCCACAGGGCGCAGAGGGGACGGTCGCCGTCCAGCTCGGCGAACAGGCGGGTCCAGGCCGGCGTGAAGTAGATGTCCGCCCCCGGCATCGCCGCGAGCGCCTCCTCCCACCGAACGGCGTCGGCCCCCTCCGCCTCGAGCAGGCTCAGCGTCCCCTTCACCACCCCCTCACTCCTTTCCCGCGTCCTTCATCGCGTCGCCCAGGGCCCGGGCCACGTAGTGCATCTCGTCCGCCCCGTAGCGCTGATCGATCGGCAGCGTGATCTCCTCCGCGGCCAGCCGCGCGGCCTCCGGATACGCCGCGGGATCGACCCCCGCGGGAAGCCGCCAGTGCACCGCCGCGTAGACGCGCCGGGAGACGAGCCCCGCGAGAACAGTGTCGCGCCGCGCGACGCGGATCGGAAGCCCGAGCGGGCAGACCCCCTCCGGCGGATCGGGAAGAAGCCGCGTGACCCCGGCGATCCCGGCGATCGCATCCGCGAGGCACCGGTGGTTCGCACGCCGGCGCTCGACGATCGCGCGCACGGGGAGTCGCTCGATAAGCCTCCGCGAGAAATCCGACATACGAGCGAGCACCCCGCCGTCGGCCGCGCGCTCGGCCGCGTCGAAGAGCGGACGGTAGAGCGGACGCGGGGCGCCGCCGGCGACGGCCACCGCGACGCCCTTGAGCGCCTTCGCCGCGAGCCTCCGACCGAAGAACGCCGCGCGCGGCGGCTGGAGCCGTGGTGTGCGGGGCGGCGGCGGCGCGTCCGGACGGCGGAGGATCAGGCCGCTGTCGGGGACCCCCACGATCTTGTGGAAGGAGAGGACCCGGTACTCTCCGAACCAGTCCCCGGACCAGGCTCCGGCGCTGAGCGGCCCCTGCACCCAGTCCTCCAAGCGCGTGAGGCCCGGGGCGCCCGGCATGGCGGCGAGGTCCTCGCGCGCCACGGGAAACCCAAAATAGTGGACGACGAGGAGGAGCCGCGTCGCCCCCGTCACGCGGGCCGCGGCGTCCGAGCCGTCGGGGCGGAGATCGAGCCCCACGCGGTAGAAATCGGTCGCGACGCCGCGCACGCGGAACGCGTCCACCGCCGCATCGCAGATGTAGGCGGGGAGCAGCGCGCGATCGCCGGGCCCCATCCCGAGCGCCTCCACGAGCCAGCCGATCGCCGCGCGACCCGTCTCCGTCGCCACGGCGCCGTCGCGGGGCCAGGCGATCTCTCCCGACCACGGCCCGAGCAATGCCGGGATATCGAGCGGGATGCGGCTCCCGATCCCCTCCGGACGGAACCCCCGCTCGCTCATCGCACCCCTGCGGGTTTCTCAAAACGAAAGACGGTGGTCAGGGCCAGCGCGCGCGGGAGGATTCGCAGCGCGTTCAGGCCGCGCTCGAGCGCTCGCAGCGCCGCGAGTCCTCTCTCCGGAATCCACGGGTAGACGAGCACGGTGGGCGGCAGATCGAGCGTCGCGCCGCGCGCCTCCCGGAGGCGCATCCCGCACTCGGCCATCATGCCGACCACCTTCCGGTAGCGGAGCCGCCGCTTCACCCGGAGGAGCGGCGCGGCACCTGCCGCCTCGCCGGCTTCACGCAGCTTCTCGACCACCCGCCGGTCGATGGTCCATTCACGGTGCAGGGTGATTCCCGGCCGCAGGACCGAGGCGATCCGAAGCGCCGCCTGCGTCGGCGAGAGGGCGCAGGGCGTCGAGAGCAGGAGCGTCCCGCCCGGCGCCGTCACGCGCGCCAGCTCCCGCGCCACGACCCGGGCATCGACCACCTGCCCGATCACCTCTCCGCAGATCACCGTCGCGAAGGCGCCGTCGGGGAACGGCAGCCGCGCCGCGTCGGCCTCCGCCACCCGCAGGTTCGTCGCACCCGCGCGCGCCGCGAGGAGCGCCGCAAAGCGCAGCGCCGTGCGGCTCACGTCGGTCGCGATCACCTCGCGGAACCGCGGTGCGACGAGCACCGCGAGGATCCCGGCGCCACATCCCACCTCGAGACACGCGTCGCCCGGACGCGGCTCGACGAGGGCGAGCTTCTCCTCGATCCGCCGGGTGAAGCAGTAGCGCGTTCCGGGATTGCGCGCGAAGAAGCCGAGGTAGCCGGTCTCGTAGGTCCAGTCGAGGTGGCGCGCGCGCAGCTCGTACAGTCGTGCGAGCGCGGCGGGCGTCATGTGTTCCGGATCGGGTTCGGCGTCCCCCGGCGCCTCCAGGGCGTACGTCCGCACCAGGTCCTCCAG
>Ga0214473_10003406_pt1 | contig 19320 bp, 19 predicted proteins | sample RVTome_7_FD_203509 | JGI IMG/M metagenome (GOLD analysis project Ga0214473, IMG submission 203509) | Soil microbial communities from uranium-contaminated site in the Upper Colorado River Basin, Wyoming, United States - RVT98D197 | ecosystem: Environmental > Terrestrial > Soil > Contaminated >... | reverse complement strand
AGGGGCAGCGGGTCTCGTAGGCCAGCACCGGCGAGTCGGGCGCGGCGGCGTGCACGTGGCGCATGAAGTGGGGCGCGCACTTGGCCCGCACCATCATCACGCCCAGATACTTGCGGTGCAGCCGCTCGAGCTGGGCCAGCGTCTCTTCGTATTCCGCCGGTGACAGATCCGACAGGCGGGCGCCGCGACCGGTGGGCACCAGGAAGTAGACGTTGAAGCTCACGGCGCCGGCGTCGGCGCTCCAGGCCGCCAGGCGCGCGATCTCGTCCCGATTGCCCCGGGTGACCGTGGTCTGGACGATGAAGTCCAGCCGGCTCGCGCGCAGGCGCTCGAGCGCGCCCGTCGTCTGGGCCAGGGAGCCGGGGCCGTGACGGAACCGATCGTGATACTGGGACTCCAGCGAGTCCACGCTCACGGCCACACCGCTCACGCCGGCGGCTTTGAGCGCGGCGATGCGGTCGCCGGTAAGCAGCGTGCCGTTGGTGCCCACCACGACCGTGGCGCCTCGTCCCGTGGCGAAGGCCGCGATCTCGCAGAGATCGTCCCGCAGCAACGGCTCGCCGCCCGACAGAATGAACATCGGCGCGCGGTTCAGCTCCAGGATCTCGCCGGCGATCCGCAGGACCTCGGCCGTCGTGAGATCGGCATCCGCGGTCTCCGTGGGGCCGGCCGAGATGTAGCAGTGGGCGCACTCGAGATTGCAGCGGCGGGTGAGGTTCCACGCCACGACGTGCGGGATGAGGGCCACGTCCCGTGCCGGGAGCGGGATCTCCCGGAGCAACGGCTGACCCGCCACTCCCACGCTCACCGCCCCTGGGCCTGTTCGTCGAGGATCTGCTGCACGGCGGCCTTGGCCTGGTCCGGCGTGACCGTGGCGAAATCCACCGGACAGGCGTCCATCTTGGTCTCGATGTCCCGGATGGGACAGCGGGTGACGCCCGAGGCCTTGGCTTCCTCGATGAACTTCCGCATCTCGGGCGACAGCGCCGAGCCGCCTTCCGCTTCCGCCCGGATCTGCTTGGCCCGCAGCTCGGTGAACATCACCATCATGGTCTCGGCGTCGAACTCGTCGGCCGCGATCATGGCCTGCTTGTTCTCATCCATCACCATGGTGGTGACGCGCCAGACCTGATGGTTCCGGGAGAACCGCTCGACCGTGTTGCGGGCCAGCGGCCGGGCGATCAGCGGCACCGCGCGGAGCCGGTCCCAGGCCTCTTCGGTCCAGACGATCGGGTCGGTGTCGACACGAGCGCGCCGGCTCACCCGGCCGGTCACCGGACACTTGACCTCGACCATGCCGTCGCCGGGATCGTCCTGATCGCGGCCCACCACCTTGGTCTGCTTCATCTGCTCCTGGGCCTTCACCTCGGCCAGCGCGATCTCCTCGGCCGAGCCGATGCCCATGATGAGCTGCATGTGGGTGGGGAGGAGCTTCGAGATGGCTTCGTCCAGCCGCTGGTTGGTGACGATGTCGCCGCCCCGCTCCAGCACGAACTCCTCGACCGCCTTGCGCGCGATCCCCTGGGCGAACGGCGGCACCCGGAGAATTCGCACCTCGGCGTCGGGCGACCACGGGATGGAAGCGACCCCGTCTTCCTCGATCCATGGGATGTCTTCCGGCCGGATCCCGACCGTGCCCACCAGCAGCACGTTGGTGGGCGCCAGGCGCACCAGGTTCTCGGCCTGCGAGCCAAGCTCGGTTCCGTCGATGCGGTGGGCGCCGTGCCGCGCGAGCACCATCAAGGAGGGCTGGATCTCGTCGGCCCACTGCATGACGACCTGGAACGGCTTGCCCACGAGGATCTGCGTCGTGAGCGGCACGTCGGGAAACTCCTGAGCCATCACCTCGGCGCGCTTGAGATTCGCCTGGCAGAGCTTGAGGAGTCCCTTGTCGATGATGTTGTTGTGCAGCTCTTCCTGCTCCTCGAACTTGAACACCTTGGACGCCTGAGCCGAGAGCACGTCCTTGATGTTGTGGAACACCACGTGGTGGTATTCGACGTCGAAAGCGCTGCACACGTAGAGCGACGCGCCAAAGCCTTTAGCCAGCTCGAGAGCGGCCCGCATCGCCTTGTAGCTGTAGGACGATCCATCCACGCACACGAGGAACCGGCCGCCCTGGAGCGGCCGGTCGTCGCGGACGATCAGCATGTCCTTCTCGATGCCCCTGAGCGAGCGGGCCACCACCCCGCCGAGCTGGCTTCGCTCCTGGCGGCCCAGGCCGTGGGCGCCGACGGCGACCAGGTCGTAGCGCCGCCCCGACGAGCCGACCAGGCGCGCGGCCTCGTCTTCGTCTTCGGCCACGATCCGGCCGTCCTGCCCCAGCTGCACGTCGCCCCGGGTCTTCTCGCCGCCGTCGTAACCGGCCGCGCGGTTGGGATCGAAGCCGATGAGACCCGGGAGCCGGCCTTCACCCCGGTTCACTTCCTTCACGATTTCTTCGTAGTTGATGCCTTCGAGGAGCTGGCGGGTGAGCGCCACGCCCGCGGAATCGCAGCGCTTGCCCAGCTGATCGAGGAAGCTGTCGGCGATGAGCTGGAGCCCCTTCTCGATCAGCTTGTCGTGGATCTTTCGCTGGCGCTTGATCTCTTCGGGGGTCTGGAACTGCGCCGGGAGCCCGGTTTCCAGCTGGCGGAACCGGACGTCGTGGAGGCGGGCGGCGTAGACGTGATTCCCGGTGATCCGACCACCGGTCTGGCGGCACACTTCGATGGCTCGGTCGACCGCCCAGTCGGATTCCCGACTGTTGTCGACCGGCACGAACACTTCTCGGTACATGCTGGGGCCTCGGAGGTTGGCGACCGAGGGGGCGCCGCTGGGTGGCGCCGATTTACGACCGTGTTCGTCAGGTTTTGGCGGCGCAGTATGAGCCTTCGGGCGGGGCCTGTCAAGGGACTAACTGCTGACCGTCCGCATCCCACACGGTAATGGCGTCCACTGGGCACGCATCACAGGCCTCGAGCAGCTTTTCCCGGCTCACCCGCTCAGGCGCGACGAACACCACCAGGCTCTCGGAATCGAGCGCAAAGGCCTCCGGCGCTTCGGTCACGCAGTCGCCGAAGCCCACACACAGAGCCCGATCGATCTGCACCCGCAGGCCTCCCACCTGACGCTCTTGCAGTTCGGTCACGTCACATGCCTTCGAGGCCTAGATCCGTGCGGGCGCGGTCCATCACCGCCGTAGTGATCTCGACGATGCCTCGCTCCTTGGCCCAATCGGCGTAGATCCGTTTCACCATGCCACGCACGAAGCTGGGCACCCGAGCGAGCCGGTCCAGAGACTCGGCGTCCCAGCGGGGCGACCCCGGTACTTCGGGCGGGGTGGCCAGGAACTCACCCGCCAGCGCCATGGGCTCAGCGCCGTCAATGGTGGTGCCCCCGATCTTCACGCCGAGCGACGAGACCAACTGGGTCTCGTAGGGGTTGGCCAGCATGGCCACCGACCGGCCGCAGGCCGGGCAGCGGAACGACGCGGTGAGCGTCCCGTCGCCCGGGATCGCCCGCTCTTCGAACGTCATCTGCCGGTCGCATTCCATGCAGAGAAACTTCACGACCGCTCCACCGCGGCCCAGACGGCCGCCGCCAAGCGGTCGAGCTCCGGGTCGGTCGGTCGGAACGGCAGGTGGGCCAGGAGCGGCACGCCGAACTCGGCCGAGAGCCGCGCGCCCGCGTCACCCTCGAACGCCGGATGCCGCTGGCCGCAGTTGGGGCAGGCGTGCTCCACCAGGTTCTCGATCACGCCCAGCAGCGGCACGCCGCGGTCGCGCGCCAGCAGCAAGGCCCGGCGGACCGCGTCGAGCGACTCTAGGCTGGGGATGGTCACGGCCAGCACGCCCCGCAGTCCCGGCACCAGGCCGTGCAGGTCTGCCAGGCGCGCGGGGCCGGGCGGCAGGTCCACCAGCAGGAGATCCAGCTCGCCCCAGGCGACGTCGGCCAGCATTTCGCGTACGGCGCCCGCTTCCAGCGTGCCGCGCCAGACGAAGGCGTCGCCCTCGGGCTCCCGCCACCGGACCGGCTCGCCTGGCGCCGCCAGGAACTCGGCCGAAAAGACGCGGACGCCGTCGGCGGTCACCGCGGGCTGGACCGACCCATCGGACGGGCGGACCGGCGGACGGGCGGCGCCGGAGAGGCGGGGCGCTGTGGGGCCGGTGAGGTCGGCGTCCAGCAAGCCGACCGCGTGGCCGGCCGACCCGAGCCGCCGGGCCAGACTCGCGGCGATGTAGCTCTTCCCCACCCCGCCCTTGCCGCTGGCCACCGCCACCACGTGGCGGACGGCGGCCAGCCGGGCAGCCACGCGGGCGTGCTGCGCCTGCACCTGGGCCAGGATTCCGCTGCGGTCAGGCTCGGCCAGGTCGTGGTAGGTCGGCAATGGTCGGGTCATACGGCCCTCGCGCGCGCAGTGCGCGGCATGAAGCCGCGGCTCGGCCATCTGCCGCGTGAAGCGGCTCGCCCGTCGTCTCCGACGACAGTTGGCCGAGCCGCGGCTTCATGCCGCGCTTCCGCGCGAGGGCGCTCGGCCCGGTCAGGACCAACCTGTCGCGTCATACGTCCCACGCCGCCCGCCCCAACATCCACAGGTTCGCCACGACGACCACCAGCGCGGTCAGGTAGAAGGCCGAGCTGAGTCGAGCGGTGGGAAGCGGAAAGAAGGCCCCTTCGATCAGCACCGGGACCCGGAGGGCGTGGATCACCCAGATGACCCGGGCGAACCACACGTTCTGCCACTTCCAGAGACCCCAGACCACCAGGGAGACGATGGCCGCGCCGACCAGCATCCAGAGCCAGCCGGGCCCGCGGCCCGGCGGCAGGATGCCCCGCCGCCACATGGCGTAGGCGGCTCCCTCGTACAGGACCCCCACCAGCAGGTAGGCGAAGGCGGCCTGGCGAAACTTCTCGGCGCGGTTCATCATTGGGATCAGAGCGGTCGGAAATTGCGGCCTCGCCACCATCGCACGCAAGGAGGAACGGAATGCTTCAGCCGCGGCGCATCATCCTCGAAGGGTTTGTGGCCGGTCTCGTCGGGGCGGCGGCGGTGGCAATCTGGTTCCTGATCGTGGACGTAGTGAACGGGCGCCCGTTCTTCACCCCCGCCATGCTGGGCTCGGCCATCTTCGACGGGCTGCGCGATCCCACGCTGGTCCAGGTCGAGTTCCGGACCGTGATCATGTACAGCATGCTCCACGTGCTGGCCTTTCTGGGGGTGGGCACCGTCGCGGCCATGCTGGTGGCCGAAGCCGAGGAAGTGCCCCACATGGTGTGGCTGCTGGTGGTGTTCTTCGCGGTGTTCGAGTTCGGCTTCTACATCGTGGTGGCGACCACCCTCACCCCCCTGCTCCGCGCCCTCGCCTGGGTGAACGTGGCCATCGGGAATCTCATCGCCGCCCTGGGCATGGGTTTCTATCTCTGGCAGGTCCACCCCAAGCTCCGGGCCGAGCTGCATGCCCACCCATTGGGATCAACCGGGGATCACGAGGTCGTAACCATCCCGCCCGAGTCGTAGGGCGGATAGGCGGCCATGACCGCCCTAACCCCTTTCCCCCATCCCCCGCTAGCCGTCTATCCGTCTAGCCGTCTACCCCGTCACCCACGACCCGCCACCTACAGCCTGAAAACCCCATAGAGGAACAGCAGCGCGATGATGACAGCCGCCGCGATCAGCAGCGGCAGCGTGAAGATCGTCCGGAACAGCGGATGGTCGAACTTGAGGTGCATGTAGAACATCACGACCAGCGTAAACTTCAACGCCGACAACGTCAGCAGGATGGGCGCCAGGAAGCCGTGGAAGGCCGGCACGTAGAACACGCCGACCTCGACGATCGTGATGATCAGGAGGACGGCGAAGATCGCCACGTACGTGGCGGCCGTGGGATGGGCGCTTCCCTGGTGCTCCTGCGGCTCCGAATGCTCGGCCATCTCGTCCCTCACGAAGCGGGCAGCGGCGTCGTCTGAATGAGATAGACGACGGTGAAGATCACGATCCAGACCACGTCCACGAAGTGCCAGTAGAGTCCCGCGATCTCGACGTTCATCGCCTTCTCGGGCCCCAGCTTTCCCTGGAACGACCGCACCAGCAGGGTCAGCAGCCAGACCACCCCCACGAACACGTGGCCCCCGTGGAACCCGGTCAGCGTGAAGAAGGTGGAGCCGAACAGGTTGGTGGTGAACCCCAGACCCTCGTGCACGAAGTGGGTGAACTCGAACGCCTGGAACCCGAGGAAGATGGCTCCCAGCAGGGCCGTGGCCGCCAGCCAGACGCGGGCCCACAGCCGGTCGCCCCGCTGCACCGCGGCCAGGGCGAGCACCATCATGAGGCTCGACAGCAGCAGGTCGAAGGTGCTCACCGAGGTGAGCGGGATGTTGAGGATCTCGTGGGTGGTGGGCCCCGAGACGCTCCGCCCCTCGTACACCAGGTACGTGGCGATGAGCGAGCCGAACAGCAGGCATTCGGACCCGATGAAGGTCCAGAACGCGATCTTCCGGCTGTCGAGGCCGGTGCTGGTGTAGTGCGCGGCGGCCGCGTGACTCATCTCAGACCTCGAAGGGCTCGAAGGCCCAGCGATACACGCTCACCACCACTACGCCCAAGCCGGCCAGCACTGTCACCAGGCTGGGCACGAAGTGGTGGTGCAGCAGCGCGCCCACGGCGATCACCAGGATCCCCAGCGCGGTCATCAGGGGCCAATGCGAGCCGCCGGGAACGTGGATGGGTCCGGGCGGCGTGTCGGGGATCTCGCTGACGCCGTGCTCGGTCCAGAGCGGCAGCCGGCTGGTGACCGTGGGCAGCACCGAGAAGTTGTAGACCGGCGGCGGCGACGAGACGGCCCACTCCAGCGTCGCGGCGGCCCACGGGTTCTTCCCCACCCGGGGCTCGCGCCGGCTCGACCAGGCGTTGTACACGAACACCAGCAGCGAGAGGCCGGTAAGGAACGCGCCGACCGTGGACATCAGGTTGAGCATGCCCAGGCCCAGCTCCGGGCCGTAGGTGTAGATCCGGCGCGGCATGCCCAGCAGGCCGCTGAAGTGCATGGGGAAGAACGTCAGGTTCATCCCGACGAACATGAGCCAGAAGTGGAGCTTGCCCACGCCTTCCTTCAGCCGGTGGCCGAAGATCTTGGGCCACCAGTAGTAGACGCCGGCGAACAGCCCCTGCACCGCCCCGCCGAACAGCACGTAGTGAAAGTGCGCCACCACGAAGTAGGTGTCGGTCTGCTGGAGGTCCGCCGGGGGCGACGAGTGCATGACGCCCGACAGCCCGCCGATGATGAATGACGAGATGAACGCCACCGCGAACCACATGGACGTGGTGAGGTGGAGCCGCCCGCCCCACATGGTGGCGATCCAGTTGAAGATCTTCACCCCGGTGGGGACGGCGATCAGCATGGTGGTGGCGGAGAACACCGTGTCGGCCACCGGCCCCAGGCCGGTGGAGAACATGTGGTGGGCCCACACCCCCCAGCCCATCACCCCGATCAGCACGCCCGAGTAGACCACGATGGCGTAGCCGAAGAGCGGCTTCCGGGAGAACGTGGGCAGGACCTCCGACACCACGCCCATCGCGGGCAGGATGATGATGTAGACCTCGGGATGGCCGAACAGCCAGAACAGGTGCTGCCACAGGACGACGTCGCCGCCCGCGGACACGTTGTAGAACGTGGTCCCGAAGATCCGGTCGAGCATCAGGAACACGAGCCCGACGGTGATCACCGGGAACGCCGTCACCACCAGGAACTGCGTCACCAGCGACATCCAGGTGAAGACCGGCATGCGCATGAGCTTCATGCCGGGCGCCCGGAGGTTGAGGATCGTGGTGATGAAGTTGAATCCGGCCGCGAGCGAGGCGATCCCGAGGATCTGGAGGCCGAGCACCCAGAAGTCGATGTTGGGGCCGGGCGAGTACTGGAGGCTCGACGTGAGGTTGGCGTAGCCGAACCAGCCCCCGTTGGGCGCCACGCTCAGGCGATCCGCGCCGAACAGCGGGCCCGCCACGAAGCTCGCGTTGAGCAGCAGCCCGCCCGCCAGAAACACCCAATAGCTGAACGCGTTCAGCCGGGGGAAGGCCACGTCCCGGGCGCCGATCTGGAGCGGGATGATGTAGTTGAAGAAGGCCGACGACAGCGGCATGACCGCGAGGAAGATCATGGTCGTGCCGTGCATCGTGAACAGCTGGTTGTAGGTCTCGGCGCTCACCACGCTGTTGCCGGGGGCACCCAGCTGCAGCCGGATGACCAGCGCCTCGAGCCCGCCCACCAGGAAGAAGAACACCGCGGTGAACCCGTACAGCAGGCCGATCCGCTTGTGGTCGGTGGTGGTGATCCAGCTCCAGAGGCCGGTGGGCGCGACGGGCACGACGGGCGCGTCGTGCTGCGCGGTCGCGCTCGCGGGGCTCACTGCCGGCTCCGGAGATAGGCGACCAGCGCCGCGACCTCGTCGTCGGACAGGGCGATCTTCGGCATGAGGCTGCCGGGCTTCTCACCCGGCGCGTTTCGGAGCCAGCGGGCCAGCCCGGCCGAGTCGTTGGGCAGGGTGCCGCCCGCGATGGTCTGCCGGCTCCCGACGTGGGTGAGGTTGGGGCCGGCCACGCCGCCCGAGACGCCCGCGATGGTATGGCAGGCGATGCAGGTGTGCTGGCCCGGGTCGCGGATCCGGCGGAACGCCTCAAGGCCGGCGACCTGGAGCGCGGCGGTGCTGTCGACCGCCGGGCTCTCCGCTTGGCGCGCGGCCCACGCCTCGAAGTCCGCCGCGGGCTGTACTACCACCCGGAGCCGCATGTTGGCGTGCGACTCGCCGCAGAACTCGGCGCACTGGCCCAGGAAGGTGCCAGCCGAGTCCGGCGTGAAGGCGAGCCGGGTGGTGCGGCCGGGCAGGGCGTCGCGCTTGCCGTGCAGCCTGGGCGCCCAGAACGAGTGGATCACGTCGGCCGAGGTGATGGCCAGCGCCACCTCGCGACCTTGCGGGAGATGCAGCTCGTTGGCCGTGACGAGGCCCAGCTCCGGGTAGCGGAATTCCCACCACCACTGGTGACCGATCACCTCGACCTGGAGCGCCCCCGGCGCGGCGCGGCCGCTCACCCGGAAGATGGTCTGGATGGTGGGGACCGCGATGAACACCAGGATCACCGCCGGCGCCAGCGTCCAGGCCACCTCGGCGAAGGTGTTGCCGTACACGTGCCTGGGCTCGGGCTGATTGGGGCGGCGCCGGAACCGGATCACGGTCACCACCAGCGCGGTCTGCACCACCACGAAGACCACGACCGCCCACCAGAAGATCTGGCGGTAGAGCCCGTCGATGGCACCGCTCATGTCGGCGGCGGGATGAAGCGTGGACTGGGGATACGGCTCGCCGCTGCAACCCACGAGTATCAGGATCAGCGCCGCGGCGGCGAGCCAGGACACCGGGCGCACGGCACCGGGGCGGCGAGAAAAAACGAAGCCCATTGCCCTTTCGGGTGGTTCGGAATGGATCGGTGTTTCGAGCTGGCGCCGGACTGGCGGTCGCCAAGCGCCGAATCGTAGCACCCCACCCCCCCTCGGTCAATCGCGCGCAGAGGGGCAAAACCCTTTCCCGACAAGGTCATCCGGGATTCCCGGCCCCCGGTCTGCCGGGCGGTTTCGGCCCGCGCCGGCGGATGCGGCGAGGCGCCGGAAAGTGAGGGTCTGCTGGACGTTCGGGCCCGGCCGCCCTACGATACAGCCATGCTGGAAGAGGTCCGCAAGCTCCTGCAAGGCGAAGTGGAGGCGCTGAACCACGAGATCAGCGTCACCCTGCCGGCTACTCTCAAGCGCGCCATCCGGAACGGCGACCTCCGCGAAAACGGCGACTACCACGCCGCGCTGGAGCGCCAGCAGTTCGTCCAGGCCCGGCTGAGCCACCTCCGCGGCCGGCTGGCCAAGCTCTCCCAGATCGACATCTCCAAGATCCCCACCGGGCAGGTGGGGCTCGGGTCCAAGGTGACCGTGGAAGACACGGCGACCGGCAAGCGGGAAGACCTGGAGCTGGTGATCCCCGACGCCATGGACTTCGACCGCGGGCACATCTCGGTCGCGTCCCCCATGGGCCGCGGGCTGGTGGACAAGAAGGTGGGCGACGTGGCCGTGGTGCAGCTCCCCGGCGGCGTCCGCCAACTCCGCATCGTCTCGCTCCGCACCCTGCACGAACAGCTCAAAGACGACGGCACCGGCGGGCTCTAGGCTCCTCGGCCCCCGTGCCATGCTCGAGCACCACCTCCTGACACCCCGCGCCGCCCGGTACGTCACCCTGGGTGCGCCGGCGTCCGAGGCGACCGAGGTCTGGTTCGCACTCCACGGCTACGGCCAACTGGCCCCGCGCTTCGCCCACCGGCTCACCCCGCTCGACAACGGGCAGCGGCTCGTGGTGGTCCCGGAGGGGCTGTCCCGCTTCTACGTGGACGTCCACCGCGGCACCGTGGGGGCGTCATGGATGACCCGCGAGGAGCGGACCTACGAGATCGACGACTACGTCCGGTACCTGGAGGCCGTGGCGGCGGACGTCCTTCCCGCCGGCACCGCCCCGCCGATCCACGTACTGGGCTTCTCCCAGGGCTCCGCCACCGCGTGCCGCTGGGTGGAGCGCGGGACGATCCGGCCCCAACGGGTGCTCCTCTGGGGCGGCGAGGTGCCCCCGGACCTGGACTGGTCCCGGGCGGCCTCGCGGTTCCAGGGCGTCGAGGTCGTGCTGGTGGCCGGCGACCGGGACGAGTTCGCCACCGAGGCCGCCCTGGCTCGGCATGCGGACGTCCTCGCCGAGAACCGGATACCCAGGCGCGTGGTTCGGTACCCCGGCGGACACTCCATCGACCCGAAGGTCCTCAGGGACTTGGCCGGCACCCAGGGGGTTGACTAGCTGACCCAGAGTCACATAATTGCTGACTCAAGGTCACTAAATGGGACGAGCCCGCTCCGCCCAGGCTAAGCGTCTCCGCCGCGAAGCGATTCTCGACGCGGCCCGGCGGCAGTTCGACCGCGCCGACCTGGACGCGATCGCCATGACCGACATCGCCGTCGCCGTGGGCGTCGCCAAGGGGACGCTGTACCTGTATTTCCAGACCAAGGAAGAGCTGTTCCTGGCTGTGCTCGAACGCCTGCTGGATGAATGGCTCGACCAGCTCGATTCCGCGCTGGCGGCCGGCTCGGGCCGCATCCCCGCCTCGGCCCTCACTCAGCTCTTCGCCGACTCGCTGGGCCAGCGGCCGGCGCTGCGCCGGCTCCTGGGCCTCCTGGGCAGCGTCCTCGAGCGGAACGTGGAGTACGAGCGGGCCCTGCGCTTCAAGTGGCGCCTTGCGGGCCGGCTCACGGCCACGGGCTCGCAGCTCGAGCGCCGCACCGTGTTCCTCCGGCCGGGAGACGGCGCCCGGCTGCTCATCCAGCTCCAGGCGTTGGTCGTGGGTCTCCAGATCCAGGCCGAACCGGCCCCGGTGGTTCGCCGGATCCTCGAGGCGCCGGGGCTCGACTCGCTCCGCGTGGACTTCGACCGGGAATTCCGGGCGGCGGCCGGCGCGCTCCTCACCGGACTCGAACGCACCAATTGAGCACCAATAGCGCATCATAACGGAAATCATTATGCCCAATGCACTTGTGACTGGCGCATCCAGCGGCATCGGCTTAGAGTTGGCCCGCCGCCTGGCCCGGGACGGCTACCAGATGGTCCTGGTGGCACGGCGGCCGGATCGATTGGAGCGCGTCGCTGCGGATCTCGGCCGGACCTACGGCGTGGGGGCGATCGCCCTTCCGCTCGACCTCGCCGATCCGGCAGGGCCCGCCACGCTGGCCGCCGAGTTGGACCGGCGGGGGATCGCGGTGGACGTGCTGGTGAACAATGCCGGGGTCGGCGGCTACGGGCCGTTCGCCCAGTCGGATCTGGCTCGAGACCTGGCCATGATCCGGCTCAACGTCGAGTCGCTCATCGCGGTCACGCGGCTCCTGCTTCCCGGGATGCTGGCCCGCGCCCGGGGGCGAATCGCCAACCTGGCCTCGACGGCCGCCTTCCAGCCCGGACCCAACATGGCGGTCTACTACGCGTCCAAGGCCTTTGTGCTGTCGTTCTCGGAAGCCCTGGCCTATGAGCTGGCGGGCACCGGCGTGACCGTGACGGCGGTGTGCCCCGGCCCGACGCTCACCGGGTTCCAGGACGCGTCGGGTCTCACGGGGAGGAAGCTCCCTACCCCGCTCCTGGTGCCGGTCGAGCGGGTGGCGGAGGTCGCCTATCGGGGCATCATGCGGGGCAAGCGGATCGTGGTCCCAGGATTGGGGAACAAGGTGCTGGCGGTCGGGGCGCGGCTGGGGCCGCGACGGGTGGTGACGGCGGTGGTGGGGTGGGTGAATGGTGGCTAGCGGTTGGCGGTTGGCGGTTGGCGGTTGGGAGGCACCGCTAACCGCTAACCGCCAACCCTCTACTCCCCCGTCGACGCTCGTTCGAGGAACATGACCACCCGCTGGATCTGATCCGGGGTCAGAGTCTGGCGTAGCATCGTTTCCATCCGGGTGTTCATGCGTCGCACCACGGCCGCCCAGTCCTCCGCGCTGTGCGTCCGCACGTCGGGGAGCCCGTGGCACCGGGTGCAGGTGGCCAGGAATTCATCGCGGCCCGGGAAGTCCGGCAGCGTGCCCGCCGTCGCCTTGAGCGCGTTGGCGATCATGTATTCCGAGATGACGATGCGTTGGGCGTTGTCCGGCACCGGCACGTGGAGGGCGGTGTCGAGCGCGCCGGCCCGGAGCCACATGCGCCGCAGCACGACCGGCCAGTCGGTGGCCGAGTGGGCGGAGGGCGCGGGAATGCCGTGGCAGGCGCCGCCACAGAACTGCGCGGTGAGCTGGGCGCCCTGCCCCTCCGGGTCGGGCAGGTCGGCCGCGGCCATGGGGGGAGGCAGCGCCACCCGGGCCGCCGCCAGAATCAGCACGTCGCCCGGGGCCGGTGTCGCCGTCTGTTCCGCCCCCGTCGCGGCGCCCTGGTCTTGCGCCTGGCACGCCGTCAGCGCCACCAGCACCAGTCCCGCGAGCACCGACCCGCGTCCCCTCGTCGCCATGGCCTCGCTCCTCTTGATGGACGACCACCAGCCCGCCCCAAAAAGAAGACGAAAGCCGCACGAATGCAACGGCCCTCAGGCCTTGTGCGCCGGCTCCAGCCGCGCCAGCCGCATCAGGTTCCGGGAAAAGCGCGCCGCGAGCACGAGCAGCATGGCGCCGCAGGCCAGGAGCAGGGTCCCGTTGGCGATCCGGGCCACGGAGGCGGCGGCGAGGTCGGCCCAGAGGGCGCCGGCGAAAAGCGCCGAGTTGGCCAGGATGAGCAGCAGGCGCACTTCGGTGGGCCCGAAGATGCCGTAGGCGATCTCGAACACGCCCAGCACGGACGACTCGAGATAGATGTTGATGGACAGCGCGAGATAGAGGATCACCACCAGCATGGCCAGGGACAGGCTCACGTAGGGCGACAATCCGATCCCGGCACCGATCACCGCCGTGTTGAAGGCGTCCACCATGTGGTCGATGTAGTAGCCGTACTTGGGCCGCTCGATCCGTCGGACCCGCGCCAGGGTCCCGTCGAGGCTGTCGCCGAACCAGTTGATCGCGAGCCCCAAGCTCGCGAGCCAGAGCCAGCCCGGATGGCCGGGCGAGAGCGCGTAGCCCGCGCCCACCACCAGCGCGCCGAACACGCCGATGGCGGTGAGGTGATCCGGCATCCAGGAGCGGGGCAGCCGGCCGGCGATCCAGCGCAGCAGGCGCCGTTCGGGCTCGGCCAGCAGGAAGGTCAGCTTGCGCGTCGCGGTTTCCATAGGACTCGCACCGTAGGAAGGAGCATGAGAGCGAAGAGGGCCACGAGCACCCACGCCGGCACGTGCACCAGAAGGCCGAGCCAGGCGAGCAGCGCGTAGCGCGGGAAGCGACCGGCGGCGACGGCCGCGAGATACCGGACCAGCGGATAGCGCTCGGCGAAGGCCATCGCCTTGAACGGGAACGCGGGCAGCGGCAGCAGGCTCGAGGCGGTGAGCACCAGGAAGGGTGCCCGGGCGAAGTGCCGCCGGAGCCACCCGATGGCACCCGTGGCGAACAGCGCCCGGTCCCGCACCCGCGTGATCAGCGGAACGAATACCCGGTGATCGACCCAGGCCGCGGTGACGGTGCCGCACGTCGCCACAAAAGCGGTGGTCCACACGCCGTACACCGCGCCGAAGCCGATCACGATGGGCTCGTGCGGCACCAGCGCCAGCGCCACGTTCGAGAGGAACGCGTAGGCGAACAGCGTGGCCAGCAGTGAAGCCGGAATCGTAGCTCTCCCGGTTCGGGGATGTAGATTCAGCCGCTCGTGAGCCTGCTTGAATTGCAATCTATTTCCCGCCGTTACCCAGGCGTTACCGCGCTGGACTCGGTGGATTTCGCGCTCCGGCCCGGAACGGTCCACGCGCTGGTGGGCGAGAACGGCGCCGGCAAGTCCACGTTGCTCAAGGTCCTCGCGGGCGCCGAGCGGCCGGACGCCGGCCGGGTGTTGCTCGACGGGACGCCCGTCACGCTGGCCTCGCCCCGGGACGCGCTGGACCGCGGCATCACCGTGATCTATCAGGAGCTGGCGCTGGTCCCCGAGCTCGCCGCCGATGCGAACGTGTTCCTGGGGATGGAGTCGGCGCGCTGGGGCGTGCTCGACCGGGCCGCGATGCGGGCGCGGGCCAAGGAGACCCTGGAGGCGCTGGGACTCGCCCTGCCCGATCCCGCGATCCCCGTCCGCCGTCTTTCGATCGCGCAGCGGCAGCTGGTGGAGCTGGCCCGGGCGCTGGTCCGCCGGGCCCGGGTGATCGCGCTGGACGAGCCCACCGCCACGCTCAGCCCCGGCGAGGTCGAGCACCTGTTCGCGCAAGTGGACGGGCTCCGCCGGGGCGGGGCGGCCATCGCCTTCGTGTCACATCGGCTGGACGAGGTGCGCCGGCTGGCCGACCAGATCACCGTGCTTCGGGACGGCCGGACGACCTGGCACGGACCCGCCGCGGACGTGTCGGACGCGGAGCTGATCCGCCTGATGGTAGGCCGCGACGTGGTCTACGCCCGCCAGCCACCGGCCGCGCCCCCCGCCCCCGATCCCTTCCTCGACGTTCGGGCACTGGGCCGCGCTCCCGCGTTCTCCGACGTGACTTTCACGGTCCGGCGGGGTGAGATCCTGGGCATCGCCGGGCTGGTGGGCGCGGGCCGCACCGAGGTGGGGCGGTGCCTCGCGGGAATCGACCCGTGGCTCTCGGGACACGCCACGCTGGGCGGGCGGCCGTACCGGCCGCGGGACCCGCGCGACGGGATCGCGCGCGGCGTGGTTTACCTGCCGGAAGACCGGAAGCGCGACGGGCTGGTCCTGGGGTTCCCGGTGGGCGCCAACGTCACGCTGGCGGCACTCCGGCGCTTCACCCCGGCCGGCGTGGTGCGGCGCGGGGCGGAGCGGGCCGCCGCGCAATCCGCGGTGGACGGCGTGGGGCTCCGGCCCCCGGCGCTCGACCGCGCCACCCGCACGCTCTCCGGCGGGAACCAGCAGAAGGTGGTGCTGGCCAAGTGCCTGCTGGCGTCGGCCGACGTCCTGATCTTCGACGAGCCCACCCGCGGCGTGGACGTCGGGGCCAAGGCCGACCTGCATCGCCAGATCCGCGCGCTGGCGGACCAGGGCAAGGCGGTGATCGTGATCTCGTCCGAGCTGCCCGAAGTGCTGGCGCTGGCCGACCGGGTGCTGGTGATGCGGGAAGGGCGAACCGCCGGTGAGCTCGACGCCCGGGACGCGACCGCGGAACGCATCATGGGGCTGGCGGTGGGCGCGTGAGGGGCTGGGTGGGGCGGTACGGCGTGGGTCTGGCGCTGCTCGGGCTGGTTTTGGTCGCGGCCGTGCTGGTGCCCGGCTTCTTCACCCGCCAGAACCTCACCACCGTCCTGCTCCACACTTCCATCAACGCCATTCTGGCCCTCGGCCTCACGTTCGTCATCGTGACGGCCGGCATCGACCTGTCGGTGGGCTCCGTGATGGCGCTGGCCGGCGTGCTGGCCGCGGCCACGCTCACCGGCGGGTCGGTCCTGGGCGCGGTGGGCGTGGCCGGCGCGGTCACGCTGGCGGTGGTCACCGGTCTGGCGACCGGTGTCAGCGTGGGGGTGGCGAACGGCGCGGTGACCGCGTGGTTCGGGGTCGCCCCCTTCATGGTAACGCTCGCCGCCATGACCATCGCGCGCGGGGCGGCCCGGCTCTTCACGGGCGGCGTGCCCATCGGTTTCCCACCCCGGGGCGATCCGCTCTTCGACCAGAAGGTGGCGGCGCTCGACGCGCTCCACGCATTCGGGGGCGGTCGGCTGCCGGTGCCGGGCCTGCCGCGCGGGTTCCCGGTGCCCGCGCTGGTGATGCTGGTGCTGGCCGTGGCGGCGTGGTTCGTGCTCTCGCGCACGCGCTTCGGCCGCTACGTGTACGCCGTGGGCGGCAACGAAGAAGCCGCGCGCCTGGCCGGCGTGCCGGTTCGCCTCGTCAAGCTCGGCGTGTACGCCATCGCCGGCGGGTGCGCCGGGCTCGCCGGCCTCCTGATGGTCGGGCAGCTCCGCTCGGGCGGCCCCGACGCGGGGATGCTCTACGAGCTCAACGCGATCGCCGCGGCGGTGATCGGCGGGGCGTCGCTGTTCGGCGGCATCGGCACCGCGTGGGGCGCCGTGGTGGGCGCGCTGATCATCGGCGTGCTCAACAACGCCCTCGACCTGCTGGGCGTGCAGTCGTTCTGGCAGGAGATCGTGAAGGGCGTGATTATTCTGCTGGCCGTGTTGTTCGACGCGTGGACCAAACGTGGAGCGGCTCGTGCGTAACGCGCCCCGTTTCTCGCTGTTCGCGATTCTCTGCTCACCGGTTCCCCTCTTCATCGGTCGTCCCGCCGCGGCGCAGGACCTGGTGGTCCGCGAATGGCTGATCCGGGGCCCGCTCCCGGCCGACCGGGGCCGGAACGGCGTAGTGCGCGACTACCTGGACGCGGAGGCGACGGTGCTTCCCGCCGCGGGAGAGGAGACCGCCGGCGGGCCGTGGCGGGCGATCGCCGCGGACTCGGCCGGCCGGGTGAACCTCAACGCCCTGGCCGGTCCGTCCGACTGGAGCGTGGCGTACGCCCACGTCTACCTCTGGACGCCCACCGAAGGGCCGGTCCGGCTGGTGATGGACAGCGACGACGATCTGGTGGCGCGGGTGAACGGCCAGCGGGTGTGGGTACACGTGGTGCCCCGAGGGCTCGGGCCCGGCCGCGACACGGTACGGGTGCGGCTGGCGCGCGGCTGGAACAGCGTGCTGCTCAAGGTGGTGAACCGGACCGGCGGGTTCGACCTGCGGGCCCGCATCGCCGAAGCGCCGGGAGGCGGCCCCACCAGCGGGCTCCGGCTCCAGGCCGCGCGGCCCGACGGCGTCACGGCGCACCGGCTCCCGGCGCCCACGGTCGACGTCGGCCCGCTGGCGGTCCGGGGCACCGCCCGCTGGCTGGACTCGACGCTCGCGATGGACGCCGAGCTGCCGGTGACGGCCTGGGGTCCGGATACCCTGCGCGACGTCCGGGTGCGCGTCCTGCTGGGGCGGGAGTCGCAGCTCGACACCGTGCTCTCGCGGCTGCCGCCGGGCGAGCCGCTGGTGCTCGGCCTGGCCGGGCGGTTCGACGCGCTCCGCGCGGCCGCGTTGCGCCAGCGGCCCTTCGTGGCCGACGCCCGGTGGGGGCGCGCCCAGCGGCACGACACGCTGGTGGTGGACGCCGAGCCGCTGCTCCGCGCCCTGGGGAACCCGCTGGATCTCTTCGCCGGCCAACCCGAGGACGCCAGCACCCAGGGAATGTGGGAGGTCCGGCTCACCGTGCCGCGGGCCCTGGACGGGCTCGCCGTGGATCTGCTGGCCCGCGGCCTCGGTCCCCGCGCCCGGTACATCGTGAACGGCACGCCCCGGGAGTGGCGCGACGGTCGGGTGACGCTGTGCGCGCCGTGCCGCACCGGCCGGGCCGTGGCCCTGGCGCTCGAGCGCGACCGGGACCGGCCGCTCTGGCTGTTCCCCCAGGCCCAGATGCGCGAGCCTGGATTCGGCGAGTATGCCGACGCCGTTCGCTACGCCACGGCGCTGGGTGAGACCGCGCTCCCCGCCGCCCGGCCTGACCCGCGCGAATGGCTCGCCACCCTCGGGACGCCGGCCCACGACCGGCTGCGGTCGCGCTACGCCACGGCACTCGGGCCCGCGGCCGAGCGGTCGCGGGGCGACACGCTCTGGCTGGTAGGGAACTCGCACATCGACGCGGCCTGGCTGTGGCGTTGGCGGGAGACCATCGACGTCATTCGCAACACGTGGCGCACCTCGCTCAAGCTGTCGGAGATCTTCCCGGGGTACGTCTTCGCCGGCAGCAGCGCCGCGTTCTACGACGCGATGGACCGGCTCGAGCCGGGGCTGGCCGATTCGCTGGTCGGGGCGGCGCGGGCCGGCATCTGGTCGCCCGTGGGCGGGTGGTGGGTCGAGCCCGACATGAACCTGCCGGCGGGCGAGTCGCTGGTGCGGCAGGGACTCTACGGCCAGCGCTATTTCCAGCGGCGCTTCGGCGCGCGCTCCCGCGTAGCCTGGACCCCGGACACCTTTGGCTATCCGTGGACCGTGCCGCAGATCCTCAAGGGCTCGGGGTTCGACTACTTCGTCACCCAGAAGATCCGATGGAACGATTCCACGACCTTCCCCTACAACGCGTTCTGGTGGGAGGGACGCGACGGCACCCGGATCTTCGGCTACAACCCATACGGCTACACCCACGATCTCGATCCCATGACGCTGGCCGAAGAGCGGGTGGAAGACCGGGCCCGCACCGGCGGCCACCACCAGATCGTGCTCTACGGCGTGGGCGACCACGGCGGCGGGCCCACGATCGAGATGCTGGAGCGGGCCGAAGCCGTGCGGCGCGTGCCCACCTTTCCCGCGCTCCGGTACGCGGCGCCCGAGCCGGCGCTCAAGGCCGTCCAGGGCGAGCGGGACTCATTCCCCGTCTGGCGGGACGAGCTGTATCTCGAGTACCACCGCGGCACCTACACCGGCCAGGCGGCCATGAAGCGGCGCAACCGGCAGAGCGAGATCCGGCTCCAGGCGGCCGAGGCGCTGGCCGCGATGGACACGGCGCCGTACCCGCGCGCGGCGCTCGAGGGCGTGTGGCGTCGGGTGCTGTTCAACCAGTTCCACGACATCCTCCCCGGCTCGGGCATCGACAGCGTGTACCTGGACGCCAACGCGACCTACGACACCGCCTGGGCCATCCTCGACACGCTCACCACGCGGGCGCTGGGCTCGCTGGCCGCGCGCATGGACACGCGG
>Ga0214473_10003405_pt1 | contig 19322 bp, 18 predicted proteins | sample RVTome_7_FD_203509 | JGI IMG/M metagenome (GOLD analysis project Ga0214473, IMG submission 203509) | Soil microbial communities from uranium-contaminated site in the Upper Colorado River Basin, Wyoming, United States - RVT98D197 | ecosystem: Environmental > Terrestrial > Soil > Contaminated >... | reverse complement strand
GTCCCCATCGGAACAGCGTCACCGAGCCCGATCCACGGCCCCAAGACCATCAACGCCGCTATCGCTACCTTCTGCCAATCACCGTTTCGCATCTTCTCCCCTTTCCCAAGAAATGCAGGTGAAAGCATGACCTCCCTTGGACCGTTTCTTGACGTTCAGGTTTGCCTCCATTCGCAATTGCATCAGTATACCCCTCGACTGTTGAAGTAATCAAGCTAAAACCGGCAGTACACCGCAAAAAATTGTACTGTGCCGACGTTCCCACGTTGCCGGCAAATGCCGGTTGCCCGCCTGTCCAGCACTGATATAATGTGGACATCTGAAAGGTATTGATGTCGAGGTGCGCGTTGGCAGGGATCACCCTTCTTGAAACGCATGATTTGGTGAAGCGCTATTCCGGCCGGGCCGTCGTCAATGAGGTTTCGGTCAGGATCGATCAGCGCAGTATCGTCGGTCTGCTCGGCCGCAACGGCGCGGGCAAGACCACGACCTTCCGCATGATCATGGGGATGATCACGCCGGACAAGGGCAGCGTCGTCTTCGACGGCCGGGATATCACCAAGCTGCCCATGTACAAGCGGGCAAGGCTGGGAATCGGCTACCTTTCCCAGGAGCCGAGCATCTTCCAGAGGCTCAGCGTGCGGGATAACCTGCTGGCGATCCTCGAAACGATGTCGCTGACGCGGTCCGAACGGATGCGAAAGGCGGATATGCTCGTCGAGCAGTTCGGCCTGCGCGAGGTGTCCAAGAGCCAGGGGCGGTTCCTCTCCGGCGGCGAGCGACGAAAGCTGGAGATCGCCCGGGCGATGGTGACCGACCCGTCGCTGATCCTGCTCGATGAGCCCTTCAGCGGGGTCGATCCGATCGCCGTGGAGGACCTGCAGCGGGAAATCCGCCGGCTGGTGGCCTCCGGCGTGAGCATCCTGATCACCGACCACAACGTCGAGCGAACGCTGGAAGTGGCGGACAAGGCTTACATCATCGACCACGGCAAAGTGATCGCCTCCGGCCCGCCCGCCGACATCATCCGCGACGAGCTCGTCCGAAAGAGTTATCTCGGCAATACCTTCGCCGGCCACGAATTCGATGAATAAGGGTGCCCTATGGCCATTACGAACTTAACGGTCTCGAACTTCAAGAGCTTCAAGCACCTCGACCTCGCCCTGGGCCGCTTCAACGTAGTCATAGGCGCCAACGCCTCCGGAAAATCGAACTTCGTGGAGACCTTCAGGTTTCTCAGGACGATTGAGCAGAACGGTCTTGATGATGCAATCTCTCTGCACGGCGGCCGCGACGCAGTTCTAAATAAGAGACTCGGCCCCTCGGAGCCATTGCGAATCCGCGCGACGTCCGACCGGCAAATGGCTTGGCCGGGTGGACAGGCGAACGTCCAAGTGCATGAAACAACGTATGATTTCACCCTTCAGTTCGGAGGTTCTCAAAATGGTACCCTTATAAAGGACGACCACTTCATTCAAGAGTATCGAATCAAGAACGCCATAGGAGATATAGAGGAAACGAAGCTTGATATCTCCGTGTCTGAGGGCAAGCCAACGGTCAAGATCGACCCATCGGACATAGACGCTCGTATCAAGAAAAGTCTTTTGAAAGATCCCGTGTCCCACGAGTTCTACCTCCATTTGAAGAACGTGTGGGGCCTTGTAGAGATGCGCCGGATGGCAGGCTTGCTGATAAACAGCTACCTTTGGGGCCTTGTGATGGAGCAGCGGGAGGGCCTTTTTAGACGGATCGCTGTGTATGACATCGACCCGCATGCAGTCAAAAAGCCGCACGAGACTGCAGGCATACCTCGCCTTCAGGAGACTGGGGAGAATCTTGCTCTTGTCCTCAAGCAGATTCTGGGGGATCCTGAGAAGAGCCGGATGTTTCACAATCTCCTCCGAGACATACTCTCGTTTGCTGTTGAGATCGGGACAGAGCAATACGTGGGAACCTCCATCCTGCTGAAACTGCGTGAGAAGTACTACGAGGACGCTCTTCTCGCCAATCTGCTATCTGATGGTACCGTTGATATAGCTGCCTTGATCACTGCCCTATACTTCGAGGACAAGGATGTGGTCATCATCGAGGAGCCGGAGCGGAATATCCATCCGCACCTGATTTCTCGATTGGTGGGCATGATGAAGGATGCTTCCAGGAAGAAGAAAGATGCCTCCAGAGAGAAGCAAGTCATTGTTACCACGCACAGCCCCGAAATCGTGAGACATGCCGGGGTGGAGAACCTGCTGCTCCTCACGAGGGACAAGGACGGTTTCTCCACGATATCCAGGCCAGCCGACAAGGAAGAGGTGAGAGTATTTCTTGAGAACGACCTGGGCCTTGACGAAGTCTTTATCCAAGAACTGTGGGGGATGCAATAGGTCATGTACAGACGTCTGAATGTACTGCTGGAAGGGGATGATGATAGAAGATTCTTTGACGCCGTGATCAGACCGATGCTCCAGGGACAATACGACTACGTGGAGACGTATGAGTATGCTCAGAAGACAATCCCAAGCAGGATGGAGTACCTCAGAAGCACCAAGGCCATGAACGCCGACTACTTTTTCATGGGCGATTTCAACACGTCCCCCTGCATCGCAGAAAAGAAGAGACATCTGGTCGAGACCTATAAGCCAATGCTTGATGGCGGCCGTACCATCATAGTCGTGAGGGAGATAGAGAGTTGGTATTTGGCCGGCTTGGACGATGAGGGCCGCCAAGAGTTTGGCATTTCGACCAATCACCATCGCCATACGAACGACCTCACGAAGGAACAGTTCGAAGATTTGATGCCCATGAAATTCGGCTCGATCATCGATTTCATGAACGAGATCCTGAGCAGATTCCGTATTGATACGGCTGAGACCAAGAATCGGTCGTTTTGCTATCTCATGGATAAGTTAGAGGCGAGATCAGAAGAGGCTTGATGCGCTATGGCTCTGATTGATGTCAGTAAATGCAAGATCACGTACTACCCGGCGGCGGTGTTGAGGGGGGCGGCCAAGCGGGTGGAGAAGATCGATGACAGCCTCCGCCGGCTCGTGGAGCGCATGACGGACATCATGATCGAGCACCGGGGGATCGGGCTGGCGGCCCCGCAGGCGGGCGTGCCGCTGCGATTGTTCATCGTCTCGCTCGATGTGTCTCGGGAGAATGTGCGGGTGTATATCAATCCTACGGTGACGCCGCAGGGCGAACTTGAGGAGCTGGAGGAAGGCTGCCTGTCCGTGCCGGGCGTGTGGACGAAGGTCCGGCGATACAAGAAGGCGACCGTCACCGCCACCGACCTCGACAGCAACCAGTTCACCGAGGAGGCCGAGGGCATGTACGCCCGCTGCCTCCAGCACGAGTACGATCACATCGAGGGCACGACGATCGTCAACCGTATGAGCACGACGGCCAGGATCGCCCACCGCCGGCAGCTCAAGAGACTGGCCGAAGAACAGGAAGGAAAGTAGCGAGCTTGCGGATTGTAGATTTCGGATTGCGGATTAGCATCGACGCCAATTCTCAATCCGCAATCATCGATCCGCAATCCGCAATCGACTATGAACGTTGTCTATCTCGGCAGTGGCGAGTTTGGTGTTCCGTCTCTTGATGCGTTGAAAGCGTCGAGCCATAGGCTCGCGCTGGTGGTGACGCAGCCGGCGAATCCGGCGGGCCGGGGCCGCAAGCCGCAACCCACGCCTGTCGCTCAATGGGCTGCCGCTCACGAAGTGCCTTTGGCCGAGAGCGACAACGTCAACTCGCCGGAGATGTTGGCGCGAATCGCCGATTGCCGCCCCGATGTCCTGGTGGTCATCGCGTTCGGCCAGAAGATCGGCCCGGAGCTGGTCGCGCTGGCCGCAAAGGGCGCGATCAACGTCCACGCCTCGCTGCTGCCGAAGTATCGCGGGGCCGCTCCGATCAACTGGGCGATCCTTCACGGCGAGACCCACACGGGCATCAGCATCATCACGCTCGCCGAGAGGATCGATGCGGGGGACATCCTGGCGCAATCCGAGACCGCCATCGGCCCGCTGGAGCCGGCCGGCGAGCTCCACGACAGGCTGGCACGACTGGCCGCCCCGCTGCTGCTCGACACGCTCGACAAGATCGAGGCCGGCACGGCTGCATACATCAAACAAGACCCGGCCCAAGTCACATTCGCCCCGAAGCTGCACAAGGCGGACGGCCTGCTCGATTTCACCGAGCGCGCCGAATCGCTGGCCCGCAAAATCCGGGGCTTCTGGCCCTGGCCGGGGGCCGCTGCGGGCTTCGTTTCCCAGCAGACGCAAAAGACCACGCGGGTCGTGATTGCCCTGGCCGAGGTCGTGCCCGCGATCGACACAGCGCAACTCGCTCCGGGCACGTTCGACGAGGACCTCAACGTGATCTGCGGCCAGGGCCGGCTCAGGATCATCCAACTCAAGCCCGCCGGCTCGGGACTGATGGACTTCAAAGCCTTCGTCAACGGCTGGCGCGTCCACCCCGGCGACCGGCTGACAAGGATCGAAGAATGATATGTCCGCCCCGAAGCTTCAATCCGCTCGCGCGGTGGCCGCGGAAACGCTGCAACGGTTCGATCCCGCGCGCGACTACGCCGGAACGATCCTCGATCCTTTGCTCTCGCAAACGGACGAGCGGCAGCGTGCCACCGATCTTGTCTACGGCACGGTCCGCAATCTACACGCCATCGACGCCGTGATCGCCCGCTTCTCCGGCCGACCGCCCGACAGAATCGCCCCGCCTCTATTGAGCATCATCCGAGTCGGGATCTATGAGCTTGTCTACAGTCCCGCCACGCCGGTCTATTCCATCGTGAATGAGGCGGTCAACAACGCACGCAAAGCCGGCGGCAAAAAGCAGACAGGATTCGTCAACGCCGTTCTGCGCGAAATCGTGCGACACATCGCCAATCGCGAGGCGCAACCGGCCGCATCGAATCCAAGACGCACGCTCATCCGCGAGCCCGATACGGGCTGCGAATTCGACACGGACTTCCTGCCCGACCCCGCCGCCTCCTTAGCCGAGTACCTGGGCACCTGTTTCTCGCTGCCGCCGTGGCTCGTGCGCGAGTGGCTCGACACATTCGGCCCTGACCAGACCCGGCAAATCTGTCTCGGCTCCAACCGCAGACCGAGCCTCTACATCCGCGTCAACCCCTTGCGAACAACAGCACAGGACCTGCTCGCGCGATTCGAGCAGGCCGGCATCAAGGCCGAGCCGGTCCCCGATATGACACTGGACATGCTCCGCGTCACAGGTCCGCACTCGGTCGCGGAACTGCCCGGCTTCTCCGAGGGGCTGTTCACGGTGCAGGACCTGTCAGCTTCACAAGCCGTGCGGATATTGCAGCCTCAGCCGGGTTGGACTATCCTCGACATGTGCTCGGCCCCGGGCACCAAGACCACGCAAATCGCCGAGCTGACGCAAGACTCGGCGACGATCCTCGCCACCGACATCGACCCCAAGCGACTGGAGCGCGTGCAGGAGAACATCGCCCGCCTGCGCCTCAAGAGTATCACCATCATCCCCTACGCCCAACTCGAACAGGGCACAATCGGCCCTTTCGACGCGATCCTGCTCGATGTCCCCTGCTCCAACACCGGCGTCCTGGCCCGCCGAATCGAAGCACGCCACAGACTCCGCCCCGAGACGATCCACGGTCTCGCCGCCACTCAGCGAGCCCTCCTCGAAAAAGCCGCCCGCCTCCTCAAACCCATCGGCCGAATCTGCTACAGCACCTGCAGCATCCAGAAAACCGAGAACCAGGACATAATCCAAGCCTTCCTCGCCGCCCACGACCAATTCCAACTCACCCAGGAGCATCTCACCCTGCCCTCTGCACCACCCTTCGACCACGACGGAGGGTACGTTGCCGTTCTGCAGATAAATGAATGTGACGGTTGACGTGTGGGTAGCCGTGGATGATACTATCGGCTCTGAGGTACAAGCTATGCAGGAATACGACCCGTTGGATTACGACAACTTGGCGAAAAGTGTTGTCGAGGCACTTTTCAAAGAGCCTGAGCAGGCGCTGGCATCACTTGAGCCGTTCGCAGGATCGGGAGTCTACGCGATTTATTATCGCGGGGACTTCCTAGGCTACGCACCACTGGTGAAGGCGGCGGATGGGTCACCGATCTATGTAGGCAAGGCGGTACCCTCTGGAGCAAGAAAGGGAAGGCGTAGTTTGTCTCCGGGCAAGGAACTGTACGCCAGACTCAAAGACCATAGCGAGAGCATTGAGCAAGCACAGAACCTTCAGCTGAAGGATTTCACGTGCCGGTATCTTGTCGTTGTGCCGGTGTGGATAACCCTAGCAGAACGATTCCTTGTGGAGCACTATCAACCAGTCTGGAACGTCGCTATCGATGGGTTTGGCAACCACGATCCTGGTTCCGGCAGAAAGGACATGAAGCGCCCACGATGGGATATTCTGCACCCTGGGCGTCCATGGGCCGTCAAGCTCAAAGCCGAGGAGTCTTTCGAAAAAGTTCTACAACAGCTCCAGCAGTTTCTGAGCCACAAAAGGCGGGAAGCTACGTAATCCCACGTACCGCATCACGCGGGCAGGTGCAACTCAACGGCTGTCTCATAGAGTTCCGTAGGTGTCTTTGTCACACCCGCGCGGACGGATGAGTTCACGATGCTTGAGCCGGTTCGTTTGCTGCGGACACGGTGCATGCGCGCGAGTTGAAAGCCGTGCATTTCGCCGATTTGCGCGAGGAATCGATCTGTTTCGATATGCACACCCTGCACGATGTTATTGCCGATGACAACGACCACGATACCTCCGGGTTTCATCACGCGGCGCGTGACCTCGAAGAATCTTGCACAGTCGTTGAAGTACGTTGCAGCGTAATTGGCCCATCCCTTTCCGCCGTACACGCCTTTCTCGGGATTGCGCTCCCGAATGGCGTCAAGCACAGCCTTCAGCTCCGCGAGTTTGAACGATAGCCCCACAGAGGGCCCGCTTCGGACTGTCTGCCAAAACCGCCCGAAATTGTCTTGCTCCAACTTCTTCAAACCCCCATTTTCGTCAATCAGCTTGAGCCAGTAGAGTTGTGGGCGGGTGTTCCTCACATAATGGTAATTATTGAGATATGGCGGTGACGTCACGAGTACGTCCACCGTGCCAGGTTCAAGGACATTAGGACTCTGCAAATATGACCGTTTGTATATGTTCGCCTTCGGCTTATGCGTGACTTGCTTCATACTCTGTTGAAACAGGCTTATGTCCTCTTCGATCTCGCGTAGCTTGTCGCGGAAGATGCGAAAGACATCGGCCGTTTCGATCAGGTCCTTTCCGGCAGATGATCGCGTGCTGAGGCTCGGCTCATAGGAGTAGTTCGAGAAAGCAACCATAATGGAGCCAAGGGTCAGTTGCAGGACCTTCTTCACGAAATCATCCTTCTGCTCAGCGATGAAGTCCTGAAGCAGGAGGACTTCACGTTCAATTCCTGGACTGAAGAACTGGATTCGGCTTCTAAACTTGCCCGGCGGGCACGACTTCGGAGTCATCTTCCTATAGGATGGCTGACTGAATGAATTCTCCAGCCGGCTGATTGCCTCGCCCAGCGGACCAAGCTTATGTCGGAAGCACGACACCTTAACTTCGCATGCAAGGGCTGCATAGGGATTGATCTCGAAGCCTATTACGTTGTACCCTCGCTTCAAGCCCTCGACCAGGGTCGTCCCAACACCGGCAAAGGGATCGAGGACGGTGACATCATCACAACTGTTCGATACCGCCGTATCAAAGACCTCCTGGACGAAACTCGCAGAGAATCCCGCTATCCACGGCACCCAGCGATGCAGCGGTTCTTGCCTATTCTTGGTGAACGCGGTATCACCAAAACCGGTGTGGGGGTTCTCTACAGGGGACTCGGGCGCACTTGGAAAGAGCGGCACATACCCTTTGTGCGAAGAGTTGCCCGAATGTCGTTTCCCACCCTTCGGTTTGAGCGGGTACACATGGTAGGTCAGAGCATTCAGCCGCTCAATCGCGATCACATCTCCCGCCTGCAATTGGTGTTTCTCAATGAACTGGCCGACCCAGGCTCGCTTGCGAAAGAAATTCCTGGGGTGCCCGTTGTTGCCATTGCCTGCGATGTCGGTTTCTACGGGGTCGCGGAGACCTTCCACCATTAGGGTAAGCTTCTGCCCTGTGCCTCTCTTTGCGCTTGATTGACCATGACATTCCTCGGGGAAGAAATCATGGCATTCAGTGATATAAAGGTGGTGGTTCCGAAGATTCCCCTCGGTTATCGAGACCAGCCTCTTGCGATTTTCGACCCTGCGGTTCACTCTTGAGTCCCTTCACTACAGCCAAACACAAGCCTATTGTACCGGCAAGGAGAAGTAACACAACTGTGTAACTCACCGGCCTGGCATATTTTGGGCTTCGTGATAGGGATCAGGGGCGGCGGCTCTATTCCACGTGGATGACGTTTCGTTTTTTGTCGGCGTTGAGGCCGGCTTCTTTGAGGGCGTCGTAGAGGCGGCGGCAGCGATGGACCTTCTTGAACTCGAACTGCGGGTCGGATTCGTCGTTGGTCAGGAGGATCACGGTGCCGATGCCCAGGAAGGCTTCGAGGAGGGAGCGGCGCAGCTTCAGGTCCACGACGCGGAACATGTCGATGTTGTCCACCTTGCGGTCGAAGATGCCGCGTGACCATTCGATGCGGTCCGGCGTGACCTCGTAGCGGATGCTCTTGAGCGCCAGCGCCTTCCAGAACAAGGCGAACACAGCCGCCAGGCCCAGCACCAGTACCGAAAGATCGATCCATGCCTCCACCGGCACCAGTTGTTCGATCTTCACAGTGGCCCTCGCCAGGCGAGTGGCCAGGAGCGTCACGGGGTACTTGTACACCGCCCAGCACAGGACCGTGAAGCAGGCGATCTTGAGGAATGTCCCGGTCAGCGCGAGCACGCTCGGCCGGCCCGCCCAGAGGACGCCGCCTTCCTGGCCGTCCGCGTCCTGCTGTGATTCGTCGGATTGTCCCTCGGATGCACCCTTTGCCTCACCCTTCCGGCGGTCGCCGGCGAGGAACTCGCCGCAGAATCGGCACTTGACCGCGGCGTAGCGGATGGTCTCGGCGCAGAACGGGCAGGGTTTGGTGCGATGCCGCGTCTGCGGCATCTGAGGCACCGGAATCGGATCTGCCTGCTGCGTCATAGCGATACCATCCAGCTAGTAGTCCGCCCACTCTAATTCGGTAATCGACATGCCTGGGGTACGGTCTGTCTGGAGTTCCGCGTTTACGCGGTCTTAAGCCGCCTGAAGGCGGAACTCCGAACCGTGTCCTCGACCTTTCCCCACCAGATTAGGGTAGTCGCTGTACTGAGTCGGGACGACAACACCCCGGCCTATCCGTTTATCGGCCGCAACAGGCGAAAAACACCAGCGAATTGGTGGGGCAAGTCCCACCCTACAACTGCACTTGGCCACATGATGGGTGGCAGCGGCAAGCGCCGGCTTGCCGATGGCGCCTGTGTATGCCTAAGACCATCGGCAAGCTGCGCAGGCTCCGCTTGCCGCTGCCACCCGGAGATGTGAAAGACTCAGTTAGTGTGACTCGGTTTGGCTTGGCCCGCCAATCCCACTGCCCACGAATTGTTGCTGGCTCACATCAGGGACTCTTACGGCGGGCACTTGGCGCAGATGGAGCGGAAGAGGGTGGTGCTCAGGTAGCGGTCGCCGCGGTCGGGCAGGATCGCGACGACGACGCCGGAATGCATCTGGCGCGCCATGCGCAAGGCCCCGGCGACGGCGGCGCCGCTGGACATGCCGACGAAGACCCCCTCCCGGGCGGCGAGCAACCGGGTCGTCTCGAACGCATCCTCGTCGTTGATGGTGATCTTCTCATCCAGAAGGTCCGGGTCATAGATCCCGGGGACCATGGACTCGGACATGTTCTTGAGTCCCTGGATGGTGTGCCCCTCCGGCGGCTCGATGCCGACAATCTTGACCTGCGGCTTCCTCTCCTTGAGAAAATTCCTCACGCCCATGAGAGTGCCGGTGGTCCCCATGCCCGCCACGAAGACGTCGATCTGGCCATCCGTCTGCGAAAACACCTCCGGCCCCGTGGTCTCGTAGTGGGCGAGGATGTTATTCGGGTTCTCGAACTGGTTGGGCATGTAATAAGCATCCGGCTCGGCTTTCAGGAGTTGATGAGCCTTGCGGATGGCGCCGTCGGTGCCCTCTTTCGCGGGCGTCAGAACCATCTCGGCGTTCAGGGCGCGCAGGGTGTGCTGCCGCTCCAGGCTGACGCACTCCGGCATGCAGAGCTTGACCTTGTATCCCTTGGCGGCGCCGATCATAGCCACAGCGATGCCGGTATTCCCGGACGTGGCCTCGAGGATGGTCTTTCCCGGCGATAGCTCGCCCGACTCCTCCGCCTTCTTGATCATGTAGTAGGCCGGACGGTCCTTGACGGACCCGCCCGGGTTGGCGCCTTCGAGCTTGCCGAAGACCCGAACGCCGGGACTTTTCATATTGAGATTGCCCAACTCCACCAGCGGAGTGTTGCCTATCGCAGCCGTAATGCTCATATCTGTTTGCCTCGGAAGACAAAGCGTCATCGTGCTAATCCCCCCAATATACCACATCGTGCCTGTCAATCGAATACGAATCATCTCGAAGCACCGCCCTCAAAGGTACTTCTTGTACTTCACAAGTGCATATAAGGGTATTCCTGACAGATAGGCGTGCTATCGATACGAGGTATTCAACCCTCGTGCCTCTGGAGCGTGGATGGCAGCGTCAAGGCCCGTTTGTAGTGACGCCGTAAGGCGTTTTCTTTCGATGCCCTTACGGGCACACTACAAACAAGCTGCGCTTGCCGCTGCCACCCAGCACCTCTGATTTACTCCTTGAACAGCAGTAGCCGCTTGCGATTTGGGTGCGGGGCCAATAGACTCAGGCGGCTATGACTCTTGCTATCGAAACTCTGGGGTTGACTCGCCGGTTCGGCGACCTGGTCGCCGTCAACGGCCTGGATCTGCGTGTGGAACGGGGGACGTTCTACGGCTTCCTCGGCCCCAACGGCGCGGGCAAATCCACGACCATCAAGATGCTCACGGGCCTGCTCGGCCCCGACGGGGGCGTCATCCGCATCCTCGACCAGGATATCTCCGACGCCAAAGGGGCCATTGAGGTCCGCCGGCGGATCGGCGTCGTGCCGGAGCAGCTCGCCCTGTTCGACAACCTGACCGCGCGCGAGTACCTGACGTTCGTCGGCCGCATGTACCGGCTGCCCGTGGATACGGTGCGCGAGCGCTGCCGCGAGCTGCTGGCCATGATGAGCCTGGACAACGAGGAGAAGAAGCTCACGCTCGAATACTCGCACGGGATGAAGAAGAAACTGGCCCTGGCGGCGGCACTGATCCCCAACCCGGACGTGCTCTTTCTCGATGAGCCGTTCGAGGGCATCGACGCGGTCTCCTCCAGCGTGCTGCGCGATGTCCTCAAGCGGGCCGTCCAGCGCGGGGCGACGGTGTTCCTGACCTCCCACATCCTGGAGATCGTGGAGAAGCTCTGCACGGCCGTCGGGATCATCGCCGAGGGGAAACTCATGTACCAGGGGACGATGGACGAGGTCCGCCAGAGCGGCTCGCTGGAGGACCGGTTCCTGAAAACCGTCGGTCACGGCCAGATCGAGCGCCAGACGCTCAGTTGGCTGGAGGGCTGAATGCACTGGAGCCAGTTGCACACGATCCTCTGGCTGCGCTGGCGGCTGACTCGTAACCAATGGTCCCGCGGCGGGCGGCTCAACGTCATAATCACCGCGATAGTCATTGTGCTCCTGTCCGTCATCGGAGCCATAGGGGGTCTCGCCGGCCTGCTGGTCGGCCTCTTTGCACTGGACGAGGTCTCTCCCGGGATCATCCTTGGAGTCTGGGATGGCACCATCGGCGCGTTTCTAATGTTCTGGATCGTCGGAGTGCTCTCGGAAATCCAGCGATCCGAGGCCATCGACGTCGGCAAGATGCTGCACCTGCCGGTCTCCCTGAGGGGCATCTTCGTCGTGAACTACCTCGCGTCGCATGTCACCGCGAGCATCATCGTATTCGTGCCGTGGATGATAGGCCTGTCGCTCGGGCTGGCTTTGAGCCGGGGATGGGCCATGCTCTGGATGCTGCCGCTGGTGCTTGGCTTTGTCTTCATGATTACCGCCTGGACGTATCACCTTCGCGGCTGGCTCATCACGCTCATGCAGAACCCGCGACGCTACCGCGCGATTGTCGGCGGAATCACCCTGGCATTCATCCTGCTGTCGCAGCTTCCGAATCTTCTGATGAACGCTACGCACGACCATGGACCACCACACACCAAGCAGGTGCAGCCGGAAACACGAAGGGAACCCCCCATGAAACGTTACGGCAAGCTGGAGAGTTCTCCGACGTTGCTGTGGCTGCACAGGACTGTACCGGTGCTGTGGGTGGGCAATGGCGCGATGCACCTGGCGGGCGGAGGCGTCTGGCCGGCTATCCTGGGTACGGCGGGGACATTCGGCCTGGCCGGCCTGGGCCTGGGCCGTGCCTACAGATCGACCCGGCGCTTCTATGAGGGCCGGTCCATCAAGGCGAAGACACGGCGAAAAAGGGCGCAGGCCGTCGTGACCCGCCGCACGCTGCTGGAGCGAACGCTGCCCGGCGTGCCGAATGAAGCGGCGGCGCTGGCCCTGGCCACCTTTCGCTCAATGACTCGTGCGACGGAAGTGAAGCTGGCGATGGCCAGCAACCTCCTGTGGCTGGTGATCTTCGGCGGCATGTTGCTCATCCGGCGCTCGGGGCCATCCGGGACAGGCGCCCAACCGTTTGCCGCCACCGCCGCCGTGGTGCTTCCGTTCTTTGGAATGGGCCAGCTCCTGTTGAACCATTTCGGCTTCGACCGCGCGGGGTTCCGGGCGCTGGTGCTGTCGCCCGTGCCGCGATGGCAGATCTTGCTGGGCAAAAACCTGGCCGTGCTGCCGTTTGCGATGGGGATCGCATTGACCCTTCTGCTCACGGCCAAACTGACCCTGCACATCCCGTGGCTCATTGTTCTAGCGGCATGCCTGCAATTCGCGACGGCCTTCCTGCTGCTGAGCATGCTCGGCAATCTCATCTCGCCGCTGCTTCCGTGCCGGGTCGCTCCCGGGACCTTGAGGCCGACAAAGCTCCCCGCGCTGACCATGATCCTGCTTATGCTCTGCCATATGTTCTTCTCGGCGGCAGTGGCTCCGATATTCCTGCCCCCGGTGGCCGGATGGTTGTTCTCGAGCGCCGGCTGGCTGCCGGCGGCGCCGACGAACCTCCTCTTCTCGGCCATTGAGTTCGCACTCCTGGCCGGCCTCTACTCCCTCAGTCTGCCCCACCTCGGCCGCCTCCTGCAACACCGGGAAAAGGAAATCCTCCGCATCGTCACCCAGGATGTGGAGTAAGATATGACGGAAGAAGACGATCTCGAACAAATCCCCGGCGTCGGGAAATCCATCGCCCAGGACCTGCGTCACCTCGGCATCACGTCCGTCAAACAGCTCAAAGGCAAGGATCCGGAGAAGCTCTACAAGCGGCTCTGTGACTTCAAGGCCTCGCCCGTGGACCGGTGCATGCTGTACGTCCTGCGCTGCGCCGTGTACTACGCCTCGACCCCCGACCCGGACCCCAACCTGCTCAAATGGTGGAACTGGAAAGACCGCCAAGGATGAAGATCTGACCGGCTCGACGCCGCAGCGGTAGCACTCCAACCAGGTTTGACGCCGGATGATCCTTGCGTTACACTCAGGCTCTTTGAGGCTGAACCGCACAACTGGAAAGGAGATATGGCAATGAGTCGTGAGACATCGGGACAATCTGAGGGGCTGTCGAGACGTGCGTTTTGCCGGTCGGCTATTGCGGCGGCGGTGGCGATTCCTCTGATAGGGTCGGCGGGGCGGGCGAGCCAGGGCAAGGGCGCCGTCAAGTTCTTCAAGAACCTGGCGCCGGGACATATTGGCGTCCAGGCGAATCAGAAGCAGGCGATGGAGTACGCGGTCAAGTACGGATTCGAGGGGATCAGTCCCAGCGCGGGCGAGTTCGAGAACAGGTCCGCGGCCGAGATCGGTGAGTGGGTCGCGACGATGAAGGAAAAGGGCATTCGCTACGGCGCCGGCGGGCTGCCTGTCGAGTTTCGCCGGGGCGACGAGCAATTCCAAAAGGATCTGGCTGCGCTGCCGAAGCGGGCGAGCGTCCTGAAGCAGTTGGGCGTCACGCGCGTTGCGACGTGGTTGATGCCCGGGCACAACGAGCTGACGTACCTGCAGAACTTCAAGCAGCACGAGACCCGGTTGCGCGAGGCGGCCAAGGTACTCAAGGACAACGACATCCGCCTGGGCCTGGAGTTCGTCGGGCCGCACACCTCCCGGGAGCGGTTCCGCTTCCCCTTCGCCTCCACACAGGCGGAGATGATGGAATTGGCGCAGGCAATCGGCACAGGCAATGTGGGCCTGCTGTTCGATAGCTGGCACTGGTACACCTCGCACGGGACGATCGAGGAGATGCAGAAATTGTCCGCTCAGGACATCGTCCACGTCCACGTCAACGACGCCCCCGCCGGCGTGCAGGTCGATCAGCAGATCGACAACCGCCGCAAGCTCCCCGTGACCACTGGTGTGATCGATCTCAAGGGGTTCATCAACACCCTGGTCAAGATCGGCTACGACGGCCCGGTGGAGTGCGAGCCCTTCGACCAGGAGCTGCGAAAGATGGACCAGGCCGCGATATTGCAGACGACCATCGATTCCCTCAACCGCCTCTGGAAGCTGATTGAAGTCTGACCGACTCCACCCGGGCAGATGCACAGGAGAAGAAAGTTATGAAGCGAGGCGTGCCTTTGAATCAGGCCAAATGGCTCATCGAGCCCGGCTGCGTGGTCCTGGTCACCGGCGGGACGATGGACAAGGCCAACGTGATGACGATCAGTTGGCAGACGCCGGTCCAAACCGCCGATCCGTGTCTCGTGCTGCTCGTAATGAATCGCATGCGATACACGTACGAGCTGATCCGCCAGAACAACGAGCTGGTGATCAATGTGCCGGGCGAGGAGCTGCTCGAACAGACGCATCGTTGCGGCTCCGTCAGCGGCCGAAGCGTGAACAAGTTCAAGGAGGCCGGCCTCACGCCCGTCCCTGCCAACCTCGTCAAGCCGCCGCTGATCGCCGAGTGCGCCGGCCACCTCGAGTGCCAGGTCGTGCAGACGTTCACGGTGACGACGCACGACCTGCTGCTCTGCGAGGTCGTGTACGCCGCAGCCGAGGAGGAATTCTTCGACGGCGCCTGGATTCCCGATAAGTTCCACACGCTGCACTACATGCAAGGCACGAAGTACGGCCTGCTCGACCGCCGCGTCGATGTGCAACGTTGACAGCACATACGCAAATGGACCAGATGCAATGAGGGACCCATGCTGTTCGGAGTTCCGCCTTCAGGCGGGTCAAAACGAAACCGGCTGAAGCCGGAACTCCGAACCTTGCCACTTCCCTGGAGGTCGAGTAGACTCCAGCCATGTCCCCGCCCGACTATCGCTGGCGTCAGCTCACGACCAAGCAGCAGGCCGAGCTGCTCGCGTGGCGCAAGGCGCGCGGATATCCATGGCATTCCCCGCCCCACCGTGCCGACGTCGGCCGTCTGCACTTCCATATCACTGCCGCTTGTTTCGAGCATCGGCCCCATATCGGCCATAACCCGGCGCGCCTGGACGCCTTCACGCATAATCTGCTGACCCTGTTCACGGCCAACGCTGGCCAGGCCTTGGCGTGGTGCGTGCTGCCGAATCACTACCACACGCTGGTCGAAACCCCGGATATCCTCGCCCTGTTGCGCGAGTTGGGCCGATTTCACGGTCGCACGTCGCACGCCTGGAACGGCGAGGAAAACGCACGGGGGCGCAGGGTCTTCTTCCGTGCGGTGGAGCGTGCGATGCGGTCCGACCGGCACTTCCGGGCGACGCTGAATTACGTGCATCATAACCCCGTCCATCACGGCTACGCGGAACGCTGGACGGATTGGCCTTGGAGCAGCGCGATGGAGTTTCTGGCCCAGACAGGCCCGGATGAAGCGAAGCGCATCTGGCGAGAATACCCGCTCGACGGCTACGGTCAGGGCTGGGACGATCCGGCCCTGTGAGTAGTTTGGAATCCTTTATTCACGCGGTGTTTGGCGCAGTCGGAGTATCGTTCGGAGTTCCGCCTTCAGGCGGGTCAGAACGAAACCGGCTAAAGCCGGAACTCCGAACAGTGACGTAGACTGGACAGAGGCCATGTCGCTGTCTTATAATGAGTGGCGGTCATGTGCAGCCGAATGACGTGGGTTCTTGACCTGCGCGGCAAGCTGGGTTCATCGGGTCCGAGGTAGAGCATGTCGAAACAACTGGATCGTCGTGAGTTTCTGAAAACGTCGCTGGCCGGCTCGGCCGTGGGGGCCTTTGCCCTGAGCTTCGAGGAGCGGGCTTTGCTGGCGCGGGCGTCGAAACAACCGGCCGCTGCTGCACCCGCCGGCTCGATGGGTGACATGCCGATGGGCCGGCTCGGCAAACTCAAGGTGACGAGGCTGATCGTCGGGGGCAACCTGACCAGCGCATTCGCGCATAGTCGCGACCTCATCTACGTGTCCGGCCTGCTGAGGCAGTACTTCACCGACGAGAAGGTGTTCGAGACGTGGGAGCTCTGCGAGCAGTGCGGGATCAACACCGCGATCCTGCGGCTCGATGACCACGTGATCGGGCTGGTCACCAAGTACTGGCACGAGCGGGGCGGCAAATTCCAGTGGATCGTCCAGGTCAAGCCGCCCAAGTGGGACATCGCCGGCTTCAAAACCGACATCCAGAAGTGCGTTGACAACGGCGCCGTCGGCGCGTACATGCAGGGCGGCGTCGGCGATGGCCTCGTGCAGAACGGCCAGATGGACGTGCTCGGCGAGGCGCTGCAGTGCATCAAGGACGCCGGACTCGTCGGCGGCATCGGTGCGCACGACCTGCAGGTCCCCATCGCCTGCGAAAAGGCCGGACTGCAGCCGGACTTCTACATGAAGACCCTGCACAGCCCCGGCTACTGGTCCTTCAACCCGCGCAAGGAGAACTGGGACAAGTTCCACGTCGGCGGCAAGATGGACCGCGACAACGTCTGGTGCACCCAGCCCGCCGAGACGGTCGAATTCATGAAGACCGTCAAGAAACCCTGGATCGCCTTCAAGGTCCTGGCCGCAGGCGCCATCCACCCGAAGGACGGCTTCAAATACGCCTTCGAGAACGGCGCCGACTTCATCTGCGCCGGCATGTTCGACTTCCAGGTCCGCGAAGACGCCATCATCGCCCGCAACATCCTCACCGGCACCGTCCCCCGCCAGCGCCCCTGGTGCGCATAAGAAAACTCGAAGCACGAACATCGAAATCCGAAACAAACTCAAAGCCCGAATGACCCACCGCGTAGGGTGTGCACCGCACACCTTCATGTCCTACCGATCCTCACTCCGCAATCCGAGATCAACAATCTGCAATCGGACGGCGTCCCGCCGCTTCCTGAGGGATGGAATCATGGAACACTGGAATGACGGAATGGTGGGTCGGCAAAGCCTCCGACTTCACACTTCAAACCTCACACTTCGGATTTGTCCCTTCTCCCTTGCGGGCCCCGCCCGCTTCCGGCATAATAGTCCCCAGAGACAACCCCTTGGTATTGCTACGATAAATGAGACTTGTGACCACCCGTGAGCCAGACAGATATGATGATGTTGAAGCGAGTGGAATGGCCGCTTGCTTTCGAGAACTGAGGAAAGAACGAGACATTGGGTCGACAGGAAGGCGGGTCTCGCGTTATACTCCACACTCAGGAAGGGTTCGCTTAACAAGTTCGGAGAGACAGCGAAAGGGTTATCCAAGAATCCCCTCGGCATCATTGCGCTTTTCATTGTTCTTGTTTATGGCTTCGCATCAGTTGTGGCTATGCTCGGGAGTTCGTTGACCGCAAAGGAGCGCCTCCCGCTCATCTATTTTCTTGTTCTCTTTCCTGTCCTTGTGCTTGGGGGTTTTTGCATGGCTCGTTAGCCGTCATGCCGGGAAGCTATATAGCCCGAGCGATTTCAAGAATGAGGACAATTATGTTGCTGTCGTCGCGTCATTGGCTGCAGCGACAGCCCGGCGCCCCGAAGGCGAACCCGCACGCATGGATGTTAGTGTGCGACGCATTGCTGAGGCTATCCGCGATGTTCCGACAAGGCCCCGCGCCGATTCGGAGGCTTGGCGCCGTCGGATCCTCTGGGTAGATGACCGCCCAGAGAACAACTTTTATGAGCGACAAGCATTCGAGGCACTAGGCCTGACTTTCGCGCTTGCCCTCACTACACACCAAGCACTTGACAGCCTTGGACGCGAGAAGTTTTTGGTGATCATTTCAGACATGGGACGACAAGAAGGCCCGCGAGAAGGTTATGCGTTGCTGGACGAGTTGCGCCGTCGAGGAGATGAGACACCCTTCTTCATTTATGCAGGCTCGAATCTGCCAGAACACAAAAGAGAAGCGATCCAGCACGGGGCCCAGGGCAGCACAAACCACCCACAGGAGCTTTTTCAGATGGTTATGGCAGCAGTCGTCAAGGCGCGTCAGAGTCCATGACCAAGGTGCTCAATGAGTGGCATAGACACTTGGGGAGTAACAAGACCCCTATAAGTGAATTCTGGGCTGGAACAGGCATAATATGGCGTTTTCAGAACACCGCTGCAGTTTCAAGTGGAAAGCATTTAGAGAGTGGAGCGTTGTTCTCGAACATATGTTCGGACGCGTTCTGATCCCAGAGCTTGAAGCTAAGATTCGACAAAATGCCCCACGCATAAAACATCGCGACGACCGCGAAGCGTTCGAAGAACTCACCGGTCTCTCCATCGACGCGATGATTACTACGGAGAGACTGAATGAGTTTAGACGGCGGTATTCACACATTCGTGTCTATCATGCCTGCCGACCGGATAATGTATCGACCTATTATGAGAAAGGCCTATTCCTTCGAAACAAGAATGTCCAGATTGAGCGATTTAGGTCGATCTTTCTAAGCGGCAAGTTTCCTGAGCTTACAGAGAAGATGCTTCAACAGAGCGTCAAAGAATTAGCCTCACATTCGGATGACGATGGGGAATTGTGCCTTGGAATTGACGACAAATGGCTTATCGAACAATGTGGGGTCGTACCTCACGATATTGGCAGAGAATAGTAGAAGAATTGGGGTTTTTGGTGCCTTTTTGCCGATCTGTCATGTGTCCGATAACCGATTTGGGCAAGGAGGCCGAAGATGCGCGACACACGATCACAGTCACACGAACG
>Ga0214473_10003404_pt1 | contig 19322 bp, 19 predicted proteins | sample RVTome_7_FD_203509 | JGI IMG/M metagenome (GOLD analysis project Ga0214473, IMG submission 203509) | Soil microbial communities from uranium-contaminated site in the Upper Colorado River Basin, Wyoming, United States - RVT98D197 | ecosystem: Environmental > Terrestrial > Soil > Contaminated >... | reverse complement strand
CTCTTCTGGGCCAATATGGTCCTGGCCGGGGACGTGGCGGCATGGCTCGGCGCGCCGCGCTGGCAGGGGATCGCCGTCACGGCCGTCGGCGCCTGGCTGCTGACCGCGTGGCGAGGCGCCGGGCGCGCGGTTCCCCTGCTCCTGGTCGGGGCGTTGCTGGCGGTGAGCCTGCCCCTCGCCGAGCTCGCACGCGGCGCGGGCTCGGGTCCGCTCGCAGCCTGGGAGCGGGTGGCCGCCCAGACGGCGTTCCGGTTCCCGGCCACGAGCGCATGGGTCACCGCGGGTCGGAGCCTCGACCTCGCCCGGGGCCGTCGCCCGCTCGTCTTCGACGAAGAGCATCGTGTCACGGCGCCCGCGGGCGGCATGCTCCGGACACGCTATCTGGACGCCGGGCGCGTCACCGAGATGGAGTGGACATTGTCGCCCGGTCAGGCCGTCACGCTGCGTTCCGGTGACCAGCTCCAGCGCTCCGCGCCCCTGCCGCTCCGCTTCGAGGCGGGCAGGCGGGTGCCGGGCGCGCCCGTGTCCGGCATGGCGTGGGCGACGGGATCGGCGCCGGACTGGTGGCGGCGCGCCGGTCTCGTGCTGACGCTCTTGCTGGGAGGAGCGGCGCTCCTGCGCTCGGGAATGGCTCCGGCGGTTTCCCGGCGAGCGGTGCTGGTGCTCGGCGGGGCACTGCTCGCTGTGTTTCTCTGGGCACAGGGTTGGGTGGTCTATGCCGTTCTCGGAGCGCCGGATCTGTTCCTGGGCGGCGTCACCGCGGAGCGCCTCACCGATCTCCGCGCGCTCGCCCACGGCGCGCCGTCGTGGAGGCGCGCCCTCGAGGCGCTGCTGCTGGCGGGGGGCGTCGCGAGCTTCCTCGCCTCGAGCGTGGCGCTGCGCGAGCGGCTCGGGGCGATGGACCGTGGCGGGGGCGGCGAGATCGGTCACGATCTCGGGCTCTGGGCGGCCGTGCTCGGCAGCGTCGGCCTCGCCGGCCTGTGGCCGGTGGACCCGTGGTGGCTGGTGCTGCTGGCGCTCGGGATCGCGACGGCGGGCCTCGGCCCGGCCACGCTGTGGCCGGCGGAGGATCCCCGCACGGTGACGGCCGCCGGTCTCGTCGGCCTCGCGCTCTTCGCCGCCCTCGCCATCATCGCGCAGCTCCGCGGGACGCCGCCCGGCCTGGCCGGGGCGGCCGTGGCCTATCCAGGGCTTGCGGCGGCGCCCGCGGGAGCGGCCGTGCTCTGGCTCTTCCGCCGCTCCCGGCGCGGGTGACCGGATGCGGAAGAACCATGTCTATGTGCTCGCCCTCCGGCCGAGCGTCCTCTCGCTCGCGGCGGGCGCGCTGCTGCTCGGCAGCGGCGCGGCGCTGCTCTATCCGACGCTGGTGGCGCTCCTCGTGGGCCGCACCCCCGCGGCCGAGCGCGGCCTCGCCATCGGGACGCTGTCGGCGTCGTGGGACGCCGGTGTCGTGATCGGCTCCCTCCTCGTCGGGTTCACCGTCGAGCGGACCTCGTACGCGGTCGGCTTCGTGGTGGCCGGCGCGGCCGCGGTCTTCGGCCTCGCCGCCTTCCTCGCGACGGAGCGCCGCTGCGCGCGGGGGCGCGTTGTGCCGCGGCCGTCGGTGGGGGTATCATTCTGATCCATGGCCAACGATCGCATCGTCATCCGGGGCGCGCGCGAGCACAACCTCAAGTCCGTCGATCTGGAGATTCCCCGGGACCAGCTCGTCGTCATCACCGGGCTGAGCGGCTCCGGGAAATCGTCGCTCGCCTTCGATACCATCTACGCCGAGGGCCAGCGCCGCTACGTCGAGTCGCTGTCGGCCTACGCGCGCCAGTTCCTCGAACAGATGGAGAAGCCCGACGTCGACTCCATCGAGGGGCTCTCACCCGCGATCTCCATCGAGCAGAAGACCACCTCGAAGAACCCGCGCTCGACGGTGGGGACCGTCACGGAGATCTACGACTACCTGCGCGTGCTCTTCGCGCGCATCGGTGTCCCGCACTGCCCGCAGTGCGGTAACGTGATCTCGGCGCAGACGGTGCAGCAGATGGTCGACCGGCTCATGACGCTGCCGGCGGGCAGCCGGGCCGTCGTCCTCGCCCCGGTGGTCCGCGGCCGCAAGGGCGAGTACCGCAAGCTCTTCTTCGACCTCCGGCGGCAAGGGTATGTGCGGGTCCGCGTCAACGGCCAGCTCCGCGAGCTCGCCGAGGAGATCGAGCTCGCCAAGACCAAGAAGCACACCATCGAGGTCGTGGTGGACCGGCTCGTGATCAGGGACTCCCTCGCCGGGCGCGTCGCCGACTCGCTGGAGACGGCGCTGAAGCTGGCCGATGGCGTCGTCCAGGTCGAGGCCGTGGATGGCCCGTCGTTCCTCTTCTCGGAGCGACTCGCCTGCGCGAGCTGCGGCATCTCCTTCCCCGAGGTGTCGCCGCGGATGTTCTCGTTCAACAACCCCTACGGCGCCTGCCCGGAATGCGGCGGCATCGGCACGCGCAACGAGATCGACCCCGACCTGGTCGTGCCCGACGCCGAGCGCGCGCTCGGGGCGGGGGCGCTCCGGCCGTGGGCGGGGCAAGCGGAGGGCGCGTTCAAGCAGACGCTGCGCGTCCTCGCCAAGCGGCACCGGTTCAGCCTGGAGACGCCGTGGGCCAAGCTCCCGAAGAAGACTCGCGACGTCATCCTGCACGGCGGCGCCGACGACGGCTTCGAGGGGGTGCTGAAGCTCCTCGACCGCCGCTACCGGGAGACGCTCTCCGACGACACGCGCGCGGAGATCGAGCACTTCATGGCCCTGCGCGACTGCCCGACCTGCCGCGGCTCCCGGCTCCGCCCCGAGACGCTGTCCGTGAAGATCGCGGGGCGCTCCATCGCCGACGTGGTCCGGTTCCCGATCAAGGCGGCCCGGCAGTTCTTCGACACGCTCGCCCTGTCCGAGCGGGAGCTGATGATCGGGCGGCGCGTGTTGAAGGAGATCCGCGAGCGCCTGGGCTTCCTCTCTCAGGTGGGGCTCGACTACCTGACGCTCGCCCGCCCCGCCGCGACGCTGTCCGGCGGCGAGGGGCAGCGCATCCGCCTCGCGACCCAGATCGGCTCGAGCCTGGTGGGGGTGCTCTACATCCTGGACGAGCCGTCGATCGGGCTCCACCAGCGCGACAACGGCCGGCTCCTCGACACGCTCAAGCGGCTGCGCGATCTCGGCAATACCGTCCTCGTGGTCGAGCACGACGAGGAGACCATCCGCTCCGCGGACTTCGTCGTCGACCTCGGGCCGGGTGCGGGGGAGCTCGGCGGCCACCTGGTGGCCCTCGGGACGCCGGACGAGGTCATGGCCAACCCGGCATCGCTCACCGGGCAGTTCCTGGCCGGCGCGCAGGCGATCGAGACGCCGAAGGCGCGGCGGAAGTCCAACGGCAAGTTCGTGACCGTCCACAATCCGCGCGAGCACAACCTCAAGGGTATGAGCGTGCGCATCCCGCTCGGCACGTTCACGGCGGTGACCGGCGTCTCCGGGTCGGGCAAGTCCACTCTCGTCAACGACATCCTGTACCGCGCGCTCGCCTCCATGCTCCACCGCGCCCAGGAGCGGCCCGGCGGCCACGACCGCATCGAGGGCGCCCAGCACCTCGACAAGGTCATCGACATCGACCAGTCGCCGATCGGGCGCACGCCGCGCTCGAACCCCGCCACCTACACGGGCGTGTTCACGCTGATCCGCGCCCTCATGGCGCGCACCTCCGACGCGCGCGTCCGCGGCTACCAGCCGGGCCGGTTCTCCTTCAATGTCAAAGGGGGGCGCTGCGAGGCGTGCCAGGGCGACGGGCTGGTCAAGATCGAGATGCACTTCCTGCCCGACGTCTACGTCACCTGCGAGGTGTGCAAGGGGAAGCGCTACAACCGCGAGACGCTCGAGGTGCGCTACAAGGGCATGAGCATCGCCGAGGTGCTCGACATGACGGTGGCGGAGGCCCTCGATTTCTTCGATCCCGTGCCCGCCATCAAGCAGAAGCTCCGGACGCTGCACGACGTGGGGCTCGACTATATCCGCCTCGGCCAGTCGGCGACGACCCTGTCGGGCGGGGAGGCGCAGCGCGTGAAGCTCGCCACCGAGCTCAGCCGACGCGCCACCGGCCGCACGCTCTATATCCTCGACGAGCCCACGACGGGCCTGCACTTCGCGGACATCCGCCGGCTGCTCGAGGTGCTCAACCAGCTCGTCGACCAGGGCAATACCGTGGTGATCATCGAGCACAACATGGACGTGATCAAGACCGCGGACTGGATCGTGGACCTCGGCCCTGAGGGCGGCAATGACGGCGGGCGCGTGATTGCCACCGGCACGCCGGAGGAGGTGGCCCGCCAGGCCGACACGTCCTACACCGGCCAGTTCCTCGCCAAGATCCTCGCGCGATGACGAGGATCCCCCCTCACCCTGCCCTCTTCCGCTTCGGGGGCGAGGGGTCCGGAACTCCTTCGCCTGAGCGAGGCGAAGGGGCCGAGGCTCCCTCTCCCCGGAGGGGAGAGGGCCGGGGTGAGGGGCGGCGAGGGGAGCCAGCGTGAGAAGAGCCAAGATCGTCTGCACCATCGGCCCCGCGAGCCGGAGTCGCGCGACGCTCGATCGGCTGGTCGCGGCGGGCATGGACGTGGCGCGGCTCAACTTCTCGCACGGCACCGCGGCCGAGCACGGCGAGGTGATCCGGCTCATCAGGGAAGGGGAGACGGACTGGGGGCGCCCCATCACCATCCTGCAGGACCTCCAGGGACCGAAGGTGCGGCTGGGCGCCTTCGTGGGCGGCCAGGCCGTGCTCGTGACCGGCGAGGAGTTCACGCTGACGGCGAAGCCCGTCAAGGGGACCGCTTCGCGCAGCGCGATCAGCCACCCCGAGTTCCTGCCCGTGCTCGAGCCCGGAGACCAGGTCTGGATGGACGACGGGATGATCCAGCTCACGGTCGAGAAGGTGAGCGACGGGGAGATCCGCTGCCGGATCACCTCCGGCGGCACCGTCTCCGACCACAAGGGGGTCTCGCTACCCCGGCTGCCCCTGCCGGTGTCGTGCCTCACCGACAAGGACCGCGAGGACCTGCGCTTCGGCATCCAGCACGGCGTGGACTACGTCGCCGTGTCCTTCGTCCGCTCGGCCGCCGACATCCAGGAGGTGCGCCGGTTCCTCGGCCAGGAGGGGGCGAACCTGCCCGTCGTGGCCAAGCTCGAGCGCGCGGAGATCGTGGCCAACCTCAACGGCATCCTCGCCCTCGTCGACGCGGTGATGGTGGCGCGCGGCGACCTCGGCGTCGAGGTGCCGATCGAGGAGGTTCCCGTCATCCAGAAGGACGTGATCCGCCGGGCGCGTCTCGGCAAGGTGCCGGTGATCGTGGCGACCCAGATGCTCGAGTCCATGGTCAGCCACGTCCGGCCCACGCGCGCGGAAGTCAGCGACGTCGCCACCGCCATCTTCGACGGGGCGGACGCGATCATGCTCTCCGCGGAGACGGCCACCGGGCGCTACCCGGTGGAGACCGTCGAGGTCATGGCGCGCATCGCCGAGCGCGCCGAGCAGGCCATGCCCGACGCGGCGGCGGCGCGGCCGCGTCCGGAAGCCTACGGCTTCCCCGAGGCGGTGGCGGAGGCCGCCTGCCAGGCGGCGAGCCTGCTCCGCGCCAAGGCCATCGTCGCCTTCACGCAGTCGGGCTTCACCGCGCGCCTCATCTCCCAGGACCGCCCGTCCGTGCCCATCATCGCCCTCACCCCGTTTTCCGAGGTGCAGCGGAGGCTCGGGCTGTTCTGGGGGGTGTCCTCACGGCTCATCCGCAAGGTCGAGACCACCGACGAGATGGTCGAGGAGGTGGAGGCGGCGCTCCTCGGCGACGGGACCGTGCGCAACAACGACGTGCTCGTCATCATCTCGGGCGCGCCCATGTGGGTGACGGGCACGACCAACCTCTTGAAGTTCCACCGCGTCGGCGACCGCCGCTGACCGACCAGGGAGACCGGGGATGACCTACGACAACGTGCGCTACGACGTGAAGGACGGGGTGGCGACCATCACCCTGAACCGCCCCGAGGCCTACAATGCGTTGAACCTCCCCCTCGCTCGCGACCTCTTTCACGCCGCGCTCGAGGCCGACGGGGACGCGGGCGTGCGCTGCGTGGTCGTCACGGGGGCGGGCAAGGCCTTCTGCGCGGGCGGCGACGTGAAGGACTTCGCCGACAACCCCGGGCGCATCGGCATCGTGATCAAGGAGCTGACGACCTATCTGCACGGGACGGTTTCGCGGCTCTGCCGCGCGCAGAAGCCGGTGATCATGGCCGTCAACGGTGTCGCCGCCGGGGGCGGGATGAGCTTCGCGCTCTCCGGCGACCTCGTGGTGGCGGCGGAATCCGCCAGATTCACCATGGCGTACTCGAGGATCGCCGCCTCTCCCGACGGCTCTTCCTCGTATTTCCTGCCGAGGATGATCGGCCTCCGGCGCGCCCTCGAGCTGCACTACACGAACCGCGTGCTCTCGGCCCGGGAGGCGATGGAGTGGGGGCTCGTCAACCGAGTGCACCCGGACGCGGAGTTCCCGGGCGCGGTGGGCGCGCTCGCGCGCGAGCTTGCCCAGGGGCCGACGCTCGCCTTCGGCCGCGCCAAGCTCCTCTTCCACCAGTCCACGCAGGAGAGCCTGGAGACGCAGATGGAGCTCGAGGCCCAGGCCATCGCGGCGAGCGGGCACACCGTGGACTTTCGCAACGGCGTGCTCGCGTTCGCCCGCAAGCAGCCCGTCACCTTCGAGGGCCAGTAGGGGGTCACTGCCCCCGGTCCAGGACTTCGCGGACCTTGGCCGCGAGGGCGCCGGTGGTGAAGGGCTTGGGCAGGAACATGACGCCGGGCTCGAGCACCCCGTGCTTGACGATGGCCGCGTCGTCGTAGCCGGACATGTAGAGGACCTTCATCGCCGGGCGCTGGCCCAGCCGGCGCTCGGCCAGGGCCCGTCCGCTCATCCCCGGCATCACCACATCGGTCAGGAGGAGCTGGATGCGCCCGGCGTGCTCGCGGCAGAGCTGCTCGGCGTCCAGCGGCGCGGCGCTCGCGAGCACGGTATAGCCGTGCATCTCGAGAATGTCGCGCGCCAGATCCCGGACATCCGACTCGTCCTCCACCAGGAGGATCGTCTCCCGCCCGCTCGGAGGCGCGGCCCCCGCCCGTGCCGGCGCCTCGGCGTCCCCCTGCTCCTGGACCCGGGGCAGGTGAATGATGAAGGCGGTCCCGCGTCCGGGCTCGCTCTCGACGGCAATGCGGCCGCCGCTCCGCGTGACGATGCCATAGACGGTGGACAGTCCGAGGCCGGTGCCCTTGCCCATCTCCTTGGTCGTGAAGAACGGCTCGAACACCCGCGCGAGAGTCTCGCCGTTCATGCCGGTGCCCGTGTCCGACACGCTCAGCACCCCGTACTCGCCGGGGGGGATCGCGTCGGTGTGGTCGGGGGCGGGCGGGCCCATGGTGGCATTGGCCGTGCGGGCGGGACGGGGAGCGCTTGGGGTTGTTCTTCATGGTCGTGTGGTCCGGCGGCGTCCGGAGACCTCGCGGGAGTCACCGGAGCGGCGCGCCACGCTCATGTTCTCACAGCCGGCGGGGCCGGCATGAGTTCGCGGGAGAAGGGCCGCGGCCCCGAATCACCGGTGTGTTACCATCCGGCCGCGATCCGATGCGCTACACGATCACGTTCCGCGACGTCAGGGCCGGGGCGGTCACCCTCACGCTCGACGGCCGCGAGGCCGGCGCCCCTTCACCGCTCGCCGGCCGACCATGACACGATTCATCGCCGCCGCCGGACTGCTGGTGGCGGTGGCGTCCACCGCCTGCGCCTGGCCATTGCCCTTCGGCACGCCGGCGGGCAATCGCGTGAGCCGGGGCAAGGGGACGTTCCCGCGCTGGCACGCCGTCGCCCTCGCGACCGAAGCGCCGGTCAGATGGCTGGTCGCGTTCCCGCCCCGCCGGCTCGCCGCGGTGGACGCACACGGCGCGCTCGTCATCTTCGAAATCACGGCGCCGGGCCTCCGCGTGGCCGCGCGCTATGGCGGAGTGGCGAGCCCCGACGGCCCGCCCGTGGCCGTCCGCCTGGATCAGGAGCGCACGGGCGTCGTGCTGGTCGCGCCCGACGGCCGCCTGCTCGTCTGGAGCGAGGGTGTGCTGCGCGGGTACGACGTGGGCGGGCCGCTGTCGAGCCTGACCTTTCCGACGCCCATCGCCTTCGGCGATCGCGCCTCTCACGATCTCCTCGCGATCACCCGGGACGGCGCCATCGTGCTGATCGGCGGCCTCGCCGCCGGCGGGCCGCGGGTGGTGGCGCGCCTGGATGCGCACGCGCTCCCGGATGGGCGGATCACCGTCGGAGACCTCGACGGGGACGGCCTGCCGGAGGCGGTCGTCCTCTCGGATGCGACGGGCCGTTACTCGCACGGCGTCCTCGGCGACACGATCGAGGCGAGGAGCCTCACCGTGGCCCGCGTCCGCCCGTACGCCCTCGAGGTGCGGGCACGCCTCCCGCTGCCGGCGCCCGCGGTGTTCGAGGATCTCGTCCCCGTCCTCGCGCCGATCGGGGGGAGCCCGACGCCGGCGATCCTCGTCGCCAGGAGCGCGACGGGGCAGGGGGCGGCACCCGTGGCGCTCGCCCTGCGAGACGGCGCGCTCGCGCTCGTGGCCCAGGGGCCGAGCTTCGGCCAGAGCGACCGGTGGACGCATCTGATCGGCGCCGCCGATCTGTCCGGGGACGGCGTACCCGAGATCGTGGCGGTGGCGACGCCGCATCTCGACGGCCTACTGACCGCCTACCGCCGGGTGGGCGGCGCCCTCGTCGCGACCGCCAGCGCCGCCGGGTTCGCCTCGCACCTGATCGGCTCGCGCAACCTGGAGCAGGCGCTCATCGGTGACCTCGACGGGGACGGCCTCCCCGAGGTCGTGCTCCCCCGCCAGTCGCGCGAGGTCCTGGCCGGCCTCGAGCTGCGCGGGGACCGCTTCGTCGAGCGCTGGGCCGCGGACTTCAAGAGTCCGCTGACGTCGAACCTGGTGGCGGCGGATCTGGACGGCGACGGGCTGCTCGACCTCGCCGTCGCCACCCGCCGCGGCCTGCATGTCTTTCTGAGCGTCCGCTAGCCCGGATTGCCGCGTCGAGGAGAGGAGCGCACATGCGATACGGATTCTACCTGCCCACCCGCGGTGAGACGGCGACGCCGGAGGCGCTCGAGACCCTCGTGCGCCGGGGCGAGGCTCTGGGCTTCGCCTCCGTCATGATCGCCGATCACATCGCCTTTCCCTCCGTCATCAGGTCGAAGTACCCGTACACGGTGAACGGGGTCTTTCCGGGCCAGGGCGATGCCCTCGAGCAGCTCGCCCTGATGGCGTTCATCGCGGGCAAGACGACCAGTCTCCGCCTGGTGACGAGCGTCATGATCCTGCCGTACCGGAACCCGGTGGCGACGGCGAAGACGCTGGCCACCATCGACGTGCTCTCGCGCGGCCGCGTCACCGTCGGCGTCGGCGTGGGGTGGCTGCGGGAAGAGTTCGAGGCGCTCGGCGCGCCCGACTTCGACCGCCGCGGGGCCGTCAGCGACGAGTATCTGCGGATCTTCAAGACGCTCTGGACCGAGTCTCCGGCCTCGTTCACCGGGGAGTTCTACCGCTTCGACTCGGTGCGCTGCCTGCCCCAGCCCGTGCAGAAGCCGCATCCGCCCATCTGGGTCGGCGGCCACACCAGGGCCGCCCTCCGCCGGGTCGCGAAGCTCGGCGACGGCTGGCACCCCGTCGGGGCCAATCCCGCGGTGCCGCTCACCCCGCCCGAGCTCTCGTCGCTCCTCGACGAGCTGCGCCGGCTGACCGAGGCGGAGGGACGCGACCCGTCCAAGCTCACCATCTCCTTCAAGGCACCCGTCTACGACGCGGGGCGCCCTGGCGCCGCCCCGTCGACCGGCGCGCGCCGCCCGTTCTCGGGCTCGGCGGAACAGGTCGCCGGGGACGTCGCCACCTACGCGCGGCTCGGCGTCAGCGAGCTGATCTTCGACTTCCGGAGCGAGAGCCTCTCCGAGAGCCTGGAGCGCATGGAGCGCTTCGCCTCCGCGATCGAGCGGTGAGAGCGGCGGCGATGCCGTGCTGGTCCTCGCGCCGGCGGTGGTAACCTACAGGCCATGGCTCGCGCTGGTTGGTCCCCGCGTCCTGTCCCGGCACTGACGCCGTCCGGCGAGCCCTTCCACGCGACCGCGCCGGGGCGAGCCGCCGTGCGGGGCGTCCTTTATCGCGCCGCGGCGGCGGGCGGCGATGGCCTGGTCCTGACCCACGGTGCCGGCGGCGATTGCCACGCGCCGTTGCTCGTCGCGCTTGCCGCGGCGTTCGCTGACGCGGGCCTCACGGTCTTGCGCTGCGATCTGCCGTACCGGCAGGAGCGGCGCAAGGGACCACCATCCCCCGCCGGCGCCGCCCGCGACCGGGCCGGGCTTCGTCAGGCGGTCGTCGAGCTCGGGCGGATCGGCCCGGGCCGGGTATTCCTGGGCGGCCAGTCCTATGGCGGCCGCCAGGCCAGCATGCTGCTGGCCGAGGAGCCCGAGCTCGCCGCGGCGCTATTGCTGCTGTCCTATCCGCTGCACCCGCCCGGCCGTGGCCGCGAGCTCCGGACCGCCCACCTCCCGCAGCTCCGCACGCCCGCGCTGTTCGTTCACGGCTCCGTCGATCCGTTCGGCTCGCTCGCGGAAGTGCAAGCGGCGCGCGCTCTGATCGCGAGTGCGACGGCCCTGCTGGCGATCGATGGGGCGGGCCACGGCCTCGGCCACGGGCCGAAGGCGCCGCAGCCGGCGGCCCGCACGGTCGACACCGTCGTGCAGACATTCCTGGCGTTCGTCGGGGCGGAGGTGATGAGTCGTCATGGCTGAGGCGCGCGCCGGGCGAGGGGCGGGACCGGTCCGGCTGTACTATCGCCCCGGCTGATCGAGCTGCGCCAAGACGATGGAGCTCCTGTCGTCTTGGGGGGTCGAGTTCGATCCCGTGAACGTCGAGGCTGACCCGGCGGCGATCGAGGAGCTGAAGGCCCTCGGGGTGCCGCTCGTGCCGGCGGTAAGCGTTGGAGGGCGGGCGGTCCACGGCTGGAATCCGCCCGCTTACGCGGAGCTGCTCGGCGTCGACTACGAGCCGGCGACAAAGCTGGCGCCGGCCGAGCTCGCCGGGCGTCTGGACCGCATCCTCACCTGCGCCGGTCGCCTCGTCGCGTCGGTGCCGGAGCCATACCTCGAGCACAAGGCGCCCGGGCGCGACCGGACGCTCCGCGAGCTGGCCTACCACGTCTTCCGCCTGAGCCTGGCCTTCGCCGACGGGATGGACCTGGGGCGCCTGCCCGAGCGATGGTTCCAGGACAAGGCGCCGCCCGATCTCCGCGAGGGCGCCGCCATCGCGCGCTACGGCGCTCTCGTCCAGGGCCGGCTCGGCGGCTGGTTCGAGGGCGCCGCGCCGCGCGAGTACGAGCGCGTGATCGACGTCTACTACGGCCCCCAGTCCGGCCACGACCTGCTCGAGCGCACGACCTGGCATGCCGCCCAGCATCTGCGACAGCTCTACGCGCTCGTCGAGGGGCTCGGCATCGCGCCTCCCGAGCCGCTGCCGGTCGCCGATTTCGAGGGGCTCCCGCTTCCCACCAGCCTCTGGTGAGCCCGGGCACCCCCCGAGCGCACGTCGCAGGAGACAGAGATGAGGCGATCGCGCACGTGTGAGAGAGGGCGGGACGCGGCCATCAGGGCGAGGCGCGAACCGGTCCGGGCAGGGTGAGGGGGGTCAATACTCGAAAGCCGTAGTCCGAGTAGCGGAGGGCGGGAGGCAGGGACGAGCGGTGGGCGACGGGGCTCCACGGATCGCGATGGCGCCAGGCGCCGCCTCGCGACACGCGGCGGGCGCCGGTGGCGGGCCCGCGCGGGTTGCGGTCGGGCGAGACCGCGTAGTAGCCCTCGTCGTCCCAGTCCAGACACCACTCGTGACAGACACCCGAGAGGGCGCCCAGGCCGGAGGGGTTGACGGGAGTCTCGGTGACGAGCGGGGGACGGTCGAACGATGATGGCGCGGGCCGCTCCGCCCCCCACGGAAAGCGGGCGCCCTCCATGCCACCGCGGGCCGCTCTCTCCCACTCGGCCTCCGTCGGCAAGCGATGGCGCTCGCCGGTCTGCGTGCAGAGCCACTCGCAGTAGCTCCGCGCGTCGAACCAGTTGACCCCGACCACGGGTTGCTCGGGGTGGTCGAAGCGTGGATGGGTCCACCAGGGGGGCGGGGGCGCTCCCGTCGCCTCGAGGAATCGGGAATACTCGCGGTTGGTGACGGGGTGGCAGGCGATGGCGAAGGCGTCAGTCCAGACACGATGGCGGGGCCGCTCGCCTCGATGCCCGTCCTCCCAGCCCATCCAGAACCAGCCCGAAGCAATCTCAACCATCGTCACGCAACCGAGTATAATCAACCCCTTTCGAGAACCCAATGGAGACGACACATGAACTTTGCTGAACGGATGTCACGGCTCGGAACGGAGTCCGCGTTCGAGGTGCTCGCCCGCGCCAGGGGCCTCGAGCGGCAGGGCAAGGACATCGTCCACCTCGAGATCGGCGAGCCGGACTTCGACACGCCGGTGCATATCCGGGAAGCCGCGAAGCGGGCGCTCGACGACGGGGCCACCCACTATGGCCCGGCGGCCGGCCTCCCGGAGCTGCGCGAGGCCATCGCCAAGGACGTGGAGTCCACGCGCGGTGTCTCCGTCACGCCCGAGGAGATCGTGGTCACGCCCGGGGCCAAGCCCATCATGTACTTCGTGATCACCGCGCTGATAAACCCCGGCGACGAAGTCATGTATCCCAACCCCGGCTTCCCCATCTACGAGTCCGTGATCAACTTCGTGGGGGGCGTGCCCGTGCCGATCCCGCTTCGCGAGGAGAGCGGCTTCGGCTTCGACCTCGACGTCCTCGAGAAGAGGGCGTCCGCGAAGACCAAGCTGATCATCATCAACTCCCCCCAGAACCCGACCGGGGGCGTGCTCGAGGTCGACCAGCTCGGGCGCATCGCCGAGATCGCGAAGCGCTACCGCATCCCCGTGCTCACCGACGAGATCTACAAGTCGTTCCTCTATGACGGCGAGTTCGCTTCGATCACCCGCTTCCCGGGGTTGAAGGACCTCGTCATCATCCTCGACGGCTTCTCCAAGGCGTATGCGATGACCGGCTGGCGGCTCGGCTACGGCGTCATGCCCACGGCGCTGGCCGAGCACGTGACGCGGCTCATGGTCAACTCCAACTCGTGCACGGCCGCCTTTACCCAGCTCGCCGGCATCGCCGCGCTCCAGGGTGACCAGACGCCGGTCGCGCGGATGGTCGGGGAGTTCAGGCGCCGCCGCGACGTGATCGTCGACGGGCTGAACCAGCTGCCCGGCGTGTCATGCCGCTCGCCGCGCGGCGCCTTCTACGTGTTCCCGAACGTGAAGGCGCTCGGGCGACGGTCGGCCGAGGTCGCGGAGACCCTCCTGAACGAGGCCGGGGTGGCGGTGCTCGGCGGCACCGCGTTCGGCGAGTACGGCGAGGGCTACCTCCGGCTCTCCTACGCCAACTCCGAGGCCAATCTCAGAAAGGCGCTGGACCGGATGCGTCCCGTGCTCGCCCGGCTGGCGGGGGCGTGAGGGCCGGCATCAGCCGCGGCCACGACGTCACGGCGGGGTGGTCCTGATGCCGACCGTCGCCGAGGTCGTCGTCGAGGGCTTGCGCCTGGCCCGGGTGCCGCGTCTGTTCGGCGTGCCCGGCGGCGGCTCGAACCTCGAGATCCTCGAGGCGGCGCGCGCGCAGGGCTTGCCCTTCGTCCTCTGCCATCAAGAGTGGGCGGCGTGCATCATGGCCGCGGTGACCGGAGAGCTGACCGGCCGCCCGGGAGCGGCGCTCTCCACCCTCGGGCCCGGCGTGACGGCGAGCGCGACGGGCCTCGCGCATGCGCTCCTCGACCGCTCGCCGATGATCCATCTGAGCGACCGTCACCCCGATGCCGCGCTCGTGTTCGCGACCCATCAGGCCCTCGACCATCGCGCGCACCTCGGTCCCATCGTCAAGGCAAGCCTCACCCTCACCGCGGACTCGGCCAGCCACTGGGTGGCGCACGCGGCCCAGCTCGCGCTCCGGGAGCCGCGCGGCCCCGTGCACCTGGATCTGCCCGCCGACGTCGCGGGGCGGCCCGCGCTCCCTCTCGCCGCCAACCCCTTCCCGCCGGCGACTCCGCCCCCCGACGCCGCGCTCCTCGATCGGGCGGCGGCGATGATCCGCGCCGCCCGGCGCCCCCTCGTGGTGGCCGGGCTGCAATGCCGACAGGCGGATGCCAAGTGGCTCCGCGCTTTCTGCGAGGCGCTGCCGGCGCCCATCCTGACCACCTACAAGGCCAAGGGCGCCGTCGCCGACCCGCACCCGCTCGCCATGGGCGTCTTCACGGGCGGGGTGCTGGAGGAGGCGGTCGTGGGCCGTGCCGACCTGATCGTCGCCCTCGGCCTCGACACCGTCGAGCTGATCCCCCGGAGCTGGCCGTACACGGCGCCCGTCCTCAGCCTCGCGCGGTGCTCGTCGAGCGAGCCGGGACTCGCCCCGTCCGGCGGCGGCGCCTATTTCACGCCCGCGCTGGAGGTGGTGGGTGACCTCGCGACGATCCTCGAGGAGATGGCGCCGCGGCTCGTGGGCGCGGACGCCCGTGCGGACTGGGACGTGGCCGAGGTCGACCGGCTGCGCCGCGCGCGCACGGCCGCGCTCGAGGTGACGGTGCCCGGGCTCGCCCCGCACCGCGTCGTGCAGCTCGCCCGCGAGCTCACGCCGGCGGGGACCATCGCCACCGTGGACGCGGGCGCCCACATGTTCCCGGCCACCGCGTACTGGCAGGCGGTGGAGCCGGGCGAGTGCCTCATCTCCAACGGCCTCGCCACCATGGGCTTTGCCCTGCCCGCCGCCATCGCCGCCCAGCTCCTCTCCCCGGAGCGCCGCGTGGTGTGCTTCACCGGCGACGGAGGGCTGCTGATGGTCGTCGCGGAGCTCGAGACGGCGGCGCGGCTCGGGCTTGCCATCGTCATCGTCGTCTTCAACGACGGCGCGCTGTCGCTGATCCAGGTCAAGCAGGAGCAGAAGGGCTACGCGGGGGTGTCCATGCGCTACGAGGGGCCGGACCTGGCGGCGCTCGCGCGGTCCTTCGGGGTCGCGGCCTTCGTGGCCTCGGACGAGACGACCTTCGCGCGGGCGCTCTCCTCGGCGCTGGCGGCGAGTGGCCCGACGCTGATCGACGCGCGGATCGACGCCTCGGGATACCGGCGGACGCTCGAGATCGTCCGCGGCGTGTCCCGCCCCTGACGTTCGCCCGACAAGCCGCCGGGCGGGGGACCCCGGCGTCACGAGCCCGGCCGATCCGCGCTCGAGTCGAGGCGCCACCGGGCGGATCTACCGATCGCGAAGTGACGGCGCCCACGATATAATCCGGCCATGGGATTTCTATCCGCGCAGGACGAGCAGGCGGTCAAGAAGGAGTTCGAGCGGCTCGGCGGGCCCGTCACGCTCACGGTGTTCGCCTCCGAGCTCGGCCCCGCGACCAATGCCCAGACGGTCGCGCTGGTGAAGGAGGTCGCCGCCCTCGACGAGCGGATCTCGGTGTCGGTGCTCAATCCGCACATCGAGCGCGAGCAGGCCCGGGCCTACGGGGTGGACGTCACGCCCACAGTGGTGGTGGAAGGCGCCCGCGACTACGGGGTCAGGTTTCTCGGCCTCCCCGCCGGCTACGAGTTCTCCAATCTGATCGACGCCATCGTCGCGACGTCGAGCGGGGAAGCCGCGCTCAGCGCCGAGACCAAGACGGCGCTCGCCGGCCTCACGGCGGACGTCGTCATCAAGGTGTTCACCACGCCGACCTGACCGCACTGCCCCCGGGCCGTGCGCCTGGCGCAGCACATGGCGATCGCCTCTCCGAGGATCACGGCCGAGTGCGTCGAGGCGACGGAGTTTCCGGAGCTCTCGCAGCGCTACCGCGTGATGGCCGTGCCCAAGATCGTGATCAACGACAAGATCCAGTTCGAGGGAGCCATTCCCGAGAAGGACTTCCTCGACGCCGTGCTCCAGGCCGCGGACGGCGGGGAGGCCTAGATGGAGACGGCAGCGTGGATCGGCATCGGCGTCGCGGTCGCGATCGGCTACGTCGTCGTCGCGCGCTGGGTGCTGCCGCGCCTGGGCGTCCAGACCTGAGGGTCGTCGGCCGCGTGCTCCCGTGAGGAGCCACCCGCGAAGCCGGAGAAGTCCAGGGTCTAGCAAGCTGGTCGACGAGGCGGCCGTCGCGCGAATCCTGCTCGCCGCCGCTGCCCTCTATGGTGGGCTCGGTCTCCTGACCCACGTCTTCTCCGACCGGATGATCTTCCTGCCCCCGCCCGCGACGTACCGCAGCGGCCCCGAGATCGTCGAGCTCCGCACCGCCGACGGCATCAGGATCGCGGCCCTGCACCTGCCGAATCCGTCGGGCGACTACACGCTCCTCTACAGTCACGGCAATGCCGAGGACCTCGGTGCTGTCCGCCCGCTGCTCGTCCGGCTCCGAGCAATCGGCTTCTCCGTGTTCGCCTACGACTACCGCGGGTACGGCGCGAGCGAGGGCAGGCCGTCGGAGCGCGGCGCGTACGCGGACATCGACGCCGCCTACGCGTACCTGACCACCGCGCTCGGGATTCCGCCCGCGCGGATCATCGCCTACGGCCGATCCGTCGGCAGCGGCCCCGCCGTCGACCTCGCGGCGCGCCGGCCCATCGGGGGGCTGGTCGTCGAGTCCGCGTTCACCACGGCGTTCCGGGTGCTCACGCGCGTGCCGCTCCTGCCGTTCGATCGCTTCCGGAACATCGACAAGATCGGCCGGGTCCGCTGCCCCGTGCTCGTCATGCACGGCCGGGCCGACGAGGTCGTGCCGCTCGCGCACGGCGAGGCGCTCTGGCGAGCGGCTCCGCAGCCGAAGCGCTTCCTCTGGGCCGACGGGGCCGGCCACAACGACTTCTGGCAGGTGGCGGGCAGCGAGGCCGCGCACGCGCTCGGCGAGCTCGCCGCGCTGGTCGGCGCGCCCCCGTGACGCGGAGAGCCCGCGCCGTGGGGCACCCGCCGTGGACGGGGCTGGACTCGGCGGAAGGACGCCGGTATCATCGCCAGGAGGTCACCGTGCGGATCGGGGACGGCGGTGAGGCCATCGCATTCATGTACTGGTACCGGGGCCCCCACCGTGGCGCGCCGATTTCCGGCGGGGACCATCGGGCCCACGCGCTCACGCAGCCCATCTATCATGACCCGAGAGCCTAGGAGGCGACCATGCCGCTCGAGCCCGCAGTGCTCGTCAAGGACGATCAGGATCACCTGATCCACCCGCTCCATCACCCGAGTGAACACCTGGAGCCGATGGTGTACGTCCGCGGCCGCGGCGCCACCATCACCGACATCCAGGGCCGGGAGTACATCGACGGCCTGGCGGGGCTCTGGAACGTCAATGTGGGGCATGGCCGGGAAGAGCTCGCCCAGGCCGCCGCCGACCAGATGAAGGAGCTGGCCTATTTCTCCGCCTACACGGGGTCGTCGAATATTCCGGCCATCCAGCTCGCCTCCAAGCTGATCACGCTCGCCTATCCGAACATGCAGGCCGTCTTCTTCACCTCCGGTGGCGCCGAGTCGAACGAGTCGGCCTTCAAGACGGCGCGCTTTTACTGGAAGGCCAAGGGCAAGCCCGACAAGGTCAAGATCATCGCGCGCGCTCTGTCGTACCACGGGGTGACGCTCCAGGCGATGAGCGCCACCGGCATGGCGGCCTACTGGAAGATGTTCGAGCCGCGCGTTCCCAACTTCGTCCACATCCCGACGTGCTACCCCTATCGCCAGGACGGCGCCCGGCCGGGCGAGACGGCGGGGCAGACGGCGTCGCGGCTCCTCGAGGAGGCCATCCTGCGCGAGGGGCCGGACACGGTGGCGGCCTTCATCGCCGAGCCCATCCACGGCGGCGGCGGAGTGCTCTACCCGACCGACGACTATTTCCCGCTCGTGCGCCAGGTCTGCGATCGCCACGGGGTGCTCTTCATCGCCGACGAGGTCATCACCGGCTTCTGCCGCACCGGCAAGTGGTTCGCTCTCGAGCACTGGAACGTCCAGCCCGACATCATGTCCTTCGCCAAGGGCGTGTCCTCGGGCTATCTCCCGCTCGGCGGCATCATGGTCTCGAAGGGCATCAAGCAGGTCATGGACGAGGTGAAGCTCGAGGACCGCTGGATGCACGCCTACACCTACTCCGGGCATCCGACGTGCTGCGCCGTCGGGCTCAAGAACGTGGAGATCATGGAGCGTGAGCGCCTCTGGGAGCGCGCCGCCGCCATGGGCACACGGCTTCACGAAGGGCTGAAGTCCGCGCTCGGTGACCACAAGAACGTGGGCGACATCCGCGGCGGCAAGGGCCTGCTCGCCGCCGTCGAGCTGGTCGAGGACCGGGCGACGAAGGCGCCGTTCGCCGCGGACAAGAAGGTGGGGCCGCGCGTGATCCAGGAGATGACCAAGCGCGGCATCATGACGCGCAACCGCCTCGAGCACATCTTCTTCGCGCCGCCCCTGGTGATCAGCGAGGCCCAGGTCGACCGCCTCGTCTCCGCCACCCGCGACGCCCTCAAGGCCGTCACCGGCGTCTAGCCGCCGCCTCACCGCGACCTCTCCCTGGCAAACCCTCTCCCCGCGGGGGAGAGGGTAGGGTGAGGGGCGCTCGGCCGACAGGGCCCTAACTCGGGTATGCAGCCGACGCGCTTCGCGCGCGACTGATACCGCCCGTTGAGCTAGGTTCCCAGGCGTTGCTCCATCTCTTCGATCCGGCGCTGGAGCGCGACAAGGTGCTGCTTCAGCTCTGCGAGATCGCCGCTCGAGGATCTCGCGCCTTCCACGCTCGTCGGCGAGCTATGCCTCGATGCGGCGTAGCGCCTGGGTGACCGCGTGGTACTCCTGCTCGAGTCGATCGAATCGCCGGTAGATCTCGTCGAAGTGGCCCGGCATCCCGTGTCGCAGCTCGGTGAGCTGCTGGTCCATTGTGGTGAACCGCCGGTCGACCTCGCCGAGCTGGCGCGTCAGGAATTCGACGAGCTGCTGGTACTCCGTTGAGGTCATGGCGCATGTCTACCTCGGCACGGGGTGCCGTTCAGGTGTGTCTTCGCGCGCACACCCCAGACGCTCTGGCTCGGCTGTCGCCCTTGGGCTAGAATCGCCGGCATGAGCCCCCAGGACATCCGCAGCTTCATCGCGGCGTACGGCGAAGCCCACCCCGGCGAGGTGGTTCGCGTCAACGAGC
>Ga0214473_10003403_pt1 | contig 19323 bp, 17 predicted proteins | sample RVTome_7_FD_203509 | JGI IMG/M metagenome (GOLD analysis project Ga0214473, IMG submission 203509) | Soil microbial communities from uranium-contaminated site in the Upper Colorado River Basin, Wyoming, United States - RVT98D197 | ecosystem: Environmental > Terrestrial > Soil > Contaminated >... | reverse complement strand
CCGGCGGAACCAGCCGTCGTGGCCTTTTCTCCAAACGGCCAGGTGCTGGCGTCGGGCGCGTGGGATCGGACCATCAAATTGTGGCGCGTCGGCGATGGCCAGTTGCTTCGCACCCTCAGTGGACACACCAGCGCGATCTGGTCGATTGCCTTCTCGCCCAACGGGCTGACGTTGGCCTCTGGCAGTTTGGACCGGACGATCAAGCTCTGGCGCGTTTCCGACGGGGAATTGTTGCGGACGCTGGAGGAACACACGTCGGGCGTGCTGTCGGTCGCGTTGGCACCGGACGGCGAGACGCTCGCTTCAGGAGGCGACGATAAAACGGTCCGCATCTGGCGCGTCGCGAATGGTGAGTTGCTACGAACGCTCACGGGGCATGGCGGAAGAGTCTTTGCGGTGACGTTCTCCCCGGACGGCCGAATGCTGGCGTCCGGCAGCGACTTCGATTACCCGTCCTCGGACCGTGCCGAGCTTAGACTGTGGCGGACGTCGGACTTCACGCTGCTGCGGAAGTATGACGAGGAAACCGGAACCAAGGTTGCCTCCATTCGGTTCTCGCCGGATGGCAATCTGTTCGCTTTCGGTCGAGACGACGCCACAGTCGCAGTCGTCCGCAGCCCGTTGGCGTTTAAGCTCGGGGACGTGAACTGCGACGGCGCGGTCGACCTCGATGATGTCACCCCGTTCGTGCTGGCCCTTGCAAGGCCGACCGAGTACGCCAAGCAGTTCCCCCAGTGCGACCGGATGCTGGCGGACATCAATGGTGACGGCTCCGTGAATAACTTCGATATCGACCCCTTCGTGAAGCTGCTGACGCCGTGAGACCGTGTAGGGTGGGTCTCGACCCACCCTACTTCTACTTCTTCTCGGCGCCGGGCAAGATGCCCACCCCACCCGGCAACATCCCCACCCCACCCGGCAAGATGCCCACCCCACCCACGAATTCTACGGCCGGATGCCGGTGCTGGTCGCCAGGCCGGTGAACCGCCGATTGCCGAGCGTCCATTCGGGGATGCCCTCGGGCCACATCGAGAACGAGATCGTGAAGTCGTCGTCCACGCGGTCGTACTCGAAGGTGACCGCCGCGTACCAGCGCGGGAGCTTGCGGACGTAGCCGAAGGCCACCTCGCCCAGGTCGCCGCGGTCCGCGTCGAACCACGCCCGCACGGTCGTGATGTGCTTTTCGCTCAGCTTGTAGTTCCAGCCGCCGCCCAGCAGGTTCATGTCGATGTCGCCGGCATAGCGGTAGCCGAAAATGTACGCCAGGCGCGGCAGGCGCTCGACGGCCAGCGAAATGTTGTGCCGATCGTAGCTCAAGTCGTTGAGGTCAACGTTGAAATCGTAGAGCAGGCTGGTGGTGTCGCTGAGGCGCCAGGCAGCGTCGCCGGCGAAGTAGTTTCGCGTGCGGCTGTTTTCGGGACGAATCGGATCCGCCCAGCCGGTGGACTTCTCCTGCCGGCCGTCGGTATTGCCGAAGAACCCGGCCTCCAGATTCAGCGTGAACAGGTCAACCGTGCGCGGCTGCTCCTGCCCGCCACGCTGCGTCTGCCACGTCTGCCGCAGCCCGAACGTCGAACCGTAGAACGCGTCGATGGTCTCGACGCCGTAGTCGAACGGCGTGACGAGCTCGCTGCGGGTATTGCTATGGGCCCACCAGGCGGCGAAGTCGGGCTTGATGATGTGGCGGATGCGATGAATGTCGAACAGCTCGGACTCGATCTCGTCGTAGACGCGGCTGAAGGTGATGCCGCCGCGGGCGCCGTAGATACCCATGCCGCGCCACAGGCCGCCATCGTCAAGCGGCTGGCCGTCCCAATAGCTCCCGCGAAACGTGGCGAACGGGACGAGGTTGAACGCGGCGAGCTTGAGCGGCAGCTCGATCTCCTGCCGCGCATCGGTGCGGAACGTCATGTCGGTCTCGCCCTGGTTGCTGAAGCGGCGCTGCTCGAGCGCGTGGCGGTCGTCGAGGCGGTAGCGCACGTCGCCGACGCGGGACTCGTGGTACAGGACGAAGGGCCCGAGCGTGTCGCCGATGCGGCGGTAGTTCAGGTCGGGCAGGTGCTCGGTCTGGGTGACGAAGTCGAGCAGGCGCCAGTTGGCCAGGAGCGTGATGGCGTCCACTTCGCCGGTGCGCTTGAGGTAGACGAGCGACTCCTGCTCCTTGCCCTCGTTGAATTCGGAGCGCTGATACTCTTCAAGGAAGTTCGGATCGCTGATGTAGGCCAGCTCGAACGTGACCTCCCAGTTGTCCGGCAGGTAGTGGCGGTGGCGCCACAGGATGCGGCCGCGCTCGCTCGTGTCGGGCTCCTCGTCGGAACGGCGAAGCGGGCCGAGACGGTCTTCGCCATCGTCGTGGATGTAATAGCTGCGGAAGAATCCGAAATAGTCCTCGCGCTTGTAGTCGACGTCGATGCCGGTTCCGGGGCCGCGCTTCGAGAAGTAATCGAGCTTCCACGTCGCGTCATAGCCTTCCGGCGGCGACATGCCGAGCAGATTGAACAGGTGCCAGCCGGTCTCCACCTCGACGCCACGCCGGCCGCTGTAGCCGGTGCGAAAGCGCCGCAGGGCGGTCTCGCTGGCTTCAAAGCGGCCCCGCGAGTACGGCCACCACAGCACCGGCCAGCCGCCGACGTTGGCGGTCGCGTTCCGCAGTGTGTACTCGCCGGTCGTGGGGCCGGCCGCACGGCCTTCGGCGTCGCGACGCGTCAGGTCGGTGATGTCGATGCGCTCGGCGCCGACGTGGTAGTGCGGCGTATAGAACTCGCTGGTGCTCACGCGGGCGCCGTCGGCGGAGAAGTGCGTGGCCGAAAGCTGGCGGATTTCGTCCGCACGAAGATAGAGCGGGATGTTGCGCTGCGGGATGTCGGTGCGAAAGACGGCGTCGAGAATGAGGGCCCGGTCCCGTTCGAAGTCGTAGTAGAGACGGTGGGCCCGCACGAAGCTGTTGCCCAGCGACAGAATCACGTCGCCTTCCAGGTAGACGCCGCGGATGTTCTTCGCCAGGCCGCGCGGCACCTCGGAGACCTCCGCACCGGGCGGTGGCTGGACAGCGGGGGTAGGTGGTTGCGCCGGCAGTTCCGCCGGCGGCTGCGGAGCGGTCGCGGGCGGTCGCGGTTCGGCGGCTTCGCCTTCGATGCCGCGGCCGAGCAAACTGCGCTCGAAGGCTTCGCCGGGGAACACGACGGCGTTGTCCGCCTGAATCTCGAGCATCGGGGCATCCGGGCCGCCGTCGCGGGAGAAGTAGACGCGCCGCGTGGCGCTCCGTCGCGCGACGAAGACGCGCTCGCCGGCGGGCGTCTCGGCCGGATCCACGCTGGGCAGCTCGTAGCGGATGATGCGCGGGGGACGTTCCGGCTTGGGGGCCGCGACCTCGGCGGGGCGCATGATGCCCACCGGTGGTGCGGGTTGCGTCGCGGGCAGCGTGGCGACCGCCTGACCGGCCTCGATCGACGCCCGGTCACGTAGCGCTTGCTGGTACAGGGGCGACTCGGCGCCCGCTTCGATGGCGTGCGCGTCGTGGTACTTGATGATCTGCCCGTACGTGCGGAGGTTGCTGACCAGCAGCACGCGGTCCTCGATGGTCGTGCCGCCGAACTCCTGCACTTGCGCGTTTTCGGACAGGTAGACCGTCAGATCGTAGTACTTGCGGCCATCCGGCTCGGAGCGGCCCGGCGTGATCCACGCGACCGCGGCGTTGGCGCTCAGCCGCCGCTGGCCCATGTCCAGCCGAAACCCGCCGGTGAACATGACCACGAGCGTGCCGTCCGGTTGCCTCCACTGGCGGGCGTAGCGGCCGCGGAGGTCGACGTTCTGCTCGCTGATCGCTTGCGGCAGGAGGGGCTCTTCGCGTTCCGCCTGCCCCACGACGGGGATGGCGAGCGCGGCCAGCGCGGCGACGGCCATGGCGAACCGGATCGCCCGGCGAGGCGGTCGGGGGCGCTGGCCCCGGCACGGCACGACAACGATGGGGGTTTGGGCGAAATTTCTCAGGACCAACCGCACCACTCGCTCTCGCCGAGAGTTGAGCAACTCCCTTGGCGGCCATTATCGGGGGGCCGGCAGGCCGGTCAATGCCCAATCGAGCGGCGATCGGATCAGCCGACGTGAACGGACCCGCATCAAACCACGTCGGGGTGCGTGCCGGCCGCTAGAATCGCAGTGTCGCCGCGGGGCCACGCGCGTTGCGGGGCCGCCGCGTGCCGGGTATAGAACGCGAATGGTGCCTGACGTACGCCATCATTGCGGGCTGTTCGGCATCGCCAACCACCCCGACGCCGCCGAGCTGACCTACCTGGGGCTTTACGCGCAGCAACACCGCGGGCAGGAGTCGGCCGGCATCTGCCTGGCGGACGGGACGCAATTGTATCGGCTGGCCGGGATGGGGCTGGTCACGGACGCGATCGACCAGCGCGAGCTGGACAAGCTGCGGCATCCGCTGGCGATCGGGCACGTGCGCTACTCCACGACCGGCTCGTGCCACGAGTCGAACGTCCAGCCGCTCAAGGTGACGTGCTCGATCGGCCAGGTCGCAATCTGCCATAACGGGAACCTCGTCAACGCGGCCGACATTCGGCGTGAGTACGAGGCGCACGGGCACATCTTCGTCACCACGTCCGACACCGAGGTGATCCTGCACATGCTCGCCGACCAGCATTTTGGTGAGCAGCCGGACCCGCTGGCGTCGGTGCTGCGGCATATTCGCGGGTCCTATTGCCTACTGCTCGCGTATCCAGATCGGATCGAGGCGGTCCGCGACGCGTCCGGCAATCGGCCGCTGTGTCTGGGCCGCCGCGACAACGCCTGGGTCGTCGCGAGCGAAACGGTCGCCCTGGACATCATCGAGGCCGAGTACGTCCGCGACGTTCAGCCCGGCGAGATCGTGACGATCACGGCCAACGGCCTTCAGTCGCGACGGTTCGTCGAGCCGGACACCCCACGCCGCGGATACTGCATCTTTGAGCTGGTGTATTTCGCCGACCCGGCCAGTTGGGTGTTCGGCGAAAACGTGCACATGGCGCGGAAAGAGATGGGGCGGGCGCTGGCGCGTGAGGCGCCGGCCGACGGCGACCTGGTGATCCCCGTGCCGAACTGCGCCCGCTGTGCTGCGATGGGCTATCACGAGGAGTCCGGGCTGCCGATGGGCCGCGGGTTCACGACCAATCACTACGTCGGCCGCTCGTTCATTCAGCCGACGCAGGTCATCCGCGACCTGACCGTGCGGCTGAAGCTCAACCCGATCCGGGCCAGCGTGGAGGGTAAGCGGCTGGTCGTCGTCGAGGATTCGGTCGTGCGCGGCACGACGACGCGCGGGAAGATGGAGTCGCTGCGGCGCGCGGGGGCCCGGGAGATTCATCTCCGCGTCGCGAGCCCGCCGATCCGGCACCCGTGCTACTACGGCATCGACTTTCCGAGCCGCGAGGAGCTGATCGCCAACGGGCGCAGCGTCGAGGAGATCCGGGCGTACCTCGGCGTCGACTCGCTGGCGTACCTGTCGCTGGAGGGCATGCTCGCCGCGGTCAAGACCGCCAACGGCGACTTCTGCCACGCGTGCTTCTCGGGCGACTATCCGATCCCGATCGACCCGAGCTTCCACAAGGATATCTTCGAGCCGCGGCAACTGCGCTTCTTCGACCTCGCTTCGCGCAAGTCCCCGGAGGACGGGCCGGCCCTTCCCGCAGCGCGCTAGGGCATTTTCAGAAACGCTGTGGCGCCAGGCGCGGCTGCGGGTCGGCGTCACGAAAGTAGGTAGGTTCTCTGCCGGTGCTGGTCGCCGCGGAGCCGCGCCGGTTCGGCCTTGAATCGTGGCGCCCCGCGCAGCGGGACGGCGCCTCTCGCTGCCTGGGATACCGTCAGTCCTCCGAGGTCGAACGGCTTCACGCCGCCTGAGTGAGCGCGAGCCGCTTCTGGTCGAGGTCGGCCAGCAGCGCGTCGTACGAGTCGGCGAAGAGCTTGACGCCCTCTTCCAACAGGGCGTTCGTCACCCAGTCGATATCGACCTTGATGCCGGCCAGCTCGTCCATGACGGCCTGCGCGTTGGCCAGGTCGCGCTCGATCGTCTGGGCCGCGACGCCGTGGTCGCGCAGCGCATCGAGCGTTTGCGGCGGCACGGTCGTGACGGTGTGCATGCCGATGAGGGGATCGATATACTTGGTGTCGGCGTATTCCAGGTTTTTGGTGCTGGTGCTCGCCCACAGCGGCCTTTGCGGGCGGCCGCCGCGGACTCGAAACTCCTCAAACGCGTCAGTCTGGAAGACGGCCCTGAAGCGGGCGTAAGCGAGCTTGGCATTGGCGACCGCAGCGAGGCCCAGCAGCGGCTGCAAATGCTCCTCGTCGTGTTGCATGCGGTGCACGAGGATTTTGTCCACGAGCGTATCGACGCGGCTGACGAAAAACGACGCCACGGACGACACCAGCCCGAGCGGCCGCCCGGTTCCCTCATAACGGTGCAGCCCCTCCAGATACGCCTGCATGACCCGCTCGTACATCGAAATCGCGAAGATCAGCGTGACGTTGACGTTGATGCCCTCGCCGACGAGTGCCGTGATCGCCGGCAACCCGGCTTCGGTGCCAGGAACCTTAATCATTACGTTCGGCCGCCCGATCGTTTGAAACAGCCGCCGCGCCTCGGCGATCGTCCGCGCGGCATCACAGGCCAGTTTCGGGCTGACCTCGATGCTCACGAACCCGTCGCGGCCGTGCGTCTCGTTGTAGACCGGCCGCAGGATGTCCGCGGCGTCGCGGATGTCGCGCACGACGAGTTCTTCATAGATCTCCGCGGCAGGCCTCCCGCTGCGCGCCAGCCGCCGAATCTCGTCATCGTAGTCCGTGCTGCCCGTGATGGACTTGTGGAAGATGGTGGGGTTCGACGTCAGCCCGGAAAGCCCCAGCTCGACGAGTTCCTGCAACTCGCCCGAGTCGATGAGCCGGCGGCTGATGTAGTCCAGCCACACAGCCTGCCCCAACGCGTTGAGCTGGCGGATGCGATTGGTCATCGGCGGATATTCCTGCGAAACTCGTCCTATCGACTGATTTTACCGGTGCGCTGGGCGGCGGGCCGCGCCATGCCCGTCTGCCGCCGGAGCGAATCTGCGACCGGCACGCGGGTCGCAAACCGGTTGGCAAAGTCTACGGCGGCACCCGGTTCGACGCTATAGGACCATGTCGTCACGGGAGAGCAGGGCGTTGAGCCGCCGCAGTTCCGTCTCGTCGCCGCGCACCTCCCGCAGCCGCCGGAAGAGCGCCTTCGTCTCGGCCAGCGTCCGCGCCGGCAGCGCCGCCAGCGGCGTATTGTCAAGAGCGGCTCCCGCCTGCTCCACTTCGCGCAGGTCCAGACCTGCACAAAACGCCGGCGACGCGCCCGTAATAATCAGGCTGCGCACCGCGCGGTCGCTCGCCAGCCCGGTCACGGCGTGTGTCAGCTCGGACAGCAGCGCGCCCGACAGCGCGTTGCGACGCTCCGGCCGGTCCAGGACCAGCTCAACGTGCCCAGCCTGTCGGAGCACTTGTAAATGCATCGCGGCGACGTTTAGCGGCAGTTGAGTCGCGCGGCAAGCGCTTCGGCCTCGCCCCGCGAGAACTTCCCGACGATCGGCACCAACCCGCCGGGAACCGGCCCGCGAATCGGTTGGGTACACAGCAACCCGTCGTCGATGAACACGGCCAGCAGCGCCCCTCGATTCTGCTCCGTCAGGTCGTGGAAGCGCCGGCCGGCCACCGGCGTCAGTTCGAGCTGCACAATGCTCCGCCGCAGGCCATGCGCCGCGCGGGCCTCCACCACGTCGGCGTTGTCCAACTCGACCACCGGCGACACGTACACCTTCTGACCGGCCTGGTCCGTCACTTCCTCCCAGCCGGGCCAGGGCGTCTCGCGCGCCAGATGAATCCGCAGCGCGGCCGGCTTCGGCGGCGGCTGCGATCGCGACGAAACGTCTTCCCGGCGCGCCGCACATCCTGTGGCGCCGACGCCCGTGACGATCAGCACGAGATGCCACGCGGCGCAACGCACGCGCATGGCCCGCGCGACGCCGATCATCCGTAGCCGCGAAATCACATCCCGGTTGGTCACGCTATTCGACCATACCCCGCGCGCGCAAAAGCCCGTCCAGAGCCGCCAGTGCGTCCGCCCGCGAACTCAGCGTCTCCTCGAGTTGCCGCGTGTACAGCACATCCAGCAATTCCTTGTAGATCGGACCCGGGGCGACGCGCCGCGCCGCGAGGTCGTCGCCGGTCACGAGGGGCGGCGGCTGAACCGCGTCCGGGCGAATCCCTGCCAGCCGCTGCGCCAGCGCGCTGGCACGCTGCCGTCCATCCGGCAGCGCCGCGTAGCGGGTTTCTGCCAGTTGCCGAAGCGATCCAATCGCCCGTCCCGCCATCAGACGCTTGAGGCGCGCCAACCCAAGCGCCTCGGGTTCGTCCAAGTCCGCCTGGTGTTCGACCAGCCACGCCGTCGTCTCGCGCTGCTCGTTGGAGAACGCTAGCGCCCGGGCGATCTCGTGCACTTCGCGCACGTCTCGATCCGCGACGAGCGCCGCAAACGCCAGCTCAAACGTCACCTCGCGCGGTAAGCGGTCCAATAGTGCATCCGCCGCTGCGACCTGCTCGTCGTGCCACGCGGCTCCCGCCCAGAGATAGGCCAGGAGCCCCACATCCCGCATCAGCCCAAACGCCCGCCGGCGATTCGGGTGCTGGAGCGTTTTCTCCAGCTCCTCGCGCACGCGCTCGGCGGCGACCAGCCCCAGTTTGGCGGCGTGCGACCGGATGGCGGTGAACGTCTCCGGCTCGATCGCAAAATCCAGCCGCGCCGCCAAGCGCACGGCGCGCAGCAGGCGTAGATGATCCTCTTCGAAGCGCGCGGCCGGCTGACCGATGGCGCGGAGGAGGCGCGCCTCGAGATCGGCCCGTCCCGCCACGTAGTCGATCACCTGGTTTTCCAGCGGATCGAGGAACATCCCGTTGACGGTGAAGTCCCGTCGCAAGGCGTCCTCCCGGGCGTCGGTGAAACGCACCTCCGCCGGGTGTCGCCCGTCCGAGTACGGCCCATCCGCGCGGAACGTCGCGACCTCGATCCAGCGCCGGCGCCTACGCACCAGAACGACGCCGAATTGGGCCCCCACGAGCCGCGTCGCGTGGAACAGCTCGCGGACGCGGACCGGCGGCGCATCCGTCGCCACGTCGTAATCGTGCGGCGCTTGACCCAGCAGCAGATCCCGCACGCACCCCCCGGCCAGGAAGGCGACATGCCCGGCACCGGCCAGTTCCCGCACGATCGCGACCGCCTCGCCGGCCGCGGCGGGCAATTTCGATGTCAGAGGATACACGGCGGGCATGAGAGTCATCATAGCAACGATGGCCGCGCTCGGCCTGATGCGCGGACGTCTGCGGGCACCACTGAATGCCGCCGGCGCACGAAAACGGCCGGACCCTTGGGCCCGGCCGATCCTTGACATCCCCGAAAGCTACCGACCCCAGGCGAAGTGCGCGAAGGCTTTGTTCGCATCGGCCATGCGATGCACTTCCTCGCGTTTCTTCATCGCGTCCCCCTCGCCCTTGAACGCGGCCATCAGCTCGTCGGCCAGGCGATGGGCCATGGGTCGCCCGCCCTTGCCCCGGCACGCCCCGAGGATCCAGCGGATCGCCAGCGACTGCCGCCGCTTGGGGTTCACCTGCATCGGCACCTGATAGTTGGCCCCACCGACGCGCCGCGAACGCACCTGGATGTTCGGCTTGACGTTCTCGACCGCCTGCTGAAATACCTCGATCGGCGGGACCTCCTTGACCTTCTCGGCGATGCGGTCCATCGCCGTGTAGAACACGCCGGACGCAACGGCCTTCTTGCCGTCCCACATCATCGAGTTGATGAACTTCGCGGCCAGCTTGTTGTTGTAGCGCGGCTCGCCGACGAGCTGCTGGTTCGAAACGGTGAAACGTTTGTAGGCCATCGTCTACCTGGTTCGAATGCTCTGGTCGCGCGACACACGCGCGCCGCACGCCTACTTCTTTCGCTGCTTGACGCCGTACTTGCTGCGCCCGCGATTGCGCAGCTTGCCGTCTTTGTCATTGCCGACGCCGGCACAGTCGAGCTTGCCGCGGATGATGTGGTACCGTACGCCCGGCAGGTCCCGCACGCGGCCGCCGCGGATGAGGACGATCGAGTGCTCCTGCAAGTTGTGATCGACGCCGGGAATGTAGGCTGACACCTCGCGCCCGTTCGTCAGCCGCACGCGCGCCACCTTCCGCAGCGCGGAGTTGGGCTTCTTTGGCGTCTGCGTCTTGACCAAGAGGCACACGCCGCGCCGCTGCGGGCTCGCTTCCAGGTCGCGCACCTTCGACTTCTTCGGCGCGGTCCGCCGCGGCCGTCGCACTAATTGGTTTACGGTGGGCATAACCTCCGCCTGGTCCGCCTTCCACGTTCCCAAGACGCCGCACGCCGGCAAGTCCTGAAGTATACCCGCCCTGCCGCCGCTGCCAAGTCCCCGGGCGGCAAATCTGCGCCACGGCGCGACCGCGGCAGCCGGCCAACGGCGACGTGCTTGACGACCGCGGAGATGCACGGGGCCGAACGGCTGTGCCGACCCGCGTGGGCTATCTTCCTTTGGGAAGAACCAGCCAGCCGCTCCCGTATTGCCGGGCCACGTGGACGGGACGGGCGGGCGGCGTCAGGGGCGCGAACCAGATCAGCACGCCGTACAGGCAATGCCGCCGGACCTGCCAATACCGCCCTGACGCGCCGATGGCCGCGTTGAAGCGGCGCCGCAATGTCAGCACACGCCGTGGGGAGAGTTCCGCGAACTGGCGTACGCGCGTGACCACCGCGCTTCCGATAACGCCACCCCCGCTCACTTTGAAGTGCAGCCGGTCACCCACCGAAACCCGGTCGAACGGCGGGCGCTTGTGCACCGAAAAGCGGGACTCGATCTGCTTGACCCCGCGTCGGAGCTGACGAGCGACGATGCGGCTGACGATCGCGACATGCTCTTGTCGCATCGGGTCTTGCTCCGGGTCCGGCATCCGCCCGCACGCCCACCCCCTGCGCATCGCCCCCACGCAGGCCAGGCCTTTACCGGGCAGCCCCCGTCGCGCTCGGGTCCGGAACATCCGCAGCGCCGCCGCGGGGTCCGCGCGGTCTCGGCTACGTTGCGGCGACTCCCAGAGCCTTCCGGGCGGCCTCGCAGTCCGGGTACGTGCCGATCAGCCGGTCCAAGTGGGTGATGCGCAGGACCTGCGCCACGCCCTCGCGGGCGCCCGCGATGCACAGGAGACCGCCCCGATCGCGGCAGCGCCGGTGCGCCGCGATGATCGCCCCCAGCCCCGCCGAATTGATGAAGCTCAGCGCCGACAGGTCGAGGATGAGCTTGTTGGTGGCCCCGCAGACTTCGCCGAGCTGCCGTTCCAGGTCGTCGATGTGATCCGCTCCTGCGGAGCCGACCAGCCGCACCACGCAGTGATCGTTCTTGGCGCTGACGGTCACGGTCAGGGAATCGCTATACGGGGGCATCGCGCTCACGCCAGCCGATCCTGCCTTTCCTTGAGCAGCCACACCTCGTTACCCGCCTCGTTGAAACGCACCTTCGTCATGTAGCACTGCATCAACATCAGGCCGCGCCCGTTCGGCCGTTCGAGGTTCTCCTCGGCGGTCGGGTCCGGCACGGTGGCCGGGCAGAACCCGTTGCCTTCGTCGCGGACCATGATGACGGCGCGCTGGGGATCCACGTAATAGCGAATCACGATGTGCTTGGAAGTATCGTTGCGGTTGCCGTGTTTAATGGCGTTCGTAAGGGCCTCCTCGAGCGCGAGCTTGATGCCGAATATCGTGTCCTCATCGTAGCCGCAGCGCATCAGCTCGCGCAGGATGCAGTGCTCCGGCTCCTTGGCGCTGCGCAGATCGTTCGGGACCGTGGCCTCGCTGAGCTGCGAGTCGTCCACGCCGAAGTCGGGAGGCACCTTCATGGGCGTACCGCCGCTCCGCCGACACCCCACGCCGACCTACGCGCGGCCGAAGCCGGTTAAGGCCTGTTCCGCCGAATCGTGAATGTCGAAGACGCGGTTGAGCTTGGTGATCTTGAACACCTCGAAAATCTGGCGGTTAATGTCGGACAGCTTCAGCGCGCCCTTCTTCTCCTGCACCTTCCGGTTGAGCGTGATCAGCATGCCCAGGGCCGCGCTGGAGAGATGATCGACGTTCCTGAAGTTCAGCAACAGCCGGATGCCCGGCTCCGCGTCGACCAGTTGGGCCAGCTCCTCGCCGATCTCCTGGATCGAAAGCTCCTCGAGGATCTTCCGGTCGGCGAATTCGACGATGGCGACGCCATCGGCACGCTTGATCTTCAAGTGAGACGAGGGCTGTTCCATGACTTCCACGACCTCCAGGCCCGAGGGTGTCGGCACACCGCGGCCGGCCCAGCCAGCGTATCTCCGAAAGTCTGCTCTTCCCTGGATTCTCTGCCGCGCCTCAGCCGGTGTCAACCGCGCGTTGCTCCGGCGACGGTCATACGCCAGGACGGCACCCGACGGCCGTCGGTTGCCGCGGCCCGGCCCCGGATAGTTTGCCGTTGCCCCTTGGGTACCGGCGGCGCGCCGGGTAACATGCCGTGCTCGAAGGGCCGCGCCGATCGGTCTGGAGTCGCCGACGAGCGCGGCGGCGGTTCGCGGCCGGCCGGCAAGGTGACGCGGCTCGCCGGACGGCCGGTGATGACGGAGTACTAGTGTCGCGAGTCGCAGATTCGCTAGCGAATTCGCGAAGAGGAGCCGCGGGCTTCAGCCCGTGCGGGGTTCCGGTTCCCCTGAATTCCGCAGCGCCGCGCGGGCTGAAGCCCGCGGCTCTTCCGGGGGAATGGTGAAGCCGATTTCTGATTCAGGACACTAGCGCTTGCCCCACGCGCGAGTTGGAGGCCGGCCAGTCGAATCCTCGATATCGGAGTCATTCCTTTGAGCCAGACCGCCGTCCAGCGCTTCTACCGTTACCACGCGTACGTCTATGACAGCACGCGCTGGCTCATCCTGCACGGTCGTCGGCGCGCGGTGGAGCGCCTGGAGCTCCGGCCCAACAGCCGCGTCCTGGAAATCGGCTGCGGCACGGGCCTGAGTTTTCGCCATATCGTCCGACGCCTGCACGGGGCGAACGGCCAACTTGTCGGCCTGGACTTCTCGCCCGAGATGCTGGCGCGGGCAGCGCGGCGCGTGACCACGCACGGCTGGACCAACGTTCAGCTCGTCCAAACCGACGCCGCCCAGCTTGCGCTGCCGGAGCCGTTCGACGCGATTCTGTTCGCCTACAGCCTCGCGCTGATCCCGGACTGGACCGCGGCGCTGGAGCGGGCGTACGCGCATCTGCGTCCCGGCGGCCGGCTCGTCGTGCTCGATTTTGGCCGCTTCGAGCGCTGGGGGCCGCTCGGAGCCCTGTGGCGCGGCTGGCTGCGGCTCCACCACGTCGAAACGCTCCGCCCCTACGAGCAGAAGCTGCGCGAGCTGTTCGGCGATCTCGACGTCGCGCACTGGCTGGGCGGCTACAATTGGACCGCCGTCGGACGCAGGAGCGCCTAGGGATGGTCTCGGTCGTGGATATGCCGGTGCCGCAGAAACGCGATTGGCTCGAGCGGCTCGTCTTCCACGGCATCGTCTTCAACATGTCATGGGAAGACCCGGAAATGGATCGCCAGGCGTTTCGCCTGACCCCGGACGACACGGTTGTGTCGATCAGCTCCGCCGGCTGCAACCCGCTCAACTTCCTCTGCCAGAGCCCCGGGAAACTGATTGCCGTCGACGCTAACCCCGCCCAGAACGCGATTCTGGAGCTGAAGCTCGCCGGCATCCGCGCCCTCGATCACGCCGCCTTCTTCGACATCTTTGCGGCGCGCCACCCCGCGGTAGCGACGCGGGTGTATCGCCCGCACCTGCGCCCGCACCTTTCGCCGAGCGCCCGCGAATTCTGGGACAAGAATCTGTGGATGGTCGCGCGGGGCCTCTACCAGTTCGGCCGCATGGGGCTGTTTTGTCGCCTGCTGCGACGTTTCTTGGGGGCGCTGGGGATCAAGCCGCAGCACATCGAGGGCTTCTTCGAGCTACGCTCGCTGGAGGAGCAGGCCGCCTGGTACCACCAGCATGCCGCGCCACGCCTGTGGGGACCCTGGTCGCGCCGCTTCGTGCAGTTCAAGCCCTTTCTGTACATGGCCGGCGTGCACCCCAACCAGTTCCGGCTCGTCGACGAACGTCACGACATCTACGAATACGTCAAGGAACGCGTCGAATACGCCCTCACCCGCGTGCCGATCTACGACAACTACTTCCTCAGCCAGGCGGTTACGGGCCGCTTCCGCGGCGACCGCGTCCCGCCGTATCTGCTGGAAGAGAACTTCCTGACGCTCCGCCGGAACCTGTCGCGTGTGCAGGTCGTCAACGGCTGGCTCGGACCGTATCTCGACACGTTGCCGCCGAGCTGTGTGACCCGCTTCAACCTGCTGGACATCTTCGACTGGATGACGTCGGACGCCTTTGAAGCCACGCTCCGCAGCGTGCTCCGCACCGCCGCACCGGGCGCCGTCGTGATCTACCGCTCCGGCAGCTATCGGCTGGACCCTCCGCCCGCGATCCTCCCGCACGTCGAGCCGGACGCCGAGCTGGCCCGCCGACTGCTGGCGACCGACCGTTCCGCCACGTACGGCAGCTTCTACGTCCTCTCCGTCAAGTCCAACGGCGACGGCCACGGTCGAGCGTAGTCGGGCCGTTCCCGCCGTAACCTCGCAGCGACGCGGAATTGATTTCGTTTGTCGCTCGCCCTATGGTACCGGCTCCCCGTGTTGGCGGGGAGGGCGGAGCGCGCCGCGCGCGGACGTCGCGGCCTGACCGCGCTCCGACGGCCTCGAGCCGCCCCGCGGATGTGGCTATGCAAGACCCTGTTTTCGCGATCATCAGCGACATCCACTCGAATCTCGAAGCCCTGGAGGCCGTCCTGGCGGACATTGAGCAGCGGGGGGTCAAGGAGATCGTGTGCCTGGGGGATGTGGTCGGCTACGGGGCCAATCCCAAGGAATGCCTGGACCTGGTCCGCGAGCGCTGCCGAGTCTGCCTGATGGGCAATCACGATCACGCGGTGCTCTACGAGCCGTGTAATTTCAACCTCCCCGCCGAACGCGCCTGCTACTGGACCCGCCAACTGCTGGAGGAGGAGCGGGAGGAGCGCTTGCGCAACGAGCGCTGGACTTTTTTGGGCGCGCTTCCGGTTCGCCACCAGTATCCCGACGTGCTGTTCGTCCACGCCTCGCCGCGCCGCCCGATCAACGAGTACATCTTCCCCGAGGACGTTTTCACCAACCCGCAGAAAGTGCTGGCCAACTTCGACCGCCTCGACCGGCGCCTGTGCTTCGTCGGCCACACGCATCAGCCGGGCGTCTTCCTGGACGACCCCTATTTCGACCCGCCCAGCGAGCTGCCCGACGCGCCGTTCTTCGAGATCGAGGACGAACGGGCCATCATCAACGTCGGCAGCGTCGGCCAGCCCCGCGACCGCGACCCCCGCGCCAGCTACGTGCTGGTCACCCGCAACGAGGACTCCCTCGGCGACGAGCCGGAGAGCCTGGTCGCCGCGGCGCTGAGTTGCAGCATCGAGCAGGTCGAGTTCGTGCGCGTCGAATACGACATCGAAAGGGCGGTCCAGAAGATCCTGGCCGAGCCAGCGCTCGACGACCTCCTCGGCACGCGGCTCTACGAAGGCCGCTGAACCGGCCCGCCGATCGTGGTCACAACTCCTGAATCTCCTCTCCGGCATCGTCGCTGGTGCCAAAGTGGCAGCGCGGTCGCCGCGTGGTAGTCGGCTTAAGTTCTTTACGTTAAATGGGTTAACAAAATCGGCGCGGCGGAATGACGCGTGCCCGGACCCCACTTGGCAGGCGTGGTAGCCGGCCGCGAAGGACTACGCTCATGCAGATGGACCGGTTCACAATCAAGGCCGCCGAGGCGATTCAGAAGGCCCACCAGCTTGCGCAGCAGGCCGGGAACCCGGAGGTCACGGCCCTGCACCTGTTGGGCACGTTGATTTGCGAAGAGGCCGCCGGCGAGGGCGGTATCGTAGCACCGATCCTGGAAAAGGCCGGCGCGCCGCTCGCTCGAATCCGCGCGCTGGTCCAATCGGAGCTGCGCCGGCTGCCGCGTCAGACCGGCGGCTCGCTCACCGCACACCGCTCGTTTGTGGAGGTCCTCAGCGCGGCGGAGAAGGAGGCCGAGCGGCTGAAGGACCAGTATGTCTCGACCGAGCACCTCCTGCTCGCGCTGGCCGACGTACTGAGCGACGCCAAAGAAATCCTCAAGCTCAATGCGCTGCGCCGCGACGACATCCTGGCCGCTCTGCGTGAGGTGCGCGGCAGCGCCAGCGTGACCTCGCAGAACCCCGAGGAAACGTACCAGCCGCTCCAGCGCTACGGCCGCGACCTCGTCGAAGCCGCCCGCCAGGGCAAACTGGACCCGGTCATCGGCCGCGACGAGGAAATCCGCCGCTGCATGCAGGTCCTCGCCCGCCGCACGAAGAACAATCCGGTGCTGATCGGCGAGGCCGGCGTCGGCAAGACCGCCATCGTCGAGGGTCTGGCGCAGCGGATTCTCGCCGGCGACGTGCCGGAGGCCCTCAAGGACAAGCGCCTCGTCGCGCTCGACATGGGCGCGCTCATCGCCGGCGCGAAATATCGCGGCGAGTTCGAGGAGCGTCTCAAGGCCGTCATCCGCGCCGTAACCGAGTCGGCGGGTCAGGTGATCCTGTTCATTGACGAGCTGCACAACCTGGTTGGCGCCGGGAAGGCCGAGGGCGCGATGGACGCCGGCAACCTGCTCAAACCCGCCCTGGCTCGCGGCGAGCTGCGCTGCATCGGCGCCACCACGCTCGACGAGTACCGCAAGCACGTGGAGAAGGACAAGGCCCTCGAACGCCGCTTCCAGCCGATCTACGTCCCCGAGCCGTCGGTCGAGGACACCATCGCGATTCTGCGCGGCCTCAAGCCGCGCTACGACGCGCATCACGGCGTGCGCATCCAAGACGCCGCCCTGGTCGCTGCGGCTACGCTCTCGCACCGCTACATCACGGACCGGCATCTGCCGGACAAGGCCATCGACCTGATGGACGAGGCGGCCGCGCGCCTGCGGATTGAGAACGACTCGCTGCCGAGCGAGCTGGACGAGCTGCGCCGCCGCATCATGCAGCTCGAAATCGAGCGCGAAGCCCTCAAGAAAGAAAAGGACGAGGCGAGCCGCAAGCAGCTCGAGACGGTGCAGAAACAGCTCGCTGACCTCAAGGAGCAGGACCAGCTCCTGACGGCCCAATGGCAGAACGAGAAGAGCGCCATCGAAGCGATCAAGTCGCTCAAGCTTGAAATCGACGGCAAGCAAACCGCGCTCGAAGACGCGCCGCGCCGCGGCAACCTCGAGCTGGCCGCCCGCATCCGCTACGGCGATCTGCCCGAGCTTCAGGCCAAACTGAAAGAGCGCGAGCAAAAGCTCGCCGAGCTGCACCGCCGCGGCCAGGGCATGCTCCGCGAGGAGGTCACCGCCGAGGAAATCGCCGAAGTCGTCAGCAAGTGGACCGGCGTACCCGTCTCACGCATGCTCGAAGGCGAGAAAGCCAAGCTCATGCGGATGGAAGAGCGCCTGCACGAGCGCGTCATCGGGCAGGACGAAGCCGTGCGGGCCGTCGCCGACGCGGTCCGCCGCTCGCGCGCCGGCCTGGGTGACCCGCACCGCCCGATCGGCTCGTTCCTGTTCCTGGGGCCCACCGGCGTCGGCAAGACCGAGCTGTGCAAAGCGCTGGCGGAGTTCCTTTTCGACGACGAATCCGCCTTCGTGCGCATCGACATGAGCGAGTTCATGGAGCAGCACAGCGTGGCCCGGCTCATCGGCGCCCCGCCGGGCTACGTCGGCTACGAGGAAGGCGGCCGGCTGACGGAAGCCGTGCATCGCCGCCCGTACAGCGTGATCCTGCTCGATGAGATCGAAAAGGCCCATCGCGACGTGTTTAACGTGCTGCTCCAGGTCCTCGACGACGGCCGCCTCACCGACGGCCACGGCCGCACGGTAGACTTCAAGAACACCATTGTCGCCATGACGAGCAACATCGGCAGTGAGTACATCGCCACACTCACGGCGAAGGGATCGGGGAGCGGGGAGCGGGGATCACACCGCGGCAGGTCCGCTGATCCCCGTTCCCCAATCCCTGATCCCTCGGAGATGGAGATCGAAACGCGTATCCGGGAAGAACTCAAGCGCCACTTCCGCCCCGAGTTCCTCAACCGCATCGATGAGATCATCATCTTCCGGCGACTGAGCCGCGAGGACCTCCGCGGCATCCTGGACCTCCAGCTCCGCCAGCTACAGAAGCGCCTGGAAGCGCAGGGTGGCCCGGGCGTCTCGCCTGGGATTCGCCTCACGCTGACCGACGCGGCCAAGGACCGGCTCGCCGCGGACGGCTACGACCCGGTCTATGGCGCCCGCCCGCTGAAGCGCCTGATCCAGCAGCAGATCGAAAACCCGCTGGCTCGCCGCATTCTGGCCGGCGAGTTCGGGCCGGGAGATGAGATCGTGGTGAACGCGAGCGCCGAGGGGTTCACGTTGAACAAGACGTCGCGTGTAGGAGTCGTCCCTTGAGTGACGACCGACTCAGTTACCTGCGCTACGTAATCGGTTGCATGTACCGAAGCCTGAACAAGACGGCGCCGCAGCCGATCGACCGGTTCCGAGCGCGCGTGAGGCGCTCCAACTTGGGTGTTGCCATCCACCAGGACTTCCGAGGAGGGATGAGCGATGACGACATCCGGCAACACCTCGACGACGTGATTTCGCAGGTGGCGCACCTTAAGGACCATCTCAAAAACTGGCTCAAGGATCGTCAGCGCGACCGGCAACTCGTGGAGCGATTCATCGGTCGGACCCACAGCCTTCAGATCGTGGTGGATCTCGCAAACGTTCGCAAACACGGGCTGCTCGAGCGATATCGGTCCAAGCACCAGCCTCGCCTTGGTAGAGTCAGCCGCGTGCTGGAACTCAGGACCGGCGCTGTCGCGGGGTCCCGCGCTGGATTCACGGTCGACCCACGGACAGGCTGGGGCCGTGTACTGGGGACCGACGGCGGCGGCGGCCAGGTCGTCTTTACGGGCGAGGTGTTGGACAAGAACGGTGATAAAGTTGGCGAGATCATGGACATTCTGCAATCCGCGGCGCAGGCGTGGAGAAGGTTCTTCAGTGATCAGGGCATTCCGACGCACTAGCCGGTAAAATCGGGAGAGGGAAAGGACTCGTTTCGCCGGGTGCCATGCCCAAGCGCAGCGCGGGCGCGTTCTCCGGGGCCCGTCA
>Ga0214473_10003402_pt1 | contig 19324 bp, 12 predicted proteins | sample RVTome_7_FD_203509 | JGI IMG/M metagenome (GOLD analysis project Ga0214473, IMG submission 203509) | Soil microbial communities from uranium-contaminated site in the Upper Colorado River Basin, Wyoming, United States - RVT98D197 | ecosystem: Environmental > Terrestrial > Soil > Contaminated >... | reverse complement strand
CGTCCACCAGCGTGTCGAGCGCGGTCATCTGCTCATCGAGCGGCGAGGCGATGCCCGGCATCAACGGCGCCGGAAGACTCCTCGCGGGCATCGCCTCGGCGACGGGGATGGTCCGGTAGCGGTACACCATCCCGTGGGTCCCCACCACGTACGCCCGATCCCGGCGGGGCGCGCTGAAGGCCACGACCGGAGTGGGAAACGCCGTCTCCCGTGCGGTCCATCGTCGGCCGCCGTCGGTGGTGGAAGACACCGTGGTGCCCTGGATGCTCCAACCGACCTCCGCGTCGGCAAAACCCAGCGGACCGATGGCGGCCGGAATCGTCGCGGCGACCTCACGCCAGGTGATCCCGCCGTCAGCCGTCGCATGCAGCTTCTGATAGCCCCGGATCAGGCCGTTCACTTCGTCGCGGAAGTGAATGGCCCGCGCCCGGCTTCCATCGGCCAGCGCCGATGCGATCCGCCAGGTGACGCCGCCGTCTTCGGTCTTCACCACCACCGACGCGCCGTTCTCGAGCTCGCGGCTCGCCGCATAGCCCACGGTGGGGCTGGCGAAGCGGATCGCTTCGAGCGGGCAGGCGACGGCGCGGGCCAACCCATCCACCTCGACCCTCGTCCGGCATTCGAACTGGGGCTTCCAGGTGCGCCCGCCGTCGCCGGTCCGGTGGATGGTGCTTCCGGACACGTAGAAGCCCACCGTGGGCGAGACGAACGCGAACGGGTTCCCCGGCGCGAACGCGCCCATGGGCTCCCAGGTCTCACCGTCGGTGGTGCGAAGGAGCGTCCCGCCGAACCAGGTGGCCCACCCGTGGCGTTCGTCGATGAAATCGAGCTGCCAGAATCCACGGGTCGCGGAATGGGGATCACCGAACTGGAGCTCCCAGGTCTGGCCGCCGTCCGCGGTGTGGAGGATGAAGCCGCCCTCGCCGGCGTCTGAGCGGGAGAGGCCGACCGCCCAGCCGACGTCCCCCGTCACGAAGAACACGTCGGTGAACTCCACGTCCTCGGAGTAGTTCACCGGCTCCCAGATTCCCCGGTACTGCGGCGGCGCGGCGGTCGTTCGACCGGTTGGCGACTGGCCTTGAAGCGGCGCACCCCCGACCGCGAACCCGGCGACGACCAGGGCGAGGGCCCCCCGGAATCGAGAGCGATGGGAGGAAGAGGCGTTAGGCATGGCTGGTATCCCCTGCTTGGGTCAAAACGAGTACGTGGGCATACACTGGCAGACAGACTGGCTGCTGTCGGGAACCGGCTGGACCGAGCAGGTCCAGCGGACCGTCGGCACCCCGGGCGGCACTTCGATGTCGATGGCGTTGAGCGCGGCCTCCTGGGCCGTGCACAGCTGCGCCATGCGGACTCTTGGCCCTTCGGCGACCTGGGTCACCACACTTCGGATCCGCAGGGTCTGGCCCCCGAGCCGGCCGGTGGCGGTTTTGAGGTTGAGCGAGACCGGCTGCCCCGGCCGCAGCCGGGCCCGGAGCCCGGCCTGAGAGACCACGAACTCGTAGCGGTGCGTCGAGGGACCGGTCTCCACGACCGTGACCAGGCCCGAGCCGCTGTCGATCGTGGCGATCGAGCCGGTCAGGTCTTCGCTCTTCTGGGCGCTGCCGGGGGCCGGAAGGAGCACCAGCGCGATGGACAGCGCCGGGAGGAGGAGGCGACGACGAGCCGAAACCATGAGGCGATCCTCTCACGCGGTGAACTTCCTTGCTGCTCCCAAGAACGAGGCTATGATAGGAAGGCGGTCTGATCTTCCTCTGCGGCTAACCTGATCCGGGGCCTAACCTGTTCTCGCTGACCACGTTCGGTGGAGTGTCCCTGAGCCGCGACGGGGTTCCTCTCGAGGGCAGAGGCACCCAGCGACGCCGCCTGGCCGTCCTGGCGGTGCTCGCGGCCGCGCGGGACCACGGGGTGAGCCGTGACCGGCTGCTCGCTTACCTCTGGCCCGACCTGGATTCGGAGCGCGGCCGCCAGGCGCTGTCTCAGGCCCTGTCGGCCCTTCGGCACGACCTGGGGGAGGAGGTCTTTCAGGCCGGGATCGACGACGTGAGACTCAACCCCGCTGTCCTGAGGACGGACGTCGAGGATTTCGCGAGGGCGGTGACGGCGGGAGACTGGGAAGTCGCCGCGGCTGCCTATGCCGGTCCGTTTCTCGACGGTTTCTTCCTGGCCGACACCCCGCAGTTCGAGACCTGGGTCGACGGCGAGCGCCGGCGGCTGGCCGAGATGTACGCGACGGCCCTCGAGTCATTGGCCCGCCAGGCCGCGACGGATGGCGATCGGGACGCCGCGGTGGCGTGGTGGCGGAAACGCGCCGCCCAGAGTCCGCTCGACTCCGGAGTGGCGCTTCGGCTCATGGAGGCGCTCGTGGGTGCGGGCGATCGGGGCGGGGCGATTCAGCACGCCCGCATTCACAGCGCGCTGCTCCAGGCAGATCTCGAGCTGGGGGCCGACCCGGCGATCGCGGCATACGTCGAGCGATTGCGGCGGGAATCCACCGTAGCGCCCGCCGGGCCGCCGCCCACCGCGCTCCCGGTCGCCACGTCACGGATCGAGAGTGCCCCGATCTCGGCTTCGGAGCGACCTCGGCGCGGGACCCGCCTCCCGGTCCTGTTGGCGACCGTGGCCGCGCTGGTGGTGGTGGTCGTGGCGCTGGTCCTGCGGAACGCCGGCGGCCTCCCGCGCTCGCAGTCGGTGGTGCTCGGCACACTGCAAGGCCCGGACGCCGAGCTCTCGCGCGCGGTCCGCGAAGCCCTGCTGACCGAGCTCGAGGGGACGCCGTCCATCCGGGTCCTGGGCGATGCCCAGGTCCGCGAGACGCTGCAGTTGATGGGCCTGGCGGACAGCACTCCGATCTCGGGCCTGGTGGCGATGGAGATCGCGCAACGCCGGGGCGTCTCGCTCACGGTCGAGGGGTCGGTCATGCCGGTGGGCAACGGCACCCTCGTCGTCGCCAAGGTGATCGATGTGCGAAGCGGCGCCCCGATCGCCTCGCTGTCGGAACGCCCCGCGACGGCCGCCGCGATCATCCCGGCGATCGAGCGCCTCGCCACCGGGATCCGGGGCCGGGTCGCTCGCGCGGTGGTGGACTCGGCGCCCCCGTTGCCGTTTCTCACCACGTCCTCGCTCCCCGCCCTCAAGAACTACGTGCTCGCCCGGCAGGCGCTCGCCCGGTTGGATCGGGAGGCCGGGATCGCCCAACTCGAGGGGGCGCTGGTGCACGACAGCCTGTTCGCGCTGGCGCACTACCTGCTCGGCGACATGCTGTGGTACGTGGACCGGCAACGGGAGAGCGAGAGCCATCTCGCGCGGGCGCTGGCCTTGAGCGATCGGTTGCCGCCGCGGGAGCGGCTGATCGTCCGGGCCCGCTACGAGCAGGTGGTGATGGATCGGCTGGACAGCTCGCTGGCGTACTGGCGCCGGGCCCAGGCCAGCCATCCCGAGGATGCCCTGGGCTACGAGGGAAGCACCTGGACCTTGCGGGCGATGGCCCGGTTCGCCGAAGCGGCGGCCGCGGCGGACACCGCGTTGCGCCTCGACCCGGCTTCCGGGGCTCCGATGTACTGGGCCCGCCTGCTCGGACTGTTGGGCGCCGGGGATACGGCTCGCGCCTTCGCGCTCGCCCGGACGGATCCGATACCGCTGGCCGAGGCGGAGATGACCGTGCGCTCGTGGGCCGCGTTCCTGCGCCGGGATTGGGAGGGGTTGCTCACCATCTACGATGCCGATGACCCCCCGTCGCCGCTCGGCGTGCCGAGTCCTGCCACGGCCTACCGGCGACAGGTGCCGGTGCTGGCGCTGGGGCGTCTCGCTGAAGGGGCGCGCCTTCTCGCAGTGGTTCAACGCGAGCCGTCAGCGCAGCAGACCGTGCGGGCCCTGATCCTTCAGGCGCTGGCCGAGGCGGAGCTGGGCGGTTCCAGGCAACGGTCCGCCGAGTACGCGCGCCAGGCATTGGGGCTGCTCGACCAGGCGGACTTCTCTCCGCCCACCAACGCCCGGCTGACGGAGCGGATCGCCGACGTGGCGCGGCGGGTCGAGGATGCGCCGACGCTCGCCCAGTCGCGACGATTCCTGCTCGCGCGGGACCGGGGCCGCGACCTCCCCAGCTATCGTCTCGCCCTTCGCACTATCGAGGCGGCCACCGCGTACACCGAGGGAGACCGGCGCACCGCCGCCCGCCTGGCCGAAGCGGCGCGGGAGGGGACCTTCTTCGTGCGTTCGGTGGCGACCGTGGCCCTGCTGGAAGCGGATGCGCGGCTGAGCCTGGGCGAGGTGGCCCGCGCCGACTCGCTCTACCGATCGGTGCTCACTCCCCGAGCCTTCGCCGACGGCGACCTGGAGGCGATGGCCGTGCTCCAGGCAATCGCCCTCCGATCACTCGCACCGCGAACGCCGACCCGGAACTAGGGGACCCGCTCCAGCCGTCGGGCTCAGTCCAGCGAAACCGGAGCCAGCCCCGCCGCGCGCAGCCGCTGGTTCAACGCGGGCAGATCGGTGCCCGTGAGGTCCCGCCAGCGTGCCAGCAGCGCGTCGAGCGCCCGCGCGCGCTCGGCCACGGACGCCACCACCTGGCTGGTCGGCGCGACGTCCGCATCCTGCAGGATGTCCAGCAAGCTCGCCAGGTTCCCGCTCAGCCGGGCGAACGTGTCGGCGCCGCCACCGCCCTCGAGCGCGGCGGCCTTGGCGTCCAGCGCGGCGATGGCGTCGGCCAGCTCGCGGGCGGCGCCGGCGGTCCGCTCCCGGACCGCGGCACGCAGCGCGCGCACCTGGGAGAGCGCGGCTGAGTCCCGCCGCAGTCCCTCATACATCTGGAGGCTCAGGACCGACTGTTGGGCCAGCCCCTCAGGCGGCGTCTTGACCCGCGGGTCCATCCGGACCTCGAGCGGCTGGACGTAGGCGCGGCCGCCGGCGGTGAGGCGCACGGTGTACCGGCCCGGCATCACCCACGGCCCACGCGGCTCGATAGGCGTGTTGCGGTAGGTGGCGGCGATCGGGTATCCGAAGTTCGACACCGCCGGCTTCGGCCACCGGAGGTCCCACAGGAACCGGTGCATTCCCGGTTCGACCGACAGCACCTGGGGCGGGCGGAGCCAGTAGTCGGGCGTGTTGCGGCCCTCGACCGGCGGCTCCGGCCGGTCGTCGCTCGAATACCGCCGCACCACGCTCCCCGCGGCGTCCAGGATCTCCAGCGTCACCGGCGCCGTCGGCCGGGCCTTGAGGACATAGTCGATGATCGCGCCCTCGGGCGGGTTCTCCCCGGCGGGCTCCTCCGGCGGCAGCGGCGTGTCGGTGTTCTTGTTCCACCGGAATCGGGTCGCGACCTGGGGTCGATAGAGAAAGACGTCGGCCCGCGCGACCGAGTCGGCCAGCTGCCGGAGCGGGGTCACGTTGTCCAGGATCCAGAACGACCGCCCGTGCGTGCCCACGGCGAGGTCGTCGTCCTTGACGATCAGGTCGCGAATGGAGGTGGGCGGCAGGTTGAGCCTGAGCGACTGCCAGTGGTCGCCGTCGTCGAACGAGACGTACACCGTCTGCTCGGTGCCGGCGTAGAGCAGGCCTCGCCGCACCGGATCTTCCCGCACCACGTTGACGATCCCGCCGTCCGGAATGCCCGCGGTGATGTGGGTCCAGGTCTTCCCACCGTCGTGGGTGCGGTACACGTGCGGCCGGAGGTCGTCCAGCCGGAGCGTGTTGATCGCGGCGTATGCCGTAAGCGTGTCGAAGTGCCCCGCGTCCATGATCGAGACCTTGGCCCAGGGCGTGAGACCGGGCGGCGTCACGTTGGTCCAGTGGGCCCCGCCGTCGTGGGTCACGTGGATCAGCCCGTCGTCGGTGCCAGCCCAGATGGTGTTGACCGACCGGTACGACGGCGCCAGCGCATAGATGACGCCGGGATGGCGCGCCCGGGCCGTGGCCGTCGTGGCGTACACGCCCACGGTGGGCGGCACGACCGAGTCGGTCCGGGTGAGGTCGGGGCTGATCCGGGTCCAGCTCTGCCCGCCGGTGGTGGTCTTCCACAGCGTGTTGCCGGCGAAGTAGAGGGTGCGGGGATCCACCGGCGAGAACATGATCGGCGCGGTGCGCAGCGTGCGGAAATCGGCCGGCCGGATGGGGTGCGGGCTCACGTTCTGGGTCTGGCCGGTGCGGCGGTCGTAGCGTGACACCGTTCCGCCGTACACGACGTCGGGATCGAGCGGGTCGGGCGCCACGTAGCTGTACTCCGAGGCCCCCACCGGGTGCCACTCGCGGAAGGTGATCTGCCCGTCGTCGCCCCGGCTCTGAACGCACGCCGACCCGCTCTCCTGCTGGCCGGAGCACAGCCGGTAGGGAAAGGCGTTGTCGGCCGTGACGTGATAGAACTGGGCGGTGGGCTGATTGTACCACGAACTCCAGGTCTCGCCGCCGTTCACCGTGACCACCGCGCCCTGGTCCGACGTCATGATCATGATGTCGGGGTTGTCGGGGTTGATCCACGCCTTCTGGTAGTCGTCGCCGCCCGGCGCGCCCTTGAAGCCGGTCCAGGTCCTCCCCCCGTCGGTGGACTTCCACGTCACGATCGTGACCGAGTACACCACGTCCGGATTCCTGGGGTCCACCACGATCTCGGCCGCGTCGCTCGGGCGGGTGGCGATGCGCCCGTCCGTGGTCATCCGGGTCCACGTCTCCCCCGCGTCATCCGACCGATACACGAGCCCGCCGCCCCGCTGCTCCACCGAGGCGTAGAGCCGGTTGGGATCGCTGGGGGCGATCCCGATGCCGATGCGGCCCAGCCCTTCCTGGAAGGTGGGGAGGCCCCGGGTGAGCGGCCGCCAGGTGTCGCCGCCGTCGGTGGACCTGTAGAGCCCGCTGTTGGGGCCGTTCCAGGCCCCGTTCTCCCACGGGCCCTGCCGGGCCTGCCACAGCACGGCGTAGATCGTGTTCGGATTCCCGGGGTCGAACAGCAGATCCGAGGCGCCGGTGTCCTCGTCCTTGTAGAGGACCTTCTGGAACGTCCGGCCGCCGTCGAGCGACCGGAACACGCCGCGCTCCTGGTTGGGCCCGTAGGGATGGCCCAGCACCGCGACGAAGAGCCGGTCGGGGTTGGCGGGATCCACCAGGATCTCCGGGATCTGCTGCCCGTCGCGGAGCCCCAGATGGGTCCAGGTCCTGCCCGCGTCCGTGGATTTGTAGATCCCGTCGCCGGTGGAGAGGTCGGGCCGCTGCAGCCCTTCGCCGCTGCCCACGTAGACGACGTCGGGATTCGACGGCGCCACGGCGACGGCGCCTATGGAGCCGGTGGGCTGATCGTCGAAGATGGGCCGCCAGGTGTGGCCGAAATCGGTGGTCTTCCACACGCCGCCGTTCACCACCCCGACGTAGAACACGTGGGGCTGCTGGATCACGCCGGAGACGGCCTTGGTGCGGCTGGCGCGGTGGGGACCGATGCCGCGCCAGCGCATCTCGCGAAACAGGGAAGGGTCCTGTTGCCCCGCCGAGGCCTGAGGCCAAAGGGGAAGCAGGGAAAGCGCGATCATGAGCGCGCGCGGATACCGCATGCTCTTCCTCCGGGAGAAACAGACCGACCGAGCCCTGAGACGAGCGAAGATACCGCCGCGAACGTGGTGGCGAGAGGTGGGGGTCCGGGGCTACTCTATCATGGATGGCCATCACGATCCCCTGGTACCGCGATCTCGTGCTCTACGAAGTCTACGTTCGAGGGTTCTTCGACTCGAACGGCGATGGCATTGGAGACCTGCCCGGCCTCGTCGAGAAGCTCCCCTACATCCGCGACCTCGGGGTGAGCGCCATCTGGCTGCTGCCGATCTACCCCAGCCCGCAGCGCGACGACGGCTACGACATTGCCGACTACTGCGCCATCCATCCGGACCTGGGCACGCTCGACGATTTCCGGCGGCTGCTGGACGCGGCCCACGCCTGCGACCTGCGCATCCTGGTGGACTTCGTCCTCAACCACACCAGCGATCAGCACCCGTGGTTCCAGCAGGCGCGCCAGGGGCCGGGCCACCCCTATCACGACTACTACGTCTGGAGCCCCGCCCCCGACCGGTACCGCGGCGTCCGCCGCATCTTCGTGGATACGGAGCCGTCCAATTGGACGCTGGACAGCGCGTGCGGCCTCTACTACTGGCACCGCTTCTACGCCCACCAGCCGGATCTCAACTACGACAACCCCCGGGTGCAGGAGGAGATGCTGGGGGTCGCGCGCTTCTGGCTCGATCTCGGGGTGGACGGGTTCCGGGTGGACGCGGTGCCCTACCTGTTCGAGCGGGAAGGGACGTCGTGCGAGAACCTCCCCGAGACCCACGCGTTCGTGAAGCGCCTCCGCCGGCTGGTGGACGGCTACGCGCCTTCCCGCGTGCTGCTGGCGGAGGCCAACCAGCCGACCGAGGACCTGCTCCCGTACTTCGAGGGCGGGGACGAGTTCCACATGGCGTTCCATTTCCCGCTAATGCCGAGGCTCTTCCTCGCCATCCGGCGGGAGCTGGCCCTTCCGCTCATTGACGTGTTGGAACGGACCGCGACGCTCCCGGATGACTGCCAGTGGGTCATGTTCCTGCGGAATCACGACGAGCTCACGCTCGAGATGATCTCGGACGACGACCGGACCTACATGTGGCAGCACTTCGCCGCCGAGCCCGGCATGCGCTTGAACGTCGGGATCCGCCGTCGCCTCTGGCCGCTGCTGTCCGGCGGCCGGCGGCAGGTCGAGCTGCTGCACGGCCTCATCCTGAGCCTCCCGGGTGGCGCGGTGCTGTATTACGGAGACGAGATCGGGATGGGGGATGACGTCCGGCTGGGCGACCGGATGGGCGTGCGGACGCCCATGCAGTGGTCCGGCGCCGCGAACGCGGGGTTCTCGACCGCGCCTCCCGAGCGGCTCTATGCGCCGGTGATCACGGACGCCGAGTACCACTTCGCCGGACACAACACGCGGTCGCGCGAGCACAATCCGACCTCGTTCCTCAACTGGCTGCGGCGCATGATCAAGGTCCACCGCGCCGATCCCGTGTTCCGCAGCCGCTCCATGCGGATCCTCCGACTGGTGAACCCGCGCGTGCTCGCCTTCGTGCGCGAGAGCGAGGCCGGCACCGTGCTCTGCCTCAACAACCTCTCCCGCTTCGTCCAGCCGGCGCTCGTCCCGCTCGGGGAGTGGAACGGCCGCACGCCCGTCGAGATCATCGGGGGAGAGCGGTTCCCCGCGATCACGCACCCCGAGTACCTCTTCACGCTCGGGCCTCACTCGCTGCTCTGGCTCCGCCTTGAACCCGCGTGAGCATTGGGCGCGGCTGGCGCGGCACGCGTCGGTCGGCGTGCTGCTCGATTTCGACGGGACGCTCGTTCCCCTGGCGGCCCGGCCCGAGCTCGCGCGTCCCGACGCCGGGCTCATCCGACTGCTCGACGCGCTGGCCGCGTCGCCCGGCCTCGTGGTGGCGGTCGTCAGCGGCCGGTCCCGGGCGGACCTGGAGCAGTGCTTCGAGGCCTCGCGCTCGTTGTGGCTCGCGGCCGAGCACGGGGCCCTCCTCCGCGGCGACGGCGTGTGGCGGTCCCTGCTCCCCGGTGACGGCTCCGAGGTCGAGGATCTCTACGCCACGCTCGAGGGCCTGGCCCGCCGCCACCCGGGCGCGCTGGTCGAGCGGAAGCTCTGGTCGGCCGCCTTCCATTTCCGTGGGGTGGCCCGGCGCATTCGCCCCGCGCTCCGGATCGAGGTCGAGGCCACGTGCCACGCCTGGCTGCGGACGCACCCCGGGTACGAGACCGTAGCCGGCGCCGAGGTACTCGAGGTGCGCCCCGCCGCCGCGCGCAAGTCCGCGGCCGTCCCCTGGGTGCGCGAGAAAGGGGGCGCGGACACCCGCATCATGGCGTTCGGCGACGACATCACGGACGAAGACCTATTCTCCGTCCTGGGGGCCGCCGACGACGGGGTCCTGGTCGGCGCCGGCGTGAAGCGGGCCACGGCCGCGCGCTGGACCCTCGACGCCCCCGGGGACGTGATCCGCTTCCTGGAATGGCTCCACGCCGCGCGCGCCGGAGGCGAGCCGCCCGAGCCTCCCGTGCTGCCCCGCCCCGTTCCGGCCTGGAGCCCGCAGGTCGGGGGCGCGAGGGCGCACGGCCTGCTCGCGGTGTCCAACCGGCTCCCGGAGCTTCGGGATCCCGTCTCCCCGGACGGGGAGCGCGCGCTCCCGGCGGGGGGGCTGGTGGCCGCGCTCCAGCCGGTCCTCGCGTCGCGCGGGGGCCTCTGGCTCGGCTGGAGCGGCCGCACCGTGCCGGGCGATGCCTTCGGCCGGGTCCAGATCGACGCCGAAGCGGTCCCCGCCCTCGCGTGGATCGATCTGCCGGCCGCCGCGCACGAGCGGTACTACAACGGGTTCTGCAACCGGAGCCTCTGGCCCCTCTTCCACACCCTGCCCACGCGGGCCCGGTTCGAGGACGCCGAGTGGGACGCGTATGTCGCGGTCAACGACCGCCTCGCCGAGGCCGCGGTCGAGATCGTCCCGCCGGACTGCACCGTCTGGGCCCACGATTTTCATCTCCTGCTCCTCGCGGCCGGGCTGCGCCGGCGCGGGCATCGCGGCCCGGTGGGGCTCTTCCTCCACGTGCCGTTTCCGGGCATCGACCTCTTCCGCATTCTCCCGTGGGCGGATCGGCTCCTCGACGGGATGCTCTCGTTCGACCTCGTGGGCCTCCAGACCGAGGACGACGTCCGGAATTTCCTTCAGGTTGTGGGAGTGCTGTCCCCGGCCACGGTGGCGGACGACGTGGTCGAGCACCGGGGCCGGCGGATCCGGGTCCGCGCCTTTCCCATCGGGATCGTGCCGGAGCCCTTCGAGCCGCCGGCGGAGCCGGATGAGGGGGAGGAGACGACCGCGTTGCTGCAGTCGGTCGCGGGGACGCGGCTGGTGCTGGGCGTGGACCGGCTGGACTATACCAAGGGGATCCCGGAGCGGCTGGAGGCCTTCGCCCGCCTGCTCACCCGGTTCCCGGAATGGCGCGGCAAGGTGTCGCTGGTCCAGATCTCGGTGCCGTCGCGCGCCGACATCCTCGAGTACCAGGAGCAGCGCCATCGGGTCGAGGCGGCGGTCGGCCGCATCAACGGCGAGTTCGGCGAAGCGCATTGGACGCCCGTGCGGTATCTCTACCGCTCGTATCGCCGGGACCAGCTGTCCCGGTTCTACCGCGCGGCCGACGTCGGCCTGGTCACCCCGCTGCGCGACGGCATGAACCTGGTCGCCAAGGAGTTCGTGGCGGCCCAGGCCCCGGAGCAGCCGGGCGTGCTGGTCCTGTCGCGCTTCGCCGGCGCGGCCGCCGAGCTGACCGACGCCGTCCTGACGAATCCGTTTCACACCGACGGGATGGCCGCCGACCTCGATCGCGCCCTCCGCATGCCCGCGGCGGAGCGGCGCGAGCGGCATGCCCGCCTCCTGGCCGCGGTGCACCGGACGACCGCCATCTCCTGGGCGGAGGCGTTCCTCGTGGCCCTCGAGGCCTGCCGGAGCGCGGGGTAGCTGGCGGGCTACAAGTCCCGCCGCGCGTATCCGATCCGCGCGACGACGAACCCCGCCACCGCAATGGCCCCCAGCACGGCGGCGTCCCGACCGGAAATGAGCCCGCCGGCGATCATGCGGAACGGGCTGAAGTAATGAAAGGGGGAGATGCGGGAGAGCTGGCGGGTCGGCTCCCACAGCCGTCCCAGAAGGTCCAACAGGAACATCGCCAAGGTCAGGAGACCTGCCGCCCCGGCGGCCGCAGCGCGGCGGCGCGCCAGCGACCCCAGCACGAGCGCGATGCCGCCCCAGGCTAGCACCTCTAGCGCGAGGTTCGCCGCGAGCGAGAGGATCACCGCGGCGCGGGGGATAGGGGCGCCGGGCGGGGCCAGGAGCATCAGCCCCAGCCGAGTCCCCAGCAGCATCGTGCCCACCGCCACACCCGTGGCGCCGACGAGCGCGGCGGCGGACCGGTCCACCACGCTCCCCCGCGACACCGGCCGCGCCATGAGCAGATCCACGAACTTCGATTCGACCTCGCCGGCCGGCTCGGTTCCCAGGGTGAGGGCGAGGGCGATGAGCGCCACCAGCACCACCGGGTGGGAATAGGCGAACGACACCCCGCCGCCGAACGTCGGCGTGACCACGTTGAAGGTCTGCCGGACGAACTCGGGGATGAGCGCGTCGAGTTGCGCGAAGCCGCCGCTCTGCTCCAGTCCCCGAGCGACCAGGATCAACAGGACCTGGAACGCGAACAGCAGCGCGCAGGCGCCCGCTATCAGGATGCGGTGCCGCCGGACCGTCGCCCCCAGCAACACCCACGTGCGCGTCATGCCGGCTCCGCCCGATAGAAGCTCCGCAGCACGTCCTCCAGCGCCGGCTCCACGATTTCCAGGTCCCGCACGGGAAGGCCGGCCAGGAGCGGCAGGAGGGGACCGACCTCCCCCGCGACCCGGATCTGCCACCGGGTGGCACTCCGCTCGACGAACGACATGCCGGCCGGCAGCGCGATCGCGTCGGCTTCCACGGCCAGGTGCACATGCACCGTGCGCCCGCCCAGGCGCCGGACCTCGGCGACGGTGGAGACCAGCGCCACCTGCCCCTGGCGAATCACCGCGATGCGGTCGCACACCCGTTCGACCTCGGAGAGGACGTGCGACGACATGAACACCGTGCGCCCGCGCCGCCTGAGCTCGAACAGGAGCTCGTTCAGCGCCCGCTGGACCAGCGGATCCAGCCCCTCGGTGGGCTCGTCCAGCAGGAGCAGGGGCGGGTCGGCCTGGAGCGCCTGGACGATCCCCAGCTTCCGCTTCATGCCGGTGCTGTAGTCCCGGACGCGCCGCCCAAGGTCCGCCGGGGCCAGCTCCAGTCGCTCGAGCAGCTCGTCCCGCCAGGCCGAGCGGACCGGCGTGCCGCCCAGCCGCGCCAGCACCGCGAGCACGTCCTCGCCCGTCATGTCGGGATACAGCCCCAGCTCGCCCGGCAGGTAGCCGATGCGCGCCCGGGCCTGCCGGCTCTGCCGCTGGCAATCGAAGCCGAACACCGCGGCGGTTCCGGCGCTGGGCCGGAGCAGGTCGAGCAGGACGCGGATGGTGGTGGTCTTGCCGGCGCCGTTCAGGCCCAGGAACCCGAAGATCTCGCCCTGGCGCACGTCGAGCGACACATCGCGCACGGCTTCGAGCCGGCCGTACGATTTGGACAGCCGTGAAAGCGCGATCGCGGGAGGACCCGCACCTGGGGCGGACATCACGCGCCCCCTCTCCCAACGGGAGAGGGGGACCGGGAGGTGAGGACCGGGGATCGGGGGGTGAGGACCGCGCTGGTCAAGCCGACCAGCAGGGTGATGGTGGTGCCGATCAGCACGTACCAGGGCCACGCGATCCGCCCGACGGGGCCCAGTACGGTGGCCAGCGCCGGCGCCGCCGCCGCGATCTGCCGGGCGAAAACCACGAAAGTCATGGCCGCGATGCCGACCGCCATGCCGAGGATCGCGTCTTTCTGGCGGGCACGGGGCACGAACAGCGCCAGGAAGAATCCGCCCAGGAGCGCCCCGTAGGTGAACGAGGCGATGGACAGCGCCACCACCACCACGGGAGTCCCCTGCTTTTCCGGAAACAGCAACGCGCCTCCGGTGAGCGCGATACCCCACGCCAACGCGGCGAGCTTGCCCACCCGCAGGGTGCGCGGATCGTCCGCGGAGCGGCGGGTGAGCGGCAGGTAGATGTCGTGCGTGGTGGCGGCGGCGAGCGCGTTGATGGCCGCCGAGTGGGTGCTCATGGTGGCGGCGAGGATGGCGGCCAGCAGCAACCCCACCAGCCCGTGCGGCATCCGCTCGATGATGAAGGTGGGGAACACCTGGTCCGGGATCGGGAACGCGCGTCCCTGGTACAGCGCCCAGAGGCCGACCCCGATCATGAGGAACAGGGCGAACTGGAAGATCACCACCACGCCGCTCCCGATGATCGCCACCCGCGCGTCCCGGAGGCTCCGCGACGACAGCAGCCGCTGCACGATGAGCTGGTCGGCCCCGTGCGACGCCATGGCCAGGAAGGCCCCGCCGATCAGGCCGGCGAAGACGGTGTGCGCCCGGTCGAAGCCCGGGTAGAAGTCCACCGCCTTGAGCTTGCCGGCGGCCGCGGCCGAATCGAGAATCGCGCTCCATCCGCCATCCATGGTCCGGCCGATGAGCACGGCCGCCGAGATGCCGCCCAGCAGGTACACGCTGGCCTGGAGGATCTCGGTCCACACCACGGCGCGCATGCCGCCCCGGTAGGTGTAGAGCACGGTGAGCGTGCCCAGCACCAGCACGGCCACGGGCATCACGTACTGGCGCGGCAGGTGCGGCCCGATGATGATCGCGATGGGGATGGCCGTGGCGAACACCCGCACCGCGTCGGCCATGCCGCGGGTCACCATGAACACGATGGACGTCATGCGCCGGGTGGCCAGGCCGAAGCGGCGCTCGAGCAAGGCGTAGGCGGTAACCAGCTCCCCCTCGTAGTAGCGCGGCAACAGGGTGTAGGCCACCGCGATCCGGCCCAGCAAGTAGCCCACGGCCACCTGGAGAAACCCCAGGTCGCCCACGTAGGCGAGGCCGGGGATGCTGATGAATGTGAGGGCGCTGGTTTCGCTGGCCACGACCGAGAACAGCACCGCCCACCACGGGATGTCGCGGCCGGCGACGAAGTAGTCCTTGGCATCCCGCTGCCGCCGCCCGACCCAGACGCCGAGCAGCGTGGCGCCCAGCAGGTAGGCGGCGATGACGGTGAAGTCGAGTGCGGTGAGCGGCCGAGGCACGGGGAGGCTACTCGCCCCTGAACCGGTATCCCACACCCAGCTCCGTCTGGAGGTACTGCGGCCGGGCCGGGTCCTGCTCGAGCTTGTGGCGGAGCTGGGTCATGTACACCCGCAGGTAGTGGGTGTGCTGAATGGCGTTCACGCCCCAGACCTCCTTGAGGAGCTGGCGATGGGTGAGCACCCGCCCGGCGTGCCGCACCAGCACCGCCAGCAGCTTGTACTCGGTGGGGGTGAGGTGGACGTCCTGGCCGGCCATCCGCACCCGGCGCTCGGCCAGGTCCACCCGCAGGTCACCGACCTCGAACACCGGCGCTTGTGGGCCCCCGTCCGCCTGGAGTGCATGGCGCAGCGCCACCCGCATGCGCGCCAGCAGTTCGCCCACGGCGAACGGCTTGGTAACGTAGTCGTCGGCGCCCGCGTCGAGGGCCGCGACTTTGTCACCCTCCCGGCCGCGGGCGGAGAGCACGATGATGGGAACGCGGGACCACTCGCGGATCCGCCGCGTCACGTCGAGCCCGTCCAGGTCGGGGAGACCCAGATCGAGCAGTACGACGTCCGGGTTATGGGCCGTGGCGTGCCCCATGCCTTCCCGCGCCGTCGCCGCCTCGACCAGATCGTACCCGTGGGGCTCGAGGGCGGCCCGAAGGAAGCGCCGCATTTGCGGCTCGTCCTCGATCAGCAGGACCACCGGCTTCGGGTCAGCCATGGCCGGCTTCGGCCGCTTCGTCGTCCTCGACCGGGAGGCCGGGCGGCGTTCCGCCCAACGGCAGCGCGAACCGGAAGACCGCCCCGCCACTGTGGCGGGGCTCGACCCAGACCCGGCCCCCGTGGGCCTGGGCAATAGCGCGCACGATCGTGAGGCCGAGGCCTGCGCCGCCCACCCGCTCGTTCGCCGTCGAGCGGTAGAACTTGTCGAAGATCCGCTCCTCCTCGCTCGGGGGCACGCCCGGCCCGCGATCGGCCACGCCGAGCACGACCTGCCCTTCGCGGATGGTCGCGGTGACGTCGATCGGCGTCCCGTCCGGCGAGTACTTGGCCGCGTTCTCCAGCAGGTTGACCAGGGCCTGCTCGACCAACAGGCCGTCCATCGGGACGAGCGGCAGGTCGGACGGAAGGTCGGTGTGAACCGGGTGTGCGCGGAGCCGTTCCTCCAGCCGGAGCAACGCCACGCCGACCACCTCTTCGACCGACTGCCATTCACGCTGCACCTGCAGGGCGCCCGACTCGACCCGCACCATCTCGAGCAGGTTGCTCACCAGCCGCATCATGCGGCGCGCCTCCTCGAGGATGGTCTGGGCCAACTCCGCCCGCCCTTCCGGGGACAGCCTGTCCGCCCCGTCCTTGAGGGTACTGGCCGCCCCCTCGATCCCCGCCAGCGGGGTGCGCAGGTCGTGCGACAGCGACGAGAGCAGCGAAGAGCGCAGCCGCTCCGCCTGGGTCGCCATCTGCTCCTGCCCCGACCGGGCGGCCAGCGCCGCGCGCTCCAGCGCGATCCCGGCCTGATCGGCGATGGCATCCAGCAGCTGGCGCTCGATCGGGTCGCGCGCGCGCCGCACGTCCTTCATCTCGATGCGCAGCACGCCCACCGCGCGGTCCGCGGCGGTGACCGGCAGGTAGAGCGCGTCGGCGCCGGGCAGGGTGTCGGTTCCGATCCCCGCCGGTTGTCCGTGCTCGAGCACCCAGCGGGCGACCCCCTGGGCGGCGTCGCCGGGGCCTACGGCGCCGCCGGCCAGCGCGGCGAATCCCCCCGCCTCGTCCGGCAACAATACCGTCGCTGGCGCGCGGAGCGTCTCCTGCACCTGGCCGGCGACCGCCTCGGCCAGCTCGCGCGCGTCGCGGGCGTCGGCCAGCCGCCGGCTCAGGGCGTAGAGCGCCGCGGTGTGCCGCTCCCGCTCGCGCGCCGCCTCGGCCTGGCCCCGGATCCGCCCGGCGAGGCGGCTGATCGAGAGGGCCACCACCAGCATCACCGCGAAGGTGAAGACGTAGCTCGCGTCGGCCACGGCAAAGGTGTAGTAGGGCGGCACGAACACGAAATCGAAGAGCGCGATGGCCACCACGGATGCCAGCACCGAGGGTCGGGCTCCGTCCCACGCGGCGCTCACCATGACGGCCAGCAGAAACAGCATCGCGATGTCGGTGACGTTCACCCAGGCCCGGAGCGCGAGACCGACGGCGCCCGCGACCGCCACGACGGCCGTCGCCCGGAGATAGGCCGCCGCGGGCACCGGCGGGCGCTCCCGCGGCGGGGCGGCCGGTCGGGCGTCGTCCTGCTCGCCGGTGATGACGTACACGTCCATCTCGCGGCTGCCCCGGACCAGCCGGTCGAGCAGTGAGCCCACCAGCCGGTCCCGCCACCGCCCGTGCGTCGGCTTGCCCGCGAGAATCCGGGTGGCGTTCTGCGACCGGGCGTAGGCCAGGATCTCGGCCGCCACGTCGTCGGCGCTCAACGTGGTTACCCGGGCGCCCAGCTGCTCGGCCAGTCGCAGGTTCACGCTCAGCGCGTCGCGGTCCGAGGCGGACAGGCGCTGCCGGCTCGACTCCACGTGGAGCACGATCCAGTCGGCGTGGAGCGCCGCCGCCATGCGCCGGCCCGCCCGGATCAGCCGGGCCGAGGCCGGGTTGGGACCGATGCAGACCAGCAGCCGCTCGCCCGCCGGCCAGGTGCGGGCGATCCCGTGCGCCTCGCGATAGCCGCGCATCTGGTCTTCGACCCGCTCGGCCGTGCGCCGCAGGGCCAGCTCGCGCAGGGCGATGAGGTTGCCCTCGCGGAAGAACTGCTCCAGCGCCCGGGCCGCCTGCTCGGGGACGTACACCTTGCCCTCGCGCAGCCGCTCCAGCAGCACCTCGGCCGAGATGTCCACCAGCTCGACCTCGTCGGCCCGCTCGAACACCGCGTCGGGCACGGTCTCCCGCACCACGACGCCGGTGATCTGGGCCACCACGTCGTTCAGGCTCTCGATGTGTTGGACGTTGAGCGTGGTGTAGACGCCGATGCCCGCCGCCAGCAGCTCCTCCACGTCCTGCCAGCGCTTGGCGTGCCGGGAGCCGGGCGCGTTGGTGTGCGCCAGCTCATCCATCAGGATCAGGGCCGGGCGGCGGGCCAGCGCGCCGTCCAGATCGAACTCGGCCAGGGTGGTGCCGCGATGCTCGACCGACCGCCGGGGAAGGATCTCGAGGCCTTCGAGGAGCCGCTGGGTTTCGGCGCGGCCGTGGGTTTCCACCACGCCGGCCACCACGTCCTCGCCTTCGGCCCGGGCGGCGCGCGCCGCCTCGAGCATGGTGTAGGTCTTCCCCACCCCGGGGGCGGCGCCGAAGAACAGCTTGAGCCGGCCCCGACGTGACCGCTCCTCCTCTTGCACCACGCGCGCGAGCAGGGCGTCAGGATCGGGTCGCTCGAGGGCCGACATGCGTTGCGAAGCTACCGCCGGGCGCCCATCAAGGGGAATGGCCCTGCCACCCGCCGGCGCAGGCACCTATTTTGGGGACGCCCATGGAACACCTCCTCATCGTCCTCGGCACCTTCGCCTTCTGCCTGGGCAGCGCCATGATCCCGGTGCTGCACGCCGAGGCCTACCTGGTCGGCGCCTCGCTGCTGGCCCCGCCCGAGCTCCGCTGGCCGCTGGTGATCGCCGCCGCCACCGGCCAGATGATTGGCAAGGTGGGGATGTACTACGCCGGCCGGGGCGCCCTGCTGATTCCGGGCGAGCGCATGCAGCGCCGGATCCAGCAGGCGACCGCGAAGTACCGCGAGAAGGGACAGGTCGGCAGCGCGCTGGTGTTCGTGAGCGCGTCGACGGGCTTCCCGCCCTTCTACATCCTGAGCATCGCGGCGGGCATGCTCAAGTTCCCGCTCGTCCCGTTCATCCTCTTCGGCTTCGTGGGCCGGTTCATCCGGTTCTCGGTAGCCGTCTTCCTGCCGCAGTTTCTCAAAGGGGCCTAGGCGGCCGCGCCGGTCCGAACGCGCTGTCCAACGACAGGTTCAGCAGCAGCACGTTGACCCGTGGCTCGCCGATGAGGCCGAGGGTCCGCCCCTCCGTGTGCCGGCTGACCAACGCCTCGATCTGCTCCACGCCTCTGCCTCGCGCCCGCGCCACGCGTCCCACCTGGTACGCGGTGGCGGCCGGGGAGATATGGGGATCGAGCCCGCTGCCCGACGCGGTGACCAGGTCCACCGGCACCGGGCCCGTCTGGGAGTGGTCGGCCGACCGCAGGGCCGCCACCCGCCCCGCCACGGCTTCCGCCAGCGCCGGATTGGTGGGGCCGAGGTTCGAGCCGGTGGACGACGCCGCGTTGTAGGGCACCGGGCCCGTGGCCGACGGCCGGCTCCAGAAGTACGCCGGATCCGAGAACGGCTGGCCGATCAGCTCGCTGCCCACTACGCGCCCGTCACGAACCACCAGGCTACCATTGGCCCGGTGGGGGAATAGGAGCTGCGCCACGCCGGTGGTCACGGCCGGGTAGACCAGGCCGGTGAGCGCCGTGAGCAGCGCGAACAGAACGAACGCGGGACGAAGTTGCGACATCAGACAACCTCCGACGAAGCCTCG
>Ga0214473_10003401_pt1 | contig 19328 bp, 19 predicted proteins | sample RVTome_7_FD_203509 | JGI IMG/M metagenome (GOLD analysis project Ga0214473, IMG submission 203509) | Soil microbial communities from uranium-contaminated site in the Upper Colorado River Basin, Wyoming, United States - RVT98D197 | ecosystem: Environmental > Terrestrial > Soil > Contaminated >... | reverse complement strand
AAATCATCCATAATCGTGATAAAAATGCAATCCAAAATATGATATATATAGTAGAAACAGTAAAAGCCACAGGACAGAGACCGTTGTTATATAGTCGTGGTACAACAATATAAATAAAAAAAATTTTTCATTCCCCTATCATGAGGGCCTATATTTTTCGGAATATAGGATATTGAATTAAATTACCATATTTTTATAGAGCATTTATTTATTCATTTTGATGAAAAAACTGTAAATTTAAACCCAGAAATGACTATAAAAGAAATCTTTACTACAGAATAATTAGCAAAGAACTATATTGATCAAGAAATGTTAAATATGATATTAGATAGCATTAGTTCATATGAGGAAATGTATCATTGTAGGCTATATAATGGGTATATGGGATATATGATGGCTCATACCACTTTTTATCAAGAACTAATTGATAAATATCAAATGAAATTTGCGGATCATGATATGAAACATAAAATGATTACTCAGTTAAATATTGAAGATCAAAAAAATTTATTAAATGATTACAAAAATTATTTTGCCAAAACGCATATAGTTCCAATTGGTGAATTTAATATGGTGAAAAAAATGATAAAATATACCATATAGCCATTGGATTGAATTTTTATATGTAATTAGTATTAAATATGGTTTGATATTCTTTGTAATAAGCATCTAAGAATTCAGTAGCATGTTTAATTGTATCAAATACTATAGTAACAGCTAAATCATCACCTAAATTTCCTCCAGCCAATTGAAATGTTCGCTGGGTTGTATTTCCGACCCATTGAAGAAAATATGGTAATTTATCAATTGTAGCATTATAATTTTTTATAAGTGAATGATTATCTAATAAATGTAGTTCATCTATCATAATTTTATTACATAACCATGAAGTATCTGGTGTTTCATAATCACGACGTATAATAATTTCTTCATCCGGTATTCTTCCTTCACTCCAAATAACTATACCCCAAAAAGCATAAGTTTTTTTAATATCATATTCATATGAATCAACTATGGTATCTATAAGTTTTTCAGATAATGTTGATTGCATTTTGGGAAATAGTCATGTTAATATAATAATATGATCATTTTTTTTGATGATAATTAAATATATATAATTTATAAGTTGGATTTAACGTAGATAAAAAAGTTGTTATACAATTACATATGTTTAATTGTATCAAATACTATAGTAACAGGTGTTTCATAATTATGATGTATAAAATTTTGTATAAGTTTTGATTACATACATAAGTTCATGTTCCATTTATATGATTTCTTTGATCATCAAATCTTTTCTATCATCGGGTGGTTATCACCATTGAAATGAAAAATAATCAACTGTTTTAATTATACCCTCAATTATACCTTCTTCATAATATTTCTTAGCTTGCCAAAAAGCATTGTGAAATCCTGCAGAAGGTAAGATCATATATATGTCTGATGATCCTTTAATATCAATAAGTCCAAATCGAACTAATTCAGGTCTTTTGGAATCAATATTGAAGAAGAAATGATGGTCAATTAGTGGGCCATTAACATCTGAACTTCGAATAATTTTTAATTCGTAGCGACCAATAAATTCAGGATTTCCTTGATCATATTGTCTAAAATAATGTTTTTCACCAGCAATATTAGTTAAATATAGTTTAAATGTTTGATTTGGTGCCTGTAAATAACCATCTTTATGTTGATCATCAAGACTAAAAATGTGCCATTGTGGTTTAAATACCCATTCGGTTTTACTTGGTAATGTATTGTTTGTAGTGACTGGCATTGTTAAGTTGAATTTTATTGTTTTATTTTATTTCTGATCATTTTTTTTGATGATCATTAAATGTGTTAATGAATCATCTTTAAAAAAAATGATAGAAGTTTTTAAATTAAATAATATATAGCCTAATAGTTGGATATAATGTTAAGGCAAAAAAGTTGTTATACAATTACATTCGGTGATCAGGCTGAAAATCATAAAGGTATGCAAAAGATAGGAAAATTAGCTAAAAGTGGGTTTACAAAAGAAGAATTATTAAAAATAATGCATGAATTTGAAAAGATGTGTATAGTATGTGAATTAATAGATTTAAATACTCTTTTACCCGATAATATTATTGCAGATCCAGCCTATTTATTAGTAATAAGGGGTGGTGGTAAAGTCTTTTTAGGGGAAGAACATACAATAGATGATTTATTAAAAGAACAATCTGAGTTAGATTATGATACAAAGGCATTTATGTATGGTCGTGTAGTTAATAAAAAAGCCAGACATAATATATGTTTTAGTGATGAAGGCCAAGAAGCTGATTATGATAATAAAATGGGAAGTATTGTAGCGTTTAAAGATGTACCTTTATTAAATAAAATAAGAAATGGATTACCAGAATTTTGTGGTAAAAAAGCGGAATTATTGCAAGCAGAAGGTAATTTTTATTATGATATTAATAAATGTTATATATCTTACCATGGTGATGCAGAAAGAAAAATTGTAATCGCTCTTCGTCTTGGATCCACTATACCACTATGGTATCAATGGTTTCAAAATAGTTCTGCTGTAGGTGAAACCCTTAAATTAGAATTAAATCATGGTGATATGTATATTATGTCGGATAAGGCAGTTGGATATGATTGGAAAAAGAGGAAAATTGCTACTTTAAGGCATGCCGCTGGGTTAACTCATTTAATATCATTTAAGAAATAAAATATTAAAATAAATAAAATAAAATAATAAATATTTTTATTAATTTATGATAGATTAAGTATATGTATTTTCAGTTGGATATATACAAGATTTGCAATAAATATAGACAGGTATACTATATTTATCCGCATATTTATATTCCATAAAATAAACATCTGGATATTTTTCGATCACTGCTCTACCTTGTCCATCATAATAACCTACGAATGCTTTACGTAGGATTTTATCATATGTAAATCCAATTTCTTCTATTTTTTTTATCATTTTAGGATGATATTCAAAATAGCTAGGTAAATTATAATCATTTTTATTAACAACAAATGCAACGACTTCATTTTCCCAACAGAATTGGTCACCTGAACATAGAATATGCCCATTAGTTTGGCATTCACGACATGTTGTACAATTTTCTTTTTTACAATATTTACAAGATCGACATCTAGCACATCCATCTTTATCATTATCACGATTACATATATGAGGTCTAGCACATCTTTTATTGGCTCCGCCACATTCAGGACATTCATATGGAAATTCACCCATTTTCAATAATAACTTATTTATTTAATAAAATTAATAATAAAATCTGAATCAAATTTTTTATGATCAAAGTTTAAATAGAATAAAATATTTTACCACATAGTATAAAAGCATATATGATCTAAGATATATAATTAATTCTGCACTATTCATTTTTTAGTCTTGCATAATAGATCTACCACACTTTTCTTTGTGTGTTGGTTCACATTTCTGGCAGATAGTGTCTATGCATTCATCGCATTCAATTACTAATTCAGTTTCACAATTAGGACAAAATAGTTTCTGGCATCCTCCACAAATTATTGCTAAACCGTTTTTCATACAGTCAACACAGTAGATTGCCTTACAATTCTCACATGTAAATGATATACGCTGGCTAAAACAACGGATACATTCAAGGCTCTCATACTGTGTGCTTGTGCTGGTATCAGCACAGCACTGAGTCTTAGTAGTTTCCTTCTTGTTAGCAGCAGACATAGTAGAGTTGTGTTATTCCTTCATGGCATATAATCCAAATGACTATAACAATTATGGCCTAAACATATTAAAAAAATTGAATATGTTAGTAATATAACCAAAGTATCTTTATTTATATAATGAACTAATATCAATCTCTCTTATAATTTCTATATGAATCCATTATAATTGTACCTTTTTTGATTTGAATATCAATAAGGGCTAGAGCATGATCTATTGACATTAGTTGTGGAATAGTTGTATATCCAGTAATAACACAACTATAATCAGTAAACATATAGTCGTTAGAGGTACAGACAATTGATTTTAGTTCAAGTTGATCTTGTGTGAATTTGATTTCAACACCATTGGCGTTTTTGATAATCTTAACGGCAAATTTCAGATGCCCATAATCTGATCTCTCACATTCAAGAGAATAATTATACTCACTATTCCTAGTCCATTTACACTCATTGAGAGTATCTTGGATGTTTTTGGTAATTTCATCAACTCTCGACATGAGTCTGTGGTAGTTAAACTTAGGGATTTGTTGATATTATTTTATTTTTTTTCATCAAATTTTTTAAGATAATCATATTGCAACACAAACAAAGTAGAGACAAAAGGGCTTTTTTTTGGGAACCACCCCCGACCGGAGCTCACACGACTCCCCCCAAGTGTGGGGAAATCATCCATGTACCAGGAAGCCGCCTTGGGCACAGGGTGATAATAACTATTCTAAATTGAAACATGCTGTTTCATCAATTGGTTTTATACAGATGTTTAACATAAGATGCTATATCAACTAGCTCCATCATTTTTAAATCATCAGTCAAATTCTTACAATTTATACAACTATATAGTGGTTTAAATTTTATTTTACAAATGATCTGTTTATATTTCATTGGAATTCTTACATGTGGCATCAAACCAATGTATATATCACATGAATCATGTTTATTTTTAGGAACTTGTAAACCCCTATCATTGCCTGCATATCGATTCATAATATTTGTATTTGGTCTGAATGTATACATAGTATACAATAAATCACCACTATATGATTCCTCTTCTACACCATCAAAAGTAATAGTATAATTATCAATTATAGCAAAACCAACATTGTGTACCCAACTGATTAAGCCACCATCTTTTAATTCTAATATTGGTAATTTAAAGTACAAAAATATGTTTGAAACATAATAATTTTTCTTATTATTTAATAATTCAAATGTGTAAATGGAATTTGTGTATGTACCTTCAACTTTTTTATATATTGTATAAAAACCACCATTTCCACAAATAATTTTTAACAGTTTATTACAAATTTTGATCAATACATTATCTGGAAAAATACTGAATAAAGATGTTTGATCTTTATGTAATAATTGTAATAATTTGACATATTCTTCATAATCCATGATATTTAAATGTCAGCATATGAAATCATAAAATGATCAATTTTTATCAATAAGATAAAATATGTGTTAACATTTTTTCTTTTATCAATATAATATAATCTATGAAATTTGGAAGATAATATTCTTTAGATTTCATTGATAATATATTTTGATTAATCTAATTGATCTAAATGATCTTTTAATTGTTTTTTCATTTATTTATACAATTTAGGATCTTTTATTTCTTGCAATGCTATATCTTCTTCGAGTCTTTCTTTATGATATTTTACTAATCTCGTATCTTTTGTACATTCTCCTTTGTTTCTTCTCTAGTATCAGTTTCTTCTGGATGTTCATGAAGACATAATGAAAGGCCTGGAACTCCTGATCTTATTCGAAAAGTTGTATCTTTGTGATATCTTGAGTGTCTGTATAAATAAATATTATCATCATGAGTTTGATATATATAATACCCATTGCTATAAAAAAGTTTTTATCAAAAAATGTCATTTTATATATTTTGTTTTTATTTTTTACTTTCTTAGTTTTCTTTTCACATAAACACTGGTACATTTTATTATATTTTTATTTTATATCTTCAGATAGTTTTGTGGATTATGATCATCTTTAAAAAATTGAAAATAAATTAAAAATATATATATCATTTAGAAAAACAATGTCTGATCAGAAACGCATTTTTATTACATCCGAAGTAATTCGTTCCGAAGCAAGTGGTCGCCAACTATTTAATTATTCGAGGGTGAAGTGTATTATACCTACTTATAATATTTACCAAACTTATCAATCATGTGATCGAATTCCTAGACCTAAACATGAATAAAATATATAATATTATGTAATATTAACTATATAGATTATATTTATATCTGTATTGAAGATGTTGAATAATCATATTTATACCAATTTACATCTTAAAAAAATAAATATTTGTATAATTAAAACAAATATTTATTTTAAATATGTAAATTGGTATAAATATGATTATTCAACATCTTCAATACATAAATAATAATATCATCTAAGAACAGGATATTTAGTTTAACAAAGAACATAATATTTGGTTTAACAATTATTATAATTATTATAATAATGTATATTCAAGTTTTTCATTTATTGCATATTGTTTGAATTTATGTTCAGCCCATGTGCAGACTGGAATATTATTAATAGGAATAAAAATTCTTTTCTTTGTAATTAATGAATAAGTTTCAGGAATTGGGCCTTCTTTATGAATAATATTTTGATTATTTGCAAGATGTTCAACAGCAATTTCTCTATCTGAGTTTGGTACTCGAATTGGATGGCCATCTGTGATAATTAAATCAAAACTTGGTACATTTGGTGCAAAACAATCTTTATAAAACATAGTATATCCTTTAAAACTTCCTGGACATTTAACATTATTAATGAGTTCAACTGGGTAACCCTGATCATCAAATAATATATCATTTTTCATAAGATCTTCAATCTTTTTATGACCGTTAATAGTGTTGACTAATGCACCAGGAAAAACGCATATAACGGATGATATATTATAGATATAACTCCCGAAAGGAGCTGGATCTGTTGCAGTTGCATTTGAAGTAACATTATCAAGGACTCCTGGTTTGCAAACCCAGTTATTGAATACAAAGGTGGGATCTGGTCCAGTTTGGTTAATACGATATGCCCAGCCATCTTCATAGTTCCAAATGGGTGTACCAGGTGAATAGGTGATATCTCCAAATACATCAATCACTACACTATTCTTGAAAAGTTCAATGGCATCATTTCCATTAATGTTCGGGGCATCAGCATTTGTGTAAGTAGGTGGATAGCCAAAAAAAGCATTAAAATTAGTTGACTCTGTAGCTACCCAGATATGAGTACCAGCTGCAACAGCATCATTAGGAAATGTAAATTCAATTCCATCAGTACCTTCTCCATTATTGGCTGAACCAAATCCATAAATACTCAAATCTGGAATTGCTACTTGTGCAGTAAATTCAACAGCTTTAGGCAGACCTCCTAATAAGCCTCCATCGATAATTCCACTAATTACTAGATCAGGTGATGGCATCTATAATAAGTATTTATATATATATATAACAAACAAAAAATATTATATTAAATTCTATACAAAGTTTATTTGTAAAATATAAATATCTTTATTAACCAAAGGCTTTTTTTTGGGGAGCCACCCCGGGGCCGGAGCTCACGCGACTCCCCCAATTGTGGGGAAATCATCCGTGTTCCAGGACGCTGCTTCCTTGGGCGCAGGGGCAGGGGACGCGATCTTCCCGTTCTTCCCTAGGTACCGGCGGCACTCCTGTTCCAGAACCCGCCACTTGTCCTGAAGAACCTGGACAGTGGCCTGGTTGGGGGCCTTGAAGAACCACTGGCGCGTCCCTTCCCGATCGAACCACACCTTGCAATCGGGATCGAGTTCTTCAGAAATGATAAGAAAAAATAATATCATTATATAAATATTATAAATAATGCTAAAAATCTTGAAAATAAAATAAATATCAATATAAGTGTTGATACAGCTGATGATATGGAAGAATTAGACGAAATTTATGATTAAAATTATTTAGATTATTTTTTATCCTTTTTTGATTGTCGATAATTTTCATAAAATCCGGGATAATTACTTTTAGTATCCCATTGATACCCAAACCTACCAATTCTATATTCGCAATCTGGAGATTTATCATATTGATATTCATCAAAAGTAATGCGTAAATAAAATGTTGCTTTAATTACTTTAGCTAATATTTTCTTATATATTTTTTTATGTTCATGTAATAAATCATGGTTATAATAATGATTTATTAAACTATATATATTATAACCAAAATTATTATATAATATTAGAAATGATAAACTGTCCATATTTAATAAAAAAAGCTAAATATATTGATAGAATAAAATATTCAAAATTTTATTCTATTTAATTTAATTTAATTTAATTTTCTCAGCTGATAAGATGGCATAAACTAAGAGATAAATTATCCTTAATATAAATATATATAATACTTTGCTATCTATAAGAAATATTATTTAGAAAAACTAGGGTAACTCCCAAGTTACCAAAGGAATATGAAATATATATATATATGGTTAAGATGAGGTAATATTATAATTAATTGCTATAATTATATAATAAATATCATTCCATTACTTGGAATTTGAATAAGATAAATAACACCTATCATCTAATGTTACTGCATGTATGGTATCGATATGAGTAAGATTTCTTAATAATTGTGCAACTTCATTGCATGCAGATGTTTGTACTACAATGGTTTTAGGTTGATCAAGTTGAATATTTGTAGCAAATTTTGCTAGTTTTTGATGATCTTCTTTGGATAAATTAGTTCCCATTATTATCAATAACGATAATATGATTATATTAAAAATTATAATCAAATTTTTTTGGATAAATAAAGTATATAAAATTAAATTTATATATCTAACTAAATAGTATTTATGTTTTCTTCTTTTCATGAACGATTAGACAAAACTTCACGAACAATAATAACATTATTATCACTATATACTAATAACAATATTGCTAAATTAATTGAAAAATATTTGGAGAATGGAATGAAGGGATTAAGATATACCAATTAAATATTTTAATCAATATAAAAATTATTCGAAATATTTTACTATAATATTATGAAGAAAGATTATTAAAATTTTTGTGGTGGGGTTAGGGATCCCATTCATCTTCACAAAAAAATTTTCGATCCATCTTTTTCGAGTTCACTCTTAAGGGGGGTGGTATATAGCCTCCTCCGTCATATAATAGGGCTGATGTAGGTATATATTTTAGTAAATAATCATTTAATAGATTGGTATTAAATAATTATTGTAAACGTATATCATCATTAGATTAAAAAAATATATATGTTGATTATATAATTATTATTATATAATTAATGAATCAATTAGAAAAAGCATGTGAAGGGAAATCATTAAGTCAAGGAGGACTTAATATTCCTCAGATGAAAGCCGAATTAATAAAGCAATTCCCTTCCCATGCTCAGAGAATTCAGAATGCCTCTAGTAGAGCTGAAATAAACGCTATTTGTCAAGAATTGGTATTGCGTGGTCCAAAAAGTGCTGAAAAAGTACAAGAAGTATTTGAAAAAGTAACTAAAATACCCATACCGGTGTATGAACCAGAATATATTGCTCCAAAAATTTCTAAAGTTAAAGTTATACCTCCTATTAAAAAAGAATTAAAACCAATTGACGTTAATCTCTGTAAAGTTATCAATAATTTTCAAAATGATTATGATTTATCTGCATTAATCTGTTCACAATTATCTATTAAATCCGAAAATAAACCTGAATGGAAAAGAATACTAGAAATAATGACAAATTGCCCAATTAAATCAGAATGTGATCCCTGTACTAGTATTGGATTTAAATTAGCAAAATCACTAATTAAAATAGCTTCAACAAGAATATTTGCAACGCCTGAGCAGAGTATTATGGAATTACCTGTAAATAGTTTAGATTCATATAATCCGGATAGAAAAGTGGGAAAGTTTGGCATGGGATTTTTTTCTATATTTTATTGGCTTATTGGGCATCCTAAACGAGAAATAGTTATTAATAGTTATACTAAAAATGAAAAAGGGGAATATTGTGCATATGGTGTTGTTATTAAAGAGATTGATGGTCTCCTAACATTTGCAATGAAATCATTTGATGTTATATCAGATATTAAGACTGGATTTAGAGTATATTTAGATTGTTCACTTGATAATTTTAGTGATATAGAGGTTATTGAATTTTATAATCAATTAGATAGATTGAACTTTGTTGAAGGAGGTAAATTAATGCATCAGAGGATTAGTAGCCAACGAGAGCGGCCGGGGTCGACTTTTAATACAACTGTTTGTAATTTTACTTATTTTGGAGGAGATAAAAATTCTACAAATATAATTAATATAGCTATTGATAAAAAATATATTTGGGTAGAAGATTATGCAACGGGAGTTCCTCTAGAAATTTTATTTGGTAGCCTTTTTGTTCCATCAATTTCAACTAAAACTATACAATTATCCAGTGTATCAATTCCATTCAAGAATAATTCCAGGATTCATAAAGGTAATCCAGCATATGATATTCTTCCAAAGAAATTACTTATTTTGGTAAATGGTGTTGCTATTGTTGATATTAAATTACCAAATGTTATTGCTATTCATTCTTCAATATATCTATTAGATCTTCCTGCTAATACCAGGTTACCTGTATCGCGAGATGATATTATTTTAACACCCAATACTAAGAAAGCCATGAAAGAGAGTATTAATATATTATTTAATGAATCCATAAAACAATATTCAGATGTGAGCAAATTGCAAGAATTACTTGATTTATATATTGATTATACACCTAATATAGATAATAAAAATTTGATTAAATCAATATTGAATGATCTATATAATATGTATATTTATAGATATGTTCCCAGCAAATATATTTCCATATATAAATCAATTCCTGAATTAAAATTTATTGTTATTGGTTCAAATATTTATAATGTATATATGATTGAAAAATGGCTTGATGAGAATATTATATCCGATAAAACTATCTGGTATGGAATAAAAGTTGTAAATGCAGGTAGAGTTAAAGATAAGATAACTAATGGTGGTTTATACAATTATTTATTCATTGATAACAACTATATTAAATCTTTAGGAAATGATTGGATTGTTACTATCACAACATCTTATAAAGAAATGCAATTATATCAATATGATAGTACACATGGTCAAAAAATGATTGAAAAATATCAAACAATGACCGTTCGTGATCTAAATAAAATACCAGGAATGTGGATAAAACATGATAATAATACATTAGTCATGGATATTTTTAATAAATCTGTTGTTAATGTTGTTTATGCAGTATTAAACAAATTCGAATCATTAAATGTTTATTTCGATATACGCCCTAATGCACAATATCATTTAATAAAAACGTTAATCGAATTATATGATAATTTATCATCTACTGGTTTTATAGATATACTAAATACATTCTTAAAATTATTTGCATCATTTAAAGGTAATCAGACGTATGGTGGCCAACGACACACAATAAGTATACTCTACACAGTGTTTCCAAAAAAACCAAAACAGGTTTTGGAAGTAGATGAAAAATTCACAGTAGATTTTATAAAATATTCAATTAGTTCTACAGTTGAGAGATCTTATACATCTATTGAGATTAAGGATGATTTGTACCCAAGTATAATGTATTATAAACATTTTATTCAATCAAAATCTTCAAAGATTTTTTTCGATCAAGTGTTATTACAATCTAAAAATTATCCTGAATTCATTAATGCTATTTTAGGAGCAGGATCTGTATTTATGATACAATTATCGTGCTATTATCCATCATCTATAAAAAATCTTAATCTAAATTTTGATAAAATAGATGAAGGTTCTATAATTGCATATGTAGCAACTATTATTAATGATATAAGATCACATCCCATATGGACTTCTATAGATAGCATTAACTATATTCATAGTGAATTAGGATCTCAATGTAATCTACCATACATATATTTAACTGAAATGCAAAATAAAACTATTGAATGGGTTAAAGTAATTACTAATCGCAGAGATTTGCCAATTATACAATTACCAATAATACCTGATTCATATTTAGTTAAATTTACAACAAATGATATGATTGATTATTTATTTACTCATAATTTACCAAGTAGTGAGTCATTTAATAATAAATCATATATAAAATTTTTAACAGATATTGAAATAAATAAGGATATTACGAAAAAATCACCAGTTAAATCTTTACAAATTGTTGAAATTGCAGTTAATGAAGGCACTGTAAAACCTTTTATTGATGCTTCATTGACTGAATTAACACAAAATTCTATTGATGCTATCAGAGAATTTAAACCGAAAAAGAAATCTATTGATATTAGATTAGTTAAAACGAAAGGTAATAAGAATTTAATTCTATCCATTATTGATTATGTAGGAATGTCACCTACCGCATTTATATATATTGGAATCCCATTTTTAAGCACAAAAACTCCATCCGAATTAGTAACGGGTGAAATGGGTAGCGGATTTTTTAATGTTTATAGAGAAAGTGATATGGTAATAATCACAACAAACAAGGATGGATACCAAATAACTTCATATGATGTTCCTGTAAGAGATGATAATGGGAGAGTAGTTGATATTGTAAAAACAATAACTAATCCTAAAACTACATCAGATATGGGTACTACAATTGATATTGTTCTGAAAATTGATGATGAAACTGATTATATTCAAAAAGTTAATCAAATAGAATTTTATATTCAACATGTTCTAAGTTTAGCAATGACAGAAAGCATTTATTTTAACAACATTGATATTCATCTCAACCGTGATCTGATAATAAAAATTGGATATTATGAACTTTATTGCACAAATTTATATAATAATAGTCCAATTTCACATGAATCTTATCTATTAACAAAAGGAATTCCTTTCAGTCCATTAGCATCCATGTTAGATAAAAAAATATCTGAATATGATATGATTAATCAAAATTTTATTATTAATATAACTCATGGTGGATATGTACCTATGCAGACTAGAACAAAGATTAGATATGAATCAGAAACTTCAAAAAATGATTTTAAGAATATACTTGAATATTCAATTTTTATTAAAACTTTATTGAATATAAGATATTTAAATGCTAATCCAGATAATTATCTAGATCATTTTAGCTCAACGGGTAATACAAGTCAATTAAAATTTACTATATATCCATATCCTCTTGAAAATAATGTATGGAAATCATCATCGTATTATTTTAAATATGGTAAATTCTTCAATGATATATCAATTGCTGAGCTTATTAATAAATGTATTGACATAATGGGAGATAAATCAATCGATCATGGATATATGTATTATGACCATGATATACATATGTTGATCTCAAAAACAATTAATACATATAAGGTATCTGATAAACATATTGAAAGGATGATTCACATTATTGTTTTCAACTGGCTCGAAAATAAAAATAAAAATCCACCAAAACCAGTTACTGTAATAAAAGATGTCATAGTTACTGATCCAAATACTGGAAAGAATAAAATAAAAACAATAGAAATAATACCACCAGATATTCCTGATAATGATTTCCAAATATTAATTCAAATATGGGTTAATGTTTATTGGGATATTGCTAAAAACCAGGGAATTTATGGATATGAAAAACAATCACCTAATGTAAAAGTTGCATATAGTCCAGAAAATAAAGGTAAATCGGGGTTTTATAGAAAATCTGATAATCTAATTTTTATCAACACATTAGAATGGAATGACTTAGAATCACAGGTTATATTTAGAGAAATAAATAAAAATGATCCTGATGTTTTTATGAGCTTACCAACAATGAATAATAAGCTTTGGAAAGATATTTTTGGTTATTTTTTTCCAAGCAGTACTATTGCACATGAATTAGAACATGCGAGACGAAGTGAGTCACATGATTCTAGTTCACATTCTACTAGTTATAATAAATTATATGAAGGTGATACAATAACTGAACGTACCTTTGAACAATGTGCTAATGCTGTGTATGAAAAAATATTAGCAAATGGATTTGTTTCTAAATTTTTAGATAAATATAATTCAGTTGAAAAAAGTATAACATACATAAAAAAAACCCCTATAAAAAAAATATTTAAACAAGAATCCAAGAAAATTCCCAAACAAAAAACTAAAGTACCAAAAAAAACTAAACAAGAAATTATTGAACCCAAAAAAATCCCAAAACAAAAAACTAAAGTACCAAAAAAAACTAAACAAGAAGTTATTGAACCAAAAATACCATCAAAATCAAAGTTACGTGCAGATGCAAAAGAATATATACCAAGGACGTAGTATTGTAGCACGGATATAAATAAATAATTTTCGTTAATATAGCTCCTATCATTTTAATAATTATTAAATAATAATACTATTTTAAATATTTATTTAATATATACATTAAATAAATCTAAGCTGATGAAGACTACTAAAACCGGATTAAGGAACAACATCTCCAAAAGCATTCTATCGGGCCCCTTAAGTACTATTGAACCATCTATTCCTGCTAATACATGTTGTGGAATGCTCTTACGAGGTAACAATGGCCAAATATTTGAATCAATAAAAATAGGTAATGATTGCTTTTGGAAAATTAAGGAATAATCTCAGTTCAATTAAATATGATTTTATTTTATAATTATTAAATATAGTCAATTACAAAGTTAATATTTTATTTAATATTGATAAAATATTAGAAAAACCAAATAGCAAAATTAGCACAGAAACTCAATAATAGGTCAATTGATTGAAATAGCATTGAAATGATTATTGCTGCATAAGGATAATCTTTACAATCTTCTAAATTATTATTAGCGATTGCAATGCTCCCAACTATTAACCAAATGAAGTTCCATATTAACCATATAGTAAAGACTACATGATAAATCCAATGTTTTCCCTGACTATAGTTTCTGTTCATATCAATGATAAATAATGGTGTTAAAATAAATATAAATGGTAAATTAACAATACCATATACAATTAACCATGTTTTTGATGAAATTACTGTTCCTTCCCAACATGGATCATAATTGACAGAAGCATAAATTGCAATAAAAGATGGTATCAATCCAATAAAAATTAAACTTAAAATTAAACTAATAATACTACGTTTTTTCATTTTATTCATTTATTATTTATTTATTAAACCAAAAATAATTGCAATTTAATATTCAAATTTTTTAGATATCCAAGGATATCTAAAGATATTTATTATCTACTGATTTAAAAATTGGTTTATTTGCTTTTTAACAAATAATGAACCTTCTAATTCAGTTTTTATACTATTAGCTTCAAGTAATAGTATAAAATGTTCTAAATCTGATTTATCAGTTAAACCCAGTGCAATATTTATTATATTTCTTTGCAATTCACTAATAGGGTTATTATATTGCTGAATACTTACATTGATTGGAGGTCTAGGTAAATATTTTGGACAATCAGTTCTAGGTTCTGATCTATCATCAAATATATGATTCCATTTACCAGCCCATCTATCACGTTTTGTAAGATAATTATTTAAACCAAACATATCTTTTAAAGTGCCAGGGAAACTTGAATGTGTATAATACGTTTTTTCATTAGTATTATGATCTTGTAAAGGCTCATGTGTAACTGAATGTTTATTTAACCAAGGAGATACAAAAACTGTTGGCACACGAATACCTAATCTAGTAAAATTAAATTGTGGTTGATTAGATGGGGCTTTATGGTTATCAGGTTTTGGTACATGTAATGGTGTTGGAACATGGTCATAAAACCCGCCATGCTCATCGTACGTTATAATGAATAGGGTTTCATTCCAACTTGATCCATTTCTGAGGGCTTCATAGATATCGGCAATAAGATTTTCGCCCCAACTGATAGGATGTGGAGGATGTTGATCTGATGCTAAATAATCTGTTGTGGCAAACCATCTTGGTTCAATAAAAGAATAGGTTGGTAAGTTATTATTTTGCACATCGTCGATAAACATATCGATTGGTCTAAAATTTTCAATATATTTGATAGATCGAAGATCTTTAAAAAATAAAATGGTTGGAAAATCTGTAAAATAATCATGCCACGTATAGCCACTTTCAGATAAACTTTCAAATATAGTTTTTTGTGGATAGCCTTTTGCTAGTAATTCATCAACTGCTTCTGTTGAACCATATGATGTGGCAGAATTAAAAAACATTCTATTTGGTTCGGTTGGTCCCGGTAGATCAGAATACCATTTATCAAAAACCATAAATTCATTTGCTAGAGTATTGATGGTAATAGCTGTTTGATTATTAAGCATTTCCATAATTTGTGATCCATTTTGAGATCCATCAGCATAACTTTTAACAAAACCATTCATTGGTGCTGGTTTAGTTTCATCTAAATTAAAACCAAATATTTGTTGTGTAGTTCCAGGTAAAGAATGATCTGGATCAATATATGTTATATCAGGCGCATCCCAACTAACTTTTGCATAACCCATGCTAAGATTTTGCGGATCATATGGACATGTTTCATTTCCATAAAGACCATCTATATAGGGATTAGTTAATTTTAGATATCCAAGCATATGATCAAATGCTCGATTTTCAAGCATAAGTACTACAATATGTTTAATTTTATGTGATTGAACATATATGAAAAAATAAAATAAAAATAGTATTAATTTATTCATTTAATTGATTTATCTTGAATTATTATAGTTAAGATATTTGAATAAAATAATCAATTTTTTCAAAGTATATTTAAAAATTAACTGTAATAATGATTTAATATCATTTAACCTGATAGAGTTTTTTTAATATTACCTTGCGAATCCATATAAATAACATCAATTGGTCGAATAAATGTTTTACTTATATTAATGTTAGGTGATAAATGATTTTTAGCCACAATTTTTCTTCCAAACCATGCTGGATGTATATTAACTTCATCATATGCTTGATCTCGAATGATATAGTTATTTGTTCCAAAAGTACCATTTATAGTAGCTACCATAGATGGAATCATAACCCAAAATATTGCTATACTAGCTATTTCACTCTTGAATGAAAAAAACATTTAAAAAAATTAAATAATAATAGAAAAATAATAAAAAAATATAAATCAAAATTTTATTGATACTTCATATTGGAATAATGGAGATTGTTGAATAATTTTTGTATGTGGCTGACCAGGCTGACCAGACTGACCGGGCTGACCAGCCTGGTCAGCCCCAGCCCCAGCCTGTACCTACCTGGCTTTTGGATCATGTCCTATATTCTGATCGGATTCATGAGCAAGCCACTCAATTGGCTGTTCAGTTAACACACAGATGGTAGATTGGTGGATCCAGTTGATCTATATTGTACTTTGAGCTTGTTTGACTAGGATGAGACTGAACAAAGTAGTCATTCCCTATAACCATGGCTTGTAGATGTACGTAATCCACTACCAGGGATAATTTTGAGCCGGTGAACTCAGATAGTGTATCCATTGTATGGGTGGGTTATAGTTACAAGCTTTTTCCAAAATCTAAGTGGTCGATTACACGTTATTTTTCAATGTAATCATTTGATCCTGTGTTGCGTTAAACGCCATATTCCATACGTCACCATCGAAATATACACAGAGGTTATCTCCTGACAAATATACCATTTGTCCCTCGCTTGGAGTCGTTGAAATCCACCGATCTCCCTTCCACTGGCAGATACTCAATGGTTTCATTTGGTTATGACAATAGTTGATGAAACGATCTCCATCATGCGGATCTTTTATACTTGGACAATCTGCGTAGGCAATCACATCCGGCAACCAAACAAAATTGATTGCTGGAAGTGATTCAATGGAACAACCGTTAAAAGTGATGTGTCCATCATGTGAAACACTCAACTTCCCCTGATTATGCCGGTCATAATACACTGATAACTTTAGTTGATGGTGTTCCATCCAGAGACACTCCCGACATATTTGTTTCATTATCTCAGGATAATGACCATCGACATTAAATTCTTTGAAGATTTGCGCAACCGCGAGGCCAATTACATGCTTACGCTCCATCAGATTGTTTTGATGGAAGTGCTATATGATACACCATAAAAAATTTAGGTTCAATTTTTTAACCAAAGGATATAATACATATATAATGTACACTGTAACTTTTCACTCCAGCCGTTACTAGTATGATTATCATTATAATTTTGAATATATTTTTTAAAAATAATTATATAGTTCACGATACACGAATCATACCATCAAAACATGTCTACTACTATTACTGCACAGTTTACTACTAAACAAAACATCCGCTTGGTTGGACCTTCTCTTGGGAAACAAACAATCGGAACGCCGACACAGTTCACCAAGCGTGAAGTTTACATTATTGTACAAATGTACAAGCGCGGTATTCTACACCGCATTTCCACGGAACCCATGACTGAGGATATTGGACGAGTCTCAGAAGACGATATCGAAATGATGTTTGCTGAACCTCCCACCGACATCATCACCACTACGGTTACCACAACTAGTAGGGTTGTGGGTGCTGTCAATCCATCCGATGCGCTTCACTGTTCTGCTCTGACTCAGGCGGGTGTTCCTTGCACAAGGAATGCTACTGGTGACGATAAGCTCTGCAAGCAACATCGTGTAATGAAAAACGCTGGCAAGCTGGCTGTATAACAGCTTGTTTTTTCTCCCAAGTTATTATTAAAACTTGGGCTTTGTTATCCTTTGTTAAAAAAGTTATTTGAGAATAAAAATATAAAAATATAAAATATATTATTAAAATCAATAAAAATTGATTTTAGTATAAGATGTAATTTAATTTAAAAACTAATTATGATTAGTTTTTAAATTATGATGATAAACGGTCTATATAATATAAAGTTAATCAATTATTATAACCGATGTTAAAATATACCCCCTAAGCCAGTAGGTCGAGCCCCAAATTTTGGCTTTGTAACAAAGGGAATTTTGGCTTTGTAACAAAGCCAAAATTCTGTTTTTAAATTTATTTTTTGAATAGTTTTTATTATAGAAAAATTGATTATTATAAATTTAATATTTAGTTTTAGTTTAGTTATAAATAGGATAGATAGTAAAAAGATTAAACTTGATAAATCTTATGTCCTGGGCTGAACTGATATTAAATAAGGATCACATGATAAAACTAATTAAATTTATTCATAACCAAGAGCCAAATTATATAAGTGGTAAAAAATATCGATTGCCAAATGATTTTGGTCATAAACATACACCCCATAAATGTTCGCAAGATAATGGACAGTTTGTTAGGAGGATTCGAGTATTTTATGGGAAAAATGAAGAAAATATATATTTAAAAATTATTGATGGAGAAAAAACATTCTATGTTGAATATGATGATTTTGAAGAATCCGAATTTCATGTACAATATAAAACTACATACAAAGATATTATTAAATTGCCATTAACTCAAAAAAATATAAAATTTAATTATTATAATCCATCACCACAAATACCATTGGCATTCCTAATTGAAAATATAAAAATAGAAAATATTCCTGATTTACCTGTTAAATATCCGAAAACATGGTCTGATTTAATTAAATTAATTAATAAAAAATATTA
>Ga0214473_10003400_pt1 | contig 19335 bp, 17 predicted proteins | sample RVTome_7_FD_203509 | JGI IMG/M metagenome (GOLD analysis project Ga0214473, IMG submission 203509) | Soil microbial communities from uranium-contaminated site in the Upper Colorado River Basin, Wyoming, United States - RVT98D197 | ecosystem: Environmental > Terrestrial > Soil > Contaminated >... | reverse complement strand
GCTCGGCGGGCTCCACCACCTGCTCCCCGTGGCAGCCGAAGCCCGCTGCGGCCTCGTCGTAGCGGGTGGGCGCGAGCTCGGTGACGACGCGCCGCTCCTTGCCGTAGATCAGGTCCTGTCCGTGGGCCGACATGCCCCAGAGCTGATCGTTGTTGACCACCGTCACGATCGCAAGCCCGTGTCTCACCATGGTGTCGAACTCGGCGAAGTTGAGCCCCACCGATCCATCGCCGACGACGCAGACCACGGGACGATCGGGGTGCGCGACCTTGGCGGCGATCGCGAAGGGCATGCCGGTCCCGAGGCAGCCGAGGTAGCCGTGGGAGAGATAGCGCCCGCCGCCGTGCACCTCGGCGACCGTCTCCATCCAGGCGGAGGTCTCGCCGCCATCGGCCGCGACGATGGCATCGCGGGGAAGCGCCCGGGCGATCTCGAACGCGAGCCGGTAGGGATGGATGGGCGGCTCCTTCTTCTCCAGTGCCGCGGCGAAGAGGGCGCGGTGGCCGTCGCGCACCCGGCGGATCCCCTCGCACCAGGCGCTTCGATCCGGCCACTTCCGATCCGACGCGGCGGCGTCGAGGGCGCGAACCGCCTCGCGGCAGTCGGCCGCGATCCCGAGGTCCACGGTGCGGTTGCGGCCGATCTCCTCGGCGGCGATGTCGATCTGGATCAGGCGCGCGCCGCTCGGGATCAGCCGGGCTCCCCGGCCGCCCGTGAAGAGACCCAGGCGGGCTCCCAGCACCAGCACCAGATCGGCCGCGCCGACGCCCGCCCCCGCCGCGATGGCGAGATGGGCGAAGCCGCGACCGCAGAGCGGGTGATCCCCCGGCACCAGCCCGTGAGCCTTCGAGTTCGAGAAGACCGGCGTACCCGTCCTCTCCGCGAAGCGGAGAAGATCGTCCCCGGCCCCCGAGAACCAGGCGCCGCCCCCGGCGAGGATCGCCGGACGCTCGGCGGCGTGGAGCCACTCGATGGCGCGCGAGACGGCCTCCGGCGCCGGCGCCGAATCCGGAAAGATCTTCTCCGGAAACGCGACGCGCGACTCCTCGACCCGCGAGAAGAGGACGTCGATGGGAAGCTCGAGGAACACCGGACCGGGCCTCCCCGAGACCGCGACGCGGAGCGCTTGCGCGACCAGGTCCGGGATCCGCTCGGTGTGGGTCACGCGATGCGCCCACTTGGTGATCGGGGTGACCATCGCCACCTGATCGAGTCCTCCCTGGAGCGGCATCGTCTCCGCTTCGCGAAGCGGCGCGGCGCCCGCGATGAAGAGGGTGGGCACGCAGTCGAGGTAGGCGTTCGCGATCGCGGTGACGCAGTCGGTCATGCCCGGCCCCGCGGTGACGATGGCCACGCCCGGCCTGCCGGTGGTGCGAGCCCAGCCATCGGCGGCGTGCCCGGCCGCCTGCTCGTGGCGGGTGTCGATCAGGCGCATGCCGTCATCGGCCGCCGCCTGGAGGATCGCGTCCAGATGTCCGCCGTGCAGCGTGAAGAGGGTGTCGATCCCCGCCTGCCGGAGAACCCGGATCAGCATCGCGCCGCCGTCGATCCTTGCGGCTCCCGCCATTGCTTCCCTCCGCATTGCGCCCCGCGCCGTGGCGTCGCCAGGGTAGTCGAGCTACCGCTCCGCACCAGCCCACCCGCGCGGCCGCATGCGGCTGCGGCCCGCCTGCGGCGCCGCTCTCGGCGGTGAGCGGCGGCCCGACGCCAGGCCTCAGTCCGCCTCCACGACCTCGACCGCTTCCCTCTCCAGGGCGGCGATGGCGCGATCCAACTGCTCGCCGAGCCCCCGCATGTACTCGGCGAAGGCCTTGTGGAGGATCGCGAAGGAGACCGCATCCTTGAAGAGCGCGGGGCGCCGAAGCAGCGTCTCGCCGAGCAGCGAGAGCGTAAAGCTCGCGCGCCGCACGCCGCCGCTCAGCAGGGTGTCGCGAAGCACGCGCCCGAACAGGCGGAGCTCACCCCGTCGAAGCGAGAAGCCGCGCTGGAGATGCGCGCCGCGGTGGAGCAGGAAGTCGCGGGTGCGCTTTCGATAGCTCCGGAACGAGTAGAGCCGCTCGAGCAGCCCGCGATACCCCCGGAAGAACTCGATCCGCGTCATCTGCTTGGGGATGATGTTCGAGAAGGCGAACTGGTCTCCGTCCGACTCCGCCACCAGCCTCCCCTCCTGCTTGATCCGGGCGTGAAGGGCGGTCTTGGGCAGGGCCTGGAGCATCCCGGTCATGGAGACGGGGATCCGCGCCTCCTCGACGAAGCGAAGCTGCTCCTCGAAGATCGACGGGTCGTCGTGGTCGAAGCCGACGATCATTCCCGCCTGGACCTGGATTCCGTAGGACTGCACCTTGCGAACGCTCTTCACCAGGTCGTCGCCGAGGTTCTGGGTCTTGCCGGTCTCCTTCAGGCTCTCGATCCGGGGGCTCTCGATGCCGATGAAGAGAGTCGTGAAGTTCGCGGAGCGCAGCAGCTCGAGCAGCTCGTCGTCGAGGGCGACGTTCAGGGAGACCTCGGTGTTGAAGTCGATCGGGTAGTGGTTCTCCCGCCCGAAGCGCGTCATCTCGCGCAGCAGCTCCTTGGCCACCTTCTTGTTGCCGATGAAGTTGTCGTCGACGATGAAGACCTGATGCGAGCCGAGCCGACGGCACTCGCGGATCTCGGACATCACCTGCTCGACGCTCTTCATGCGCGGCTTGCGCCCGTACAGTGCGATGATGTCGCAGAACTCGCAGTTGAAGGGGCAACCGCGCCCGAACTGGATGGTGAGAGAGCGGTAGCGGTCGACCTTGAGAAGGTCGAAACGCGGCATCGGGGAATGACGGAGATCCGGCTTCTCGAGCGCGCGGTATTCGCCCTTCGGGACACCGGCCTCGAAGTCGCGAAGGAACCGGGGCCAGGTCTCCTCGGCCTCGTCGACGAAGAGCGCGTCACATCGGCCCCGCAGCTCATCGGGACAGAGCGAGGCGAAGGGCCCGCCCACCGCGACGAAGCGCCCGCGGCGACGGAACTCGTCGACGATCTCCAGGATGCGCCGGCGATGGACGATGAAGCCGGTCACGCCGACGATGTCCGCCTCGAAGTCGAAATCGATCTTCTCCACGTTCTCGTCGCAGAGCACCACCTCGTGCTCCGGCGAAGTGAGGCCCGCCACCGTGGGCATGGAGAGGTTGGGGAAGAGGCAGTCGACGTCGAGGGTGGGGAGAATCGCGTCGTAGGTCCAGTAGCTGGGGGGATTCACGGGTGTGACCAGCAAGATCTTCATGATCGGCGCGGACCTCCTCGTGCCTGCCCCACCGAGTAGCACGAACCGTCGGCCGGGATTGAAAAAGTTCTGTGAATTCAGGGGCGAGCCGGCACGGGCCGGCAGTCGAACGACCGTTCAGCGGAGGACCAGCTCTGCCATCGCCCGCAGCACCGCGCGGTCCTGGTTGGCGAGAAGAAGGGTGGTGACCGGCGTCTCGCGCCAGGCGTCGAGGCGATCGCGAATCCGCTCGAGCGGGCCCACCAGGGAGATCTCGTCGGCGAACCGGTCGGGCACCGCCGCGGCGGCTTCTTCGCGCCGGCCGTCGAGGAAGAGCGTCTGGATCTTCCTCGCCTCGGCCTCGAAGCCCATCCGGCTCATCAGCTCCATGTGGAAGTTCCGCTTCCTGGCTCCCATCCCTCCGACGTAGAAGCTCAGCATCGACTTGAGCGGTCGGAGCGCGGTCGGGATGTCGTCGGTGATGCTCACCATCACGAGCTGCGCGATCTCGAAGCCGGGCTTCGCCTTCGCGAGCGACTCCGCGTACACCTCGGGGCGATCGGGTGAGTAGTAGAGCGGCAGCCAGCCGTCGGCGATCTCGGCGGCGAGCGCCACGTTCTTGGGTCCTTCGGCCCCCAGGAAGATGGGCAGATCGGCGCGCAGCGGGTGCACGATCGAGCGGAGCGGCTTCCCCATGCCCCAGGACCCCTCGCCCCGATACGGCAGCGGGTAGTGCTCGCCCGCGCTCGTGACGGGCGCCTCCCGCCGCAAGACCTGGCGGACGATGTCGACGTACTCGCGGGTTCGCGAGAGCGGCTTCGAGAAGGGAGCGCCGTACCAGCCCTCCACCACCTGCGGGCCGGAGACGCCGAGGCCCAGGATCACGCGCCCCTGCGAGAGGTGGTCGAGCGTCAGCGCCGCCATGGCCGTCGCCGTGGGCGTTCGCGCCGAGATCTGGACCACCGCGGTACCGAGCTTGATCCGCGAGGTGTGCGCTCCGATCCACGCGAGCGGCGTGAACGCGTCGGAGCCCCACGCCTCCGCCGTCCACACCGAGTCGAAGCCGAGCCGCTCGGCCTCCTGCGCGATGCCGATGGGATCTCGCGGGGGCTGCGCGCCCCAGTACCCGAGCTGCAGACCGAGTCGCAGGGATGACATCCGAGTGGCTCCCGACCGATCCGCGCGGGAAGCGGATGGCTCAGCCGTCCAGCTCCCGACGCATCGCCTCGATGAAGCTTGGACTCGTTCCGCAGCAGCCGCCCAGGAACCGCGCCCCCGCCTCCACGAGCCGGGGGACGCTTCGCGCGAAATCGGCGGGGCCGGTCCGATACACCACCTTGCCGTTCTCGAGCTCGGGAAGGCCGGCGTTGGGCTTGATCCAGATCGGCAGCGGGGTCGCCGCGGCGAGGCTCGCACAGATGGGGATGTAGTCCTCGACGCCGGTCCCGCAGTTGGCGCCGATCGCGTCGGCACCGATCCGGGTCAACTCCTCCGCGGCCTGCGCCGGCGTGACTCCCATCATGGTGCGGTCGCGGTTCCTTCCCGAGTCGAAGACCATGCAGGCGACCACGGGAAGTCCGGTGGCCTTCGCCGCCTCGACGGCGATCGCCGCCTCGGCGAGATCGGACATCGTCTCCACCACCAGGGCATCCGCTCCACCCGCCGCGAGCGCCTGCGCTTGCTCGGCGAAGCAAGCGCGCAGGGCTGCTTCATCCACCTCTCCCGTCACCAGCAGCTTTCCGCACGGCCCGATCGAGGCGAAGACGCGTGCTCGATCTCCCGCGGCGCGCCGGGAGATCTCGACCCCGGCCCGGTTCAGCTCCGCGATGCGCTCGAGGTCCGGATGGCTCCCGAGAGCGATCCGGTTGGCGCGAAAGGTGTTGGTGAGGATCACCTGGCTGCCGGCCCCGACGTAGGCGCGAGCGACCTGCTCCACGCGATCCGGGTGGGAGAGATTCCAGGAGTCGGGAACCTCGCCGGGACCCAGCCCCCGCGCCTGCAGCTCGGTTCCCCAGGCACCGTCGGTCAGCACGGGCCCCGCCGCGGCCAGCTCCCGGAGCAGCGAGCCCGCTGCCACGGCTCAGGCGCCGATCAGCCGCTGCGCCACCCGGACGGCGGCCGCCGCGTTGTCGGCATAGCCGTCCGCGCGGATCTCGTCTGCGTATTCCTGCGAGAGCGGGGCCCCTCCCACCAGCACCTTCACCCGATCCCGGAGACCTGCCTCCTCGAGCGCCTCGATGGTGCTCTTCATCGCCGGCATCGTGACGGTCAGCAGCGCCGAGAGGCCGATCAGGTTCACCGTGTGCTCCTTGACGGCGTTCACGAACCGCTCGGGGGAGACATCGGCTCCCAGGTCGTGCACTTCGAAGCCAGCGCCCTCGAGCATGGCGGCGACCAGGTTCTTTCCGATGTCGTGCAGATCGCCCTGGACGGTGCCGAGGGCCACGGCTCCCGCCCTCTTGCCTCCGCTCTCCGCCAAGAGCGGCCGCAGCAGGGCGAGGGCAGCCTTCATGGCGCGCGCGGAGAGCAGGAGCTCGGGGACGAAGTAGACCTCGTCTTCGAAGCGGCGGCCCACCTCGGCCATGGCCGGAATCATGCCCCGATCGATCAGCTGCTGGGGATCGTCGCCGCTCCTCACCGCCTGCTGCGCGACATCGACGGCTCCCACGTTGTCACCCTTCAGAATCGCCTCGTAGATCCTCTCGAATCGCTCCATCGCTTCCTATCCATCTCCATTGCACTCGCAGAGGGCCACTGGGTCCCGCAGGGCGCTTCACGTGGCATCCGCGCTGCCGGGCCAGAATACCAGCTCTCGCCCCTGGTTCTGCTCGCGATGCCCGCGCCCCCTGCGGCCGGCGGAGCACTGTACCCGATTTGGGACGCCGAGGCCCCGCTCGAGAAGTCCCCTCGGGGTTGAACGCTACCACCTTTCGAGCTGACTCTCCCGCGTCAGTCGGAGCTGATCTCCTCGAGCACTCTCCGGCTGGTCTCGGGCAAGAGCAGGATCATCATCCCCCCCACCGCCACCGCCAGTGAGAGCTCCGCGGTGAAGCGCGCGATCTCGGCGGCGTCCTGGCCGGCGATCCCCAACAGCAGGAGGCCCGCCGTCCAGCCCATCGCCTGCGTGAAGGCGAGCCACACCGAGGCGGTGCTCCGATAGGAAGTGGGGAACAGCTCCGTCGCGAGCGCGCGGAGGATCACGCCGCCCGCCGTCCCGGCGAAGATGATCAGCGCGAAGGCGACCGGAAGGGCGAGCCCCGGCCCCTGGTAGAAGAGCCAGGACGCGGCGGGAAAGCTCGCGAAGGAGAGCACGCCGACCAGGCGTCTCCCGCCCCGGTCCCCCAGGCGGCCCCCGACGACGTTTCCGATGATTCCGAACCCACCGCCCACCAGCACCATCAGCGAGTACTGGACCGGGGCCCAGCCGTGCACCTTCTGAGGGATGTAGGCGGCGAACTGGAACACGCACGCCTCGCCCGTGGAGACGAGCAGCGCCGCCAGGCTGATGACGACCAGCCGCGACGGATGTCCGAGCGCGAGCCTCCTGAGCGGCGTCAGCATGCTCTCGGAAGCGTGGCGTCCGTCGCCCGAGCGCTCCCTCGAGCCGACCCGGTCGCGAAAGCGGCGGGTTTCGGGAACGACGCGTCTCCAGTAGGGGATCAGCAGCAGCGACCCGCCTCCGATCGCGTAGAGCCCGCGCCAGCCGCCGGGGATGAAATCGATCGCCGCGAAGAGCCCTGCGCCGAGGCCGCTGCCGGCGGTGGCGAGGGCGCTCACCATTCCGATGCCCCAGCCGCGGTGTGCGGCGGGGAACTCCTCGGTGATGATCACCATGCCGACGGCGAGCGCGCCCATCGCGAAGACGCGGCTCAGCATCTGGGCGAGGACGAACTGCTCGGGCCCTTGCACGAAGGCGGTGAGAAGGGTGCCGAGGCTCAAGCCGGCGATGCAGGTAACGAACACCCTGCGCCTCCCCAGGCGGTCCGCCACCGTCGCGACCATCAGGGCGGGAAGCGAGCCCAGGCGAATCACGCCCAGGTAGGTGCCGAGCTCGGAATCCCTCATCTCGAGACCCTCGGCGATCTGCTTGAGCGCGGAGGTCAGCAGGGAAGCGCTGTAGGATTCGAAGAGAAGGCCGAGCGAGATGATGCCCGCCAGCCGGATCAGGGTCGGGTCGATGTCGGGCACGCCGCCCAGGAAGGGCGGGATCCACCACGGCCTGCGCGCGCGCATCAGCGCGGGCTGCCCAGGCTCCTGCCGCCGCTCGCCCCCCGGCATCCGCCGAGACTAGTGCCGGGGATTCCCGCTGTCCATCGAGCGAAGCGGCGCCGCCCGGAGCTCGCGATCGCTAAGATGCGACCACGAGAGGAGACCCGCCATGCCGCCGACGATTCCGCTCCCCGACGACGCCGATCTCGAGCCCGAGGTCCGCGAACTCCTTGCGAAGCTTCCCGCTCTCAACGTGTTCCGGATGATGGCAAACGCGCCGGCCAGCTTCCGGCCCCTGATCGAGTTCGCGTTCTCCCTGCTGATGAAGAGCGAGCTCGACGCGCGCAAGCGCGAGATCGCCGTGCTGCGGGTGGCCCACGTGACGCGCGCGAGTTACGAGTGGTTCCAGCACGTGATCGTCGCGAAGCGGGTGGGCGTGACGGACCGGGAAATCGAGAAGATCGCAGTCGACGGCCCGGTCGCGGGGCTCGACGAGGAGGGCAATCTTCTGTGTCGCGTCGCGGACGAGATCAGCGACCAGGTCCGGCTCGGAGACGACGCTCTGCAGCAGCTCCTCGACCGCTTCGGCACCCGGCAGGCGACCGAGCTGATCCTCTGCATCAGCTACTTCAACATGCTGAGCCGCTTTCTCGAGTCGACGCGCGTCCCGCTCGAGGAGGAGTCGCCTCTCTAGACCCCACCCCCGGCGGAAGCCGAGGTCCGATCCACCGGCGCGACCGGTGCTGTTGCCATGCGAACAAACGTTTGTATGCTCGGGCGGAGCGGTGGCCATGCGCCAAGTCTCGAGGCGCCCGCCATGGCCCGAGGGGGCTGAACGATGAGCTCTCCGGCAAAGACGACTTCGAGCAATCCCCAGTCCGCACCCTCCTCGACGCGCGAGCGGATCCTCGACGCGGCCGAGGCGCTCTTCGCCAGCCGCGGCTTCGAGGGCGCGGCGATGCGCGACATCGCCGCCGGGGCAAGGCTCAACCCGGCGAGCCTCTACAACCACTTCACCAGCAAGCAGGCTCTGTTCGAAGCCGTCCTGGAACGCGGACTGCGCCCGCTCTTCGCGGTCCTCGACGCCCTCGAGCTGGTCGACTGGTCACCGGCGAGCCTCGACGCCGCAACCGACACGTTCATCGCGCAGCTTGCCCGGCAGCCGCGCCTTCCCGCACTCCTCGAGCACGAGGCGCTGAGCGGTGGAAGACATCTGACGCAGCTCACCCAGAAGTGGCTTCGCCCGCTCTTCGATCGGGCCCTCGCCACCTTCAAGGAGACGCGAGCGGGCGGAAGAACCGGCGCACTCTCGGACTGGGAGGACGACGAGCTCCCCATCCTGCTGATGACCTTTCACCACGTGATTCTCGGCAACTTCGCGCTGGCTCCCATGCTGCGCGAGGTGCTGGGCGAAGATCCGCTCTCGGCCGATGCGCTGGAGCGACAGAGGCGCTTCGCGCGAAAAGTCGTTCGGTTGCTGACTCTGGGGAAGGCGTCCTCGGAAGCGCCCGAGGGAGCGAAAGAAGGAGAGCTCGGCCGAACCCAATCCAAGCCCGATGGATCGATGAACGCTCCGCCGTAGACTCCGGTTGCACGGAGGACCCGCGATCCCGCCGAGAAAGGGGTTCAACCGGCCAGACGGCCCGAAGAAACCAGGCGGGCGATCCCCAGCAGGGAGAGGCCGAGCGCGAGGAGTGTCGCCGTGCCGGGCTCGGGGATGATGGGCGGCTTCTCCTCGTCGTCCTCCTTCTCCTTGGCGCCGGGCAGCGGCTTCAGAAGCTTGATGCCACCGCCGCCGGGATTGGTCGGGAAGTCGACCCAGCCGATACCCGGCCAGCCCATCGGCCAATCGGGATTGGGAGGCGGGAAGAGCTCGGTATCCGCCACCACGGCCGATGGATCGACGAAGGGCCTCGGTGGGATGATCTCGAGGAGATGGGGCGCGATGCCGGACATTTGGATCAGAACCTCAGACACCACCTCGGAGACCGGCTCGTCGCGGAGGTTCCCTTGCTCCAGAGCGCTCCGCTGCTTCTCCGCTTGGGCAAGGCGTCTTCTCGCCAGCTTTCGATTCAATACCGGATCCACCAGCTCGAGGTCTAGCGTATCGAGCTCGGGAATCTCGACCTCGAGAGCATCGAGGAGGATCGAGGGGTGGAAGACCGGCACCGGCACGCGGGGCCGGCTCGGCCGGGTGCCGGTCTGCAACCCCCGCGGAGGCTTGGATGCCGCCAGCAGGGCGGGGTCCTTCGATACCTCGACGACGTCCGCGGTGAGAACGGCGCCACCGAGCATGATGGCAAGGACCACCAGGGCGCGGGCGATGACCCTGCGGCGCCGTCGGCGGACTCTTCGAGCCGCTCGGCTTCGCGCCTGCTCCGGCGTCATGAGGGTCCGCCCCGAAGCCGCTCGACGCCGCAGCGCCGCTCAGGAACGAGGGGGAAACTCCTCAGGAAGTCCAGGCGAACGTCCAGCGGCCATTTCATCTGAAGAGGGAACGCCACCTTCGTCAGACCTCCGATGAAGAGCTGGTAGGTCTATCGAGCAATCACCCGAGAAGGTTTACCCGTGAATGCTGGGGATCCGGTTCTTCAGCAGAGGCGTCCCTTTGGGGAGCGAATTGCCCCATCCCGGCCCGGCAAGTCGCGCGCAGCCTGCGCTCGAGGCTCCGATTCCTCACCAGCTCGTGATGCGGAACCGTGGAGAAACTGGGCCCGCGTGGAGCGCCGACGCGACTGGCATCGGAGGCCACAGCGGGAGCCAGCCGGACCGGCCCGGCGAACCTATCCGCCTCGGGTGTAGACCGCGCGTCCTGCGACGATGGTCTGCTCCACCCGGATCTCGCGGATCGCCTCCGCGGGCACGCTCGCGGGGTCGGCGCTCAGCACGGCGAAGTCAGCCCGCTTGCCGGGACGGATGCTCCCCTTCTCGTTCTCCTCGAACTGCGCGTAGGCGGCGTCGATGGTGAAGATTCGCAGGGCCTGGGCGGCGCTGATTCCCTGCTCGACCTCGAAGCCCTCCCGGGTCACGCAGCACTGCAGGGCGTGGAGGACCTCCGTCGACTCGACCGGCGCGTCGGACGCGCCCGCGATCCTCACCCCTGCCTCCACCAGCGATCGGAGCGGATAGGTCCGCCGAGCCCGATCGGGTCCCAGGCGCTTGTGCAGCCAGGTCTTCTCGGAGTGGATGAAGAGGGGCTGCGTCGAGACCACGACGCCGAGCCGCGCCATCCGGGCAATGCTCTCCTCGTCGAGCACCGAGGCGTGCTCGATGCGATGGCGGTGATCGGCGCGGGGATGCTCGGCCAGCAGTCGCTCGTAGAGCCCGAGACAGCGCCGATTCGCCTCGTCCCCGATCGCATGGACGGCGATCTGGAGGCCACGGCGGTGCGCCTCCAGCATGCGACGATAGATCTCGCCGTCGTCGAGGGTCATGAAGCCCTGCTGCTCGGGATGGTCGCTGAAGGGAGCGCCCATGCGCGCGGTGCAGGACCCGAGCGTCCCGTCGGCGAAGATCTTGATCCCCCCCACCCTGCGGCCGCGCTCCGGATCGTGGAGAGGCGTCTCTCGGGCGGCGGCGATCCTCTCCACGTCGGCACCGATCAGCAGGGCATAGGTCGAGATCGGCGTCTCGGGGAGGAGGAGCTGCATTCCCGCGACCTCCAGCGCCCCTGCGGCGCCGGCCGGTCCCTCGTGATCGGTCTGGAGGATGATCCCCGCCGACGTGACTCCTGAGCGCGTCAGCCGCTCGAAGGCCGCCCGCGCGCCGCTTCGGAGCTGATCGAGGTCCGGGGCGGGCATCGCGTCGAGCAGGAGGGCGGCGGCGCTCTCGCGAAAGGGACCGGCGGGCGCACCGCCCGGCTCCCGGTCGATCACGCCTCCCTCCGGGTTCTCCTTCCCCCGCGCGACACCGGCGGCTTCGATGGCCCGGGAATTCCCGATCACCAGGTGACCGTCGTGCTCCACGATCAGGATCGGGCGATCGCAGCAGGCCCGGTCGAGGTCGTGACGGGTGGGAAGCCGTGGATCCTCCAGCGCCTCGTCGTCGAAACGCAGTCCCACCACCCATTCTCCCGGCGCGCTCTTCTCCGCCGCTCGGCGCAGCCGCGCCTGCAGCTCGGCGATCGAGGTCACGTCGCTCAGGTCCGCGTGCATCTCGAAGTAGGCCATCATGATGGGGTGGAGGTGGGTATCGATGAAGCCCGGCAGCAGCACCCGACCCTGGAGATCGATCTCGGTCGCGTCCCCTCCCAGGGCCGCGCGGCACTCCCTCTCCTCCCCGACCGCCGCGATCCGTCCGTCGCGCACCGCCACCGCCCGCGCGCAGGGGGCGGTCTCTTCGAGGGTGTGGATCTCACCGCCGAGGTAGAGCTGGGACTCACCCGCCAACGGCTACCGGACCTCCAGGACGACCGAGGAGCTCCGGGCGTACCTCGCGAGCGCGTCCTCGTCGAGCTCCACTCCGAAGCCCGGCCCCGAAGGCACGCTGACGGTGCCGCCCTGGTAGTCGAGTGGCTCGGCGATCAGGTCGTCCTCCATCATCACGTGGCCGAAGAGCTCGATGGCGTGACCGAGCGCGTGATACCGGGCAGCGGCCAGGTGCACCTGCATGGCGGACGCGATTCCCAGGGGCTGATTGTGGAGCACGACGCCGAGGCCGCGCTGCTCCGCGTAGCCGATCGCCCGCAGCGCGTTGGTCACTCCGCCGGGGCGCTCGGAGTTGACGCCCACCACCCCGATCGCCCCGAGCTCGACGAGGGTCACGATGTCCTGGAGCGAGAAGCACCCCTCGTGTGCCATCAGCGGAGTGTTCACGCTCCGCTGGACGTGGGCCATGCCCACGACGTCGCTGGCGCGAACCGGCTGCTCGGCGACATCGATCCCGAAGGCTTCGATGGAGCGAATCGCGCGAACCGCCTCGGCGGCGGAGTAGGCCTGGTTGTAGTCCACGCGCAGTCGCACCTCGTCTCCCAGCCGCTCACGGGCACGGGAGACGATCCGGACGTCTCCCTCGATGTCGCCCCCCAGCTTCAAGCGAAAGCTCGAGATGCCCTGATCGCGGAAGCTCTCCGCCATCTCCACCATCCGCTCCGGATCCATCAGCGGGATCAGCGCGCAAAGCGGGATCTCCTCCACGCAGGCCCCCCCCATCAGGTCGGCGGCCCGTCTTCCCGTGATCCGACCCATCAGGTCGTAACAGGCCATGTCGAGGAGTCCCTTGGCGACTTCGCTGCGCGAGACGTTGCAGTCCATGCGGTGGCGGATCCGTTCCACCCGGAAGGGGCTCTCGCCGAGCACGTATTGCCCCAGCGCATACTCGATGACGTCGATGATCTGCTGCGGCGAGACCCCGGTCTCCGGCAGCCAGACGAAGGCCTCGCCCAGCCCCACCGACCCGTCCTCCGCTCGCAGCTTGCAGATCACGAAATCCCCGCCCAGCCAGGCTTCCTCGGCGGCGATGGCCATCCCCAGGCCCCCTTCCGAAGCCGACATCGCCTCTCGGACCACCGGGCGAAAGGGCACGTGTGCGGGTGTGAGCTCGATCCTGTCGATCCTGGGGTGGTCCATTGCGGCTCCTGCGGGCTTCGGTCCGCCGGGGCAGATCAGGATAAGCGCCATCCCCTCCTGGAGCCAACCTCCGCGCCGGGGCTCGAGCGCCCCCCAGCCGGGTCGGCGGATCCCGCTCGGCCGAGGTAGGTCCGCTAGCGACCCCGCTGCGCTACGAGCTCGCGGGCTGAGCGGGGCTCCTGACGCTGGTTCGCGTCTGCGGATCAGATCCAGCGCCTGACGGACGCCTTCAAGCGGGCGTAGTCCTCGCCGAACTTCGCCTCCAGGTAGGCCTCCTCCGGGAGGATCACGCGGTAGTGGATGAGGGACAACGCGGGGACCAGCAGCAGCACGATCCAGGCGTTGCCGAGCGCAACGCCGAGCCCGAGCTGGATCAGGCTCCCACCCAGGTACATCGGGTTGCGGCTCAAGCGGTAGGGCCCGTCGCGAGCGATCACTGGCGTCGGCTTGCGCGGGTCGGGATGCTGGCCGATGCGATGAAAGACGCGGAGCGCGCTCGCGAGGAGCGCGACACCTCCGCAGAGGAGCGCCACGCCGAGCGCGATTCGCAGGCTGCTGCCGCTGGCGAACTCGAGCGCCCACAGCCAGTGAAGCGCGATTCCGAGGAGGACGGCCCCGAGAAAGAGGGCGGGAGGATGGAGCCTCACGTCAGCGCCACTCTCTTCTCGCACCGGATGGCTGCCCATCCGCCGAGCTACGCGCCGCTCGGCCGGTAGCGGACCAGCACGCGGCTTCCGTCGGCCAGGCCCTTCCGGAAGCGCGGCTCCCACTTGTCCCACTCCTCCGAATACTTGGCGCCGAAGGCCGCGAGCGCGGTCTCGATCGCTGAGTCCTTCGCGTCGAAGCGGGCCGTCGCGAGGAAGGTGGGCCCCTCCTTGTAGCGCCCGCCGGCTCTCTTCCATTGCCCGAAGTCCCCGGCCCAGATGCGGGCGCGATCGAGGCCGCGACGAACCGCTCGCGCCTTCCAGCCATCGCTGGCCGTCACCACCAGCAGCTCGGCGCCGTCCTGGACGAACCAGACCTCGCCGTGGCAGGTGCTTTCGGCGCCATCGCTGCGCAGCGGCGAGAGGTAGATCAGCGGACTCTGCCCGAGCGCCGCGCGGGTCGTCTCGGGAAGCGCGAAGGCCTCCTCCGCGCGGAGCCCTCCAGGCGGCAGAAGAAGCGCGACGCCGGCTGCCGCCGCGGAGCGAAGAAAGCCGCGCCGCGAGAGCCGGGGATCGAGAAGCGAAGGCATGGGGAACCTCGGGAAGTGGGTGGGGCGAGATCCGGGGAGAGCATACTGGATCCCGCTCAGCGCGGTCGTCCTCGCCCAGCTGGCGCGGAGAGAGCTGGCGCCGGCGCATGAGGTACCCTGGAAATGAGCCGGCGGGGAGTGCCGACGGTCTGGAAGGAGGGGCTTCGATGGCGGTGGCGAAGAAGAAATCGGGGAGGGGGCGCGGGAGCGCAGCGAAGCGGACCGCGCTCGGGAAGGCGACAGCGAGGCGCGACGCCGGCAGGAAGATCGCTCGCAAGGCGACCTTGCCCCGCGAGCGGAGCAGCGCCCGGGACGAGCAGGAGTTCCCGCGGACGCTGGGGGACTTCCGGCGCCGCCTGCGCCGGCAGCTGAACGCGCTCGAACGGAAGATCGAGAAGACCGAGTGGCGCTACCGCCGCCAGGCCACCCGCGCGCTCCGCGACGCGAGCCACCGGCTCGGGAAGTTCGAGACGATGGGCGAGCGAGCCTGGAGGAAGCTCACTGCCCAGGCGCGCCGCGAGGTCCTCGGCGTGCTTCGCCGCGTCGAGAAGGCGGTGGAGGGACCGGAGCGGCCTCCCGCGAAGGCGACCAGGCCCGCAGCGGGCAAGGCTCCGGCGCGCCGGCGCCCGGGCCCCCTCGAGAGCTCGGGATCGGGGATCTAGGGCGGGACCCTCCGGCTCGGCGGAAACCCCCGCCCGGTCCCCAGCAAGGCCGAGCGAAGGCGCTAGCGACCATGAGGCTCTACTACTTTCCCATCGCACCCAATCCCACCAAGGTCCGCATCTACCTTGCGGAGAAGGGAATCGAGATCGAGCAGGTGCTCGTCAACCTGGTGAAGGGCGAGCAGAAGTCGCCCGAGCACCTGGCGCGGAATCCCTTCGGAAATCTGCCGGTCCTCGAGCTCGACGACGGGACGCATCTCACCGAGTCCCTCGCCATCATCGAGCTCTTCGAGGAGCTCTACCCCGACCCGCCCATGATCGGCACCGACCCCTTCGAGCGGGCGCGGGTGCGCATGCTGGAGCGGATCGCGGACCTCGCCGTGCTCGTCCCCGTGGGCCGGATCATCCACGCGACCCGCTCGCCGCTCGGCCTCCCGCCCGTACCGGAGATCGCCGAGGCGGCGCGGCGCGAGCTGCCCAAGGCGCTCGAGGTGCTCGATCACGCTCTCGGCGATCGGCCGTTCCTCGCGGGTGAGCGGCCGACGATCGCCGACTGCACGCTCTTCGCGGCGTTCGGGTTTGCGCGCTTCGGGGGGGTCGAGATCGACCCCGCCTATCGCAACCTGGCCCGCTGGTCTGCGGACTTCGGCCGGCGACCCAGCGCAAACCTGTAGACCGCACCTGCCCTTCCCGTCGACCCGGCGGAGCCGGTCGGAGGGTCCGCTGCGGCGGCTCCTGGCCGGAGACGCCGCGTTCAATCCGGGGCGGTCAGCCTCGGCAAGAGCTCGCCGATCGCGCCGCGGACCACCAGGTCGGCGTCGTCGTCCATCGCGGTCGGCTCGGCGTTCACGATCACCACCCGCGCGCCCGCGCGCTTCGCGATCGGGACCACGCCCGCGATGGGATAGACCGAGAGCGAGGTGCCGATCGCGAGCATCAGATCACAGCTCTCCGCCGCCTCCTGGGCGCGCAGCAGATCCTCGTGCACCAGGTTCTGACCGAACGAGATCGTCGCGGACTTGAGGATCCCTCCGCAGCGGAGACAGCGGGGATCTTCCTCACCGGCCCGGACTCGCTCGAGGGCGCCCTCCATGGGCCCGCGGTCTCCGCAGCGCATGCACGTCACCTCGTGCAGGGTCCCGTGGATCTCGACCACGATCTCGGGCGAGGTGCCCGCCTTCTGGTGCAGGCCATCGACGTTCTGGGTGATGATGGTGTCGAGCTTGCCGGATCGCTCCAGCTCGGCCAGCGCCCGGTGTCCGGCGTTGGGCTCGGCCGCCCATGCGGACGAGGTCACCCGGTTCTGCCAGGCCCTGCGCCTGACCTCGGGGTCCGACATGTAGTGCTGGAGGGTGGCCATCTTCTCGGCTTCGGGGTTCTTGGTCCACACGCCCTGGGGACCGCGAAAGTCGGGGATGCCGGACTCGGTCGAGATCCCCGCACCGGTGAGGACCACGATCTTCTCCGCCTCGCGGATCCAGGCGCGCGCGAGCCGGAGCGCTTCTTCGCGGCTCGTCTCGAGGTTCGCCATGCGCAGAGTCTGACGCCGCTCGCGCGAGGCGGCCAGCGTGCCCCGACCGGGCGGGGGGACCTGCGCGCGGTCGAGCGCGGCGTCGCCGATCGCCTCTCCGGCCAGGCCCCTAGGAGCGCGACCCGAGCAGCCGCTCCGCCGAGCGGGTGAGCCGTGGAATCGCGAGCCCCTGCGGGCACTTTCCCAGGCACGGAGGGAGAGAGCAGGAGAGACAGGGCGCGGCGCCGACCGCGAGCCGCGCATACTCCCGGCTCGCGTAGTCGCGGTCTCCGTAGTCCGTCGCGTACATCCGGGTCCGGAGAACCTCCGAGACGGGAACCCCGTGCGGACAGCTCGCCTCGCAGGCGTCGCAGCCGTGGTTGCAGTAGCCGTCCTCGCTCGAGCGCAGGTAGCCCTCGAGCAGGCCCAGCTCCGCGCCCCTCGGCTCGGCCCCTCCCGATGCCCCCACGAACTCGTCGATCGTCTCGCGGCTCGTCATCGAGATCACCAGCGCATCCACGTTGGGGTTGGAGAGCACCCAGCGGAAGGCCGCCTGCGCGAAGCTGGCACCGCCCTGCTCGAAGGGGCGCATGTCGTTCAGGCGCGCGCCGCGCAGCGTCTTCATCGCGATCACGCCGACTCCCTTCGCGTGGGCCTTCTCGAGCACCCTGGGGAGATCCGGCTGCACCGCGACCCAGTCGAGGCGGCTGGTGAATCGCTGATGGAAGGCGGGATCCTGTCCGAAATTGTATCCACACAGGATCACGTCGACGAGGTCGTGGTCGAGGGCGTAGTCCAGACACTCGACCAGTCTTCCCCCGTGGCCCGAGATTCCGGTGAAGCGGATCTTCCCCTGCTCTCTCGCGCGACTGGCGAATTCGAGCCACTCGGGGTTCTGGAGGCGGGCCACGTCGTTCACCGCGTGGTTGAAGTAGACGTCGACGCGGTCGGTGCGCAGGCGCCGTAGGCTCCCTTCGAGGCTCTCCATGATCTCGGCGCGGGGCGTGCGCGGCCCCGCCTCCACCTTGGAGGCGAGAAGCACCCGGTCGCGGTCGCCTTCGAGCGCCTCGCCGAGCGCCCGCTCCGATCGACCCTCCTGGTAGCTCTCGGCGGTGTCGAAGTAGTTGACCCCGCGCTCGAGGGCGTAGCGCACCAGAGCCGGATCGGTGGTGCGGCTGGAGCCGAAGGAGATGTCGGAGACCTCGAGGCCGGTCTTGCCGAGGCGCCGGAAGCGACGAATTCGCGGCGGAGAGGGGACCGCCCAGGCGCGAGGGCTGAGATCGAGAACGCCGAGGCCGATCGCCGCGGCGGTGCCGCAGATCAGAAACCGGCGCCGGTCGAGATCGGGGAGGAAAGGGTCTCTTCGCATCGGGTTCCCCCGCTTCGTGGTGCGCTCTCGGGCGATGATGCCGCAGTTCCCGATCCCGGGACTGCGGTCCGCCGAGAGCGCTCCCCGGAGCAGCGAAGGCGGTCACCTGCCCTCATGCCCAACGCTCCGACGAGTGGATATCACCCCATCGAAGCGGATCGGACGCTGGTATGATCTCGGCCAACTCACCATGAAGATCGGACTCGTCGGATTCCCGGGAAGCGGGAGGAGCACCGTCTTCGGCGCGCTCACCGGTCTCCCGGTCGAGACCGGCTACGGCGCGCGGCGCGACAAGGCGAACCTCGGCGTCGTGAAGGTCCCCGACCCACGGGTCGATGCCGTGGCCAGGATCGTCAAGCCGATGAAGATCGTCTACGCCGAGATCGCGTTCACCGATCTCGCCGGGGGGGAGGAAAAGGGGATCGATCGCCGGGCGCTCAACGCCATGCGCAGCCTCGACGCGCTCTGTCAGGTGGTCCGGGCCTTCCCCGACCCGAGCGGTCAGCCGCCGGAGCCGGCGCGGGAGATCGCCGACCTCGAGATGGAGACGATCCTCGCCGACCTCGAAGTGGTGGAGCCGCGGGTGGCGCGCCTGCAAAAGGACCGCAGCAACCCGCGAGAGCTCGAGCTGCTCCAGAGAGTCCAGGCCGCGCTGGAGGAGGAGCGGACCCTGCGCGCACTGGCCCTCGGCGACGAGGAGCGCAAGATCGTCTCGGGCTACAGCTTTCTCACCCTGAAGCCGCTGCTGCTGGTCCTCAACGTCGCCGAGGACGCCGTGGCTGCGGAGGTGCCCGACGACGTACAGGCGGCCGCTGCGAAGCGAGGGCTCGGCGTGGTCGTGCTCTCCGCGAAGATCGAGATGGAGATCGCCCAGATGCCCGAGCAGGAGCAGCAGGAGTTCGCGGCGTCGCTGGGGCTGGGTGAGCCGGCGAAGAACCGCTTCATCCGCCGCGCCTACCAGCTCATCGATCTGATCTCGATGCTGAGCGCCCAGTCCGATGAATGCCGCGCGTGGCCGGTGCCGCGCGGTACGCGGGCGCCGCGCGCCGCCGGGAAGATCCACTCCGACATGGAGCGGGGCTTCATCCGAGTCGAGGTCGTGCACTGGAAGGACCTGGTCGAGCTGGGGAGCGAGGCCAGATGCCGCGAGGCCGGAAAGCTGCGAATCGAGGGCAAGGACTACGTCATCCAGGACGGTGACGTGGTCAACTTCCGTTTCAACGTCTGAGCGCCGATCGGACCGGAAGGCGCCGAGACCACCCGCCGTCCGCGGGGTTCACCCCCGGGTGGCCGCCGCCGGGTGAGGGAGCTCGAGGAGAACCTTCGCTCCCTGCGGGTGGAAGACCGCTGGTGCGGCGGTCCTGGCCGCGGCGCCTCAACTCCCTCTCCACCCCTGCCGATCAACACCCGAGGTGTTGACGATGCCGACCGCCACGGACAGTGCCGCATGAGCCTCCCGCAGCCGAGTCCGGCCGCGCCGATCGAGCGAAGCGAGCGTCTGGGCCTCGACGTGAGGTCGCTCCAGCGCTCCTTCCTGGACCACGTCGCC
>Ga0214473_10003399_pt1 | contig 19335 bp, 14 predicted proteins | sample RVTome_7_FD_203509 | JGI IMG/M metagenome (GOLD analysis project Ga0214473, IMG submission 203509) | Soil microbial communities from uranium-contaminated site in the Upper Colorado River Basin, Wyoming, United States - RVT98D197 | ecosystem: Environmental > Terrestrial > Soil > Contaminated >... | reverse complement strand
CAAGTGCCATTGCGAAACAGGTCGAGTCTTATCTGGCAGCCCACCCGGAATTAAAGGTGGAGGATTTTGCTAAAGATCCCGCCTTAAGGGAAATAGTCACCCAACGGCAATTGATGTCAGGTGAAGCAAGCCTCTACCTGAGGATAGACCCTGAAAAGGCAGGTACCATCCTGCTAACGAAGAACCAGAGCTTGGAAGGTCAAGCCATGCAATCGCTCATGATTAAAGGCGAGCTGGGCAAGGATAAGTATGACGAATTCGGAAAAATCGTCATAATCGGCTCACCCCCTGAAGAACATCGAGAGGCGTCGGACTTCTTCCTCTCCAAGGATGAAGACGGCATCTTAAAGGAAAGAATGGCGGCCTTCGCGCCAGTGGGACGAACGCCCTACGGCATCATCTATACCGCCCTGACCGCAGATTTTATGTCGCCGGCAAAAATAGTTGAAGACCGTATTAAAATCCTCGTCCTTCAAGCAAGGACCATCGTTATCGCGATATTCGGCGGTACACTTTTAATCATTGGTATCATCATGTTGGTGTATCTGCAGAGGCTAACGCAGAGAATCAAATCTCTGACTGAGGTAACTAACCGCATCAGCGTCGGCGAGCTGGAAGCTCGAGTTGAAGTCAAAACAGGGGATGAAATCGGGGCATTGGCCGAGGCAATCTCTCGAATGCAGGATAGTATTCGTCTGGCCATAGAAAGGCTGCGTCGCAGGGCTTAGATTTTAGCTGAGTCTATAGCTGACTGCTTTCTTCGGAGAGCATTATAAAGGGGCCATCCTTTTAGATGGCCCCTTCGTCATATGCTCACAAATAGAGCGCTTGGGATTTCCTGTAGCTATTGGCAAAAAAGCCCGGCGAAGGCGAGCTGCTACTCCCCCTTGAAAACCGGCTGGCGTTTTTCCAAGAATGCGGTGAAACCCTCGATGCAATCCTTTGATTGGCTCACGCGGGCAGTGCCTTCGTCCTCAACCCTTAACCCTTGTTCCAGCCCTTCATAGAGCCCGGCAGCCATTGCCTTGAGCACGCAGCTGACCGCGATCGGAGGTCTTTCTGCCAGTTTTTGTGCCAAGGCCAGGGCATCTTCCATCAGTTTGCCCGGCGCAGAAATCTGGTTTATCAACCCGATCCGCATGGCCTCCTGCGCACCAATCCTTTTGCTGAACAGGATCATGTCCAAGGCCTGTGAACGGCCTACCAGCAGGGGGAGGCGCTGTGTCCCGCCCCACCCGGGAATGATGCCGAGATTGAGTTCGGTTAAACCCACCGTGACCTTGGGATGGTCCACCATGATCCTGAAATGACAGGCCATAGCCAGCTCCAGGCCACCTCCAAAGGCAAACCCGTTGATCGCGGCAATGATGGGCTTGGAAAATCGATCGATCCGCGTCCAGAGGGCCTTGCCTTTGGGGCTTGTCTTCGAGGCATTTGCCGCATCACTGACATCAAAGCCCGCAGAAAAACTCTTCTCCCCCGCACCGGTGATGATAATGACCCTCGTCTCCTTGTCCTGCTCCACAGCGTCAATAACCCGCTCAAACTCCTCCATGGTGGCGAGGTTCCAGGCATTGGCAGGGGGATGATTAATGGTGATGATGCTGACGTTTCCTCTCTTCTCGAGGATGATATTCTCGTACTTCATGGAATGGCTCCTCTCATATTCAGAATGCCCTTCCTTGGCAGGGGGGTTCGTGTGGCAACTGGCCGCCTCATGCCTTGACGGCTTCGGCCTTGCACCCGCCGCGCCTGAGGACTTCGTTTCAGCACCAGGGCCGCGAGGTCATACGCCGGGATGTCGCGCAGGGCGCCCATATATCTGCCGACAGGGGTCCTCGCGGCACTGACAATTACCGTTTCCCTCACGATATTCCCTTCCGGTAAGACGTTCCCTTCTTCAGGAGCCGGGGGAGACCGGTTAGAAGGCCTCCGCCGGCATCTCGACGACCTCGCGCCCTTCGCGCGCACAGCTGTCCAGCCGCGCCATGGCCATCGGCAGGGTGACCCTTGTGAAGTAGAGGGCCTGCATGACCTTGCCCTGGTAGAACTGGTTATCCTTGCCGCCATCGATGGCCTTCTGGGCGGCCACGGCCAGGTCCAGAAGCATCCAGCAGGTGGTGGCATCCCCGAAGCTCAAGAGGGCGGGATAGGTGTTGGAGGCCCATTGGGGTAAATCCGACATAGCCTGCATCCCCATCTTGGTAGACACCTCCATCAGCTTATCCACCATTTGGCCCAGCTCTTTCACTGCGCCGCCGAGGCGGGGGTGGTCCTGATTCGTTTTGCAGAACGTGCCGATCTCCTCCATGAAGGCGCGGACAGGGGCTCCGTCGTTGATCCGCATCTTGCGGCCCATGAGATCCAATGCCTGAATGCCGTTGGTGCCCTCGTACAGCGAAAGGATCTTGGTGTCCCGGAGGTACTGTTCGATGGGATAGTCTTTGCAGAATCCATACCCGCCGTAACACTGCATGGCGGTCTCGCACACCCTGAATCCCATGTCGGAGCAGTAGGCCTTGATAATGGGGGTCATAAAGTCCACCAGGGCCATGTAATGGGCCTTCTTTGCATCATCAGGCGACTCAAGGGCCAGGTCCAGCCACATCGCGCCGATATAGATCATGGAGCGCATCCCATCCACCATGGCCTTCATCCAGAGCAGCATGCGCCGTATGTCGGGGTGGTTGATGATCGGCACCTGCCCCTTCTTCTGGCCGGTGATATCGGGCCCCTGTATCCTCTCCTTGGTGTAGGCAACGGCGTTCAGATAGGCGGTGCTGGCAATGGCCAGGCCGCTGAGACCGGTGCCGATGCGGGCGGCATTCATCATCTGGAACATAGCGGACAAACCTTTGTTTTCCTGCCCGCACAGGTATCCGATACATCCGTCATGAGATCCGAAGCTCAGTTCGCAGGTGGGAGAGGCATGAATACCCAGCTTTTCTTCCACCTTTTCGCAGATGACGTCGTTGGCCTCCCCCAGGGAACCGTCCGGCTTCACCCGGATCTTGGGGACGATGAAGAGCGAGATGCCGCGCGTCCCTGCGGGGGCCCCTTCGATCCTGGCAAGGAGCAGGTGGATGACATTGTCTGCCACATCATGATCCCCCCAGGAGATGAAGATCTTGGTCCCCTTGATCTTGAAGTGGTCCCCCTCACGAAACGCCACGGTCTTGATGTCGGACAGGTCGGAGCCGGAGTTCGGCTCGGTCAAGGCCATGGTGCCGGCCCATTGCCCATTGAGCATCCGGGGGATATAGAGCTCTTTGTACTCCTCCGTGGAAAAGGTCTCGATCAGGTGGGCGGCGCCGAGGGTCAGGCCCGGGCACATGGCAAAGGACTGGCAGGCCCCGTCCATAAAGTCATGGGCCACGATATCCATCATTCGAGGAAATTCCTGGCCGCCGTATCGGGTATCACTGGCCAGGGCAAGCCATCCATTCTCGCAATACTGCTTGAATGCCTCCCGAAACTCGGGGGCGCAGGAGACCTTTCCGTCCTTCAACTGTACCCCCCACTGCTCGCCGATCGCTTGGAGGGGATCCAGCACCTCTTGCGCAAACTTGATGGCCTCGGTGACCACCATGTCCAACGCCTTTTCGTTGAGATCCTTGTAGCGATCCAACGAACAGAGGGTTCCATAGTTTAACTGCTCTTTCAGGATGAAGAGGATATCCTTTTGATTTACTCTGTAATGTTCCATTGTTTTACTCTATCTCCTTTCTTTTCGTTGACCTCGTTCCCCGAGCAGGGGGCGTAATCAGAGGCCCCTCGTTGAGTCGAGGACTGTGTGTTTGATAGCGGCGGGCCATTTTCTTCAGCCGATTCACGGCCCTTACCCCTTCCTGCTTCCGTCTTTATTATATTCGTACCAACCCTTGCCAGTCTTCCGCCCCAGCTCTCCGGCCTTGACCTTACGCCGCAGCAGCAGGGGGGGATACCAGCGGGAATCGCCGGTCTCCTCATACATGGCCATCATGGCGCCATAGGTAACGTCGAGCCCGACCATATCGCCTGTCTCAAAGATCCCCATACGGCGTCCCGAGGCAAGCCGCAGCCCCTTGTCGATATCCTCCACCGTGGCAATGCCGGCCTCCACGAGGTGCATGGCCTCGATGGTCGAAGGGAAATTGATCCTGTTGATCACAAAACCGGCCACGTCCCGATTGACCATGATCGGCTCCTTGCCGATGGCAAGGACGAACCCACGGCCGATCTCCGCGGTCTTGTCGCTTGTGGCCAAGCCTTTGATAACCTCCACCGCCTGCATCATCGGGGCCGGACTGAAGAAGTGCAGACCCAGCACCTGCTCTGGCCGCTTGGTAACCGCCGCCAGCTCTGTGATCGGGATGGCCGAGGTGTTGCTGGCAATAAGTGCCGCCGGCTTGGCCGTCGCATCGACCTGGCGGAATATATCCTGTTTGATGTCCAGTCTCTCAAAGACCGCTTCAATAACCAAATCTGCATCCGAGCAGGCTGCCATACTCGCGGAGGTGCTGATGCGGCCGGCAATAGTCTTCAAGTCCTCCTTCAGTGTCCCCTTCTCAATAAATTTGCCAACCGACCAGGTAATATCCTTGAGGGCTTTATCCAGGGCCTGCTGGCTGATGTCGTGGAGACAGGCCGTCATACCGGCCTGGGCGCACACCTGCGCAATGCCGCTCCCCATCAGGCCAGAGCCGATCACGAATACCTTTTTAATCTGCATGCATCCAATCTCCTTCCGCCTCATCCGCAGGTCTTGCTGCCGACTCCAGGCACCTATGATGATGTCCCCTTGATCCGCGCCAAGACCTCGCAGACAGTTTTATAGTGCTCCGCCGTTCTCGTGCAATACCGGAAGACCAGACTCTCATAGGGCAGGGATTGCTCCAGCGTGGACTGACTGCCGTGCCTCAACACGCGCTTGGCCATCATGATCGCCTCTTGCGGCAAAGCGGCGATCTTGTTCGCTAATGCCTCGCTGACGACCATCAGCTCGTGAGAAGGCACAACCTGGTTGACGAGGCCGAGCCGATATGCCTCCTGTGCGTCGATATCTTTGGCGGTAAAGGCCAGCTCAGCAGCCCGTGCATAGCCCACCACCTTCGGCAGCAAGTAGGAACTGCCGAATTCCGGCGTGACGCCGATACGGGCGAAGGCGCAGCTGAATATGGCGCTCTCGGCGGCAATACGGATATCGCAGGTCAGCGACACGGTCAGACCGAAGCCGACAGCAGCGCCGTTGATGGCGGCGATGAACGGCTTGGGGAAGTCGATGAAGGCCTTTGGAAGCTCCACCCCTTCCACCCCGCTCTCTGTTCCGTCTCGTTGGTAGGCCTCGTAGGCCCGCTTGAACATGTTAAGGTCCCCGCCGGCGCTGAAGGCCCTGCCCCTGCCGGTCAAAATGAGCACCCTGAGAGAGTCATCTGCACGCGCTTCGTGCAGAAAATGAAGCAACTCTCCGTGCATATCTTCGGAAAAGGCGTTGAGCACCTGGGGGCGGTTCAGATACAGGATGCCCACTGCCCCCTTGCGCTCGCTGGCTATGGTCTTATAGTCCATGAATCAGTCCTTTGTCAATTCTCTGGCAATCACCACTCGCTGGATCTCGCTCGTCCCCTCATAGATCGTATAGAGACGGAGATCCCTGTAGAACCGCTCAATGGGAAAATCCTTCATATAGCCCGATCCCCCGAAGATCTGTACGGCACTATAAGAGACCCTGCATGCCATCTCGGTACAGAACAGCTTCACCATAGAGGCTTCTTTGATTACTTTTTTCCCCTGATCCCGCAACCAGGCGGCGTGATAGAGCATCTGTCGCGCCGCATAGATCTCGGTCGCCATATCCGCCAGCATGTTCCCCACGGACTGAAATTGCGCAATGGGTTTCCCAAATTGGACTCGTTGTTTCGCGTACTCTGTACTAAGATCGAGTAATTTCTGCGCGGCGCCAAGGGCGCAGGCACCCATGGTGAGGCGGCCTTTATCAAGAACACTCATGGCTGTTTTGAACCCTTGTCCGATCAACGGTTCACCGCCGATGACCTGTGCCACCGGAAGCCGGCAGTTATCGAAAATCAACTCACAGGTATGGCTGCCACGCAAGCCCATCTTTCGCTCGATCGTCCCTACGGAGAAGCCGGGGGTCCCCTTCTCCACAACAAAAGCAGTGATGCCCCCTCGTGTTCTCTTGTCTTTGTCCGTTAAGGCGATCACGGTGGCTATGTCGGCGATATCGCCATTGGTAATAAAGTGCTTCAAGCCATTTAAGACAAAATAATCACCGTCGCGGACAGCTGTCGTCTTAATATTAGCCGCGTCCGAGCCAGCCTCGGGCTCGGATAAGGCAAAACAGGAGGTCCATTCACCGCTGGCAATCCGGGGAAGATACTTTTGCTTCTGTTCCTCGGTGCCAGCAAAGAGGATCCCCATGGATCCGATACCGTTGCTCGTGCCGATACGCGATCGAAAGGCAGCGTTCGTCTTAGATAACTCCTCATATACCAGACACTCGCCAACAGTGCCTAATCCCAAGCCGCCGTATTCTTCGGGGATAGAAAGACCGAAAAGCCCCAACTCCCGCATCTGCTGGACGATCTCTTCGGGAATCTGGTCTTCTTCCTCGACCTTCTGGGAGATGGGTTCTAGGTCCTGGTTGACAAAGCGGCGTATGGTGTCCTGCATGATGCGCAGGTTTTCCGGCATCTCAAAATCCATCTAAAGCCTCCTTGCCATTATGCGGCTCACGCTATGCCGCAGCCTTTCGACTCATGAAGCAAACGATTGCCTGTTCGCCGAGCGAGCGGGAACATTCAGCAAAACGCCGCCCCATGAATACCCTGTCGACGACGGGGGCTAGGCCTTCCATTTTGATTGTGATTTTCTTCACCATTGCGCTCACCATAAAGGGAGCGTCTTGTGAGAGCACGTCCCTTTTCGATGGCCTGTTACTATTCTTTGCGGCTTTAGAGCCCGAGGTAGGTTTTCCGGACGACCTCGTTTTTGAGCAACTGCTTGCCGGTCCCCTCGGCAATGATCTTTCCAGCGGAGAGGACGTAGTTGCGCGAGGCCATCTTAAAGACCGTGCTTACGTCCTGCTCAACGAGCAAGACGGTAATACCGAGCTTGCTGATCTCCTTGATCTTCTGAAATACCTCAGCCCGCAACAGAGGGGCAAGGCCGGTCGAGGGCTCATCAATGCACAACAGCTTTGGTTTAGACATCAATGCCCTGCCAACAGCAAGCATCTGCTGCTCCCCGCCGGAGAGGGTGCCGGAGATCTGGGTTGGTCGATCCTTGAGCACCGGAAAGAGTTGATACACCTTATCTAAGCTATCCTGAATTTCGTCTTTGTCCTTCACGAGGTAAGCCCCGACCATGATATTTTCAATCACCGTCATCTCTCGGAACGGCCTGCGCCGCTCCGGGCATAGGATCAACCCGCGCTTAACGATGTCATGGGCAGGTATCTTATCGATTCGCTCTCCATTGAAGGTTACCTTCCCCTCCAATATAATCTCGCCATGGGTTGACCTCTTGGTAAGCTCCCTTTCCCAGGCTACCAAGCCGGTGATGGCTCTCAGCAGGGTCGATTTGCCGGCCCCATTGGGACCGACAAGGGCGACCAGTTCTCCTTTGTCTACATCCATGCTCAAATTGTTAATGAGCAAGGCCTTGTCATACCAAACCGATAAATTGGCAATTTTTAGCAGCAAGACTAAATACCTCCTCCGCCGAGGTAGGCCTCGATAACGCGAGGATCCTTGACGATTTCATCGGGCGTCCCGTCGGCGATCATGGTCCCGAAATTTAAGACGATAATACGATCCACTATCTGCATCAGCCAGTGAAGTTGATGTTCGACGATGACCATGGCCGGCCCCTCGCTGTGCAACCGGCCGAAACGGCCGCCCTTATGCAGGCGCTTGATGGACTTGGCCATAAGCTCTGTCTCTGCAGGGCTCAGGCCGCCGAAGGGCTCATCTAAAAGAAGTAGGTCAGGCTCTGTGGCAATAGCCCGCGCCACTTCCAGTCTCTTCAGGTCACCCTGTGAAAGCACAGAGGCATCCTCCCGCGCCATGTCGGAAATGCCCGCAAATTCTAGGGCATCCATGGCCTTCGCCTCCAACCGCTTGACCCATTCCCCCCTCTTCATGGCGCGTGGGCTCATACAGGAAACCATGACGTTGGCGATGATCGGGAGCCGCCGGAAGGGTCTCATGTTCTGGAAGGTAGAGGTGATACCCGCATTGACGATGCTCCACGTCCTCTTGCCGACCATCTCCTTTCCCATGAAGCGGACACTGCCGCTATCCGGCTTTAAAATGCCGGTGATCAGTCTAAGCAGGGTGGTCTTGCCGGCGCCGTTCGGACCGATCAAACCCAGGACCTGATCCCTCCTCATGGAAAAGCCGACGTCGTTGACCGCCCGAAGACCGCCGAAGCTCTTGTTGAGCCCCTTGATTTCCAGGAAGGACTGTGCCATATCAGCACTCCTCTCCTTCTTCCCTCAGCTCCCGGCGTGACACCTTTCCCACATCGGTCTTCGGGAGCTCACCTCTGAATTCGATAATCTTGGGAACCTTGTAGTGGGCAAGCTTTGCCTTGCAGAAATCCATGACCTCTTCCTCGGAGATCTTGCCCCTGGCCTCGCTTTCCAACACGACATAAGCCTTGATCAACTGACCCACCCTAGGGTCCGGCACGCCGACCACGCCGGCGGCCTTGATCTGGGGATGGCTATAGAGCACCTCTTCCACGTGCCTGGCAAATACCGAGTAGCCCTTGTATTTAATCAGATCCCTCTTGCGATCAAAGAAGTGGAAGTATCCTTCGTTATCCATCCTCACCAGGTCGCCGGTCCTCAGCCATGTCTTGCCTTCGAGCTGTATGATGGACTCTTTGGTCTCCTTGGGTCTCTTCCAGTAGCCCTGCATGACGTTGGGGCCGCTAATGATCAATTCACCCTCTTCGCCCACCGGCAAGAATTTCGTACCATCCGGCTCGACAATCGCGGAATCTATATTGGGGATAGGCACGCCAAAGGAACCGGTCTTGCCTCTATTATAGGGGCTGGCGTGACTGACGGCCGTGGTCTCGGTCAGGCCATAGCCCTCCAGGATCTTGCTCTTTGTTCGGTTCTCCCAGGCACACACCGTGGATTCGTGAAGGGTATCGGCGCCGCAGCCGATCAATTTGAGCCTCTTCCAGTCCACGCGGTCCGTCTTCTCATACTCCTTGAGATACTCAAACAGGGTCGGCACGCCATTAAAAGCGGTCGCTCCATAGCGTTCCATGGCATCGAGGATATCGTCTATATCCGGCGTGGTGAAGAGAACCATGGTGTTACCCTGAACCAGCGAATTGAGCATAACCACCACCTGCCCGTAGATGTGGAAGAAGGGCAACGCGGCAATGGCCACTTCCTTGCCCTCCTCGAATATCGGCCAGAAGGCCACGGCCTCTGTCACAACCGCCGCCATATTGTAATGGGTCAGGATGGCGGCCTTGGGAAGGCCGGTAGTGCCTCCGGTATAGGGTAACGCCGCAATGTCTTTTTTAGGGTCGATCTTAACCTGTGGCGGCTTGGGGGGGTACTTTTTGATCAGGTCCTGGAATTGGATGAGGCCTTCTTCCTTGATAAACTTGGGCGTTGGCACGTGCATCTCCCCATAGGCCTTTGCCAGGGCGCTCTTCATCACCATCTTCTTGAGGGTGGGGAGGTATTCTCCGATACTGGTCAGAATCACCCGCTTGAGGGCAACGCCCGTCTTCTCCACGTTATCATACAAGATATCCTGACAGACGATCACCTGTGCCTCGCTATCCTCCAGTTGATGCTTGACCTCCAGGCTCGTATAGACCGGGCTGATGGGGGTAACCTTCGCCCCGAGCCTCAAGGTAGCAAAATAGGCGATAATATACTGCGGGCAATTCAAGAGAAAGAGGGCCACGGTATCACCCCTCTTTATCCCTAGATCGGCCAGCGCCGTGGCAAACCGATTAATCAGTTCTTGCAGTTCCTTATAGCTGATCTTTTTGCCGTAGAAGATCACCGCAGTCTTTTTCCCGTATTTAGCCACCGCCTGATCGAACAACTCGGGGACGGATAGATCGGGGATATCGACGGTAGGCGGAACATCTTTGGGATAATATTTCAACCATGGCTTCGACAAGTATGCTTTCTTTGCGTCCATTTGCTTATCTTCTCCTTACTTTTTCTTTATTTTATCTCCCTTCGAGTGGTAGATAGATCCTTGATTATTTATCTCCTTAGTCCAACGACGCTGTGCAGATGCGGCAGGTATGGCGCGTGGCGATATTCCTCACCTTGCACCGCGGACACTCCTTTTCTATCTTTTCCCGCAGCCACGGGAAGAGGCCGTCAGGCATGTAGAAGAGAATCACCAGTACCACAACGGCAAAGAGCATCATTCGGTAGTCCTGCACGATGCGCAGAAACTCCAGTAAGGGGAAAAGAAGGAAAACCGCCCCAACCGGTCCATAGATGGTCACCACCCCGCCGAAGATGGCCCAGATCACCACCGTGAAGGAGAGCGACACCTCGAGGGTCGACGGGCCCGCGATCCGCATAAAATGCGCGTAGAGCCCTCCGGCAATGCCGGCAAAGAACCCGCTGAGGCTAAAGGCCAGCAGTTTATAGCGCGTCGTGTTGATGCCGGCGGCCCTGACCGCCACTTCATCCTCCCGAATCGCATGGAAGATAATGCCGGTATTGGAGTCGGTTATCTTCCACATGAGGAAGCACAAGCCGAGCATAATCAGAACAGCAACGTAGTAATCACCGACACGTGTCTTGGCCAGTCGGGCGATGCCCGACACCCCCAGCTCTCCGCCGGTAAAATCGGGAAAGGCGAACACGAGGCCCATCAGCACGATGGGGAAGGCAAGGGTGGTCAGGGACAGATAGGTGCCTCTGAGCCTAAGGCTCGGTATCCCGACGACGAGGCCTGCCACAACCGCAGCCGCCGCACCCAGGGGGATGCTGCCCCAGGGGGGGATCTTCGCATGCAGGTTGAGCATGGCTGCACCGTAAGCCCCCACGCCGAAGAACAGGGCGTGTCCAAAATTCAATTGACCGGTATAACCGGAAAGCAGATCCCAGCTCGCGGCAAAGATGGCAAAGATGCTCGTGAGAACCAAGATGCGCAGGAGGTAGGGGTCACTGCTTAGGAGGGGCAAGAGAAGCAGTACCAGGACGAAGACGATGACGGTGACGCGGGAGGGCAGAACAAGCACCTCGTTCCTGACGATGGTGAACAGCCTTTTCAGGTGAAAGAGAATGAAGTCCATAGCTACCTTTCTTCCTCGAAGGAGACTCCAAAGAGGCCTTCCGGCCTCATGAGCAATACCAGGATCATGATGCAGAGGGCTACGGGGCCCTTCAGAAAGGCGCCCATGGGGGCAAGGAAGACCACCAGGGCCTCGGTAAAGCCCAGGATATAGGCCCCTATGAAACTCCCCTTGAGGCTGCCCAGACCGCCCAGTACGACGACCGCCATCATCATGATCAGCGGGCCCATCCACATGCCCGGTTCAAGGACGGTGAGGGGCACGACGACGGCGCCGGTAAAGCCGGCTAACCCGACGGAGAGGCCCATGGTCAGCATGGCCACCCGGGCCTCGTTGATCCCCATGAGGTTGGCCACCTCCCTATCCTGAGCAGTGGATCTGATGGCCAATCCCACCTTGGTCCTCATCAGGAAGAAGTACAGCGCCGCCAGAATGACCAAGGCCGCGCCGAAGGACAGGAGTTGTTGATAAAAGACCTTGACGCTCAAAATGACGGCATAGCCCTCGATGAGCGCGGGCACGCTCAGATAGGTGCCTGTGAAGATGAGAGACATAACCTCCTGAAGGATCATAGCCAGGGCGATAGTTGCTATGAGCACGGCACCCTCATGCTCCCGGATAGGGTTTATCAAGAACTTATAGGTGATCATGCCCAAGAGGGTGACCAGAAGCACGGCTGCGATCATACCCCAGACGACATGCAACCCCATCTGTTGGGTGACAACATAGATACAGTAGGCAGCCACCATGTAGAAGGCGGTGTGGGCGAAGTTGACGATGCGGGCTACGCCGAAGATAAGGGAAAACCCGATGGCGAGCAGGGCCAATATGCTCCCATTGATAAGGCCGCTCATGATGATGTCTATTAGGAGACCCATAATTACCTCATATTATATTATCTCAGAAGGTACATGGGAAGGGCCCGCCCCTTACCGAAAAGGGGCGGGCGTTCCCTGGCTGATTACTGCCTCTTGTACTTCTGGATGACCCAGGGTGGTATCTTGTAGGGGACGATCCCCTGATACGTGATTGCCGGAGAATTCGGGGTCAGCTTCCACTTGTAGGGCCAAACACCTACCTGCTTACCGTCTATCCATTGAATGGCAATGCCGGTCGCATACCCCGGTCCCCAGGTGATGTCATGAAGCGGCTTGCCCTCGGGATCCTTCGTATATTTTATGGTAGAGTCGGCGTTCTTATGCTCATAGTTCTCCAAGAAGGCCACGATCTTGTCCGGATCCAGGGTCCCGGTCTTTTCAATAGACGGCACCAGCCCATACTTAATGGCCCCATAGGTAGCTGCGGTGTAGGACGGCGTCTCGCCAAACCTCTTCACATAGCCTTCAACAAAGGCCTTGGTGTTCTCATTGTTTTCCACCCCCCGACAAAAGGTGGCCGAGGTAAAAGCATAAGCGCCCTTACCCTGGGTGGCCTGCCAGAAGCTATCCTTCTGGGCCTCGACATTGATGCCCACCTGCACCGCCGGGATCTTAAGCTCCCCTGCCTGCCGGGCAAAGGGGATACCCACCGACGAGGAGAAGACCGTAAAGATGATATGGGCACCTGAGCGTTGGATCGCGGCAAGCTCGGCGCTGACATCCGTGGCCACTGCAGAGGGCCTCCACGTGCCTGCCAATTCCATCCCTTGCTGGGTGACAACCATCTCTGCCGTCTTGGTAAACGCATCAGCCCACATGGCCTTCTCCGCCACCACCGCCACCTTTAACTTGGGTATGTTGAGGGTTTTTTTCATTATGTCGGCGACGTAGGCCAAATGGATGAAGGACGTCCTGGCAAGCATTGAGGAATTGAAAGGGGATTCCCGGAAGAAGTACTTGTACTTATCATAGTTCTGGGCCACCCGCGCGCAGAGTTCGTTATGGGAGGCCCCACAGTCGATAAAGATCACCTTGTGCTCCATGGCGATGTCCTGCATGGGGAAGACCGCCTCGCTCCGGAAGCCCCCTACCACGAAGCTCACCTTATCCCTCGTGACAAGCCGCTCCATGGCATTGGTGGCATCCGTGATGCTGTTGAATTCGTTGGAATCCGCCTGCACAAGCTCAATCTTCATCCTCTGATTACCGACCTGAACGCCCCCCTTGGCATTGATCTCATCCGCTGCCATGAGCGCCCCGTTCCAGTGGCCTATACCCTGCACAAATTTCATGGGGCCGATCACGCCTATCTTGATCGTCTTGGCCCCCTGGGCCCCTGCCGGAAGACTCATGCCTATCACGAGCACGGCAGTCAGGAAGATAGCCCATAACACCGTAAACCTTCTCATAATAAGACTCCCTCCCTATTTTTTGATATTAGCTGCTGATAGGGATATTATCCCTACCTGACAAAAAAACTGATTTTATTACGGAATGCTGGAATCTTCAATACGTGCCTTTCACATCCTCGCTATCAGGGAACCTGCAAAAGGGGTATCCCCAGGGCTAGCGCTAAGTTAGAAACGGAACTTTACATATACGCCTAAAAATGTCAAGAAGGATTTTTTCCGGTATAAATAGTGAGCCTCTCTGTCCAAAATAGTAAATGAGAAATCCCAATTCCTTAGTCGAAAAATAGTTCTGCCTTGCCCCCAGCTTATTTCTTATACTTCTCTATGACCCAGGGGGGTATCTTGAAGGGAACGATCCCCTTGTACGTGAGCTCAGGCGCATCCGGTGTCACCTTCCACTTGTAGGGCCACACCCCTACTTGCTTGCCATCCTGCCACTGAATAGCAAGGCCGGTCGCATACCCCGGTCCCCAGGTGATATCATGGAGCGGTTTGCCCTCGGAGTCCTTCGTATATTTTATCGTGGCATCGGCGTTCTTGTGCTCATAGTTCTCCAGGAAGGCCACGATCTGGTCGGGATCCAGGGTCCCGACCTTCTCAATAGACGGCACCAGCCCATACTTAATAGCCCCATAGGTAGCTGCGGTGTAGGCCGGCGTCTCGCCGAACCTCTTCACATAGCCCTCAACAAAGGTCTTGGTATTTTCATTGTTCTCTACCCCCCGGCAAAAGGTAGCCGAGGTGAATACATAATTGCCCTTGCCATTCGTGGCCTGCCAGAAGCTATCCTTCGCGGCCTCCACATTGATGCCCACCTGCACCGCCGGGATCTTGAGCTCCCCTGCCTGCCGGGCAAAGGGGATACCTACCGACGAGGAAAAGATCGTAAAGATGATATGGGCGCCTGAGCGCTGGATGGCGGCAAGCTCGGCGCTGACATCCGTGGCTACCGGAGAGGGCCTCCACGTGCCTGCCAACTCCATCCCCTGCTGGGTGATAACCATCTCGGATGTCTTGGTAAATGCATCAGCCCACATGGCCTTCTCCGCAACAATGGCAACCTTTATCTTGGGTATGTTTAACTGTTCTTTCATAATATTGGCAACGTAGCCCAAATGGATAAAGGCCGTCCTGGCCAGCAGAGGGGAACTGAAAGGGGATTCCCGGAACCAATACTTGTAAAAGTCATAGTTTTGGGCCACCCGCGCGCAGAGCTCATTATGGGCGGCCCCGCAGCCGATAAAGATCACCTTGTGCTCGCAGGCGATGTCCTGCATGGCAAAGACCGCCTCGGTCCGAAACCCCCCCACCACGAAGTTCACCTTGTCCCTCGAGATAAGCCGCTCCATGGCATTGGTGGCATCCGTGACGTTGAGGAATTCGTTGGAATCGGCCTTGATCAGCTCGATCTTCATCCTTTCTCCGCCGACCTGAACGCCTCCCCTTGCATTGATCTCATCCGCCGCCATGAGCGCCCCGTTCCAATGGCTCTGCCCCTGTACATACTTCATGGGGCCGATCACCCCTATCTTGATCTTCGTAACCCCCTGCGCCCAGGCAGGAAGATTCATACCTACCACCAGCAGTACAGCCACCAAGATAGTCCATAACGCCGTAAACCTCCTCATGATAATACTTCCTCCTTATGTGGGGTAATATTTATAATCGGGCCCCTCTGCCCTCAATAGAGAATTGTACCAGAGCACGGCGATATCTTCAACGTACATCTTTCCTAATTTTATTTTCCCTTTAATTTCAAAATATTACAAGCTCCAAGAATAACGAAAAGGGGCGAAAAAAGAGGGGTTTTTTGCGCAAAAAGCCCTTGACATATCCCGTGGAGGGAGATAGACTTGAATCCAGAGGCTACCGAACGATCGGTAAGTCCCGACGGAAAGAGGGCAGTCGTCAGGCCACCGAGAAACGGGGCATTTTGCCGCTCGACCACAGTGCGTGTCCCCCTGCGTTAAAGAAAGGGCGGGCCTGATGGCACGCTAACATCCCGTAAGCCCGCGCACCGGCCAAGGATAGAATATAAAATAAAAATATAAGTAAGGAAAAGGAGGTCACTCATGGGCAAAGAGATCACCAAAGGGGGAAGCTTTCTTATGGAGGACATCAAACCGGAAGAGGTCTTTACCCCTGAAGATTTCAGCAAGGAGCAGCAGTTGATCGCGAAGGCAGTTAGCGATTTTGTGGTCGGCGAAATTCAGCCGGTGACCGACGATATCGAAGCGAAGAAGGAAGGGCTTGTCCCCAGCCTGCTCAAGAAGGCCGGCGAGCTCGGCCTCCTCTCCGCAGACATGCCTGAAGAGTACGGGGGACAGGATTTGGATAAGGTCAGCTCTCTCCTTGTCTGGGAAAAGATGGGTACGGGCGGGGGTTCCTTCCAGGCCGCCTTCGGGGCGCAGACCGGCATCGGTTCTCTTCCCCTTGTCTTCTTCGGCAACCCGGACCAGAAGAGGCGGTATCTGCCCAAGATGGCTACAGGGGAGTTTATTGCCGCCTATGCCTTGACCGAGCCCGAGGCAGGCTCGGATGCCCTCAACGCCAAGACCACGGCGACCTTGAGCCCTGACGGCAAATACTACATCCTCAACGGTCAGAAGCAATTCATCACCAACGCGGGTATTGCCGACACCTTTGTCACCTATGCCAAGGTGGATGGGGAGAAATTTACCTCGTTCATCGTCGAGCGGACCTATCCCGGGGTCTCGGTGGATGAGGAAGAGAACAAGATGGGGATGAAAGGCTCCTCTACCAGAAGCGTTATCTTCGAGGATGTCAAGGTGCCGGTGGAGAATCTTATCGGGGAGATCGGCAGGGGTCATGTGGTGGCCTTAAACGTCCTCAATATGGCCCGTTTCAGCTTGGGTGCCGGTTGTCTCGGTGGGGCAAAGACGGCCCTGCAGGAGGCGGTAACCTATGCAAAGCAGCGGGTGCAGTTCGGCAGGCCGATAGCCGAATTCGGTCTGATCAAGCAGAAGATCGGGGAGATGGCGATTCGGTGTTTTATCATGGAGAGCATGATCTACCGCACCGGAGGTCTCACCGAGCAGATCCTGCGTCCCATTGACCGTCATGCCGCGGATGTGGGGGCGCAGATGGCCAAGGGGATTGAGGAGTATGCCATCGAGGATTCGATCAACAAGATCTTTTGCTCGGAGAATGCTGGTTATATCGTCGACGAGGCCGTCCAGATCCACGGAGGCTACGGCTATATCCACGAGTATCCCGTGGAGCGCGGCTACCGGGATGAGCGGATCAACAGAATCTGGGAAGGGTCAAACGAGATCAATCGCCTCACCATCGTGGACATGTTGGTGAAGCGGGCCATGAAGAATCGTCTTCCGGTGCTTGATGCGGCGCAGAAGGTGGCGAAGGAGCTGCCCACCCTCAAGCTGAAGGTGCAGGTGGATGATGGGAAGTTGGGCATGCAGCAGGAGATGGTGGAGGTGGCAAAGAAGATTGCCCTGTTGGTGACCGGCGCTGCAGTGCAAAAGTGCATGATGCAGCTGCCCGAGGAGCAGGAGATCATGGGTTTGCTCAGCGACATGGCGATTGAGGTCTTCGCCATGGAGAGCGGCCTCTTGCGGGCCTTAAAGAAGATGGCGAAATCAACGGACGAGAAGGCTCAGATCCAGAAGGCGATGGTGAAGGTCTATGTCAATGCAGCCTTTGCCCGGGTAGGGAGTTATGCACGGCAGGTCTTTGCTGCCATTGCCGAGGGCGAGGCCTTAAAGACGCACGTGGCGAGCCTCGATAAGATTACCGCTTTTACCCCCATCAATACCATTGCCCTGAGGCGGGAAGTCGCCAACTACACGATCAAGCTGGGAAGATATTCCTCTTAAAGACTCTTTTTATATCCCACCCCGCTTCATGCGGGGTGGGATATACACCCCTCTTAACATCAAGCGCGCATACCAAAAAAAGTTATTCCCCTGATGCAAGCGCCTCGCGGTACCACGCGATGGTCCTAGCTAGTCCCTGCTCAAGCCCGACCTGAGGCTCCCATCCGAGGACTTTTTTGGCCTTCGTCGCATCGAGCCACTGGCGATCGATCTCGCCGTGACCAGCTCCCTTTCCGCGGATGTCAGGACGGACTCCCTTCTTGCCCGAGAGGGCGATGATCCGCTCCACCAGATCGAGCACCTTTACCGGCTTGTTGTGCCCTCCGTTGAAGACACCCCCTGACACGCCGTCGGCAGGCAGCCGTCTGCCGATCTCGAGGTAGAGGTCCACCACGTCGTCGACGTGGATGAAGTCCCTTTCTGGCGTCCCGTCGCTGCGAATGACGGGATCGCATCCCTGCAGCACCGATCGAATCGTACCGGGAACGATGCGCGAGAAGTTCAAGTCGCCGCCGCCGTAGATGTTGGCGAAACGCGTCACCGTCACGGGGAGGCCGAAGGTGTGAAAGAAGGATCGCGCAATGAGATCGGCGCAGGCCTTGGACGTGTCGTAGGGATAGAGGGGTTGCAGAGGTGCGTCCTCGGTGTAGGGGAGTTTTTTGTGGCTGCCGTAGGCCTTGTCGCTCGACGCGATCACCACGGCCCGCACCCCCTTGCCGAGACGGAGGGCTTCGAGGAGGTTCCATGTCCCCCGGACATTCGCCTCAAAGGTGGAGAGGGGGGAATGGTTCGCCACGCCGATGATCGCCTGCGCAGCAAGATGAAAGCAGCTCTCCACCTCATACTCCGCCACGGTCCTCGCAAGCAGGGCGAAGTCCTCGATACCCCCTGCGACGATGTCGCAGCGTCCTTCGAGACCGAGCCTATAGAAGTTCGCTCCGGGGATGTGGTCGCGGATCAGCGCCACCACCGCCGCACCCTCTGCGAGGAGCCGCTGGCAAAGCCACGAACCGACAAACCCATTCGCACCGGTAACGAGGACCCGCCTTTCCCGCCAAAATGATTTACCCATCTTGCCTCCCCTCCGTATCACACACCTACCAAATCTTCCAGGGCGCCCCTCCTGCCCAGAGATCGTTGAGAAGCGTTGCATCCTTAAAGGTGTCCATACACTGCCAGAATCCGGTATGGCGAAAGGCCGAGAGCTGCCCTTCTGCCGCCAGCCGTTCGAGCGGGGCGCGCTCCAGCACGTCTGCCTCTCCCACGTATGAGAGAAAAGCGGGCTCGAAGACGAAGAAGCCGCCGTTCACCCACTTGTCGGAGATCGGTTTTTCCCGGAACTCCGTCACTCGCTCCCCTTTGCCGACGACGACCTCTCCAAACTGGGACGGGGGTTTTACCACCGTCACCGTGCCGATCGTCCCCTGCTTCTTGTGGAAGGCGAGGAGTGCCTTTATGTCGATGTCAGCCAGACCGTCGCCGTAGGTCACCATGAATGTCCCGCCGTCGAGATAGCGGGAGGCACGCTTGATCCTTCCCCCGGTCGGCGTATCGAGCCCCGTCTCGGCGAAAGTGATCGTAAAGCGATCGCGGAAGTCCCTCCCGATCTTCTGCAGTTGTTCGGCATCCGGCGCCCCCATATCGAGCTGCAAATCACCCCCCAATGCACCCCCCTGGAAGAGAAAGTACCCCTTGATCGCGGCCCCTTTGAAGCCGAGGCAGAGGACGAAATCGTTGAATCCCTGCGCTTCGTAGATCTTCATGATGTGCCAGAGGATCGGCTTCGGTCCGACCTCCACCAGGGCCTTGGGCATCGCCTCGGAATGGCTGCTGAGCCTCGTTCCTTTTCCTCCGCAGAGGATAAGCGTCTTCATCGCCAGAACCCCTTCC
>Ga0214473_10003397_pt1 | contig 19342 bp, 14 predicted proteins | sample RVTome_7_FD_203509 | JGI IMG/M metagenome (GOLD analysis project Ga0214473, IMG submission 203509) | Soil microbial communities from uranium-contaminated site in the Upper Colorado River Basin, Wyoming, United States - RVT98D197 | ecosystem: Environmental > Terrestrial > Soil > Contaminated >... | reverse complement strand
CAAAGAGTCGTTCCAATCCGAGGACTTTGTGAAGATCTACGACAGGAGATCTTCTGATCCACGCATAGAGATGTCCCAGAACCACATTGACTACTCCTTCCTGGGTCCCGAGCTGACGTCCTCCACTCCTACGAACTTCAATATCGTCGTCACAAAACTTCGGGAGTGGTACCCGCTGGCCATCTTCGACGAGCGGCTGACCAGACGTTATAAGACCGATGTGCCTGCCTCCGGACCCTCGGAGGCGCTCGCAATCAACTGCAAATTGATCTACTTGTGCAATTTGACCATGGAGCGGCGGGGACGCGTATGATGGGCCGGACGGGACCGTGGGCGGCTAGGTAATCCTCCTATCCTCCCAATATGTTCAAGATCCGTGAATTAAACGAAGTGCCCCTGGCCTGACTCGAACAGGCGACCTCCGGATTAGGAATCCGCTGCTCTATCCAACTGAGCTACAGGGGCCCTCGGCGGAATGGACCTTACTATAGCCGAATAGCCCTTGGTTTTCAATTTTGCCCGCCGTGCCCGTTCGAGCGGGCCCACCGTTTCGCTCAGCGCTTCCGTATCGCCCTTCTCCTCTGGCACTGGGGGCAGAAATGGCTCGACCGTCCGCCGATGCGCGTCATCCGGATCGGCGTACCGCAGACGACGCACGGCTCCCCTTTCCGGTCGTAGACCTTGTGGAAGAACTGGAAGTTGCCGGCCTTCCCCTCCGCATCACGGTAGTCCTGCAGAGTAGATCCTTTCTCGGCGATGGCCAGCGTCAGGATCTTTTTCATGGAGTCGTAGAGCCGCTCGACCGCCTGCTTTCGGAGCGACGAAGCCGGCGTCTCCGGATGGATCCGTGCGTCGAAAAGCATTTCGTCGGCGTAGATGTTGCCGATGCCGGCGATCACCGTCTGGTTGAGGAGGAGGCTCTTGATCCGGCCTTTCTTTCGCGCGATAAGGGCAGCGAATTCCGCGAGTCCGACTTCGAGCGGCTCGGGACCCAGGCAGGCGAGCTCCGCGCACGCGGCCATCGGGTCGCCTTCGAGGCAAAGCAAAAACCCGAATTTCCTGACGTCACGAAATCTTAGTTCCGTTGCGCCGTCCTCGAAACGGACCACGAGGCGCGTGTGTTTGTCTCGCGCCTCCCCGGGGCCCGCAAGGGAGAACTGACCGGTCATCTTCAGATGGAAGACGAGCGTCCGGCCGCCTTCACACGCGATGATGAGCATCTTGCCGCGACGCCTGACGCCCAGGATGCGCCGGCCAACCAGGCCTTCGAGCACCTTTCGACCGCCTCGCCGGAGCAAGGGCCGGTAGAGGAGGTCGATCCCCGCGATCATACGGCCCCGGACCGCCGGCTCAAGCGTCCGGGCGATCGTTTCGACTTCGGGCAGTTCGGGCATGGAGGCATTTTACTTGATTTGCCGGCGCGATTCGATTAATATGCACTCTTATGAAAATCAAGGGCATCGCCGTCATGATTCTCGGGTGGGTCGTCCCGGGTCTGGGCCATGCGGTCCAGAAAAAGTACCTCCGGGCCGTCCTCTTCTTCATCTCCATCTTCGCCATGACCGGCCTCGGGCTAGCCATGGGCGGCCGCGTCTACCCGTTCCAGACCGACAACCCTCTGACCATCCTGGCCTTCTTCGCCGACCTCGGCAATGGCCTGTTCTACGGCCTCTCGCGCCTCCTCGGCTGGGGCGGGGGCGAGCTCGAGCGGGCCACGTTCGAGTTCGGGACCGCCTACATCGCCGGGGCGGGGCTCCTCAATTTCCTCATCGCCCTGGACGCCTACGACATCGGCACGGGGAAGAAGCCATGATCTTCGAAAGCCACCTCCTGTCGATGGTTGTCTATGCATTTTTCGTATCGCTCGTCCTGGCCCTCATCCGCCGCACCGAGAAAAAGGCCCGCGTCCGCTACGGCCTGACCCTCTTCGCCGTCATGGTGGCCGGCGCCCTGGCCTTCGGCTGGTTCATGTTCCTGTTCATCAAACGATAAGCGTCCGCTTCCCACCGGGGGAAGCGGGGGCACCGCAAACATGATCGAGCTCTTTCACATCTGGAAACAATACCAGAAGCCGTTCTGGGCCCTCTCCGACGTCACCCTCCAGATCAAGGACGGTGACTTCTACTTCATCACCGGGCCGAGCGGATCGGGCAAAACGACGCTCCTGAAGACGATCTTCCGGGAGATCCTGCCGACCGAGGGACAGATCCTCATCAACGGCGTCAACATCCTCAAGATCCACGACTCCCACATCTACACCCTGCGGCGGCGCATGGGCATCGTCTTCCAGGACTTCCGCCTGATGTTCCACCGGACGGTGTTCGAGAACGTGGCCGTGCCGCTCCAGGTGATCGGCATCGCCCGCAGGGAGATCCGCCGCCGCGTCTTCAACACGCTCCAGAAGGTCAACCTTCACCAGAAGATGTGGGATCTCCCCTCGCACCTGTCCTACGGCGAACAGCAAAGGGTGGCCATCGCCCGGGCCGTCGTCAACAACCCAGAGATCATCCTGGCGGACGAACCGACCGGCAATCTCGATCCCGAGCTCGCCTTTGAGATCATCAGCCTGTTCAAGGACATCAACCGGCAGGGCGCGACCGTCATCATCGGCAGTCACGACCGGGAGCTCATCCGCCACTTTGGGGACAACCTCCTCTTCCTCCAGAAGGGCAAGATCGTCGGGAAAGAAGCGCATTCGTGATCGAAAAAATCAAGTTCTTCCTGACCGTCACGGGGAACAATCTCTGGCAGTTCCGGACGCGGAATATCTTCTCCGTGACCATCATCTGCCTGTCCTTCCTCACCGTCGGTATCTTCATGTCGCTCTCCAACAACCTCCGGGCCACGGCCCGGGAGCTTTCGAGCAACATGACCGTGGCCTTTTACCTCGACAGGGGAATGCGCGACGCCGACGCCGACGCCCTGCGCCAGGAGGTTGGCAAGCCCGCCTTCGTCGAGAGCGTCAGGATGGTGACACCGGAAGAAGCCCTGGAGAGGTTCCGGCAGAGCTTCCCGGAGCTCGCCGACATCGTGACCGGTCTCAAAGCCAACCCCTTCCCCGCTTCGATCGAGCTGAGGGTGAACAACAAGGCCTCCGCTTCGGGAGAGGTCGTCGCCTTCGTCGATTCGATGAAAACACGTCCCGGCGTCACCGACGTCCAGTTCAACCAGGACTGGGTGGAAAAGATGCAGGGCCTCAGCCGGCTGGCCGGGGCCATCGGGGCTTTCATGGGCGGGATCCTCCTCCTAACGTCCTTCTTCATCATCTCCAACGTCGTCAAGCTCAACGTCTTCGCCCGAAAGAACGAGATTGAGATCCTGCGCCTTGTCGGCTCGACCAATCTCTTCATCCGCATCCCCTTCTGGCTCGAGGGGATCGTCCTCGGGCTCCTGGGCAGCCTTCTCTCGCTCGTCCTCCTGTTCATCGTCATCAACCTCTTCCCGATCTATCTGGGCTCTTCGCTGGGCGCCCTCCAGGAGCTATTGAGATTCCGCTACCCCGACCTGACCCAAGCGGTCGGCCTGCTTCTCGGGGGAGCGGCGACGGGCTTCGTCGGCAGCGCCACCTCGGTTTCCAAATTCCTCAAAGTCTAAGAAGGGGTCAAACCTATTTTTTACGCAGAAATGCGTAAAAAATAGGTTTGACCCCTTCTTGGTTTGGTTGACAGTCCGGGGAGATTGTCCTAAAATCAGGCCAAATGGCATCGTTGGGGCAGGAACTCAGGGAAGAGCGCGAAGCGCGCCACATCTCTATCGAGGAAATCGCTTCGGCCACGAAAATCGTCTCCCGTTACCTCGAGGCCCTTGAGGCCGACCATCTGGAGCTGATGCCCGGCGAATTCTTCATCAAGGGGATCATCCGCACCTATACCCGGGCCATCGGTCTCGACGGGAAGGTCGTCCTGGCCAAGTACAAGGCGGCCGGCCTCATCGGGGAACCCGAGCACAAGCGGCATCTCCTCTCGAGATCCGAGCCGGCGAAACCCGGGCCGGCGCAAGAACCTGTCCCGAAGCTGCCACCGGAACAGCCCATCCAATCCGCCCCGAAGCCCAGCCCCGCCCCTGACCAGGCCGAGCGCCTCATCGTGAAATTCGCTCCAGAAGCGCCGCGGCCATCTCGACTGAAGCTCGCCCTGGAAACGGTGTTGCGCACCCAGGCCATCTACTGGGCCGGGTTGGGGACAATCGTCGTCCTGGCCATTTTCTTCCTTCTCGTCCTTCCGATGTTACGGCGGCCCCACAGGGCCCCTGTCGAGGCCGCGGTGCAGGCGCCCAACGTCTCCGAACCTGTCTCTCCCCCGCCGCAGAAAGCCGAGCCCGAACCGCCGCCCATCGTCGAGGTCGCGTGGAAGGGCGTAACGATCGAGATCGCGTTCGAGGCCGAGACCTGGATCCGGATCTACGCCGACGGCGCCCTCAAGGTCGACGGCCTCTTTCCCCCGGGCACCACGGCCAAAGCCCAGGCGGACGAACAGCTCCTCATCTATGTCGGCAACGCCGCCGGTTTTACTTTCCTCCTGAACGGGAAGCCGGCCAAGCCCCTCGGCCGTTCCGGGCAGGTCCTCACGGACATCAAGATCACGCCAGATAACTTCAAGGATTTCCTCGAGGCCGAAAAGCCCAGCCGGCCGGCCGGCTGAGTTTTCGCCTCATGCCCCCGAGCCCGTGAGCCCATGCCCACCGACCAGGCGGAAGCGATCGTCCTGCGGACGACGAACATCGGCGACCAGGACAAGATCGTCGTCTTCTTCTCCCGGGACAAGGGCATCCTCCGGGGCGTGGCCAAGGGGGCCCGGAAATTCGGCAACCGCTTCGGAAGCAGCCTGGAGCCCATGTCCGTCGTCCGGGTGTTCTACCACGAAAAAGAGCGGCACGACCTGGTCACGGTTTCCGGCTGCGACCTCGTCGAGTCGTTCTTCGAGATCCAGACGCAGCCGGAGACGGCGTTCCTCCTGACCTACTTCGCCGAACTCGTCGAGGAATTCGCCCCGGCCAGGGCCCGGGAGGAGGTCCTTTACCGGCTCCTTCTTTCCGTCCTCCGCTGTCTCAAGGAGGGCAGCGACCGGGCCTTGGCGGCCGCCTATTTCGAAGCCTGGTTTCTTCACGGGAACGGCCTCCTCCCCGACCTCTCCACCTGCCGGAAATGCCGGAAACCCCTCGACCCCGGCTGGCTCGGCCCCAAAAGGGACGGGGCCTACTGCGCGGATTGCGCCCCCTTCAAAAAAGATGAGGTCCCGGCCGAAACGCAGGCCTTTCTCCGCTGGACCAAGAAGAACCCGCCGCCGGGAGCGTGCGTCCAGCCGTTCGCTCCGGACGAGATCGCCAAGATCCGCAAGACGCTCCAGGCCATGATCGTCTATCACATGGAGCGGGAACCACGGACGCTTAATTTCCTGAAGATTTAAAAATTGGATGAACGCGTTGAATTTCCGCAACCCTTCCTGTATCATAATCGTTTGATAGAGCATAATTTAACATCAGAGAGCGTTGTCTTATCCAAATGAGGAGGCTCCATTGAAAAAAGCCGCGCTGATTCTGGTCGTTCTCGTACTCGCGGTATCCTCGCCGGCTCAGCAAAGAACGGGGACGATCTACGGCAAGATCGTCGACACTCAGGGCAAGCCTCTTCCCAACGTCGCCGTGACCCTCTCGGGCCCCTTGATCGGCAGCATGAGGACCGTCACCAACGAAGCGGGGATGTTCCGGTATCCGTCCGTCTATCCGGGCAGGGACTACAGCGTCAAGGCCGAGCTGGTCAACTTCAAGACCGTGAACCGGTCCAACGTCATCGTCACGATCGGCGCGAACGCCGCAACCAATCTGACCCTCGAGGCTGGCAAGATCGAGGAGCAGGTTACGATCAAGGCCCTCACTCCCATCGTCGACATCAGGAAGACGACCGCATCCACCAGCATCGGCCGGGAAGAGATGCAGACGCTGCCCACGGCCCGCGACCCCTGGGTCATCCTTCAGCTCGTCCCGGCCGTCATGCTCGACCGCGAGAACGTCGGCGGCAACGAATCCGGCCAGCAGTCCTCGTTCGTGGCCAAGGGCGACAACAGGAACGGCGCCAACAACATCTGGACGATCGACGGCGTCGACGTCACCGACCCCGCGGTCCTGGGCGACTCGGCCCTCTTCTTCGACTTCGACACGTTCGAGGAACTGAGCGTCACCACCGGCGGCGCGGCCGACGTGACCATGCCGACGGGCGGCATCGGCCTGAACATGGTCACCCGCCGGGGCGGCAACAAGGTGAGCGCGACGGCCCGGTTCTACCTGACCGACCGCTCCTTCCAGAGCAGTAACCTGACCCCCATCCTCCAATCGAAGGGCGTCACCGGCACCAACAAGATCGAGCAGATCAAGGACTTCGGCGCCAGCGCCGGCGGCCCCATCTTCAAGGACCGGCTCTGGTGGTGGGGCGCCTACGGCGTCCAGGACATCTTCACCTACACGATCTACAATACCCGGGACCAGTCACTCCTCAGCAATTACAGCCTCAAACTTAACGCCCAGCCGTTCTCCGGCAACCGGTTCGAGGCTCTGGTCACCTCGGGCGCGAAGGAAAAATACGGCTGGAACGCCTCCCTGGCCAAGCCGGAAGGCGACCACCTGACCGGCAAGTACCGCTGGGGCAGCCCGATCCTCAAACTCCAGGACGAACAGGTCATCGGCAGCACCCTTTACTTGTCCATGAAATACTCTTTCAACGATGCCGGGTACTCCACCCGGCCGATGGTTGACGAGACTGTGTCGAATCCCGTGACCTTTGACGTCGGGAACGCGACCTATGTCCCCTTCAGCTCGGCCTACGGCAAGTCCTGGGACTGGACCTCCGTGAGCCGGCCCAGGAAGAACTTCCAGTTCATGACCACCTATTTCCGTGATTCTCTCCTCGGTGTGTCCCACGAGTTCAAGGCCGGCCTCGAACTCTCCGCCAAGAAGTCGACCACCCGATCGGGCTACGCGCAAAATTACGAGGTTCGCCGCAACTTCGTCGACCCGCTCATCGACCTGGGCGAGGGCCTGGTCATCCCTCCCGCGGAATGGCAGCAGATCCGGTTCGGCCGCGAAACCCGCGACTTCGCCCTGGCCAAGCAGACCTCCGCCTACCTCCAGGACACCCTCTCTAAAGGGCGGTTCACCCTGATGCTGGGCCTGCGCTACGACCGGCAGACGCCCTCGACGGGCGCCTACAGCCTGGAAACGGTGAAGGGCAAGAATGCCGCCTGGACGGCCGTGTTCGACGCCGCCGTGATGGACTCCCTAAATACGAGCCTCCCGCCGATCGCGGTCAGGGCCATCAACCCGAAGTACCAGTGGAGTACGTGGTCGCCCCGGATCGGACTGAGCTGGGACATCTCGGGCGACGGAAAGAACGTCGCCAAGCTCACCTACTCCGAGTACGGTGACCTCATGCCTGTAGGCGCGTTCACGCCCCAACCCCTCGGCCTCGGCGGCGGCATGGGCTTCTGGTGGAAAGACACGAGCGGCGACAGCAAGGTCCAGCTCGCCGAGATCTTCTGGCAGTATTCCTCTGCGAATGCCGACCATCCCGACGAGCTCTACAGCCTCTACGACAGCGACGGCACGCTCAGCGACGCGGCCAATGCCGCGCTCGTCGGGGGCTTCGAGAGCGACGCCTACCTCGCGGGCAATTACTCGGACTTCGACTGGTCCAACCCCACGGCCGTCAACTACGACAACCTGACAACCTTCTTCCGCAGCGATATCGACCCCGACGCGAAGAGCGTCAAGACCTCCCCCCGGACGCGCGAGATCATGCTCTTTCTCGAGCGGGAACTCAGCCCCAACCTCGCCTTCTCCGTCAACACCACCTACCGGCGCTACGATAACTTCGACTGGGCCAAGGCCTTTTATCCGGCCGACGTCTACCCCGGGACACCCGACCTGGTGATCGACAACGCGCAGACTTGGTACACGGCCGCCGGGACGATCCCCGCGACCGTGACGATCGGCGGGGTCACCTACAATCTGGGGGACGCCGCCGGCAAGACCTGGTACCTCCCCATCGCCAGCTTCCCGGGCGCGACGCCCTACCGGATGATCGACAAGAGCAGCGCTTATAGGACTTACTTCGGCCTCGACCTTATCCTCAATAAAAGGCTGTCGAACCGCTGGTTCCTGAACGCCTCGGTCACGCTCCAGGACCAACGCTCCCACTGGAACGGCTCCTACATCGACCCGACGAACAAGTGGGCCCTGGACGGCAAGCCCTTCGGCAACTGGGGCGGCGGCGCGGGCGGCAAGACGTTCGTCCAGATGTACAGCCGCTGGATGGCCAAGGTCAGCGCCCTCTACCAGCTGCCCCTGGGTTTCGACGTCTCGGGGACGCTCCTCGCCCGCGAAGGCTGGAAGATCCCGACCTACGTCACGCTCGCTTACTCCGGCAACGACCCCTGGGAGGGTCTCTACAAGTCGAACACGGTCTACGTCCAGCTCCCGACGAAGGGCAGCCTGCCCAACCTCTACAACCTGAACCTCCGGGTCGAGAAAAAGATCGCGGTCGGCACCGGGAAGATGTACCTCATGGCCGACGTCTTCAACGTCTTCAATTCGGCCACCGTCAACCGGGCCTACGACGCGTATTACGGGGTGTACTACGTCAACACCGGGGAATCCGCGTACAACCCCTATAGCGGCCTCTACAACGAGATCCTCAATCCCCGCGTCTGGCGGCTCGGGATCCGCTTCGAGTTCTGAGCGCCCGGGCCGGATAGAAGAGCCCCCTTTGGACGGGGGCGCGGAGAAAGGCTACTTCTTGATGGTCGAGATGAACTCTTCGACCTCGGGGATGCCGCCCTGGAAGATGAGGTAGCCGTTGGAGGGCTCGCGCTCCGTCGTCTCGCCCGCGACCGGCGTCAGCATGATCTTGCGGACCTCCTCGAGGTCGGCCGTCCGGCCCAGGGCCCAGGCCAGCTTGACGTAGGCCACCTCGGGCAGCATGTTTGCCGCCGGGATGACGCCGAGCTCCATCATGTCCCGGCCCGTGTCGTAAACGTACATCTGGACGTAGCCCCAGAGGGTCTGGACGGTCATGTAGACGGCGATGCCCTTCTCCCGGCACCGCGCCAGCGCGGGGTAGAGCGGCTTATTGACGTGCCCTAAGCCCGTCCCGGCGATGACGATGCCGCGATAGCCGTTGTCGATGAGCGAGTCGATGATGTCCGGCTTCATGTTGGGGTAGTAGTAGACGATCGAAACGCGCTCCTCGAACGAGGTGTCGATCTTGACATTCCGGTCGGCGCGGCGGCGCTTGTAATCCTGGCGCAGGGGGGTGATCTTGTCGCGACTGACCATGGCGATGGGGATGTCGCCGATCGTCCGGAAGGTCGAGCGGTAGCTCGAATGCATCTTCCGGACGCGCGTCCCCCGGTGGAGCAGGCCGTACGTGTCCGAGGTCGGCCCGAACATGCAGACCATGACCTCGGCGATATCGCTCTCGGCCGCGGTCTTGACGCTGTGCATGAGGTTGAGGGCGGCGTCGGAGGACGGCCGGTCGGAGGAGCGCTGGGAGCCGACCATGACGATGGGCACGGGCGAGTCCTGGACCATGAAGGACAGGATGGCCGCCGTGTGGTGCATGGTATCGGTGCCGTGACCGATGACGACGCCCTGAACGCCCTTCTCGATCTCGCGGCCGATGGCCTTGGCCGTGGCGATGTACTGCTCCGGGCCCATGTTTTCGCTGAAGACGCCGAAGAGCTTCTCGGTCTCGAGGTTGCAGATGTCGGCGAGCTCGGGCACAGAGCCGTAGAGCTCTCCCGGAGAGAAGGCCGGGATGACGGCCCCCGTCCGGTAGTCGAGGCGGCTGGCGATCGTCCCGCCCGTGCCGAGCAGCTTGACCCTGGGTTTCCCCGGATCAAAGGGGAATTCCTTTTCGGGGATCTTGTAATGGGCTTCTTTGCGGCCGCTGATGGTGACGGCTTCGATCGAGCGGGCCAGGAGGCCGATGTTGTAGCCCGAGCGGAGCTTGATGACGACGTGGTGGGGGTCGGCCGTTTCCGATCGCGGCAGGACGATGCCCGTATAGGCGCCTCGGGAGGTCTTGATCTCGACGTCGCTCCAGACCATGGCCCCGAAGCTCTTGAGCACGGCCAGGGCTTCGCCCCGGTAGCCTTTGTAGGAGTCGTCGCCGGCCATCAGCATTTCTCCTCGGCGGCCGCCCGGACGCGCTCGACGACGGCCGCGCCCTCGACGCGGCCGCGAAGGGCGGTCATGACCAGACCCATCAGGGCGTGGGGTTTTTTTTCGGGATTGTGGATCTTCATCCCGCGGAGGGCGGCGGACGACGCCTGGACCTGCGCATAGACCTCGACCTCGGAGGCTGGTCGGACTTCGCCCACCTGGGGCAGGGCCTCGCCGCGGGCGGCTGTCTCCATGAAGGCCAGGACGCCGTCCCTGGATATTTTCCTGTCTCTGAAAAAGGCGAAAATCCGACGAAGGCTGTCCTCGTCCAGGCGCCTCACGTCCGATCCCTTCTTCTTCAACCGCTTGGGGAACTGCACGAGGGCCACGGAAGCGGCGATCGGGCTGATCTTCCATTCCTTGACCAGGACTTCGAACAAGCCCGCCAGCCGCGACGCGGCCAGGGATTCGACGACATCCGCCGGGACGCCGATCTCCTTATACCACGATTCCCGTGTCCAGATCGGCACCGGCAGGCGTCGCCGGATCGTTTCGAGCCGCTCCTCGGTGACTTGCTTCGGCGGCAGGTCCGTGTCCGGGTACATCCGGTCCGGTCCGGGAAGGATGCGCTCGAAGCCGTTCGTCCCGTCCCGGAGGGCCTGGCGCGTTTCGGAAGGGATCCCAGTCGCGGCCTCCCGCGCCCGGATGGCGATCTCCTGAGCGCCTGTCTTGGCGTCCTCGCGGCTGCCCCAGACGACGACGAGCGTGTCGTCCTTGGTCGCCTTGACGGCCTTCCGGACGGCCAGCCACTCGGCGCTCGAGAGGGTCTCGGAGGAGCTGTCGGAGTGGACGATATTGGGCAGCTTCGTCAGGCAGGCGACGACCCGGACGCGGTCGGAGATTTCGCGCGAGAAACGGGTGTTCGTCTGCGTCTGCCAGTTCAGGAGGTCGCAGAAGCCGCGGAGGACGACACCGTTGGCCGTCAGCCCGGCGTCCAGGGCGTCGCGGATGGGCTGGTAGCTCGTTTTCTGGAGGAGGCGGGTGACGTCCTCGGTCTCCGCCCTGAACGTTTCCAGAGTGACGCCACGGCCGTGGAGCTCGTCGCGCAGCCGGAGGAGGTTCCACTGCCTCATGGCCTCGTGGTAGGTCAGAAGCGGAATGCGGGGGATGCGCGGCACGCCCTTGATCTCGACGCGCGTGCCGCCGCGAACGCTGACGTTGACGTCCTCGCGGGCGGCGCCGATGCCGGTGCGGACGTCGCCCGTGCTGCGGACGAGACGGCGGCAGATCTGGGCGACCTCGGCGACCTCCTGGGGCGTCCGCATGTCGGGCCCGGTCACGGTCTCGATGAGGGGCATGCCCAGGCGGTCCGTGAGATAGGTCCGGCGGTGGCCGACGTCGCTGACCTCGCGGCAGGCGTCCTCCTCGAGGCCGAGTTGGACGATCGAGATGCGGCGGTCCTTATAAGGGATCCAACCGTTGACCCCGACGATCGTCGTCCGCTGGAAACCCGTCGGGATGCTGCCGTCGAGATACTGCTTGCGGGCGATGTGGAGCTCGTCGACGAGGTTGACGCTGTAGAGCATGGCCACGCCCAGGGCGATGTCGAGGGCATGCTCGTCGATCATGAACGGCGGCGTGTCGTCCATCTCGTAGGTGCAGACCGTCTCCCGGTTGATCCGGTAGATGATCTCCTTTTTCGTTTTGAACTCCATGAGGGCCGTGCCGTCGTACTCGCCGAGCTCGGACAGCGTCGGCCGCATGTGGCGGAGGATCTCGGCGTCGTATTTATCGCTGTAGCGTCCGGCCGGACAGCGGCAGAAAAGCTTCTTTTCGGTCAGGAGCTGCTGGTGGATCTCGAGGCCGGAGCGGAATCCGACCTCCGCGTAGTCGGCGTCGGTCATCTCAGCGAACGGCTTGAAAATGAACTGATATTCGCTCATAGGCTTGGCCCATTCTCCAGGGACAAGAGGGGCATTATAGCACAAAGGCGGAGTTGATTTTTTCTGGGACTTATGTAAAATATGCCCTTTCTGAGGCGTCGTGAGGTCGGCCCATCCGTCCCCGCAAGCGCCATTTCACATCTTCCAGAGGAGACGCGCATGAATATTTTGGGCCTGGCCCGCCATGGGTTGAATTCGTTCGAGCAGATCGCGATCATGGGAGTCATGGTGACGGCCTTCATCAGCCTGCTGTACGCCTGGATGCTGCGCAAGGTCGTGCTCAAGAAGGACAAAGGCACGCCGAAGATGCAGGAGATCTGGAACGCCATCCGCATCGGCGCCGACAGCTACCTGAAGACACAGCTCCGCAAGATCCTGCCCATCATCGGCGGACTGACGGTGGCCTTGTTCCTCAGCGTCTACGTCGTCCCGGCCAGCCGCGAGGCCGTGGCCGAGTTCGGCGCCAAGAGCGCCCAGATCATCGTCGCTATCGGCCGGACGATCGCCTTCATCATGGGCGCGGGCTTCTCCCTCCTCGTCGGCCAGCTCGGCATGCGCATGGCTATCCAGGCCAACGTCCGGGCCGCGGCGGCCGCTCGGCGGGGCTTCAACGAGGCCCTGTCCATCGCCTACTACGCGGGGACGATCACCGGGATGCTGACCGACGGCCTGGGCCTCTTCGGCGGCACGCTGATCTTCATCGTCTTCGGCACGGCCGCCCCCGACGCCCTGCTCGGATTCGGATTCGGCGGCACCCTGCTCGCCCTGTTCATGCGGGTCGGCGGCGGCATCTACACCAAGGCGGCCGACGTCGGCGCCGACCTTGTCGGCAAGGTCGAGAAGGACATCCCCGAAGATGATCCGAGGAACGCGGCCGTCGTGGCCGACCTCGTCGGCGACAACGTCGGCGACTGCGCCGGCATGGCCGCGGACATCTTCGAGTCCTACGAAGTGACCATCGTCTCCGGGCTGATCCTGGGGTTGGCCCTGGTGGCCCTCGACCCGACTCACGCCCTAAAGTGGATCGTCTATCCCCTGATCATCCGGGCCATCGGCGTCATCTCCTCGATCCTGGGGACGTTCACCGTCCCGATCTGGGAGCGCTTCCCGATCAAGTTCCTCCGGGCCAAGGACGCCGAGGAGGCCATGTTCCGCTCCTACGAAGTCTCGAGCGTCAACACCATCCTCTGGTCCTTCCTCGTGGCCATCAATTACGCCCACGACTGGCGGCTGGCCATGCTGACCTCGGTCGGCGTCTGCCTGGCCGTAGCTTTCAACCCGCTGACGTCCTACTTCACCTCGACGCGCAAGGGGCCGGTCAAGGAGATCGTCAAGTCGACCAAGACCGGGCCGGCGACGACCATCCTCTCCGGCCTGGCCGTGGGGATGGAGTCGAGCGTTTGGGCCGTCGTCATGATCGCCGTCAGCTTCATCATCGCCCTGGCCCTCTACAGCTCGGCCGGAGCACTCTACGTCCTCTACGGCGTGGCTATGGTCGGCATCGGCATGCTCAGCCACACGGGCAACAACGTGGCCATGGACTCCTACGGCCCGATCTCCGACAACGCCAACGGCATCGCCGAGATGGCCTGGCACGACCAGTGCGACGAGGAGACCGTCAAGGCCCGCCAGATCATGGCCGACCTCGACGCCGTCGGGAACACAACCAAGGCCATCACCAAAGGGGTGGCCATCGCCTCGGCGGTCATCGCGGCGGTCAGCCTTTTCGCCTCGTATATCACCGACGTCCAGCGCGTCCAGCTCCAGCTCGGCATCAAAGAGATCATGACCTCCATCCGCCTCTCGGACACAAAGGTTTTCGTCGGCCTGCTCCTCGGGGGTGCCCTGCCCTGGCTCTTCAGCTCGCTCTCGCTCCGGGCCGTCACCCGGGCGGCCGGCCTCATCGTCGAGGAAGTCCGGCGGCAGTTCAAGATCCCCGGTCTGATGGAAGGCAAGGTCAAGCCGGACTACGCTCGGGTCGTCGGGATTTCGACGGCCGCGGCCCAGAAGGAGCTCGTCCCGTTGGCCATGATCTCGGTCCTCATGCCGATCATCGTCGGCCTGGTGCTTCAGGTCGAGGCCTTGGGCGGCTTCCTGGCCGGCATCATCCTCAGCGGCCAGCTCCTGGCCGTCTTCATGGCCAACGCGGGCGGCGCCTGGGACAACGCCAAGAAGTCGATCGAGGACGAGCCCAAGGATACGATCGCCTGCACCGGCAAGGGTTCGGACCGGCATAAGGCCGGTGTCGTCGGCGACACGGTCGGCGACCCGCTCAAGGATACGGCCGGCCCGGCCCTCAATCCCATGATCAAGGTGACGAACCTGGTCAGCCTGATCGCGGCGCCGATCATCGTCAAGTACAGCAAGATGAGCATCGGCTTGGCCGCGGTCGTGGCGGTCCTTCTCGCCGGAGTCATCTGGGCCATCTGGAAGAGCAAGCGGGAGGCGCCGTCGCTGTTCACGGAGATCAAGGACTAGGCAAGCGCCAAGCGCGGCTGATTAATTCGGGGATCAGAAAGGGGACATGTACCTCCGGTACGTGTCCCCTTTCTGATCCCCCTTTTTTGCTTTTTTTTATTGAGCGGGAGCGGGTGCCCGCTTTCGCCAATTCCGGACTTTCTCGAATAGGAACCGGAAGACGAAGCGGACGCCTCGCAGCATCCTCGTTCCCAGCCAGAGCAGGCCGAAGCCCAGCGCCGCGATCAGGAGCGCTCCGAAGATATAGATGATCGTGTTAAAAGTCGGGTCGGAAACCAAGGGATAGAAATCGATCCAGGGATCGAGGAATCCCGGACTGAAGATGCGGACGATCATGACCACGGCGCTCAGCCAGCCCGTCAAAATCAGGCTGAAGGCCACGATGTAGAAGGCCAAAACCAGGGCCAGGACCGAGATAATGAGGCCGACGGCGAGGCCCAACCCGCCCATGCCGAGCGGGACGCCGAAGAAGGCGATGAGGACTCCGGCCAGGATGTAGAAGGGGAGTTTCTTCTTCTTCCCCATCGTGACCATGGCTTCCGGCATGCGGGCCGAAACGACGTTGGCCGGCTCGCCCAGCTTGTCGAGGACCTTGAGGATCTTGTCGACTTCGTTCTCGGTCGGGTCGTTCCGGAAGGACTCGTAGATGTGCGAGTGGATCTCCTTGACGAGCTCCTCCTGGTCTTTGGATGGGAACCCCTTAATGCCTTTTCTCAATCGCACCAGGTAATTATCGACGATCTGAGCGACGGGCCCGCTGAAACCGTTAGCCATTGTTCGTCTCCTTCTTCACGGAAAGGACATGGTGATCTTCGTCCGTGTTTCCCGGCGCCGGCCCGCTCTGGACGTTGACGACGATCGCGGAGAGCTTCCTGAATTCCCCTTCGAGCATTCGGAACGCCTCCTCCCCCTTGAGCGTCAACGTGTAGTATTTTCGGGGAGGTCCCTGGCTGGATTCGACCCACTCGGTTTGGACAAGCCCTTCCTTGGCCAAGCGGCCGAGGATGGGATAGATCGTGCCTTCCGTAAGGTCGATTTCCTCGTCGCCGGAGATTGTCTTGACGAGGGAGTATCCATAGTGGCGTCCCCGGGAGAGGCAGGCCAGGATGGCCAGCTCCAGAATCCCTTTTCTTAACTGGGTTATTTTGTTTTCCATGTTATAACCAAATACAATGTAATACATAGTAGTATGTTTGTCAAGCTATTTTTTAGCTTTTTTATGGCGCCTTGACAACTTCCGTCTCTCCCACTATCGTCCCCTCGTGGAGCAATTATGGGGACATGTCCTAAAGGGCCAGGTAAAGGCCCTTTAGGGCGTGTCCCCCTTCTTCCCAGTGTCCCCCTTGTCCAAACGCTGTACGCAGCAAAAGTAGGAGTTGGAAACGGGAGTGTCGCCCGCTAAGGAGAGGCTCATGAAACGAAACCGTCCATCATCAGCATTGAGATGCCCGACCGGCGAGATCCTGCTCGGCCTTTTCGCTCTGCTCGCTATCGCTTTCACGGCGAGCGCAATCCCCGCTCAGGAGGTTAAACACGGCGTCGGGCAATGGGACCCGGAATCCGGTCTGGGAAATCATAGGGTGGTCGTACGGGTCGAAGCCCCGCCGACACCTAAGGCCGCATCTATCAAGAAGGGCACGAAGAAGGCCGCCGCGTCTCCGGCGCTGACGAAGCCCGCGGCCGTGCGGGTCATCATCCCTTGGCGACGCCGCGACCTCGAACCGGGGAAGAAAAACATCGTCGTCGTCGACGCCGCTTCCGGCGAACGGGTCACGAACGTCCTGGCCCTCGCGGTCGACCGGGAAAACGGCGACATCGTCTTCGAGCCCCGGACCGTCCCCGGCGATTATTTCATTTATTACTTGCCCTACAAGTCCGAGGGCCGGAAAAACTACCCGAACGTGAAATACGACCCGCCCTCGGTGACGGCCGACGCCGCCTGGCTCGCCGCGAACGGGCTCGCGCCGGACAAACTCCCGGCTCTTAGCCCCGACGTCTTCCCCCTCGCCGAGGTCGTCGAGATCCAGTCCGCCGACGAATTCAGCGCGTTTTCGCCGATGGAAGTGATCGCCACGGCCGCCGAAACCAAGGCGCTCTTCGACGCCCATCCCCGCGTTGCGTATCTCCTCTTCCCCGAAAACCGCGCGCTATCCATCCGCATGGCGGACGATTTAACCCATCGTTGGGCCGTCGACGGACCGAGCGGAGCGTTCCGGGGCGAAGCGGCGCGCAGCGAGTATTTCGCGTTCCAGATCGGGCTCTGGGCGGCCCGGGAGCCCATCGCCGACGTCGAACTCAGATTCTCGGACCTCGTCCAGGCCGTGCCGCGGATGGAGGACGGCTCTCCCGCCCCGCGAACGCTCATCGCCGCCTCGGCCATGACCTGTTTCAACAAAGGAGGTATCGACTGGGACGGGTCATCCTTCGGGAAAACGGTTCCCGTTCCGCATGGAAAAATCCAAGCCCTCTGGTGCGGCGTCCAAGTTCCCCGCGACGCCCGTCCGGGCGTTTTCAGCGGCACGGTGACGGTCGCGCCCAAAGGACTGCCGGAAACGATCCTGGGAGTCGAGCTTCGCGTAACCGACGAGGTTCTCGAGGACGCCGGCGACGGCGACCCCTTCCGCATGACCCGCCTCCGCTGGCTCGACTCGACCCTGGCCCAGGACGACGGCATCGTTCCTCCCTATACGCCCCTTGGAATCAACGGCCTCACGATCGGCTGTCTCGGCCGTTCGCTGACGATCGGGCCGGATGGCCTTCCCGCCCGTATCCAGAGCTTTTTCGCGCCTGAAATGACGCGTTTCCAGACAAAGCCCGTCCCGCTGACCGCCGCTCCCATGAAACTCCTGGTCACCGACAGTGGCGGCCGAGAGCTCGCCTGGGTCCCGGGCGCAAGCGCCCCCGGCCCCCGCCTGATCCAGAAAGGCCCGGGCACCGTCGTTTGGGAGGCGGAAAACCGCGCCGGGGACCTGGTCATGAAGGTAGCCGCCCGGTTGGAGTTCGACGGCTTCGTCGATTACAAAGTCGCCGTCACGGCCAGCCGCGACATGGATGTCTCCGACATCCGGCTCGACGTCCCTTTCAACGAAGACTGCGCGCGCTACATGATGGGCCTTGGCTTCAAGGGCGGGATCCGGCCGGAGGCATTCGATTGGACCTGGGACCAGAAGAAAAATCAGGACGCGTTATGGCTCGGCACCGTGAACGCCGGGATGCAGGTGTCCCTGCGCGCCGAGAACTACTCCCGGCCGCTCAACACGAATTTCTATCTCTCGAAGCCCCTCAACCTGCCTCCCTCTTGGTGGAACGAAGGCAAGGGCACAGTCGAGGTCCGGAAGGTCGGCGCAGAGGGGATCAAAGGGGGAGGAAAAGACCCCGGGACTCGACCCGTCATCTTGTCCGCCCGCTCCGGCCCGCGGACGATCCGGGCCGGCGAGACGCTCCATTTCGATTTCACCCTTCTCATCACGCCGTTCAAACCCCTCGACCCGGCGTCCCATTTCCGCGATCGCTACTTCCATGCCTTCAAGCCGCTCGACGAGGTTGCAGCGACCGGGGCCAACGTCCTCAACGTCCACCACGCCAACGACATCAACCCCTTCATCAATTATCCCTTCCTGCGGCCGCGAGAGATGAAGGCTTACGTCGACGACGCCCACGGCCGCGGCTTCAAGGTCAAGATCTACGACACCATCCGCGAGCTCTCCAACCGCGCCCCTGAGCTCTTCGCCCTGCGCAGTCTGGGCCACGAGATCTTCTCGCCGGGACCGGGAGGCGGCTATTCCTGGCTCCAAGAGCATTTGGGAAGCGACTACATCGCCGCCTGGTTCGTCCCCGAGCTCAAGGACGCCGCGGTCATCAACAGCGGCATGTCGCGCTGGCACAACTACTACATCGAGGGCCTCGACTGGGTCGTCCGCAACATCGGCATCGACGGGCTCTACCTCGACGACGTCGCCTTCGACCGGACGACGATGAAGCGGGTGCGCAAGGTCCTCGACCGCAACCGTCCCGGCGCTCTCATCGACCTCCACAGCGCCAACCAGTACAACGTGCGCGACGGTTTCGCCTCGAGCGCCAACCTCTACCTCGAGCATTTCCCCTTCCTCAACCGGCTCTGGTTCGGCGAGTACTTCGACTACAACGGCAGCGGCGCCGACTATTGGCTCGTCGAGATGTCGGGCATCCCCTTCGGCCTCATGGGCGAGATGCTCCAGGACGGCGGCAACCCCTGGCGGGGCATGGTCTTCGGCATGACCAGCCGCCTGCCTTGGGCGGGCGATCCGCGGCCGCTGTGGAAGGTCTGGGACGAGTTCGGGATAACGGGGAGCGAGATGGTTGGCTGGTGGGTGGAGGCGAACCCGGTGAAGACGGGTACAGCGGAGGTCTTGGCGACGGCCTACGTCAAGCGGGGCGACGAGAAAGGAAACAAGCCGGCGACGCTTATCGCTCTGGCCAGCTGGGCCAAGGAATCCGTCGATGTGCGTCTGGCCATCGATTGGAAGACGCTCGGCCTGGACCCGAAGAAGGCCATGCTCAGCGCGCCCGCCGTCGATAACTTCCAGGAATCCGCCGGGTTCAAGCCGGGCGACCCTGTCCGTATCGAGCCGGGCAAGGGCCGGCTGCTCATTCTGTCGGAAAAGTAGCCGCGCCTGGGGTTGGCCTTAGGGCTGTTTCAGGGATACCGTCACGGCCCGGTCCAAAACGACGATCGTGCCGGGTGTATTCACCCGGATAGCGAAGTTCGGGCCCGTGAGCTCTAGCGTCTT